>WNGF01001225.1_pt1 | contig 37613 bp, 32 predicted proteins | sample 5400641 | NCBI WGS metagenome assembly WNGF01 (sample SAMN13153371, study PRJNA577476) | soil metagenome | isolation source: 80 cm soil or saprolite under grassland replicate 2 | place: USA:California | collected 2016-06-15 | reverse complement strand
GAGAAGGCCACCTGGATGTCGCCGCTGACCATCGCGGGGATCAGGGCGGCGCCGCCCTGGGCCTGCTGGAACTTGATGGTCAGGCCTTCCTGCTGGAAGTAGCCCTCCTTCTGGGCCATATAGACCGGGGCGGCGTCCACCACCGGCAGGACCCCGACGGTGAGGTCGGCGGTCTCGACGCCGCCGGCGGATCCCGAGGAGCTGCTGCTCTTGCTCTGGCAGGCGGCGGCGAACAGGGTGAGCGCGGCAAGGAGAAGCAACGGAGCCCGTATGCCACGTCGGACGTCGTAGCGCATGGCGGTCCCTTCGTCCGGGGCGCATTGGCGCGACCTTGCCGGAGCGGGCTCCGGCGCTCGCGATGCCGCCGTTATAGGGCAAATCGGTGGCGGCCGTCAATACAGTGCTGAATGACGCAGCCCCCATGGCAGACGCCGAGAGGGCGGGTAGCGACATCAGACGTTGCATCCCGATGCATTCCGATATATCGTTAGCTTGTCAGGTCCATCGAGGTCGATCCGTCGACCGGAAGGAAGAGGTGATGACGAGATGCGTCCACCGTTCGTGTTCGGGGGGCCGGGCCGCGCCGGGTCCGGTCGCTGGCAGCCCCCCTTCGGTCCCTGGCAGGGACCGTTCGGCCACGGCGGGCCGCCGTTCGGCCCGGGCGGGCGACACCACCGTGGTGGCCGGGCCCGGCGCGGCGACGTGCGCGCCGCGATCCTGGCGCTGCTCGGCGAGCGTCCCATGCACGGCTACGAGATGATCCAGGAGCTCGCCAACCGCACCGGCGGGGTCTGGCGGCCGAGCCCCGGCTCGGTCTACCCGGCCCTGCAGATGCTCGAGGACGAGGGCCTGATCGCCAGCCAGGAGGCCGAGGGCAAGCGGCTGTTCGCGCTGACCGACGCAGGTCGCGCCGAGGCCGCGCAGAGCTCCTCGCGCACCCCCTGGGACGAGGTCACCGAGGGCATCGACCCCGCCAACCTGCGGCTGCGCGACACCGCCTTCCAGGTCGGGGCCGCGGTGGTGCAGGTGGCCACCGCCGGCAGCGAGGCCCAGAAGGCCAAGGCGCTCGAGGTCCTCACCGAGGCCCGGCGCCGCATCTACTCGATCCTCGCCGAGGACGAGTGAGCCGCGCCGCTCCCGCGGGTGGCCGCGCCGGGGCCGGGGCACCCCCCCGGCCCCGCGCGCGGGTCGGCGCTCATGGCGCCTTGGGTACCTTGGGCACGGCCGTGCCGATCATGCAGTCGCGCGTCACGATGCCGGCGAGCTGCTCCTGGGTCCAGCCCTCCGTGCCGGGCGGGCGCATCGGCAGGACCAGGTAGCGCACCTCGGCGCTCGAGTCCCACACCCGGATCTCGACCTCGCCGGGCAGCTCCAGGCCGAATTCGCGCAGCACCTCGCGAGGCTCGGCGACCATGCGCGCCCGGTACGCGGGGCTCTTGTACCACGCCGGCGGCAGGCCCAGCACCGGCCACGGGTAGCACGAGCAGAGCGTGCAGACGATGGCGTTGTGGACGCTGGAGGTGTTGGCGACCACCAGCACGCCGGCGCCCTCCGCGCCGCCGTAGCCCAGTTCCGCGATCGCCCTGGTGCCGTTGCCGAGCAGCCGCTCGCGGTAGGCGGGGTCGGCCCAGGCGCGCGCCACCACCTTGGCGCCGTTCTGCGGGCCGGCGTCCTGCTCGTAGTGGGAGACGACCGCGTCGACCGCGTCGGTCGAGACCAGGCCCCTGGAGACCAGCAGCGCCTCCAGCGCGCGGGCGCGCAGCTCCGCCGTGGACGCCGGACGCGGGCGGTGGGCCCCGTCCGCGTCGCCGTGGCTGTGCCCGTCGTGCGTGCTCACTCGGCCTCCAACGCCTCGAGATAGCTCTCCCACAGGTCGACCATGACCGTCCACGGTGGCCGTCCGTCCTCGCCCCACAGCGTCTCGGAGCCGAAGCGGACCGCATAGACCGGCTCCGGGCGCCCCCGCTCGCCGTAGGCGGCCAGCTCCGGGAGGGCGTCGAGGCCCCGCACCCGCTCGACCACGCCGACCGCACCGCGGACGTAGCGGGGGCAGCGGGTGTGCCGCGCCGGGCGCATGCGCCGCACCCGCACCCGCTCGCCCGCCGTGAAGCGGGGGGCGGTCGCCGGCGCCAGCGGCGGCCCGCGGCGGCGCACGGCCGCCACCGCGCGGCCGGCAAGGTCGGGGTCGCTGCGCCGCGGCTCGCTCTCGCCGGCGGCGAGCCGCTCCATCATGCGCTCGACCTCGCCGGGCTCGATGGTCCCCTTGCGCTCCAGGCGCCGCTCGGCACTCCACAGCCAGCGCTCGTAATAGGACGCGCTCAGGTAGTGCGCCGCGGGCATCTCCTCGCGCGTGGCCCGCCCGCTCGGCCCACCACCGAGGTCCTGGACGCCGACGAGCACGTGCAGCGCGAACACCCGCGCCTCCCAGCGCTCGTGGTAGGCGAACTCGGCGCCGGGCGCGGCCACGGCGCCGAAGCCCTGCATGCCACCGAGGTCGTGGGCCCCGTCCATCCGCACGGAATAGCACGGAACCAGGGCGGCGGCAAGCCCGGCCAGCCCCGCCAGCCCCCGCGGCCCGCGACTCAATCGCGCCGTCCCGGGCTGCCCGGGGCGGTCGGCATGGCCGCGGCCCGGCGCTCCGGCGGCGGGACGACGTAGGCGTCGCGGCCGGCGCCGAGCCCGGCGGCCAGCAGCGCCACGCTGGTCGCGACCAGGCCGGCGAGCGGCACGGTCCAGGCGCCGGTCAGGTCGTGGAGCAGCCCGAACACGGTCGGCCCGCCCGCGGCCAGGAGGTAGCCGACCGACTGCGCCATGCCGGAGAGCTCGGCGGCGTGCCGGGCGTCGGGCGCCCGCAGCGCGAACAGCGTCAGCGCCAGGCTGATCAGGGCCCCCTGGGCGAGCCCGATCAGCAGGCACCAGAGCACCACCAGGCTCCCGCCGGCCAGCAGCAGCCCGGCGTAGCCGGCAAGCGACAGCAGGGCGGCGCCGGCGGCGGGCACGCGCTGGCTGCGCCGCCGCACGGCGAGCAGCGGGATGACGAACGAGGTCACCAGCCCGGTGAGCTGCGTCAGCGACAGCAGCCACCCGGCCGAGCTCGCTGCCAGCCCCTGGTCGTGCAGGATCGCGGGCAGCCACGCGATCGTGCAGTAGTAGGCCAGCGATTGCAGGCCCATGAACAGGGTGACCTGCCAGGCGAGCGCAGACTTCCAGAGGCCCCGCACCGCTCCCGCCCCGACCCCTCCGGCGGCGAGAGCCTCGGCGGCGGCGGTGGGGGGCGGCCGGCCGCGCTCGCGTGCCGGCGCGACCCACACCAGCGCGCCGACCGCCGCCGGCGCGGCCCAGCAGGCCAGCGAGCCCCGCCAGCCGAGGCCGAACCGGTCGGCGAGCGGCACGGCGAGCCCCACCGCGACCGCGGCCGAGGCACCCATCGCCGCGGTGTACAGCCCGGTCATCGCCCCCGTCCGCTCCGGGAAGTCCCGCTTCACCAGGCTCGGCACCAGCACGTTGCCGGCCGTGATCGCCAGCCCCAGCAGGGCCGTGCCGCCCAGCAGCGTCACCACCGGCCCGCTCGAGCGCAGCAGGATGCCGCCGCTGAGCACCACCAGGCTCGCCAGCAGCGTCCGCTCGGTGCCGAAGCGGCGCGCGAGCCTCGGCACGACCGGCGAAAGCACCCCGAAAGCCAGCAGCGGCAGGGTCGTGACCAGGCCCGCGAGCCCGCTGGAGATCCCCGTGTCCCCCCGGATCGCCCCGGTCAGCGGGCCCACCGACGTGATCGCGGCGCGCAGGTTCAAGGCCAGCAGGAGAATCCCGACGGCAAGCAGCCCCGCTCGCGGCCGGGTCTGGAGCGACGACGTCCGCACGATGCCAACGATGGTACGTGTCTGTTCGGTCGGCCCCCGATGGCTGTCAAGATGGACCCATGCACGAAGCGACGCCCGTGAGTCCCGATACGACCGGGCGGCTCCTGGAGCGGGCCCGGGCGCTGCTCGCCCGGCACCCGGTCGTCGACGGGCACAACGACCTCGCCTGGGCCGTACGGGAGCTGGCGGGCTACGACTTCGGCCGGGCCGACGTGGCGGTCGCCCGGCCGGAGCTGCAAACCGACATCCCACGGCTGCGCGCGGGCGGAGTGGGAGCGCAGTTCTGGTCGGTCTACGTGCCCGCCAAGCTCCAGGGCGACCACGCGGTCAGCGCCACGCTCGAGCAGATCGACGCGGTCCGCGCGATGGTGGCGCGCTACGGCGACGCCTTCGCGCTGGCGACCACCGCCGGTGGGGTCGAGCGGGCGGTGGCGGCGGGACGGATCGCCTCGCTGCTGGGGGCCGAGGGCGGTCACTCGATCGACTGCTCCCTGGCCACGCTGCGCATGCTGTTCGCCCTGGGCGTGCGCTACCTGACGCTCACCCACAACGACAACGTGCCCTGGGCCGACTCCGCCACCGACGAGCCCGGCTGCGGAGGGCTGACCCGCTTCGGCGAGGAGGTCGTGCGGGAGATGAACCGGCTCGGCATGCTCGTGGACCTCAGCCACGTGGCGCCGGCGACGATGCGGGCGGCGCTCGGGGTGAGCGAGGCGCCGGTGATCTTCTCCCACTCCTCCGCCAGGGCCCTTTGCGACGTGCCCCGCAACGTTCCCGACGAGGTGCTCGGCCGGCTCGGCGCCAACGGCGGGGTGTGCATGGTGACCTTCGTGCCGATGTTCGTGTCGCCCCGCTGTGCCGCCTGGTGGGCGGAGGCGTGCGAGCACCTCACGGCCCTGGGCGTCGACCCCGACGAGGACGCCGCCGCCAGACCGGTGGTCCAGGAGTGGGCGCGCGGCCACCCCCGGCCCGACGCCACCGTCGCGGACGTGGCCGACCACGTGGAGCACGTCCGCGAGGCCGCCGGCCTGGACCACGCCGGCCTCGGCGGCGACTACGACGGCGTCGACTTCCAGCCGCTCGGGCTCGAGGACGTGAGCGGCTACCCGCGGCTGGTGGCGGAGCTGCTCGACCGCGGCTGGTCCGACGCCGAGGTCGCCAAGCTGACCTGGGGCAACGCCCTGCGCGTCCTGCGCGACGCCGAGTCGGTCGCGCGCGACCTCGCCGCCCGCCGCCCGCCCTCGCTGGCGACCTGGGCAGCCCTGGACGGCGGATAGCTCGGTCTTGACGTCCGCGGCTGCACGATCTAACGTGCTAGATCATTAGCACATACTGGAGCGTGCCCCATGCTCGGGTGGATCGTCGCGGCGAGCTTGCTCGGGATCGTCCTCGCGGAGCTCCTGGTGTGGACCGGGCGGCTGCCCACCGGCGCGGCGGTGGCGGCGTGGGCCGGGCGGCACGGGCTCGCGCTCGACGAGCAGACCACCGGCGACGCGGTCAGGCGGCAGTTGCGGCGCGGTCGCGTGGCACGCACGCTCGGCTTCCTGGCGGCCTTCGCGATCGGCGAGGGCGCGAGCCTGTACTGGACGCACCTTCACCTGCCGTCGCTGCTGTCGGGGCCACCGCTGCCGGTTCCCTTCAGCGTGCTGGCCAGTCCCAGCGGCTGGGCGGCCGGCTACCTGGCCGGGGCGCTCGTCGGCGAGCTCACCCGCCCGCGCCCGGGCCCCGGCCGGCTGCGCGCGGCGGCGCTCACGCCGCGGACGCTGGGCGGCTACCTTTCCGCAGGCATGCTGGCGGCCGAGCGGCTGGTCGCGGTCGCAGTCATTGCACTGGGCCCGCTGGCGCTGGCGGTCCGTGGTCCGCTCCCGGAGTCGTGGACGTTCCTGCACCCCGGCACCGACGCCGGGATCACCGACGGGGTCGTCGCGGCCGTGGTCGCCGGTCTGGTCGAGGTCGGGCTGCGGATGGTCGTCCGCCGGGCACAGCCGGTCGCCTCGACCGCGGCGCTCGCGATCGACAACGCGCTGCGGTCCACCACGGTCCACCGTGTCGCCGCGGCCGGCCTGGCCGTGCAGTTCTTCCTGCTCAGCGAACAGGGTCCCGCAGCCTTCTCCCGGATGGGCTGGAGCTACCGGCTCGACTGGCTGTCTGTTGCAGCGTTCTGGCTCGGGGTGGGGTGCGTGGCGCTGGCGATCGGCGCCTGGACCGACCGCGGCACACTGAGCTGGTGGCCGCTGCCTGGGCCCACGGGGCGGGAACGGTCGCGGAGATGATCCTCCGGCTCGACCCGGACTCGCCGCTGCCGCCCTACGAGCAGTTGCGCGCCCAGGTCACCACCATGGTGGCCACCGGCGTGCTCGCCGCCGGCACCCGCCTGCCCCCGATCCGCCAGCTCGCCCGCGACCTCGCCATCGCCACCGCCACCGTCGCCCGCGCCTACCGCGAGCTCGAGCGCGACCGGATCATCCACAGCCGCGGCCGGCACGGCACCTTCGTGCTCGACAAGCCGACCCGGGTGACTCCTCCCGAACGAGAGCAGCGGCTGGCCGCCGCCGCACAGCACTTCGCCGTCCAGACCCGCCAGCTCGGCGTCGACCCCGAGCACGCCCTCTCCCAGGCGCGACAGGCACTCGACCGCCTGAGCGCCCTCCCGAAGGCTGTGCCGTAACCCGCCGGTCGCGTACTCGCCCCGCTTGCCGTCGTCGCGCAAGCCGCGAACGACCAAATCAACCTATAGTCTGCTATTGACATCGCACTACGGGAAGGCATAGATTACGCCACGATTAGTGAGCAACAGCGCGCACATCGCGGTCGCTTCGAAGCTCCGACAACCCTAGAAGACTTCGACTTCACCTGCTCCTCTACGCCCGTGGGTGTGAGTTGAGACTTTATGCTGCCCAGGCGCTTGGACGGATCGCCTGTTGGCGTCGCTTCCAGGTGATGGAGACGTTGCTATGGACATTCCTCCTGATCTTCTACGAGTCAAGCAGGCCGCGGAGGCTGAATTGCTCAGCCGGCCCGGAGTCACTGGCGTGGATATCGGCTTCAAGGAGGTCGGAGGCAAGCCGACCGGGACGCTCGCCATCCGGGTTCTGGTGGCCGAGAAGAAAGCCGTGCCAAAGACTCAGCTGATCCCTTCGACCATCGAGGGGGTACCTACCGACGTCATCGAGCGCAAGTTCGAGCTCCACCCGCTCAAGGTGGCGGTCACCGACATCACACTCGAGGCCGATACCGGGACCTACGACCCGCTCAAGGGGGGCATCAGCGTGGGTCCCTGTCGCAGCATCGGGGGATTTGTGTATGCCGGCACGCTCGGTTGCCTGGTCAAAGACAACGCGTCCGGCCAATTCATGCTGCTGAGCAACTTCCACGTCATGTGCGTGGACACGGGCTGGTCAGTCGGTGACACCATGACGCAGCCCAGTCTCGTCGACACGGGCTCCTGCCCCGGCTCGGTCGTGGGCACACTGGCGCGCGCTTCGCTCGGCGGCTCGGTGGATTGCGCCGTCGCCCAACAGACCCAGCGGGGGGATGCCTGCGAGATCGTCGACATCGGCGCCGTGGCGGGCACCAGCGTGGCGTCCCTGGGGCTCGCGGTCCGAAAGCGCGGGCGCACGACTGGTCTCACCTATGGCACCGTGGACGCGGTGGCGCTCACGGTGAGCCTCGACTACGGCGACGGCCTCGGCGTCGTCACCCTTACCGACCAGATCGGCATCGCTCCCACCGCCGCGAATCCGAAGTTCGGCGACCACGGCGACTCCGGCTCGGTCGTGGTCAATAACGCCGGGGAGGTCGTGGGGCTCTACTTCGCCGGCGACACCGCCGGGTACGGCGTGGCGAATCCGATCGCGGACGTCGCAGCCGCGCTCAACGTCACCGTATGCACCGGCACGGGCACCACGTCGCTGTACCGCTACTGGAACCCGGGGATCGGCGATCATTTCTATACCACCGATTGGTCCGAGCTGGGGAATGGGAACTACGGCTGGCACTTCGAGGAGGTTCAATGCTACGTGCTCTAGCACCCGCTTCCAGCGCGCCGTCGCCACCGGCGGCCGTCACCCCGGGACCGGCCAGGCCCGCGACCTTCACGACCGCCTCGGGGCCCTCGCAGCTCGAAAAAAGCGGCTCGTTCACCACGCTGAGGGCAGATGACCGCGGTCCGTCCTTCACAATGGGTGGAAGGGCGGATCTCTCTCAGATGGCGACAAACGTGGCGGGAGCCATCGGCCGGGTCACAATTACCATCGACCTCGGCTCCGGCTGACCAACCCTCCGCCCGGTCGTCGCGCTGCTCAAGTCGGCGCGCGGGACAGCCGAAGACGACGGGCAGAGCATCGGCAGGCGCGCGTCGCCGGCCGGGCGTCGACCAACCCACGGCGGGGGGACCGGAAATGTCGCGACAAGACCTCGAGCGCATCGACGACCAGGGGATCGCGGCCTGGGACGACCACCACGCGGACGGGTTCGCGGACCTGCTGGCCGAGGGCTTCGTCTGGACCGATCTCACCGTGCCGGAGCCGATGCGCACAAGGGACCAGGCCCGCCAGTACATGCAGGCGTGGTTCACGGCGTTCCCCGACATGCGGGTGACGCGGACCAACCGGGTGGTCGGCGACGACTCGGTCGCGGGCGAGATCGAGTTCACCGGCACCAATACCGGCCCGATGCGGATGGCCGGCAGGGAGCTCCCGCCGACCGGCCGGAGCGTGCTCGGCAGGGGCGCCTACTTCGCGCGCGTCAGCGACGGCAAGATCCTGCAGTTCAGCACCCACCCGGACGTCGCCGGCATGATGGTGCAGATGGGGCTCATCCCCGGGACCTGAGCGCGCCGGCCTGGCCGAGGGTGATGCCCGACAGCCGCTCCAGCGCCTTGACCAGGGCGTGGTTGCCGTCGCCGCCGAGCCCCTCGCGCTGGAGGGTGCGGTAGAGCTGGAACACCGTGCCGGTCGCGAGCACCGGCGCGCCCAACTGGTCGGCGGCCTCCAGCACCAGCCGCAGGTCCTTTTGCTGGAGGTCGATGGTGAAGCCGGGCCGCCAGTCGCGGCGGACCGCCTGGGTGCCCCGGTTCGACAGCATCCAGCTCCCGCCCGCGCCGCCGGCGACCGCCTCGATGGTGCGGTCGAGGTCGAGCCCCGCGGCCTGCGCGAACAGCAGCGCCTCGGACGCCGCCAGCATGTTCACCACGACCAGGATCTGGTTGACCAGCTTGCAGCTCTGCCCGGCGCCGGCGGGCCCCACGTGGGTGATGGTCGAGCCCATCGCCTCAAGGTAGGGCCTCGCCCGGGCGACGTCGGCCTCGGCGCCGCCGACCATGATGCTCAGGGTCCCCTTGGCCGCGCCCTCGCTGCCGCCGGACACCGGGGCGTCGAGCATGGCCACGCCGTGCTCGGCGAGCCGTGCGGCCATGCGGCGGGTCGCCTGCGGGCTGATCGTGGACATGTCGACGACCAGGGAGCCGGGCCTGGCGCCGTGCACCACGCCCCCCTCGCCGAGCAGCACGTGCTCGACGTCGGGGGTGTCGCTGACGCAGACGAGCACCACCTCGCTGGAGGCGGCCAGCTCGGCCGGGCTGCCCGCGGTGGCTGCGCCCGCCTCGGCCAGCGGCTGCATCCGCTCGGGGGTGCGGTTGTGGACCGTCAGGTCGAAGCCGGCCTCCAGCAGGTTGCGGCTCATGCCGCGGCCCATGATCCCCAGCCCGATGAAGCCGACGCGCTCGCTCATGGTCCTTATCGTACCGGGCGCCTCACAGTCCGGTGGTGGCCCGGGGGTAGGCGACCTCCGGGTCGGTGAGGACGTTGACCAGGTAGGGGACGCCGGCGTCGAAGGCGCGGCGGAGCGCCGGGGCGATGCCGTCCGGGGTGGTGACCAGCTCGCCGGCGCCGCCGAGCGCCCGCGCCACCTCGTCGTAGCGGCAGCCGGGCTGCAGCTCGGCCGCCACGTCGTAGCCGTACAGCCTGCGCATCGGGTGCTTCTCGAGCCCCCAGGCGCCGTTGTTGCCGCACACCATCACCACCGGCAGGCCGTGGCGGACCAGCGTGTCCACGTCCATCAGCGACAGGCCCGCCGCGCCGTCGCCGAGCAGCAGCACGACCTGCGCGCCCGGGCGGGCCGTGCGGGCGGCGACCGCGTAGCCCAGGCCGGTGCCGAGGCAGCCGTAGGGGCCGGGGTCCAGCCACGAGCCCGGCCGGGAGGGCTCGATGTAGCGGCCGGCGAACGAGACGAAGTCGCCGCCGTCGCCGATCACCACGGCGTCGTCGCCGAGCAGCTTGCGGAGCTCCCCGTAGATCCTGGCCGGGTGGACGGGGTCGGCGTCGCTCGACAGCAGCTCCCGGTCGGCCTGCTCGGCCCGGCTGGCCGCCTCCCGCAGGCGCTGGACCCAGCCCTGAGGGCCGGGCCGGCGGCCGTCCCGCTCGGCGGCGGCGGTCAGGCCGTCGAGCACCAGGCCGAGGTCACCGGCGACCGCGCCGGCGAGCGGGGCGTGCGTGGCGAGCTGCCCCGGGCTGTCGGCCAGGTGCACGACGTTCGCCGGGGGGCCGCCCTGGCCGCCGAACGCGCCGTAGCCGAGCCGGAAGTCGAGCGGCGCGCCGGCCACGACCACCAGGTCGGCGGCGCCGAGGGCGAGCGAGCGGGCGCGCGTGACCAGCAGCTCGTGGCCGCGCGGCAGCACGCCGCGGCCCAGGCCGTTGGCGATCACCGGCAGGCCGAGCGCCTCGGCGGCGTGGCGGGCGGGCACCTCGGCGCGGTCGGCCCAGACGTCCGAGCCCAGCACGAGCACCGGCCGCTCCGCCCCGGCGAGCAGCGCAGCCACCCCGGCCAGCGCGTCCGCGTCGGGCTCGCGCACGGGCGGGGGCTGCGCCGGCGGCAGCGTCGCCGTGGCCGTCGAGAAGAGCTGCTCGACCGGCACGTCGAGGAAGACCGGGCCACGGTGGGCGGTCTCGGCGAGCCGCAGCGCCGCGTCGACCTCGGCGGCGACGTCGCCGACCCGGTGCACGGTGGCGGCGCGCTTGGTCACCGGGGCGAGCAGTGGCGGGTGGTCGAGCTCCTGGAGGCTGCCGGAGCCCCAGCGCGCCGCCGGGGCGCGGCCGCCCAGCACCAGCAGCGACGAGCCGTTGAACCAGGCGGTGGTGACCGCGCTCACGCTGTTGGTCACGCCCGGGCCGGCGGTGACCACGGCCAGGCCCGGTGCGCGGGTGAGCTTGGCCATGCCCTCGGCGGCGAACACCGCGGTCTGCTCGTGCCGCACGTCCACCAGCGGCAGCGGCGGGTCCGCCTTGACGGCGCCGTCGTACAGCGGGAACACGTGCCCCCCGGAGAGGGTGAACATCGCGCTGACGCCGTGGCGCCTGGCGGCCGCCACGGCCAGGGCCCCGCCGTGCCCCTCCAGCCTCTGCTGCGTCCCGGTCCGCGTCGCCTCGCCCATGGTCCGCTCCAGTCCCCGTCCAGTCCCCATCCGATCAGATCCGATCCGCCCGCTCCCGCGAGCGTGCCCCGACCTGCTACGGGCACTTATGCTGCCACCGGTGGTGACGGTCAGGAAGGAGCCGGGCATGGGGGAGGGGTCGACCTACGGGGTCTGGGGGTGGGGGAGGCCGGACGAGGAGCCCGACCCGGCCGCGCTCGAGGCGCTGGTCCCGGCCCTGCGGGCGCTGCTCGGCTTCGACGTGCAGGCGCCCGAGCGGCCCGCCCCTCTGGCCGCGCTGCCGCCGCCGCGGCTGCGCCCCCCGCCGGTCCTGGAGGCGGTCGCCTCGGCCGCGACGCTCGACCGCGCCCGCCACGGGCTCGGCCGCTCCTACCGGGACGTGGTCCGCGGCCTGCGCGGCCGCATCGACCACCCGCCCGATTTGGTGCTGCGCCCTCGCAGCCAGGCCGAGGTCGCGGCCGCGCTCGACTGGTGCGGCGGCGCCGGCGTGGCGGTGGTCCCCTTCGGCGGCGGCACGAGCGTGGTGGGCGGGGTCGAGGCGGACGTCGGCGACGGCTTCGCCGGGGTGGTCTCGCTGGACCTGGGGGGCCTGGCCGGCGTGGCCGAGGTCGACCCGGTCGCCCGCGCCGCCAGGGTGCGCGCGGGCACCCCCGGCCCCGCGCTCGAGGACCAGCTTCGCCCGCACGGCCTCACCCTGCGCTTCTTCCCGCAGTCGTTCCAGCGCTCCACCGTGGGCGGCTGGCTCGCCACCCGCGCGGCCGGCCACTACGCCACCGGCCCGACACACATCGACGACCTGGTCGAGTCCATCACCATGGTGACCCCCGCCGGTGTGCTCAGCTCGCGGCGGCTGCCGGGCTCCGGTGCCGGCCCGAGCCCCGACCGGCTCGCGCTCGGCAGCGAGGGCACCCTCGGCGTGATCACCGAGGCGTGGCTGCGGGTCGTGCCCCGCCCCTCGCACCGCGCCGGCGCGCTGGTCGCCTTCCCGAGCTTCGAGGCCGGCGCCGCCGCCGTGCGCGGGCTCGTGCAGGCGGCGCTTGCCCCCGCCTCCTGCCGCGTGCTGGACGCCACCGAGGCGGCGCTTGCCGGCACGCTGGCCGGCGGCGAGGCCGCGCTGGTGCTGGCCTTCGAGTCGGCCGCCCGCCCGGTCGACGGCGAGCTGCGCCTGGCCGTGGACCTCTGCAAGGACGCCGGCGGCCGGCCGCTTGAGCAGGGCGAGCGGGCCGGCGGCTCCTGGCGCTCCAGCTTCCGCCAGGCGCCCTACCTGCGCGACCGGCTGGTGCTGCTCGGCGTGCTGGCGGAGACCTTCGAGACCGCCGTGACGTGGGAGCGGCTCGACGCGCTGGTCGCGGCGGTGCGCGAGGCGACGGGCGAGGCGCTCCGGCGGGTGTGCGGCGCCGGCCTGGTCGCCTGCAGGCTGACCCACGCCTATCCCGACGGCGCCGCGCCCTATTTCACGGTGCTCGCGCCCGCGCGGCGGGGCGGCGAGCTCGGGCAGTGGGCGGAGCTCAAGGCGGCCGCCTCCGAAGCGGTGCTGGCCGCCGGCGGCACGATCACCCACCACCACGCCGTCGGCCGCGACCACCGACCCTGGTACGACCGCCAGCGCCCCGCGCCGTTCGCGCTCGCCCTGCGCGGCGCCAAGGCCGCCCTCGACCCGTCCGGCATCCTGAACCCGGGCGTCCTGGTCGACAGCGACAGTCCCGGGGACCCTTGAGGAGGCGACATGGACCGGTACGACGTGGTGGTGGTCGGCGGCGGGATCATCGGGCTGGCCACGGCCAGGGCACTGCGGGAGCGGTTCCCGGGGGCCTCGGTCGCGGTGCTCGAGCAGGAGCGCGCCTGGGCGGCGCACCAGACCGGGCACAACAGCGGGGTGATCCACTCGGGCGTCTACTACACCCCGGGCAGCCTGAAGGCGCGCCTGTGCCGGGCGGGCAGCGCGAGCATGGTCGAGTTCTGCCGTGCCGAGGGCGTGCCGGTCGAGGTCTGCGGCAAGCTGATCGTCGCCACCGGCCCGGAGGAGCTGCCGAGGCTCCAGGCGCTGCTGGAGCGTGGCACCGCCAACGGGCTCCAGGTGCGGCGCATCGCGCCGCAGGAGCTGCGCGAGCGGGAGCCGCACGTGCGCGCGGTCGCCGCGATCCACGTGCCGAGCACGGCGGTCGTCGACTTCCGCCAGGTCTGCGCGGCCCTGGTGCGGCAGCTCGGGGCGGCCGGCGTGGAGCTGCGGCTGGGTGCCGGGGTCCGCGGGCTGGAGCGCGCGGACGGCGATCACGCGCTCGACACCGCCGCCGGCGAGGTCCGCGCCGGGTGGCTGGTGAACTGCGCGGGCGCGCAGAGCGACCGGCTGGCCCGCGCGGCCGGCGCCGACCCGGGGGCGCGCATCGTGCCGTTCCGCGGCGAGTACTACGAGCTGGCCGAGCCGCGGCGGAGCCTGGTCCGCGGCCTGGTGTACCCGGTGCCCGACCCGGCGCTGCCGTTCCTCGGGGTGCACCTGACGCGCATGATCGACGGCAGCGTGCACATAGGCCCGAATGCGGTGCCGGCCGGGAGCCGCGACGGCTACCGCTGGATTTCGCTGAGCGCGCGCGACCTGGCCGCGACCGCGACCTGGCCGGGCTGGTGGCGGCTGGCCCGCCGCTACTGGCGCGCGGGGGCACGGGAGATCTGGCGCTCGCTGTCCAAGCGCGCGTTCGTCGCCGAGGTGCGCCGCATGCTCCCCGAGGTCGGCCCCGGCGACCTCGAGCCGGCCGGTGCCGGCGTGCGCGCCCAGGCCCTGGACCGCCGCGGCCGCCTGGTCGACGACTTCCTGATCGTCGACGGCGACCGCGCCACCCACGTCTGCAACGCCCCCTCGCCCGCCGCCACCGCCTCCCTCGAGATCGCCAGGCACGTCGCCAGCCGCGTGGCCGAGCCATAGACCCCCGCCGCCGACCTCTGACCGGCCTGGTGAAGGGGCCATCGCATCACAGGCCGAGCTCCACCGCGAGCGTCAGATACATGGCATGCGACCACAGCAGCGGAGTGGCGATCTTGCCCCACTTCTCCCGCCAGGCTGGCAACTGCTCGGGCGCGAGCGGGTGCTTGGAGGCCTGCTCGGGCAGCCATCCTCGCGGGGTCACGGTCGAGGCCATCCACGCCAGCCGCTCCAGGGCGAGGTCGCGGCGGTCGGTCCGCGCCTCGTGCCAGCCCAGGAAGCCGGTCAGCAACACCCATTCCCCACCGCCGTAGTACGTGTCCTCGAGATACCTGTAGACGCCACCACGCGTAAGCTGCCGCACCACCTCCTCGTAGGTACGCTCGGCGAGCGGCGAGACCGGGTCGATCATCCCGAACGGGGTCGCACAGGCAAGGAGGCTGGCGTCGACCGTGGTGCCGCCGAGCCACTTGACGAGGTGGCTGTTCCGCACGCCCTCTGCAAGCACGAGCGCACGTATCGCGGTGATGACCTCGCGGCAGTGCTCAGCGAGCTCTCGGCCGACCAGCGCGCTTGCGGCCGCGGCCTCGAGGCCAGCATGGAGCGCCGCGAGCGTGGAGGGGTGCCGGTGCCCGACATGCTCCTCCCACCAGTCGTAGCAGGGCCGGTCCCAGAACTGGCAGAGGTAGCGGGTGGTGAGCTCCGCCGCCTCCCGGTACGGGCCGAGGTCACAGCCGTGTCGCCTGGCGTGCTCGGCCAGCGCCCACATCCAGGTGCCGTAGCCGTCGAGTTGGAAGTTCCACCAGTGCTCGTCGCCCTCGCGGCCGTCAAGGGTGAAGCGGGTGGGAAGGAACTCCTCCAGTGTGATCGGCTCGTTGCGTCGTCCACGCTCAGTCAGCTCGAAGATGCGGGCACCTCGCTCGACGAGGACACGGGCGCACCAACTGAAGAACCGCTCCGCGCTGGCGGGCCGGCCTGCCCGGCTGATGGCATCGGCGATGAACGCCCCGTCCCGGAACCACGAGTACCGATAGACCGGGAAGGTCGGCGACGCCGGCCAGGCACCCCCGGGATGCTGGTGCGCCTCGATCAGCTCGATGCTCGTACGCGCCAGCGTCATCAGCTTGCCCGTCTCGCTCGTCATAGCCGTGTGGCCTCCTTGGCCAGGTAGCGTGCGGTTCGACCTCGACCTGCCTGGTGGCGGGCACAGCCGGCGGCACCGGCCGACTGGTTCCTCACGTGTTCTCCGCAGCCTCGATGACCGACGTCGACCATGGCGCACGGCTCGTCGGGCACGAGACACCATCAGACCCCGGCTCACTTTGTCAAGCAGGCCTGGCCCGCTCTTATGGGGGCTCTTGACTGGCTTGCCCTGACAGACTTTAATTCTATACTAAATGAAGTTATCGAACTATCCTTCGGACGGGTGGGGGATGGCACTCTCGACACAGCAGGGCACCTCTGTGTTGCGCATGCGGGACCTCAACCGCAGCGCAGTGCTGGCGCTGATCGTCCGGCGGGGACCCATCGCCCGAGTGGATATCGCACGACACCTCGGCCTGGCGCCTGCGACGGTCACAGGTCTTACCCGCGGGCTTCTGAAGGCCGGGATCATCGCCAAGGTCGACCGGGCCGCCTCTCGCGGCGGCCGGCCCGGCGAATTGCTCGCCATCGTTGGCTCGTCGGCCGAGGCGCTCGGCGTCAAGCTCATCGCCGACGAGGTCATCGGCGTGCGCGCGAACTTGGACGGCACCCTCCTTGAGGAGTTCTCTGCCCCGTTCGATGCCAGCGGCGCCAACCCGTTCACCGTTCTCACCGACATTCTTGAGCCCCGAATACGTGGGCGGAGCAAGGGACACCCGCCCCTGCTCGGCCTTGGCATCGGGCTCCCCGGCTTCGAGGACCCGGCCGGCTCCGGCATCGTGCAGGCACCGGTGCTCGGCTGGCGGCACCTGCCGCTGGGGGAGCATCTTGCCCGCGTCCTCGATCTGCCCGTTCTGATCGACAACGACGTGAATACGCTGGCGATGGCGGAGAGCCTTTACGGGCTCGGCCGGGAGCTGGGCAGCTATCTCACGGTTACATTGGGCCGCGGAATTGGTCTCGGCATCGTCATCAATGGCGAGCTCTACCGCGGCGCGCGCGGCGCGGCCGGCGAGCTCGGCCATGTCACCGTCGACGCCAACGGTGAGCTTTGCGCTTGCGGCAAGCGGGGCTGCCTGGAGACCCTGGTCGCCGAGCCGGCGCTCGTGCGGAAGTCACGCAGTATCGGGATGCTCGGCCCGGAGGAGGGCATCGCTGAACTTCTCGGTCTCGCCGCCGCGGGGGACGAGCGGGCACTGAGCATCTATCGATGCGCCGGATGGGCGCTCGGTCTCGCCGTCGCCGGTCTGGCAGTCGTGCTCAATCCCGAGGCGATCCTCGTCAGCGGCGAGGGCAGGCGAGGCTGGCCATACCTGGCCAGGGCCTTCACCACGGCGTTCGAAGCCAACGTGTTCCCGCCACTGGCGGGCACGGTCCGAGTGCGGATCGACGACTGGGATCACACCAAATGGGCGCTGGGAGCGGCCGCCCTGGTGCTACGCGCACCGTTTGCCACCCCGATGCACGGCACGCCCGCCATTGACCAGATCCGCGCCCGGCTCAACATCGGCTTCCAGGTCCGTCAGGGTGAGATGTAACAGATGTCCGGTCCTCCCTTAGGAGGCGGCCATGGCAGCTCTACCGTCTCCGACCGACATTGCCCCGGTGATCTCCGGCAAGCCCGGCCTGGCTATGGTGATCATATGCGGCGTTGCATGGCTCGCCCCCTATGCGACCAGTATCATTCTCGCGCTCCTGCGCCCAGAGCACCGCATCGAGGTCAGCCGCAGAAAGATCGTGATCGAACCCGCATCAGCGACGCTGCCAATCGCTTCCAGCTCATCGCAACCTGACCACATCGCAGATCTGCTACGGCAGCCGGACGCAACCACGCCTGTGAGGGCGTCGTCCCAGCACCCCACGTGAGGAAGCCCGAACTTGCAGCCGGGCTCCCCCCACGGATCAGGCCCTGGCGACGGCGCAGGCGAAGCGGTGGGCGGAGTCCTCGTGCCACGACTCCAGGTGCAGATGGGCCGCGGCGAGCTCCCGTTTGACCAGGGGGCGGGTGAACTTGCAGGAGATCTCGGTGCGCAGCTCCTCCCCGGCGGCGAAGCCGACCTCCAGCTCCAGGGTGGGGAAGCGCACCGTGAGGGCACGGCGCGCCCGCAGCCGCATCTCGATCCGGGCCCGCTTCGCGTCGTAGAAGGCCACGTGCTCGAACGCCTCCAGCGGGATGCCCGCGCGCAGCTCGCGGTTGAGCACGCGCAGCACGTTGCGGTTGAACTCGGCGGTCACCCCGGCGGCGTCGTCGTAGGCCGCCTCCAGGACCGCCCGGTCCTTGACCAGGTCCACGCCGAGCAGGAAGCGGTCGCCGGTGGCGAGCGCGCCGGCGACCCCGCCGAGCAGGGCGGCGCGGTCGGCCGGGCCGAGGTTGCCGATGGTGGAGCCGAGGAAGGCGAGCAGCCGGCGCCCGTGCCTGGGCACCCGCGGCAGGTCGGCGGTGAAATCGCCGACGAACCCCTCGAACTCCAGCCACGGGTAGCTCGAGCTGAGCGCGTCCGCGGCGCCGGCGAGGGCGTCCTCGCTCACGTCCAGCGGCGCGTAGCGGTGGCCGCTGCGGTGGCGGTGCATGGCCTCCAGCAGCAGCCGCGTCTTGCGGGACGAGCCCGAGCCGAGCTCGACCAGCTCGCCCGGGCGCAGCCGGTCGACGAGCCGGTCGGTGACCGCCTCGAGGATCTCGCTCTCCGCCCGCGTGAGGTAGTACTCCGGCAGGCGGGTGATCTCCTCGAACAGCTCGGAGCCGCGGGCGTCGTAGAAGTACTTGGGCGGCAGCGACTTCGGCGTCGCCCGAAGGCCCGTGCGGACGTCCTCGGCGAGCTGCCCGAGCCGGTCCGCCTGGGGCGAGAGCTGGGTCATCTTGGGCAGCGTGCGCGGCACGGCCACTCAGGGCACCTCCCCGTCGAGCGGCCGGCGTCGCGCTCCGGCCGCGGTCAGCTCGACCAGGTGCCGGTCGGGGACCTCCACCCAGCCGGGGTCGTCGTCCAGCGGCTCCGACGCGGCCAGCAGCGCGCCGGAGCGGGCGAGCGTGAACAGCGGGTGCGAGGCCCGGCCGATCGCGGCGCGCACGCCGGCGAGCCGCTCGCCGTCCGCGGCGAGCATGGTGAGCGTGGCCGCCTCGCCCGCGTCGGCGCAGACCTTCTCGACCGCGAGCACGGCCGCGCCGAGCGCTCCCGCCAGGTCCTCCGGGCCCCGCGGCCCGGCCGCTGGGCCGCCGCTGAGCCCCCGGTCCACCAGGGGGCCACCGCCCGGCTGCGCCTGGCTCTTGCGCCCCCCGGGCCCCCGGTCGCGCAGCTCGGCGGCGACCAGCGCGGCCAGCACCGCCGAGTCGGTGAGCGCGCCGAGCTCGCCGAGCAGGTCGTCGGGCAGGCGCTCCAGCAGCCGGCGGCCGGGCGCGCCGCGGAAGCCGCGGATCCTGCCGTTGTGGGCCACGGCCACGCGGCCGTGCACGAACGGCGCCACCGACCAGGCCCCGTAGGGGAGCCCGGGGGTGGCCGATCGGACCAGGGAGAGCTGCACCGTGCCCTCCAGGCGCGCGGCCAGGCCCAGCAGGTTCGGGTCGGCCCAGGGCGGCAGCTCGGTGACGTAGCGGAGCGGCGCGCCCTGCTCCTCGCCCGCCGGCCACCAGACCACGCCGGTGCCGTCGACGTTGACCGCGTTGCCGCCGCCCGGTCCGGGGATGCGCGCCCGCCAGGCCTGCTCGCCGAGCGCGTAGGGCGGGTCGCTCAGGAGCACGGCCAGCGGTGCCGACGGCCCCAGGTAGGCGGCCATCCGGCACATCAGGCGACGTCCCACGCCAGGCGCAGCCCCGCGAAGAGCTGGTGGCGCCGCGGGTAGTCCCAGTTGCGGAAGGTCGAGCGGGCCACCCACCGGGCCGTCGCCCACGACGCACCGCGCAGCACGCGGTAGCCGTCGCCGAAGAAGACCTCGCTGTACTCGGGGTACGGGAAGCTCGAGTAGCCCGGGTAGCCGGTGAAGGGCGACGAGGTCCACTCGTACACGTCGCCGAGGAGCTGCTCGGCCCCGTAGGCGCTCGCGCCGGCCGGGAAGCTCCCCACCGGCGCCGGTCCCCAGCCGGTGTGGTCGAGGTTGGCGTGCTCGGGGCCGGGCGGCGCCTCTCCCCACGGGTAGGTGCGGCTGCGCCGCGCGGCCGGGTCGTGGGCCGCCGCCTTCTCCCACTCCGCCTCGGTCGGCAGGCGGCCGCCCGACCAGCGCGCGAACGCCTCCGCCTCGAAGTACGACACGTGCTGCACGGGCTCGCGGGGGTCGAGCGGCTCGAGGTGGCCGAAGCGCCGCACCTGCCAGCCACCGTCGCCGTCGCGCACCCACCCCTGCGGCGCGCGCTCGCCGGTCTCCGCGAGCCAGGCGCGGCCGGCCTGCGACCACAGCTCGGGGCGCGCGTAGCCGCGGTCGGCCACGAAGGCGGCAAAGCGCCGGGCGGTCACGGGGAAGCGGTCGAGCGCGAAGGCCGGCACCTCGACCATGTGGCTCGGCCGCTCGTTGTCGTACGCGCTGGAGCGGTCGTCGGTGCCCATGCGGAACGGCCCGCCGGCGACCGTCACGCGCTCGGTGTCGTCGACCGGTCGAGCGAGCGCCGGCAGGCGCCGCGCGGCCGCCGGCAGGCGCCGTACGGCCGCCGGCTCGTAGGGCTCGCTCGCCGCGTCCGGGGCCGCGCCGCGCAGGTCGAGCGTCTGCAGCATGGTCTCCTGGTGCTGCGACTCGTGCTGCACGATCATCCGGTAGACGTAGCCGCCGGCCAAAAGCGGCCGCTCATGGCCCAGCTCGACCGAGCGGAGCACCTCCAGCGCCTCGGCCCGCACGTCGGCAAGGTACGCGCCGGCCTCGGCGCGGGGCAGGACCGGGAGGTCGCCTCGGACCCAGCGCGGGTTCTCGAACGGGTTGTAGACGTGGTCCAGCCCGGGGTCGTGGGCGGGCCGGCCGGCGACCTCCCGCAGCAGCCACAGCTCCTCGAAGTTGCCGACGTGGCCGACGTCCCAGACCAGCGGGCTCATGATGCTGTCGTGCTGGCTGTGCAGGGTGTCGTCGTCGAGCGGGGCGGTGAGCCGCTCCAGCCGCCGCCGCACGGCGGCGAGGTCGCGCTCGAGCTCGTGGCGAAGGAGCGTCGGGTCGTCGGGGCTGATCAGGGACGTGCTGGGACGAGCAGAGTGCATCAGGACCTCACAGCGCAATGATCGGTTGCATCGGTTTTATCGGTTTCGTCCAGCTCGCGGGCGAGCTCGGCCGCCCAGGCCAGGGCGTCGGCGGGACCGCGGTCCAGGGCCGCCCGCAGCTCGTCGGCGGGGCAGCGCCCGCGCAGCGTGCGCCGCTCCAGGAAGTCCTCGGCCAGCCGCACCTGCCGGCCGTCGAGGTACCCGGCCGGCAGCCGCCCGGCCCCCTCGAGGGCCAGCGGCCACACCTGGCCGGCGAGCGCGGCCAGCGACGGGTCGGCCAGGCCCGCGGCGCCGGCGCGCCAGGCGAGCTGCGGCAGGCCGTCCCGGTGGCGCTCGAGGACCGCCAGCGCGGCGGCCCGTGCCCGCGCGTCCTCGAGCAGGCCGGCCAGCAGCGCCACCGGCACGGGACGCAGCGGCGCGGGCAGGGCGTCCAGCGAGCGCAGCTCCAGGAACCCGCGCGGCCGCACCTCGAAGAACAGGGTGGTGAGGTGGTAGCGCAGGTCGTCCTCGCCGGGACGGCCGTGCCGCGGGTGGCCGTCCCGGAGCCAGTCGTGGAAGGTCCAGCCCGGCTCGCCCGGCTCCCACGGTCCCTGGCCGCGTCGCAGCAGCAGCACGTCGGCCGCGAGCGCCGCGTCGGTGAGCTGCTCGACCGGGTCGGTGCCGGAGCCGTCCACCAGGCGCCGCGGGAAGCCCGTCCTGGTGGGGTCGAGCCGCCGCCAGGCGAGCGCCCGCACCGACACCGCCCCCGGCCCCGGGCTGCACGCGAAGGTCGCGCAGGCGAGCGGGGCGACCAGGTTGGCCACCAGCCAGCGCTCGGCCAGCTCGCCGGGGCGGCCGAGGTCGAGGTTGACCTGGATCGCGCAGGTGCGGCGCATCATCGCCGCGCCGTGCGGCCCGCGGCGGTCGAAATAGGCCGCCATCGCCCGGTACCGCGGTGCCTGGAGCTGCTGTGGCACGTGCCCGTCGGGCAGCCACACGTCGGCGCCGGCCGCGGCCAGCACGATGCCGTTGCGCCGCAGCAGGGGAGCGAGCGCCGCGGCCACCAGGTCGATCTCCCCCAGCGCGGTGGCCGCGCCGGCATGGGTGCCTGTGGAGTGCTCGAGCTGCCCGCCGGGCTCGAAGTTGAGCGAGCCGCCGCCCGCCAGCCGGTACAGCGGCGCAGACGCCTCCTCGTGGCAGGAGTCGAGCGCGGGGCTCGTCCGCGCCTCCTGGTCGAGCAGCGCCACCAGGAAGTCGAGCGGCACGCGCCCCGTGGGCGTGCCGTCCGCCAGGACCCGGACCGGGAACGATTCGACCTCGAGCCCCACCCGACCCGGGACAGGTGCGGTGGGCCGGGCCGGGAAGCAGGTGTCCGCGACCACCTGGCGGACGTGGTCGAGGTCGCGGAGCGCCTGGGTACAGCCGCCCGTCACGGTGCGTTGGTCTGAAGGCTTTCGATGAAGCGCTTCGGTCTGCCCTCGCGCATGGCGACCTCCTCGGTCGGCCGCGGGCCCGCCGCGGCAGTTGCGGTACGTCCTCACCATGATCCCCGACGACCCTGACAACCGCTCGCCCAAGGAGCGGGCATCCGGTCGAGCCGTCGAGCGGTTCAGCTCCTTTACCCGTCTTGGGCAGTCGCTACCCCGCTCGGAGTAGCGGGCCTGGCGGCCGCTGCGCCCAGCAGGCGACCCGCAAAGCCTCCCCCCAGACGACGACGATCCGGGGTCCCGTCGCGATCATCGGGAGGACACATCGTCGAACCAGGAGAGCATGCGATGACATCGGACGTGACAGCGCCGCGGCGCACCACCCCACAGGCCGCCCCGGAGGCCGCGCCCGCCGGCGCCGTGGCCGCGCGGGCGGTCCGGGCGACCAAGGTCTACGGCTCGGGCGACACCGCGGTGCGGGCGCTCGACGGGGTGACCGTCGACCTCGAGCGCGGCAGGTTCACCGCCGTCATGGGACCGTCGGGCTCCGGCAAGTCCACCCTCATGCACTGCGTCGCCGGGCTCGACAGCCTCACCTCGGGCCAGGTCCTCCTCGGCGGCGTCGAGCTCGGCACCCTGTCGGACAAAGAGCTCACCCTGCTGCGCCGCGAGCACGTCGGCTTCGTGTTCCAGTCGTTCAACCTGATCCCCACGCTCACGGCGCTTGAGAACATCACCCTGCCGCTCGCGCTCGCCGGCTCCAGGCCCGACCGGGACTGGCTCGACGGCGTCATCGACACCGTCGACCTGCGCGGGCGCCTCGCGCACCGGCCGGCGGAGCTGTCCGGCGGCCAGCAGCAGCGGGTGGCGGTGGCGCGGGCGCTGGCGACCCGGCCGCAGATCGTGTTCGCCGACGAGCCGACCGGCAACCTCGACTCCCGCTCCGGCGGCGAGATCCTCGCCTTCATGCGCCGCGCCGTGGCGGAGCTCGGCCAGACGATCGTGATGGTCACCCACGACCCGGTGGCGGCCGGCTACGCCGACTCGGTGCTGTTCCTGGGGGACGGCCGCATCGTCGGCCGCATGGCCGAGCCGACGCCGCAGACGGTGCTGGACCGCATCAAGTCACTCGGGGAGTGAGGTCGACATCATGTTGAAAGTCAGTCTCAAGGGCCTGTGGAGCCACAAGCGCCGGCTCACCGGCACGTTTCTGGCGGTGCTGCTGGGCGTGGCGTTCCTGTCGGGCACGCTGGTGCTCTCCGACACGCTGCGGGCCAACTTCGACACCCTGTTCACCAGCGTCACCGGCGACACCGGCGCGATCGTCCGCAACGCGACCAAGGTGGACGACAACCCGGGCACGCCACGCGGGCCGATCGACCTGTCCGTGGCCGACCGGGTCCGCGCCGCGCCTGGGGTGCGCAGCACCCAGCCGGTCGTCGACGGCCTCGGCCAGATCGTCGGCAGGGACGGCAAGGCGATCAAGACCATGGGGCCGCCGCGGGCCAGCAACTGGATCGCCGACCCCAGTCTCACCCCCTACCGGCTCGCCGAGGGCCGGGCGCCCCAGGCCCCCGACGAGGTGGTCGTCAACCGCGGCGCCGCCAAGAAGGGCGACCTGCACGTCGGCGACCGCACCACCATCCAGACCCCGCGGCCGGTCCCGGTGAAGGTCGTCGGCATCGTCACCTTCCAGGACGCCGACGGCTTCGGCGGCAGCTCCTACACCGCCTTCAGCCTCCAGGGCGCGCAGCGGCACCTGGTCAAGCAGCCCGGCCAGGTCTCGAGCATCCTGGTCAAGGCCGCCCCGGGCGTGTCCCAGGAGGAGCTGGTCCGGGGGCTGCGGCCGCTGCTGCCCCAGGGCGTCGAGGCGATCACCGGGGCGCAGCTCAGCGACGAGAGCATCACCGACATCAACCAGGGCTTCCTCGGCCTGTTCCGGACGTTCCTGCTGGTGTTCGCCGGGATCGCCCTGTTCGTAGCGATGTTCTCGATCGCCAACACCTTCTCGATCATCGTCGCCCAGCGCACCCGCGAGGCCGCGCTGCTGCGGGCCATCGGCGCGTCACGGCGGCAGGTGCTCGGGTCGGTCGTGCTGGAGGCGCTGGCCGTCGGCCTGGTGGCCTCCGCCGCTGGGCTCGGCGGCGGGATCGGCATCGCCTCGGGGCTGAAGGCCGTCTTCGCCGGCTTCGGCTTCCCCCTGCCCGACAGCGGCCTGGTGTTCAAGGCGAGCAACGCCGCCGTCTCGCTGAGCGTTGGCGTGGTCGTCACGCTGCTGGCAGGCGCGCTGCCCGCGCTGCGGGCGTCGCGGGTGGCCCCCCTGGCCGCCCTGCGCGAGGTCGCGTCCGAGCGCGCCGCCGCCTCGCCTCGCCGCGCGGTCGCGGGCGCAGCGCTCGCCGCCACCGGCGTTGCTGTGACGGTGGCCGCGGTGCTGGCGGGCGGCGACGCGATGCCGCGGCTCGTCGGCGTCGGCGCGGTCCTCGCCGTCGTCGGCGCGGTGGCGCTCGGCCCGGTGGTGGCGCGCCCGGCGAGCCGCCTCATCGGCGCGCCGCTGCCGCGGCTTCGCGGCATCACCGGTGCGCTCGCCAGGCAGAACGCCATGCGCAAGCCGCAGCGCACCGCCGGAGCGGCCGTCGCCCTGATGATCGGCGTCGCCGTGGTCACGCTGTTCACCGTGTTCACCGCCTCGCTCCAGTCGTCGATCAGGCAGAGCGTGTCGAGCTCGTTCGGCGGCGACCTGGTGATCGCCTCCAGCGGCTTCACCGGCGGCCGGCTCGACCCGCGGCTCGCCGCCGACGTCGGCAGGCTTCCCCAGGTGCGGCAGGCCGCCGGGATCGGCACCGGCACCGCCCTGGTCGCCGGCACCAGCCAGGAGGTCAGCGTGGCGGACCCGCCGGAGCTCGGCGGGGTGCTCGACCTGGACATGGCCGCGGGGTCGATCGGCGGCCTCAGCGGACGGCAGCTCGCCGTTGCCGAGCACGTTGCCGACGACAACGGCTGGCGGCTCGGCACGGCCGTGCCGGTCCGGTTCGACGACGGCGCCACCGAGACCTTCACGGTCGGCGCGATCTACAGCGGCCGCGACGTGGTGACCGGCGACTACCTGCTGCCGCGCGCCGAGTGGGCGCCGCACGCGTCCCAGGACGTGGACGGCACCGTGCTCATCAAGCTCAAGGACGGCGTCGACCTGGCCGCCGGCAAGGCCGCGGTCGAGCGGGTGGCCGCCGGCTTCGGCGGTCCCGACGTGCAGGACCGCCAGGAGTACGCCGACACCGTGTCCAGCAGCGTGGACACGATGCTGACCATCGTGTACGTGATGCTGGTGCTGGCGATCCTGATCGCGCTGATGGGCATCGCCAACACGCTGTCGCTCTCGGTCCACGAGCGCACCCGCGAGCTCGGCCTGCTGCGCGCGGTCGGTGAGACCCGCGGGCAGGTGCGGGCGATGGTCCGCTGGGAGTCGGTGATCGTCGCGCTGTTCGGCACCGTGGGCGGCCTGGGGCTGGGTGTGTTCCTCGGCTGGGCCCTGGTGCGCGCGACCGCCGCGCAGAACGCCCTCGGCGCGTTCGCGGTCCCCCTGGGGCAGCTCGCGGTCGTGCTGGTGGTCGGCGCCCTCGCCGGCGTGCTGGCCGGCGTGCGCCCGGCCCGCCGGGCGGCGAGGCTGAACGTGCTGGAGGCCATCGCGAGCGAGTAGCCACGGGAGCTGCTGGCCGTCGCGGCCGTAGGCGGTGCCACCGCCTACGGCCGCGACGTGCTGTCCGCCCGAGCGGCGGCGCGCCGCCGGTCCACCGTAGCAGTGTGGTACGTTCCGGCCGGTTGCTCCAAAGGCCCGTGAGTGCCCGTGACTGGGGGAAGTGATGCTCGAGTTCCCGATCCTGGCCAGGACGCCGGCCGCGCTCAACGTGGTGCCCGTGGCGGTCATGGTGGTCATCGGCCTGTGGGCCGTCCGCAAGCTCGCCAAGCTCGCGGTGTTCCTGCTGGTCCTCGCCGCCCTGTACGGCGCCTTCATCTGGGCCCGCGGCGGCTTGTGAGCCGGCGGCCGCCGAGGGTGCCCCCGAACTCCGGCGGCTCCAGGTCGGACAGGTCGAAGCGGAAGATCCCGGACGTGGTCAGCTCCCTGGCGGAGCGCCGGGTGATGTCGTCGGGGTATGCCGAGAGGTCGACCTGCCTGTTCGGAGAGGTGAACCCGCCCCGCCTCGCCCAGATCTCGCCGGCCTCGCCGGTGGCGAGGAACTCGACCAGCGCCGCTTCGACCGTCATCCCGGCGCGGGCGGCGGGCTCGGCGATCACCGCCCGGAGCTCACCTTCGGTCATGGGGCCGATCAGCACCTGCGCGTCCTGCAGCGCGGCGACCAGGGCCGGGTTCGCTCCGCACCGCGCGTAGAAGTCGGCTCGGACCCCCAACACGATCCTGGCGCGGCTCCTGGGGCTGTTGACGGCACCCAGGAGAGCGTCCAGGAAGCCGGCCCGCTCCCGCTCGTCGCCGCAGAGGGTGAAGACCTCCTCGAACTGGTCGACGACCAGCAGCATCTCCACGGCCGACGGTCTGCCGATCAGCGCCTGGCGGATCGCCAGGTCAAGGTTGGCGGGCTGCGCCTCCAGATCGGACCGGAGCGCGCCCGGGGCGACGCCCTGCAGCGCGCAGAGATGGATGGCCAGCTCCTCGTCTGCCGGCACGTGGACCCAGGCATCCGCCTGGCCTTCCTTGCCGTGGACGACGACCCGGTGCCACACGGCGGGGTCCAGGCCGCCGTGCGCGCGACTGACGACCCCCCGGTAGATCGCCTCTGAGGCGATCACGACCACCGGCTGCGGGGTGGCCTGCAGGCAGGCGTGCAGCGCGTCGCTGTCCAGCAGCCGGCAGACGTGGTTGGTCGCCTCCCCGACGAAGGGGTCGGGATCGCCCAGCACGTCGCCGGCGTGCACGGCAAGCCGCACCCGGAAGCGCTCCCGGCCCGGTCTGTCCTGGTTGTAGGCCAGCAGGTGCGCTCGCAACCCGGTCGGCACGAGGGCCAGCAGCAGACTCCGGGGCACGTTCGGGTCGATCGAGAGAATGAATCCGTCGCCGGTGTCCTTGCCCGCCAATGCGCGGCATCCGCCTCGGCCTGGTCGAGCAGGTCGGTGCACCACTCGTTCAGGCGGTGGCGGAGCTGGACCCGGGAAGGATCGGAGCGCTCAAAGCGGCCATAGCCTTCGATATCGACTGCCACAAAGGTCCGGTAGCTGGAGTGCCTGCCGTGCGCCGCCTCGGGCATCTGAAGCCACCTGCCCTGACCGAATGCCGGTCCTCCGGTTCTACGGGATGACTTTGAGCGGCTCGGCGAAGTGGCAGGCGGAGGGGTGGCCGTGGCCGTGGCCGCGGTCGACCAGCTCGGGCTCCTGCTCGGCGCAGACCGGCTGCGCTTTGAAGCAGCGCGTGCGGAAGCGGCAGCCGCTCGGCGGGTCGGTGGGGCTGGGGATCTCGCCGCTGAGGACGATGCGCTTGCGCTGGCGCTCCAGGGTCGGGTCCGGGATCGGCACGGCCGACACCAGCGCCTGCGTGTACGGGTGCACCGGCCGCCGGTACAGCTCGTCGCGGTCGGCCGTCTCCACGATCTTGCCCAGGTACATCACGGCGACACGGTCGGCGACCTGGCGCACCACCGACAGGTCGTGCGAGATGAACAGGTAGGTCAGGTCGAACTCGCGCTGCAGGTTGGCGAGGAGGTTGAGGATCTGCGCGCGCACCGACACGTCCAGGGCCGACACCGGCTCGTCGCAGACGATCAGCTTGGGCCGCAGGGCCAGGGCCCGCGCGATGCCGATGCGCTGCCGCTGCCCGCCGGAGAACTCGTGCGGGAAGCGGTTGGCGTGGTCGGGGTTGAGGCCCACCCGCTCCAGCAGCTCGGCGACCTGCAGCGCGCCGCCGCTGCGCCAGCGCCCCCAGATGATCAGCGGCTCGCCCACGATGTCGCGCACGGTCATGCGCGGGTCGAGGCTTGCGTACGGGTCCTGGAAGATCATCTGCATCTCCTGGCGCGCGTGGCGCAGCCGCGCGCCGCTCGCCGCGGTGATGTCCTCGCCCTCGAGCTCGACCCGCCCGGAGGTCGGCTCGAGCAGCCGCATCACCAGCCGTGCCGTGGTCGACTTGCCCGACCCGGACTCGCCGACCAGCCCCAGCGTCTCGCCCTTGCGGATGGTGAACGACACGCCGTCGACCGCGTGGACCGACGCGACCTCACGCTGGAAGACCACCCCGAGCGTGACCGGGAAGTGCTTGACGAGGTCGGTGACGCGGACCAGGTCCTGCCCCGCCCGCGGGGCGACCGCCTCCCGCTCCGTGGCGACGCTCATCTGACCTCCTCGGTGCGGCGCCCCAGCTCGCCCGGCGACATGCCCGGCTCCCAGCCGTCCAGGTTGGCGAAGTGGCAGGCCGCGCTGTGGCCGGGGACGCCGACCTCGCGCAGCTCCGGGTACTCGCTGCGGCAGACTGCCTGAGCCCAGGCGCAGCGCGGCGCGAAGCGGCAGGCCGGCGGCGGCGACAGCAGGCTCGGCGGCGCTCCCGGGATCTGCGTGAGCTGCTCCAGCCGCGGCCGGTCGACCCGGGTGGTCGAGCCGAGCAGGCCCCAGGTGTACGGGTGCTTGGGATTGCCGTACAGGGTGTGGACGTCGGCCTCCTCGATCCGCTTGCCGGCGTACATCACCATCACGCGGTCGGCGATCCCGGCGACCACGCCCAGGTCGTGGGTGATGAGCACGATCGCCATGCCGAAGCGCTCGCGCACGTCGAGCAGGACCTGCAGGATCTGCGCCTGGACGGTGACGTCGAGCGCGGTGGTGGGCTCGTCGGCGATCAGCAGCTCGGGGTCGAGCGCGATCGCCATGGCGATCATCACGCGCTGGCGCATCCCGCCCGAGAAATGGTGGGGGTAGTTGCGGGCGCGGTCGGCGGCGTTCGGGATGCCGACGAGCTTGAGCAGTTCGACCGCGCGGCGCCAGGCCTCCTTGCCGCTCACGTCCCGGTGCGCCGCGATCTGCTCGGCGATCTGCGCCCCGACCCGGTGGACCGGGTTCAGCGCGGTCAGCGGGTCCTGGAAGATCATGGCGATGCGGTCGCCGCGGATGGCGCGGTGCTCCTCCGGGTGCAGCTTCAGCAGGTCCTTGCCGCGGTAGCGGATGCTGCCGGAGGTGATCCTGCCCGCGGGCTTTGGGATCAGGCCGAGGACCGACAGCGCGGTCACCGTCTTACCGCAGCCGGACTCGCCGACCACCGCGAGCACCTCGCCGGAGCGGACCGAGAAGCTGACGTCGTCGACCGCGTGGACGATCCCGACCTCGGTGTGGAACACGGTGCTGAGGTTCTCGACCTCGAGCACCACGTCCGCTGCCGGGTCCGGCACCGGCGCCTCCTCCGCCCGCTCGGCGCTCACGCGCGCACCCGCCGCTGAGTCGGGTCGAGCGCGTCCCGCAGGCCGTCGCCGAGGAAGTTCACGCACAGCACCGTCACCAGGATCGCCAGCCCCGGGAACCACACCAGCCAGCCGGCCAGGGTCATCAGGCCGCGGCCGTCCTCGAGCATGTTGCCCCACGACGGGGTCGGCGGCTGGATGCCGAAGCCGAGGAAGGACAGCAGCGACTCGGTGAGGATCGCCAGGGCGACGGTCAGGGTGACGTTGACGATGATCACCCCGAGGGTGTTGGGCAGCAGATGGCGGAAGATGATGCGCCAGTTCGAGGCGCCGATCATGTGGGCCGCCTCGATGAACTCCTTTTCCTTGAGCGACAGGAACATGCCGCGCACGATGCGGGCCAGCGGCGTCCACAGCACCAGCGACAGCACCACCACGATGTCGAGGACGCCGCCCTTGGTCACGCGCGACGCGATGATCAGCACCACCAGCAGCGGGATCGACAGGAACAGGTCGGTGACCCGCATGACGATGTTGTCGAGGCGGCCGCCGTAGTAGCCGGCCGCGGCGCCCAGCAGCATGCCCAGCACGCCCGCGGACAGGGCCACGCCGAGGCCGACCAGCAGCGAGACCCTGCCGCCGTACAGCAGCCGCGAGAACTCGTCGCGGCCGAGCGTGTCGGTGCCGAGCAGGTGCTTGGCGCCGGGCCCCTGCAGGGTGGCGTCCAGGTGCTGCTCGGAGAAGCCGTAGGGGGCGATCGCGCTGGCGAGCGCGGTCACCAGCCCGATCAGCAGGAGCACCGCAAGGCTCGCCATCGCGAGCTTGTGGCGGCGGAACCGGCGCCAGGCAAGGGTGCGCTGCGACAGGCCGTGCTCCTCGAGACCGAGCGCCTCGAGGGTCGCCGGCGCCTCGGTGCTGGTCGTCACCGGGCTGAGGACCTGCGCCGGCGGGTGGTCGAGAGTCCCGTCAGGCATAGCGGATCCTTGGGTCGAGGACGGCGTAGAGCACGTCCGCCACGAGGTTGAAGACGATCACGAACGCCATGGTGAGCATGACCCACGGGAGCGCGATCGCATAGTCCCCGTCGTTCATGACGCGAACGAACAGGTAGCCCATTCCCGGCCACTGGAAGATCGCCTCGGTCGCGATCAGGCCGCCGGCCAGGCCGCCGAAGTCGATGGCGGCCTGCGTGGTCAGCGGGATGAGCGCGTTGCGCATGCCGTGGCGGACGATCACGCGGCGCTCCCGCACGCCCTTGGCCCGCGCGGTGCGCAGGTAGTCCGAGTTGAGCACCTCCAGCATGCTCGCGCGCATGTAGCGGCTGTAGATCGCGATGAGCTGGACGGCGAGCACGATCGCGGGCAGCACCAGGTGGCGTGCCCGGTCGACCAGGTCGAAGCCGAGCGAGCCGGGCTGGACCATGCCCGCTGTGAAGAAGACCGGTTGATCGAGGTGCAGCCAGCGGACCAGGTACAGGCCGAACAGGAGCTGCAGGATGAGGGCGAACCAGAACACCGGGATCGACAGGGCCACGAACGCGCCGCTGGTGGCCAGGTAGTCGAAGACCGAGTACTGCCGGATGGCGGCGATCACCCCGACGGTCACGCCGATCAGGAGCGCGAGCGTGAAGCCGGTGACACCGAGCACCATCGAGTTGACCAGCGCCTCACGGATCTGGCCGGAGACCGGGATATTGGTGAACAGCGACTTGCCCCAGTTCCCGCGCACGAAGTTGCCGAGCCAGGCGAAGTACTGGGCGGCCCCAGAGCGGTCCAGGCCCAGGTCGTGCCGGTAGCGGGCCATGTCGGCTCCGCTGATGCGAGGGTTGACCCGCAGCCCGGCGGTCGGGTCGGTGGTGAGGTGCATCACCGTGAACACCAGGACGCTGGCCACCAGCAGGAGCGGGATCGAGATCAGAAGCCGCCGAAGGATGAACCGCAGCATCATCGCTCCGATCGCCGGGCCGGCGGGCGCGCGACCGCGCGCCCGCCGAGCCGCAGGGACTGCCGATTACTTCAAGGACCAGTCGTACATGTTGAAGAACCCGCCGTAGCTGGAGGGGGCGTAATCGCCGATCGGGCCGGTGAGCCGGTCGGCGTGCCAGGCCAGCAGGAGCGGCTTCTGGAACATCGGGATCCACGGGATGTCCTGGCGCTCCAGCTTGTTGACCTGCTGGATCATGTCCCGCCGCTTGGCGTGGTCGATGGTCTTGTCGCTCTCCTTCATCAGGGCCGTGGCCTGCGCGTTGCGCCAGCCGAGGAAGTTCTGGCCGCTGTTGCCGTTGGCCGCGCTGGGGATCTGGTCGGCGGCCAGGATGGCGGTGACGCTCGGGTCGGGCGAGGCGACCTGCGCGTACTCGGCCAGGGTGAAGTCACGCTTCGGCAGCTTGTCCTCGAAGAGCTGCGTCGGTGGGAAGTCCTTGATCACCAGCTCGATGCCGGCGGCCTTGGCCTTCTCCTTGAGCAGCGCCTGGGTGTCCTCGCGGATCTTGTTGCCGGCGGTGGTGTTGAACTCGACCGAGAAGCGCTTGCCGCCCTTGGCGTAGATGCCGTCGCCGCCCTTGCTCCAGCCGGAGCCCTCGAGCAGCGACTTGACCTTGTCGGGCTGGTAGGAGATGTCGGAGAACGCGGTGTTGTCGCACCAGTCGCTGACGGTCGGCACCCAGCCGGCGCAGTTCAGCACCTTGAGGTCGGGGAAGTCAGCCTTGTAGATGGCGTCGACGACCGCCTGGCGGTCCATCGCATAGGCGAACGCCTCGCGGGCCTTCAGATCGTTGAACGGGAACTTGTCCATGTTGATCCAGAGGCCCTCGTAGCTCGAGCCGGCCCCGGCCGCGTACTTCATCCCCGGCGCCTTGAGCTGCTTGGTGATGCCGCGGCTCGGCTGTGGGTAGGCGGCAAGGGCCTCACCGGTGAGCAGGGAGTTCATCTCGGTGCTCTGGTCGGTGCGGGGCACGAAGGTGACCTGGTCCAAGTTGGGGATCTTGTCCTTGACCCAGTACTTGTCGTTGCGGACCAGCACGCTCTGCTGCTGGGAGAAGCTCTGCAGCTTCCACGGGCCGCCCGAGAACCCGTAGCTCGACTGCATCTCGTCCTTGAGGTTGACCTTGCCGTTGAAGGCGGCCTTCTTGAGCACCACGCCGTTGGCGTTGTTGCCGCCGAACAGGTCCTGCCAGTCGGAGTAGACGTCCTTGAACGTGATGACCACGGTCTTGGGGTCGCTGGTGTCGATCGACTTGATCTGGTCGTAGCCGGTCGTGCCGATCGTCCCGGTGGTCTTCATGATCACGTCCCAGGTGAACTTGACGTCCTCGGACGTGATCTGCGAGCCGTCGTCCCAGACCGCCTCGGGACGCAGCTTGTAGGTGATCGTGAAGGGGCTCTCCTTGATGCCGCCGTTCTGCTCGGTCGGCGCCTCGACCAACAGGTCGGAGGCGAGGAAGTTGCCCTTCGGGTCGGTCTGCATGAGCCTGGGCATGACGTGCTCCCAGGCCACCCAGACCAGCCATGACGCGTTGGCGCAGGACGTGATGGGGTTCAGGCACTCGGGCCACTGCTCGGCAGCGAACACGACGCTGCCGCCCTTCTTCTCCTGCGGGGTGGCGGCGGTCCCACCGCCACCGCTCTTCGAGCTGCACGCGGCTGCGAGGAGCGCGATCGCGAACACGACCGTCAGCCAGCGCAGATGACGCACGTACTTCGAGGTCCGCACTTGCACCTCCCTAACGAGCGCACGCACGGCTCAGTGGTCCCACCGGGCCACACCATGCGTGCTTCCTCTTTGACCGGGCTTGCCACACATAAGGGGCAGGGCAATGAGGTACTGCCGACGCCTTAGAACTGTCTGAGAAGGACTTAGGGAAAGACTAAGAATGTGTGCTTCAACCGCTCCACACTATCTGATCAGTCAACATTCCATTGGTGCGCGAACGCGAAGGTGTGCGGTTCGTTCCGTTCACCGGACCAGCGTTCGGCTCAGCCGTTCATGTCAGGCGTTGACGATGGCCCCCCGTGGCGGGAGATAGTCACCCTGGGGTGGGATCGAGCGTGCCGGCGACTGGGAGATGGCGCATGGACCTTCAGGGCAAGGTCGTGGTGGTGACCGGCGGCGGGAGCGGGATCGGCGCGGCCATGGCCCGCCGCTTCGCCACCGAGGGCGCGCGTGCGGTGGTGGTGGCCGACCTCGACGAGGCGCGGGCGCGTGAAGTGGCCGCCCAGGTCGAGCGGGCCGGCGTCGGCGGCGTGGCCGTGCGCACCGACGTGCGCTCCGAGCCGCAGGCGCGTGCCCTGGTGGCCACCGCCCTGGAGCGGTTCGGGCAGGTGGACCTCGTCTGCTCGAACGCGGGGGTGGCCTTCGGGCGGGGCCTGGACGCCGGCGACGAGGACTGGGCACTGGCCTGGTCGGTCAATGTCATGGCGCACGTGTACGCGGCGCGCGCGGCGCTGCCGGCCATGCTCGGGCGCGGCGAGGGCTACCTCTTGCAGACCTGCTCGGCCGCCGGGCTGCTGACCAGCCCCGGCGACGCCCCCTACACGCTGTCCAAGCATGCCGCCGTGGCCTTCGCGGAGTGGCTGGCCATCGCCTACGGCGACCGCGGCGTCAAAGTGAGCGCCCTTTGTCCGCAGGGGGAAACGTTTTATACTGATACCCGCAGAACGCCTGTTCGATGGAGGGTATCATGCCCGCTGCGTCCCAACCGGCCACGCCTCCACCCTCGGGCTCCTTCATTGGAGAGCCAGCCGGGGCCCTGATCCGCCTCTCGGCGACGCCGCCCGCCCACGACCCGTTCTCTCCCGAGAACCAGCGTCGGCTGTGCCATCAGGCCGCCGAGCGCAACGGCGAGCACATCCCGCCGGAGTACGAGTTCAAGGAGCTGGATGTCTCCGCGCGCAAGGACCGCACGCGTCGCGACCTCGACGCCGCCCTCAAGCTCCTGCTCACGGGCAAGATCAGGACGCTGTACGTCGCCAAGCTCGACCGGCTCAGCCGGCGGGGCATGGGCCATGTCGGCCTGATCCTCGACGAGCTCGAGAAGGTGGGCGGCAGGATCGTGTTCGTCGCCGACGGCCTCGACACCTCGAAGCCGGGTGTGCGGCCGATCATTGCCATCCTCGCCGAGCAGGCCCGTGCCGAGTCCGACAACACCTCGTGGCGCGTGGGGCAGTGGCACATGTACAACCGTCGCCACGGGGTGTGGAACCAGAAGCGCCCCTATGGGTACGTGGTCGAGAACGGTCGACTGAGGCCGCACCCCATTGAGGCCCCCATCGTGCGGCGAATGATCGATGACTTCCTGGGCGGCGCCTCGCTCGGCAGCATCGCTCGCTGGCTCAATGACGAAGGCGTCAAGACACCCAATGTCGTCCATGCGGAAGAAGCGAGGGCTGCAGGACGCCGAGCCAAGACGCCGCCGCATGACTCGTGGGGCGTAACCAGTGTGCGAAAGGTTCTCTCGAATCCCGCCGTGGCTGCACTGGTCTCGAACAAGCGGAAGCTTGTGTACGACGAACGGGGGGAGCCGATCTCAGCCGGCGTAGGCATCGCCACCTTAGCAGAGCGCGCCCGCATTCTCGCCGAACTGGAGCGCCGCTCGGTCGTAGTCCAGAAGGGGGCTGTGGGGCGTGTCGGCAAGCGAACGGGTGCAGGTCGCCCCGCTGAACATCTTCTGGTTGGCTTCGTTCGTTGCGCCGAGTGCGGCGCTGCCGGCGCCCGCGTGTTGAGTACCACCAGGGGCGACTTTGCCCACCAACTCCGCTGTGGAAAGAAGCAGACAGCGGGGCGCTGTCGCGGCATGTACATCATGGAACGGTACCTCGAAGACGAAGTTATCAGCCGACTGCGGGCGAAGCTCGCCGCCCTTGAGCCTGGCGATCCGTTGCTGCATGAGATCGCGGAGCGGTGGTTCGCGCAGAAGCTGCCCGACCAAGAGGCCGACCGGCGGATTCTTGAGGAAGGCAGGGACGCGGCCAAGGCGCGGATCGCCGACTTGTACGCCGCCCGCTATGAGCGGGGCGAGTTCTCGACCCTTGATGAGGTAGCCACCTACGAGCGCTTGATGGAGCGACTCAGGAAGCAGCGGGACGCTGCGGAAGCGGCTCTGGCCAAGCTGCCGCCCCGACCGGAGTTCGACTTGGCGACGCTGCTGGACGGAGAGCTGAGCATCGAAACCTGGCCAGCCCTGACGGTCGCCCGCCAGCGTTTCCTGCTTAGCCTCGCCATTCACCAAGTCTGGGTCTACAGCCCGGATCTACCGTTGCAAGACCGGGTCGTCGTCGTGTGGCACGGAGAGGAGCCGCCTAAGCCACGCCGGGGACACGAGAAGGTCACACCCGACGACGGACGGCTCGCCGTCATGTTCCACCACCGTGGCGCTCGGGCTACGGGTTCGGTGCGCTACTGCATCGTTCATCGGCGCGGGTGCAGGCGGCTTCCGTACCAGCCGGGAGACCCTCGGTGGGAGGCTGCCTACGAAGGTCCGGCCAGGATCGTGCTTGCTCAACCGGCGGAGGTGCCGCTCCTCACGGAGGGGCATGCGATGAGGGTCTGTGGTGACTGTCAACTCGAGCCGCCGGCGGAGAGCGCGACCAGGTGATATTCGAGTCGAATGTACGAACGGGTGGAGCCTTAGGCTCCACCCGTCGCTATGTCCGGTCTTGCAGCTACGGCACGGTGGGCAGGATCGTGATGGTGGGCCGGGTGTAGGCGAAGGTCGTCCCGCTGGTGGTGGTGTGCAGGCTGCGATCAATCCTCAGTCGGGCGCGCACCGCTCCACCGCGCTTCCGCAGCGCCGTCTTCACGGTCATGGCGTGGTCGGCGAACGCCCAGGTGGCACTGGAGAGCAGGAAGCGGCCGAGCGTCGGGTCGGCGGCGAGTCGGAAGGTGACGTGGACCAGCGGCTCGCAGCCGTGGCCGGCTTTGGCGGCCTGCCAGCGTCCCTTGAGGGTCGGTGGGCACTGGCAGGGTTGCTTGCCGGACGGGGTCCGCTGGGTGCGGCCGTTGCAGCAGCGCAGCACGGTCGCGCCGTGGCGGCGGAGCATCCGCAGTCGTATCGCCTGCGGCCCGTCGAGCAGGACGTCGATCTCCGCGTCGTCGGTGAGGACGTGATAGCCGGACTTCTGGTCGTCGCCGGTGGCGACGGGTAATCGTCCGCCGAGCAGCGTGACGATGCTCGCTGCGACCTGGCGGTCAGCGGTGGTGAGCAGCCAGGTCGGCAGGATGCGGGCGCGGCCGTCGACGAGGGTGTCGTAGCGCAGGCGGCCGGCGAAGCGGCCAGTGGGCAGGATCGCCGAGGGCGGGAGGGCATGTCGGGGCGGTACTTCGGGTTGGGCCAAGGGCGACGGCCTCCTTGCTGGCGCGGGAGCTGGTGTGGTTGCGCCGTGGCGGATCGGGTCGTGATGTGCAGCGGGTGACGGGGCACCCCGGTCGATTCGTGCCGAATGGCCGCGCACGTGGTCAGCGCTCCATGTCGGCCAGCTCGACCAGGCGGCGGCGCGGCCAGGTCTGGCCCAGCGGCAGCCATGCCCGCTCGGCCGGGCCCAGGGCAAGGGTCGGGCTGGCGGTCGCTACCACGAACCGCACCCGGTCCCACCGTGGGTGGGCGGCGAGCGCCGTGCGGACGGTGGCCTCCCGGCCCGAGCTGGGCAGCCAAAACAGCACCGGGGTCGCGAGCTTGCTGCCGATGGCGAGGTCCTGGTAGCCGCCCAGCTTGGCGGCCAGCCGCGCCAGCGGCTCGCTGGCGAGGTCGTACTCCAGGAAGAAGTCCACCTCGCGGCCGTCCTCGCGCCAGCGGCCGTAGCCGTCCGGGCGGACGAGCTGGCCCCAGCGGGCGTGGCAGCGGCGCTGCGACCACCAGGCGACAAGCGCCGCGCTGCCGGGGGGCTGCCGGCGGGCGTGGGCGGCCAGGGTGGTGAAGAAGCCGTTGACGCCGACGGTGTGCGCGAGGCGTTGGCTGTGGGCGATGTCCAGGGCCGTGTCCGGTCGGTAGCCGAGCTCGCGGACGTGGGTGTCTTGTTCGGCGGCCAGCACGGCGGCGCCGGCGGGGCCGAGCACGTAGTGGTAGGGCGCGGAGCCTTCACCGTGGCGGGTGTGGGGGCGGAACCGGGCGAGGACGTGCGCCTGGGTGAGCTGTCGGAGGCGGTGCTCGGCGCGGTCGTGGGTGTTGAAGAACAGGTCGGTGAGCTGGTGGGTGGTGAACACGCGGTGCTCGCCGACCAGGCGGAGGATGCGGCGGTCGCGTTCGGTGAGCCGGCCGGCGAGCGCGGCGAGCTGGGCGGCCATGCTCGGTGCCCGCGAGCGCGGGGAC
>WNGF01004112.1_pt1 | contig 37636 bp, 36 predicted proteins | sample 5400641 | NCBI WGS metagenome assembly WNGF01 (sample SAMN13153371, study PRJNA577476) | soil metagenome | isolation source: 80 cm soil or saprolite under grassland replicate 2 | place: USA:California | collected 2016-06-15 | reverse complement strand
GCGCACCACACGAGCACCCGGAGCACACCGTAGAGGCGTTCCCAGTTCGGTAACCCGTCGGCGGTGACCAGCAGGACCCCGAGGAACTGGAAGGCGGCGAGCATCGCGGTGTCCTGGCCGTTGGACTCCAGCGAGGTCAGCCCCCGCAGCATGCCGGCCAGATAGGACAGCATGAGGGCCAGCAGGTACACCAGAGCGACCCACCGCAGCGGCTGCGGTCCGACGACGATCAGCCACGGGTTGAGGCGGGCCATGATCCACCAGCACCAAAGGAGAAATGCCACGACCAGCGCTGGCCTGCCGATGATGTTCAGGTTGGGCAGGATCAGCCCTTCCGGCACCAAGTAGAGCAGGCAGATCATGATGCTGAGCACCGCTGGGACGTCGACGAGCGTGTACCGCCGCCGGGTCACGTACGTGCTCTGGGCGACCAGCGAGGGTTCGAGATCGACCAGATGTGCGGTGGGACTGGTCAACGACGCTTACCCTTGGCGTCCGGGACCCAGTCGTTCGGAGACAGTGGCAGGACGATCGTGGCGTCGCTGGGAATCGGCAGCTCCGACTCCTCGTCACGGTCGCCGTCGGCCATCCGTGCTCCGGAAGCCGCCGCCTCGTCGGCCTCGTCGGTCGGGTGGTACTCCACGACGATAGGGCCACGGCCAGTCTTGGCCGGCTCGGCGCGCTCGCCCGCGTGCGGCGCGTCGAGGACCAGGGCGGACGAGTCAAGCTCCGGCGGGATCGCGGACTTCGACCGGATCAGCCGGCCCACCTTCGAGCTGGCTACGCGCGCCGAGCCCTTCGTGGCCGGCAGAGGTTTGCCCGAGCCGGTTCTGGCCGGTTCCGATGCTCTGCCGTTGACCCGCTGGGCGGGTATGACCGCGGTCGCGTCGATCTCGTCCCCGTCATCCCTCGGCTCGTCCCGCTTCGCCGCCTGCTGCGGTGGCTGTGGCGAGCCTCGCCGCCGCGCCCGGCGCCGCAAGATCGCGTCCAGGCCGATGGTAAAACCGGCGGTCAGCAGCAGGCTCAGGCCGACCGCCACGATGAGCACCCGCTTGACCTTGGAGGTGACCACGGTGACCTTGTCACCCTCGTCGAGCGTCAAGGTGCCGATGAGGTCGCGGTCAACCACGCCGAACTGCGCCTGCTCCGCGCGCACGTCCTCGGTGAGCAGCTTCATGACCTGTTTGACGGTGCTGCGCGCCTGATCGGGTGAGTGGCCGGTGGCCTCGACCGAGAAGAACGTGGTCGGATAGTCGATAGAAATGAGGAAGTTCTCGGAGTACCCGGCCGCCGCCAGCTGCTTGACCGTACGTTCGTCCTGAACCTTGAGGATCGCCGCCTGGCCGAGTGCCTGGATGCCCAGCTGCAGCCACGGGTTCTGGATCCCTTTGGGCTTGCCGGGCTCGGTCTCCGTCGGGTGGGCGGGTGGGATCAGCTGCAGATGGCCGGTCGCGCTGTAGTCCGGTCGTACCGCACGGCTGGCGAAGAGCACCCCGGTAAGCGTGACGAGCAGCACCGGCAAGGCGAAATACCAGCGCCGAACAATGAGCCGGGTGAGGTCCCAGAAGTCCACGGGGTCCTTTCAGGAGTGCACGATGGCCAGCGCGCCGGCCGGGGCGTCACGTTACATGGCAGGGTTTTAGCCAGTGTCCCCTTGCTGGTCAAACCTTGGCAAGCCCGGCTGGGCCCGCCCGGAACGGCAGCGCCGTCCATCGGGTGGACTTGCCGGAAAGATGACAGGCAAACCACCCCTCCGGCGACTTGCCGCACCTGGTCGTGGTCCCGTTACGTTCGTTGCACAACGTGTACGCGAATGGGACCGGGTGAGGCTCAGGTGCAGACGAGTGTCGTTATCGCCGCCCACAACGAGGAGGCGGTGATCGGGCGCTGCCTTGACGCCCTGCTGGCCGACGCACCGGCCGGGACGCTCGACGTCACCGTGGTCGCCAACGGATGCATCGACGCCACCGCCGAGGTGGCCGCCGCGCGGCCGGGCGTTCGGGTGCTGGTCCTGGAGACCGCCGGTAAGGCGGCCGCGCTCAACGCGGGTGACGCGGTCGCGGTCGGCTTCCCGCGGGTGTACCTCGACGCCGACGTGGTGCTCTCCCCGGGCGCGCTGCGCGCCTTGGTGGCGGCCCTGCGCCGGCCGAACGAGGGCGGCGGCCCGCCTCCGCTGGCCGTGGTGCCCCGCCGCAGTCTCGATCTGGCCGGCCGACCGGTGCCGGTACGCGCGTTCTACGCCATCAACTCCCGGCTGCCGGCCTACCAGCGCAGCCTGTTCGGCCGCGGCGCGGTCGCCCTGTCCGCCGCCGGTCGGGCCAGGTTCGACCGTTTTCCCGAGCTCACCGCCGACGACCTGTTCCTCGACTCGCTCTTCAGCCCGGCGGAAAAGGGCGAGGCCGACGAGGCCACGTCGCGGGTGGCCGCGCCGTTGCGCACCCGCGACCTCATCCACCGGCTGGCCCGGGTGCGCGCGGGCAACGCCACCATGCGCGCGGCGTCCACCGGGGGCCAGGCGCCTTCGGGAGTACGCCGGTCAGCCCGCCTGTCCTGGCTCCGCGACGTGGTGGTGCCCAGGCCCTGGCTGGCTCCGGCCGCCACCTGCTACGTCGCGATCACGCTCACCGCCGTGCTGCAGGCGCGCTGGCGGGCCAGGCGCGGCACGGCGGGCTGGGGTCGGGACAGCTCGACCCGGCAGGCCGGCCGACGATCGCCCGTAGCTGCCGATCGGACCACCACCGCGACCTTGGAGAACGATGGCTGACGAGCGCGTCATCAACGTCTTGTTCCACGGCGTCGGCACGCCCCGTCGGGAGCTGGAGCGTGGCGAGGACCGCTACTGGGTGACCCTGGACCGGTTCCACAGCATCCTCGACGAGCTGACGACGCTGGCCCAGGTGCGGATCAGCTTCGACGACGGCAACGCCTCGGACGCCGAGATCGCGCTGCCGGCCTTGCTCGAACGCGGGCTGCGGGCGGACTTCTTCGTGCTGGCCGGCCGGCTCGGCACGCCGGGCAGCCTCGACGCCGACGCGGTCCGCGAGCTCGCCGTCAACGGCATGGGCATCGGCTCGCACGGGATGCGCCACCAGTCGTGGCGCGGGATGGACGCCAACACCAGGCACGACGAGCTGGTCGCCGCGCGGGAGCGGCTCTGCGAGGTGCTGGGCGCCGAGGTTGACGCCGCCGCCTGCCCGATGGGCCGGTACGACCGGCGGGTCCTGACCGTGCTGCGCGCCCTCGGCTACCGGCGGGTCTTCACCAGCGACCGGCGGCCGGCCCGGCGCAGCGCGTGGCTGCAGCCCCGGTACAGCGTCCTGCGCGACGACACCGCGGCCACCATCCGCGACCTGGTGCTGAGCCGGCCGCCGCTGCCGCGCCGGATCCGGTCCGCCGCCGCCAGCCTGGTCAAGAGCTGGCGCTGAGCGCTCCCGCGGCGGGGGCGCCGCCCACGGCGCGGCGCCGAGCTATCCCGTGGCATGGACCGTCAACGGGCCAGGCGTCTCGCGGAACCGGGCCGTGGTGAGCAGGGCGCGCACCGCCACCCGACTGCACGGGTTGCCCAACGCGGCGCGGCTCAGCTCCCGTAACAGCAGCACCGCCCAGTACACCATCGCGCCGGGCAGGCCATGCCGGCGGCGGTACAGGCGTACCTTGTTGACCGTCAGCAGCGCCCACAGCCGCGGCGACGTGGTCGACTCGCCCTCCAGGTGGTGGGCCAGCGCCTGCGGCGCGAGCACGACGGCGAAACCGTTGTCGCGGGCCCGTAGCGCGTACTCGGTCTCCTCGGAGTACAGGAAGAACGACTCGTCCCAGCGACCGCACGCCTGCCAGCAGGCGCGGTCGATGAGCATGATCGAACCCTCGGCCCAGTCGGCGCTCACCTCCGCCGTGTACCGGCGTTCGTCGGTAATCACCTCGCCGAAGGGGGCGAACCGGCCGACGCGCCGGGCACCGAAGAGCGCATCGCAGGCCGCCCGGAGGATGGTGGGTTCGCGCCGCAGGTTCGGGCTGAACCCGCCGTCCCGGCCGAGCAGTCGGGGCACCACGATCCCGGCGCGCCGGCGCCGCAGCACCGCCACGAGCTCCGACACGCAGCCGGGCGTCAACCGGATGTCCGGGTTCAGCACGAGGACGGCCGTGTGTGGCTCGGCCGCGGCGACCGCGGCGTTGATGCCCGCCGCGTACCCCGCGTTGCGGCCCATCTCGACGATCCGCGCCTGCGGTGCGTGGTGGCTCACCTGCGACAGCGTGTTGTCGGACGAGGCGTTGTCGGCGACCGTGAGATGCCACGCCAGCCCGCGCAGGCCCGGTCCCAGGGAGGCGACCAGGTCGGCGATGAGACGCTCGCTGTTGTAGGTGACGACCACGACCGCGACGGTCTCAACGCTGTCGGTCAACTGGTGCGCCTCCGGTGTTCCTGACCGGGAACTCACGTCGTGAATTCTGCCCCTCCGGTCGGGAGCGCCCAATTCTCCCGCCGGGCGGCGCCGGCGCAATGCCAGAAACCCGACAGCGGCACCGCGTTGGGCCTGTCTTGTCAGCCCGATGCCGCGGAGGCAATTATCGAGGGGGCCGCGCGCCGGAAGGGAGTCCTGCTGCGCCGAAGGTCCTACCAGCTCCCGGCGTCCGCCAGCTCCGGCCGCCGTAGAGCGGACAAGCCGGGTGAGACTGGGAGGCGAGGCGCGAATGGCGATCCGGGTCTGCCCCATCGCCGACTCCGACGTACGGTCGGTGGCCGAGTTCCTCCACACACACCTCAACTCGCGGGTCACCACCGAGGCGTGGGTACGTTCGCTGGACGTGCCCTGGCGCGTCGAAGCCCCCAACCACGGGTTCATGCTCCTCGACGACGACACCATCGTGGGCGCGTACCTCGCCTTCTACTCCGAGCGGACGATCGACGGTCGCCGGGAACGGTTCTGCAACCTGGGCGCCTGGTGCGTGCTGCCCAGCCACCGCTTCCACAGCATCCGCCTGCTGAAGGCGCTGCTGGCCCAGGACGGGTACCACTTCACCGACCTGTCCCCCAGCGGCAACGTGGTCCCGTTGAACAGCAGGTTGAAGTTCCGGTTCCTGGACACCACGACCGTGCTCATGCCAACCCTGCCGTGGCCGACGTGGCCCGGGCGGTACGTCATCAGCTCCAACCCGGCGCTGCTCAACCGGACGCTCACCGGTCGCGAACGCGAGATCTTCCGGGATCACGCCGGCGCGGCCGCCGCGAGACACGTCCTCCTCAGGCGCGGCGACGAGTGGTGCTATGTCGTGTTCCGCAAGGACCGGAGAAAGAACCTGCCGTTCTTCGCCTCGATCCTGCACGTGAGCGATCCGGTGCTCTTCGCCGGGATGATCCGCCCGTTCACCCGCCACCTGCTGTTCCGGCACGGCGTGCTGGCGTGCCTGGCCGAGCTACGGTTGCTGGCCAGCCGCCCGCGACCGGCGTTCCCGCTGCGCCGGCCGCGACGGAAGATGTTCCGAAGCGCTCATCTGGAACCCGAACAGATCGACTATCTCTACAGCGAACTGGTCTGCGTGGCTTGGTAGCTGGCCTGGTAACGGAGGAACATGCGCACTCAGGTGCATCACATCGTGGCCGAGACGGCGCGTACGCGAGGGGACTCGCCCGCGCTGACGTTCAAGGCCGCCACGCTCACCTACGGGCAGCTGTGGCAGGAGATCGTCGGGGTCGCGGCCGGGCTGCGGCGCCTGGGTCTCGACCGGGGCGAGCGGGTCGCCGTCTACCTTGACAAGCGGATCGAGACGGTCGCGGCGCTGTTCGGCGCGTCCGCGGCGGGCGGGGTGTTCGTACCGGTCAACCCGCTGCTGCGGCCCAGGCAGGTCGGCCACATCCTGGCCGACTGCGATGTACGGGTACTGGTGACCACGGCGGCGCGCTTCGCGCTGCTGGGCGACGAGCTGGCCGGGTGCAAGTCGGTCGAGCACATCGTCCTGCTCGACTGCGACCCGGACGGCGTGCCTCAGGCGACCCAGCAGGTGACCTCGTGGGACGACCTGCGCGCCGCGGCGGAACCCGGTGACCGGGCCGAGCCGGCCGTACTGGACGTCGACGTGGCCGCGATCCTCTACACCTCGGGCAGCACCGGGAAGCCGAAGGGCGTCGTGCTCTCCCACCGCAACCTCATCGCCGGTGGGGAGAGCGTCAGCACATACCTGGGCAACGCAGCTGACGACGTCATCCTCGCCGCGCTACCGCTGAGCTTCGACGCCGGGTTCAGCCAGCTCACCACCGGCTTCACCGTCGGCGCCCAGGTGGTGCTCGTGAACTACCTGCTGCCCGGCGATGTCGTACGGCTGTGCGCCAAGCACCGGGTGACCGGGCTCACGTGCGTACCGCCGCTGTGGATCCAGCTCGCCGACCAGGTCTGGCCGCCCGAGGCCACCGCGAGCATGCGCTACTTCGCCAACACCGGCGGCCGGATGCCCAGGGCCACGCTGGAGAAGCTGCGGGCCACCTTCCCGGCCGCGAAACCCTTCCTGATGTACGGGCTGACCGAGGCGTTCCGGTCGACCTACCTCGATCCGTCCGAAGTGGACCGGCGGCCGGACTCGATCGGCAAGGCCATTCCCAACGCCGAGATCCTCGTGGTGCGCCCGGACGGGTCGCTGTGCGACCCCGGCGAGGAAGGCGAGCTGGTGCACCGCGGCGCCCTCGTGGCGCTGGGGTACTGGAACGACCCCGAACGTACGGCCGAGCGGTTCCGCGCCGCGCCGGGCCGGGAGAGCGGGCTGTGCACCGCCGAGATCGCGGTCTGGTCCGGCGACGTCGTGCTACGCGACGAGGACGGGTTCCTGTACTTCGTCGGCCGCCGCGACGAGATGATCAAAACTTCGGGGTACCGGGTGAGCCCGACCGAGATAGAGGAGGTCGTCTACGACACCGGCCTGGTACGCGACGCCGTGGCGATCGGCGTTCCCGATGCCCGGCTGGGCCAGCAGATCGTCCTCGTGGTCACCCCGGCGCGAGGCGGCGAGGTCGACACCGGCGCGCTCCTGGGCGAGCTGCGCAAGCAGCTTCCGCTGTACATGGTGCCCGGCGACGTGGTGGTACGCCCGGAGATCGCCCGATCGCCCAACGGCAAGTTCGACCGCAACCTGCTGCGTCAGGAGCTGTCACGGTGAGCACCCATCCGGCGGTTGCCGCCTTCGGTCGCGAGGCCGGTCAGCTCTGCGTCGGCGGCGTCCCGCTGGACCGGCTCGCCGAACGGGTCGGCGGTACGCCCTTCTTCGCGTACGACCGGAGCCTGCTGACCCAGCGCGTCCAGCTGCTGCGCTCGACCCTGCCCGAGGACATCGACCTGAGCTACGCCGTGAAGGCCAACCCGATGCCGGCCGTCGTCCAGCACCTGAGCGGGCTGGTCGACTCGCTCGACGTCGCCTCGGCCGCGGAGATGCGCACGGCGCTGGACACGCCGTTACCGGCGAACCGGGTCGGCTTCGCGGGTCCGGGCAAGACCCCGGCCGAGCTGACCCAGGCGGTCGCGGCGGGCGTGCTCATCGAGCTGGAGTCGAAGACGGAGGCCGGGCGGGTGGCCGAGATCGGTGCCCGGCTCGGCATCCGGCCGAGGGTCGCGGTGCGGGTGAACCCGGACTTCGAGGTGAAGGGCTCCGGCATGCGGCTGGGCGGCGGCCCTCAGCAGTTCGGCGTCGACGCCGAGCGGGTACCGGCGCTGCTCAAGGAGCTCGCCGACAGCGACGTGGAGTTCCGCGGCTTCCACATCTTCGCCGGCTCCCAGAACCTGCGCACCGAGATCCTTTGCGACGCGCAGCGCAAGACCGTCGACCTGGTCCTGCGCCTCGCGCCCGCCGCGCCGGCCCCGGTCCGGTACCTCAACCTTGGCGGTGGCTTCGGGATCCCGTACTTCGACCGCGACTCCCCGATCGACCTGGCCGCCATCGGGGCCAACCTGACCGACCTGCTCGCCTCCGCCATCCGGCCGAACCTGCCCGACGCACGGGTCGTCATCGAGCTGGGCCGGTACATCGTCGGCGAGTCCGGGGTCTACGTCACCCGGATCGTCGATCGCAAGGAGTCCCGCGGGCGGACCTTCCTCATCGTCGACGGTGGGCTGCATCACCAGCTCGCCGCGTCGGGTAACTTCGGCCAGGTGATCCGGCGGAACTACCCGGTCGCCATCGGCAACCGGATGGACGACGAGGTCCGCGAGCAGGCGACCGTGGTCGGCTGCCTGTGCACCCCGCTCGACCTGCTCGGCGACAACGTCGCGGTCCCCAGGGCCGAGATCGGTGACCTCGTCGTCGTGTTCCAGGCCGGCGCATACGGGCTGACGGCCAGCCCGACGGCCTTCCTGAGCCACCCGGCGCCCGTCGAGGTGCTCGTCTAACCGCATCGGCCGCCGAGAGGCGCCATGGAGAGGACGTCATGGAACTGACCGGCACCACCTTCGCGGACGTGAAGGCGGTACTCATCACGACGCTCGGTGTCGAGGACCGGGCGGGCTCGCTCGACGCGGCCACCCCGCTCTTCGGCAGCCTGCCGGAGCTGGACTCGATGGCCGTGGTCGAGCTCCTCTGCGCCCTCGAAGCGCGGTTCGGCATCACGATCGACGACGACGAGGTGAGCGCGGACATCTTCGAGACGCTGGGCGCGCTCACCAAGTTCGTCGAGGCCAAGTTGGGTTAGCGGCCTACGACGGGAGGTGCCGGCGGCCGCGCTGGAGGTTGGGGGTACGCCGGTCGCGCGCCCGCCAGCAACCGCTGTGCCAGTGCCGGCGGTCGGTCACGTCGCCGTCGGTGGGCCAGACCACGACGTGCGCCACGCCGACGCCGATCTCCTGGTCACAGCCGGGACAGCGGTACGGCTTGGTGGTCGCCGAACCCGGCACGCCGCGCACCACCCAGTCCCCGTCACGCCAGGAGTCCACCGCCTCGACGCCGCGGCGGGCCTGGAGCTCGTCCATGGATACAGCGTCGAGGCGGCGTCTGTGACGGCGCGGACTCATCGTTTCCAGCGTAGGCGGCCCGCTCAGCGCCGGTAGTCGCGGAAGCCCCGGCCGACCTTCCGGCCAAGATAGCCGGCCGTGACCAGGTGCTCCAACAAGGGTGCCGGGGCGAACCCCGGCTCGCGCAGCTCGAGGTAGAGCTGGCGCTGGATGGCCAGCGACACGTCGAGCCCCACGACGTCGAGCAGCTCGAACGGGCCCATCGGGTACCCGCAGCCGAGCTTCATCGCGTAGTCGATGTCGTCGGCGGTCGAGTAGCTCGCCTCGAGCATCTTCACCGCGTCGTTGAGGTACGGGAACAGCAGCGCGTTCACCACGAACCCGGCCCGGTCGGCGCACACCACCGGGTACTTCCCCAACGCGGTGCACACCGCCTTCGCCGTGGCCACCGCTTCGTTCGAGGTACGGATGGTGCGCACCACCTCGACCAACCCCATGACTGGCGCGGGGTTGAAGAAGTGCAGCCCCACCACGTCGGCCGGCCGGTTGGCGGCCATCGCGCACTCGATGACCGGCAGGCTCGACGTCGAGGTGGCGAGCACCACACCCGGCTTGCAGATCTCGTCGAGGGAGGCGAAGAGCGCCTTCTTGACCGACAGCTCCTCGACCACCGCCTCCACGACGAGGTCGGCGTCGGCCAGGTCGTCCAGCGTGGCGGACCAGGTGATCCGCCGCACCGCCGCGTCCCGGTCGGCCTCGGTGAGCTTGCCCCGTACGACGCCCTTGTTCAGCGAGGTGTGCACGTTCTCGCGCAGCGCGGCCGAGCGCTCCGCGCCGCGGGTCACCGAGACCACCTCGTATCCGGCCCGGGCGAACACCTCGATGATGCCGGTCGCCATCGTGCCGGAGCCGACCACGCCCACGGTGGCGACCGCGCGGGCGCCCTCAGCGCCCTCGGCCGGCCCGCTGGGGGTCTGCTCATCGGGCACCACTCTTGGCGAGCCCGCGGCCTCGTAGGTGTAGAAGCCCCGCCCCGACTTGCGTCCCAGCAGGCCGGCGGTGATCATCTGCTTGATCAACGGTACCGGCGCGTGACGGCGGTCCCGCCCGCCCCGGCGGTACAGCGAGTCGAGGATCTCGTAGGCGGTGTCCAGGCCGATCAGGTCCATCAGTGCGAGCGGGCCCATCGGCAGCCCGCAGCCCAGCCGCATGGCCGCGTCGATGTCCTCCCGCGTGGCGTAGCTCGACTCCAGCATCCCGACCGCGTGGTTGAGGTAGCCGAACAGCAGTGCGTTGGCGATGAAGCCGGCGCGGTCGCTGATCGTCACGTCGACCTTGCCCAGCCGCGCGCACAGCGCCTCGATGTCGGCGACCACGTCGTCGGCGGTCACCACGGTACGCACGACCTCAACGAGCTTCATGATCGGAGCCGGGTTGAAGAAGTGCATGCCGAGGACGTGGTTCGGCCGGTGGGTCGCCACGGAGATCTCGGTGACCGACAGTGACGAGGTGTTGGTGGCCACGAGCGCCGAGGGCTTGCAGACCCGGTCCAGCTCGGCGAAGATCCGCTGTTTCAGCTCCAGGTGCTCGGGTACCGCCTCGATCACCAGGTCGGCGTCGGCCAGGTCGGCGAGCCCGACCGTAAACCGGATCCTGTCCAGCAGCGCGTCCCGCTCCTCAGGGCTGAGCTTGCCGCGCGCGACCGCCCGGTCGGTGGACCCGGTCAGTGCAGTACGCCCGCGTTCCAGGGCGGCGTCGTTCACCTCGACGGCCACCACCTCGATGCCGTTACGGGCGAACACCTCCGTGATCCCGGTCCCCATTGTTCCGAGCCCGACAACGCCAACCGATGCGAAATTCCGCGCCACAGCGAGACCCTCCGACCGCGAACCCTGAACGATGCTTCAGTCCCGCTCGCGAGTCTGCCACGTCACGCGGCGTAGCGGTCTGCGAATCCGGTCACAAGCATCCCGGCCGCGGTGTAGCTGGCTTGCGACTGCGGTCCTCGCAAGCTGCGGTCCTCACGCTGTGCGTTTGGATTCCGGCCTTGGCCGATCGCGCGTCGGCTACCCATAGGATACCCATTGGACATTACCGCAAGATGGAACATCCACATTGGACAGCGCAACCAGCACGCTCGGGCAAACGTGGTCCAGCTGCCCGAATCGGTCGCCGAGTGCGATCTTCGGCAGCCGCCGGATCGCTGATGGGGTAAGGCCTTTCACCTGTTCGGTCAGTACCCAGTGACGCCTCGGCCTAGTCATGTAATTAATGCGACACACGGATTCACTGAAGGAGCCTTGCGCAGCAGTTCCCAACTACGACAACGTTCCTAACGTCCGCCCGTACTCCCCAGACCGCGATTCGACTGCCGCCACAGCGATCGCGGTCTGACAGTCGGCGGATGCGGCCGGCCCGCGGGCATTCGGTCCGACCGCTTCCACAGTCACAGAGGGGAACGAGGTTGACTGTCGAGTTCGTAGCGGAGGGCGCGCCTGCCTGGAGCCCACCGCAGGGGGCATCAGTTGGCGGCAGCAGTGGGGGGTTCGACGCGCTTAGCTCACCGGCCTTCATGCCGGCTCCCTTCCGACTCCCGTACCCGGTTGTTCGACTTCCACATCAGACCGACGTCAAGCACGAGCTCGAAGAGACCACGGTCATCCTGCGCCGCAAGCGGGGCCTGGCCGGCCTGCTCGCGAGGCTGCCCCGGCGGTCGGCGCGCCAGCTCATCGAGGCGGCCGCGGCAATCGGGTTGATCATCCTCTTCGCGCCGTTGCTCCTGGCGACCGCGCTGGCCATCAAGCTGACCAGCCGCGGCCCCATCCTCTTCCGGCAGGAGCGGTCCGGCCTGCACCGGCGCGTGTTCCAGATGTACAAGTTCCGAACGATGTACGTCGACAACGACGACAGCCAGTGGCGCCAGCTGATGCGGGAACAGCTGATCGCCGACGAGCCGCCGACCGGCGGCGAGCCCGGCATCTACAAGATCGCCAGGGATCCGCGGGTCACCCCGGTGGGCAAGCTCCTCCGCCAGTTCAGCATCGACGAGCTCCCCCAGCTGTGGAACGTGGTACGCGGGGAGATGTCCCTGGTCGGCCCCCGCCCGTACGTCCCCTGGGAGGCTGAGCTCTTCCCGGCGGAGGTGGCCAAGCGCTTCAGCGTACGGCCGGGCATGACCGGGCTGTGGCAGGTCAGCGGCCGCAGCACCGTGGACTACCGCAAGGCGCTGCAGATCGACGTGCACTACGTCGAGACCAAGTCGCTCTGGCTCGACCTGCGCATCCTGGCCCGTACGGCGATTGTGGTGTTCGACCGGTCCGGGACCAGATAGCGATGGCCGGCCGACGACCGCATATCGCGATACTCGTCGCCAACCTGCCCGCCGAACGTGACCGGCGTGTCATCCGGGAGAGCCTCACCCTGGAGGCGCACGGGTACGGGGTCACCATCATCGCGCCGCGAGGGGACCGGGCACTGCGGGTCCTGCCCGGCAGCCGTAACGTCCGGCTGAAGCCGTACCCGCTGGTGATGACCGGCTCCGGCGTGCTCACCTTCGCGGTCGAGTTCGTGTGGTCGTTTCTGTGCATCGCGTTCCGGCTCGCCGGCGAGGTCGTCGCGGGCCGGGCGCATGCGGTCCAGGTCTGCAACCCGCCCGACGTCTACTGGCCGCTGGCTCCAGTTTTCCGCGCGCTTGGCCGGCCGTGGGTGTTCGACCACCACGACCTGTGCCCGGAGATCCTGGTGACCCGTGGTGGGGGCGTCCCCAACCGGTGGGCGTACCGGGTCCTGGTGGCGTTCGAATGGCTCACGTTGCGCACGGCCAGCGCGGTGTTCGCGACCAACGAGTCCTTCCGCGACAACGCGTTACGGCGCGGCGTCGTACCACGGAAGGTCACCGTGGTACGCAACGGCCCGTCCCGCGACGAGATCAGCCCGGTCGCGCCAGCGGGCACGCCCGAGCCAGCCCCGTACCGGATCGTCTACCTGGGCGTGCTCGGACCGCAGGACAACGTCGAAGGCGCCGTCCTAGCCGCGGAGGAGCTGCGCCAGCGCCGGGGGCATGCCGACTGGCGGCTGACCATCGCCGGCGACGGGGAGAGCATGCCGGCGCTGACGAAGCTGGTGGCCGAGCGCGGCCTCGGTGACGTGGTGGAGTTCGCCGGCTGGCTGGAGGCCCGGCAGGTGGACGAGCTGCTGCGGGCCGCGACGGTGGCGATCCAGCCCGACGCGCCGACCCGGATGAACGACCTGTCCACGATGGCCAAGACCGTGGAGTACCTCGGGCGTGGCGTGCCGGTGGTGGCGGTCGACCTGACCGAGACCAGGCGCTCGGCAGGCGACGCGGCGGTCTACGTACCGACCGGCAGCCCGGCCGAGCTCGCCGAGGCGATCGACGGCCTCCTGGACGACTCGGTGCGGCGCCAACAGATGCGCGAGTGCGGCCTCGACCGGTTCGCCAACCTGCTGGCCTGGGGGCACCAGGCCCACAAGTACATCACGGTGTGGGACCGGCTGCTCGCCAGCCGGACGCGCCGGTTAGCAGAACGGCGTACCAGCGCAGCACGGACGTGAAGGTTCGGTAAGCGTGCCGTAGAGGTTGCGCCCGGCCCGGCTGGCGGCAAGCGCACGCTCGATACCGTCGGCGCATGGAGTCGTGCGAGGTGCTGGTGGTGGGCGCGGGACTCGCCGGGCTGCATACCGCCACGCTGCTCGCCGAGCGGGGCCGCGACGTCCTGCTGGTCGACCGCCGGACGCGGCTCACCGAGGGCATCCGCACGACCGGCATCTTCGTCCGGCGTACCCTCGAAGACTTCGCGCTGCCGGCACGGTGCCTGGGCCCGCCGATCCGGCGGGTGCTGCTGTACCCGCCCGGGCTGCGGGACCCCGTCGTCCTGGAGAGTCCGCGGGACGAGTTCCGGGTCGCGGACATGCCCGAGCTCTACCTGGCCGCCGCCCATGCTGCGGTGCGCGCCGGGGTGCGGCTGGTCCTTGGTACGCGCTACGTCGGCCGGCGCCTCGACGGCATCGAGCTGGCCGGCGCCGGCCCGGCGCGGGTGGGGGCCCGCTTCGTCGTCGGTGCCGATGGCGCCCGGTCCAGGGTGGCGCGCGACCTCGGGCTGGATCGCAACCGGCAGCTGCTCGTCGGCGCCGAGGAGGTCTTCGCCGTGGCCGGTGGCGCGGCCGTGGCTGGCGGCGCCGAACCGCCGGCGTTCCACTGCGTGCTGGACCCGAGGCTGGCACCCGGGTACCTGGCCTGGGTGGTCAACGACGGCCGGCACGCGCACGTCGGAGTCGCCGGGTACGCCGAGCGGTTCCGCCACGGCCTGCGCCACGCGCTGGACAGCTTCGCGGCTCTGGCGCCCGGCGTCCCGCTAGGCCGTCCGGAACGCGTCGAGCGGCGCGGCGGGCCGATCCCGGTCGGTGGCCTGCTACGCCGGATCGCCTGCGCCGGCGGGCTGATCGTCGGAGACGCGGCGGGCGCGGTCTCCCCGCTCACCGCGGGCGGGCTGGACCCGTGCCTGCGCCTATCTGAGCTGGCCGCCTGCGTGCTTGACGACGCGTTGCGCACCGGCCGTCCGGCGGCGCTGGAGCACTACGACGGCGCCAGCCTGCGCGCCCGCTTCCGGGGCCGGCTGTTGCTGCGCCGGGCGTTCGCCGAGATGCGCACGCCCGGCGTCGTGTCGGCGGCCTTCACCATGCTGCGTACGCCCTTCGGCCGCGCCGCGGCGGCCCGGATCCTCTTCGGTGACGGGTCGTTCCCCGACATCAATCTCCAGCCGGTCGGCCCCGACCGGGGCGAGCAGGCGCAGCGGCTGGCGAACGAGGTGATCCCGCTGGTACGCCACCAGTCCTAGCCGTGGCGTGCCGCCGGCACCCGCCGTACCGACGCGAGGATGAGACCCACGACGGCGAGCGCCGCGACCCCGCTCGCCAAGCCGTCGGCAAGGTCGACCCCGACGCCTTCGCGGAGACCGAAGACCAGCTGCAGGATGCCCATCCCGCCCAGCGCCGCGGCGGCGACGCCGAAGAGCGCGAGCAGCGCCACGAAGACCGGCGCCCTGGGCGGCGTCCACGAAGGGTCGCGCAGGCGGGTCCAGCGCCGGGCGGCCAACAGGGCCAGCAGCGCCAGCAGCCCGAGGACGCCGGCCATCTCGCGCGACTGGGCGATCTCGCCGAAGTGGTGGACCGCGGCCGCTTCGGCGCAGCTCGCGGCGTGCGGGACGTACTCCTGGTACTCGGCACAGCGTTGCGCGGTATAGGTGATGTCCGGCGCGTCACCTGCCACGAACCCGTACCCGAACGCGGCCCCGAAGACCTCGACGAGCAGGCCCGACACGCCGATGGTCAACGCCAGCACGGCGCCGACAAGCCAGGCGCCGACGAACGCCTGGCGCAGGATCACCCCCAGCTCGCGGTGGGCCGCCCGCAGCTCCCCAGCGATCCGCGCCGGGGAGCCGAACCGGTCGACCGCCTCCTGCTCGGCGCGCTCTTCGGTCAGCCCACGCTCGACCCCGGCCGCCACGGCGGCGCGCAGGTGGTCCTCGGTCTCCGCCAGCGCCCGCCGGCCAGCTCCGCCGGTGCCGGCCAGCCGGTCGAACAGCTCGTCCAGGTACCGCTCCACGGCGCTCACTGCGCTTGTCTTTGTTCGCAACTGCGGGGCTCGCTTCGCTCGCTCCTCGTGCTTCACCGCGCTTGTCTTTGTTCGCAACTGCGGGGCTCGCTTCGCTCGCTCCTCGTGCTTCACCGCGCTTGTCTTTGTTCGCAACTGCGGGGCTCGCTTCGCTCGCTCCTCGTGCTTCACCAGGCCACCGCCTTCGCCAGTGTGACCGGGCGCTGGATCAGCTCGACCGCACGGGCGAAGCTGCGCCACTCGCGCCGCTTGGCGGCGAGCGCGGTCCGGCCCACCGCGGTCAGCTCGTAGACCCGCCGGCGCCGCGGTCCCTCGCTGCTCCACCGGCTGGTCACGCAACCGTCGCGTTCGAGGCGGTGCAGGGCGGGGTAGACCGTGCCCTCCGGCAGGTCGAACGTGCCGTCCGAGCCGTCACGCAGCGCGCTGATGAGCGCGTACCCGTGCGTGGGGCCGGTCCGGGCTAGCGCTGCCAGCAGCAGCAGGTCAAGGTGTCCACGCAGGTCCATACCTAGAAAGCCAGGTATGGCGGCCGAGAGCTGTCAACCCCTTCGGCATTTCATTGATGCTTCAAGTACTTGCCGCTACACTGGCCGACAGTTGAAGCGTCAACTTAACCGAGGTGGAGCGATGAACATCGTCCTGTGGGTCCTGCAAGGCCTGTTAGCGCTGGCCTTTCTCGCCTCCGGTGCCGGCAAGCTCCTGCGGCGGAAGGAGGACGCGCAGAAGCAGATGGCGTGGATGGAGGACTTCTCGCAGCCGACCATCCGGCTGATCGGCACCGCCGAGTTGCTCGCCGCGCTGGGGCTGATCCTGCCCGCCGCGACCGGCATCGCGCCCATCCTCACGCCCCTCGCGGCGACCGGCCTGGTCATCGTCATGATCGGGGCGATCGTGACCCACGCGCGCCGGCGCGAGCCCCAGGGCATCGCGACAGCCGCGGTGCTGCTCGTGCTCGCCGCGATCGTCGCGTGGGGCCGCTTCGGACCGTACTCGTTCTGACCCGGCGCCACGGCCCGACCCGACACCGCGACAAGGCACCATGGAAGGACAGCGGGCACGACGGGGAGCGATGCGTGACGCAACCACGGTGGCTGAACGAGACCGAGCGGCAGGCCTGGCTGTCGCTGCTCGCCGTGGTGCTCGTCGGGATGCCCCAGCTCGAACGCACGTTCCGCCCGCACGGGCTGGTGCAGGTGGAGTACGGCCTGCTCGCCGCGCTCAGCGACCGGCCGGCCGGCGTCCGCCTGAGCGACCTCGCCGCGCTGATGAACATGTCACCGAGCCGGCTCAGCCACCGCATGCGCAAGCTGATCGAGCGCGGTTACGTGGAGATCCACGGCGACGCGTGCGACGGCCGGGTGAGCATCGCACGCATCACGGCCGCTGGGCGCCGGTTCACCGCGAAGGTGGCGCCGGATCACGTGGCGGACGTCCGGCGCCTGCTGTTCGACCACCTTGACGAGAAGCAGGTGGCCGCGCTCGCCGACGCGCTCGGCGCGGTCGCCGAACAGCTCGGCGCCTGCCCGCCCGGCGGCCCGAGCGTTACCAACCAGTAGCCACCCGGTCTAGACTCGCGCCAGCGAGCGAAAGGTGGTACTCACCATGACCGCCACGCGTACCCCAGGTCTGCCCGTCGTGGAAGACGGCATGCTCCTGTCGACCAACCCGGCCACCGGCGCCGAGGTGGGCCGGTTCCCGGTCGCCTCGGCCGACGACGTCGCCGCCGCGGTCGCGCGTGCCCGGGAAGCGGGCCGCTGGTGGGCTTCGCTGGGCTTCGCCGGCCGGCGGCAGCGGCTGCTGCGCTTCCGCAGCCTGATGGCCAACCGGCTGACCGACCTCGCCAAGCTCATGCACGACGAGACCGGCAAACCGGTGGCGGAGGCCATCGTGGAGGCGGCCGGCGCGATCGACCACGTGGCCTGGGCCGCCCGGAACGCGCGGCGGGTGCTGGGCCCACGGCGGGTGTCCAGCTCGCTCATGCAGGCCGAGTACTCCTCGCACCTGGAGTACCTGCCGTACGGCGTGGTCGGCGTGATCGGGCCGTGGAACTACCCGGTGCTGACCCCGCTCGGCTCGATCGGGTACGCACTGGCCGCCGGCAACGCGGTCGTCTTCAAGCCCAGCGAGTACACCCCGGCGGTGGGCCAGTGGCTCGTCGACGTGTTCGCCGAGGTGGTACCGGAGCAGCCGGTGCTCCAGGTCGTGCACGGCACCGGCGAGGTCGGCTCGGCACTGTGCCGCTCCGGCGTTGACAAGCTGGCGTTCACCGGCTCGACCAGGACCGGCAAGAAGGTGATGGCCGCCTGCGCCGAGACGCTGACGCCGGTGCTGCTGGAATGCGGCGGCAAGGACGCGATGATCGTCGATGCGGATGCTGACGTGGACGCCGCCGTGGACGCATGCGTGTGGGGCGGCATGACCAACGCGGGCCAGACCTGCGTGGGGATCGAGCGGGTGTACGTGGCGGACGCGGTCTACGACGAGTTCCTGCCTCGCCTGGTGGAGCGGGCTGGGCGGCTCAAGGTCGGCACCGGCGATGACGCCGACATCGGGCCGATCACCATGCCCGGCCAGATCGATGTGATCCGCCGGCACATCTCCGACGCCATCGCCCGGGGCGGCCGCGCCGTGCTAGGTGGCGTCGATGCGGTCTCCCCGCCGTACGTACAGCCGACGATCCTGGTCGACGTGCCGGAGGACAGCGCCGCGGTGCAGGAGGAGACGTTCGGCCCGACCCTGACCGTGGCCCGGGTGCGCGACGCCGACGAGGCCGTCGAGCGCGCCAACGGCACCGTGTACGGCCTGGGCGGCGCCGTGTTCTCCCGGCGGCGCGGCCTGGAGCTGGCCCGCAGGATGCGCTCGGCGGGCTTCGGGCGCATCCACGGCGAAGACGGGCTACACGAGCTCAGCCGCGCGAAGGCGATCACCAAACGCCGGATGCGCTCGGTGCTTCCGGCGCTGTCGTTTGACCGTACGCCCAAGACCGTCAACCGGATCGTCGCCGCCGTGAAGCTGCTGCACGGCCGTTCCCGCTAAGGATCCCGGGCACTGGGCCGCGTCCAAGATCCGCGGAACTATGCGCCATTTGCTGCTATCCGGGGCGGGGTGGCAGTCGCATGGGCACGCGTTTCGGGTTCTCTCGTTGCGCTGCCGCCGGTCGCCTTGGCGAGGGCTTCGACGGTGTCGTCGGTGAGGGTGAGGCGGAAGCGGGCCTGGTCGGGGCGATCGTAGTGGACCTGGAGTTGCAGGGCGTCGTAGAGCTTGCGTTGGAGGCGCTCGGGCGCCTCGGTGATGTTGACGGTCTTGAGGATGGGTAGGGCGTCGAGTAGGTCGATGTCTTGTTCGGGTTGGCTGTTCAGGGTGTTCTCCAGTTCGGCGAGTTGGTTGGTCTTGTCGGCGCGTTGGGTTTCCAGGGTGTCGAAGCGGTGGCGTAGCCGGTCGCGGAAGACGCGGTCGGTGGGGTCGGTGGTTTCCAGTTCGGTGATTAGCCGGTCCTGTCGGGCGGTGAGGTCGGCGATCTGCTCGCGGAGCGTCTCGGCGCGGCGGGCGTCGGCGCGCTGCTGGCGGTCTGGTTGTTGGGCGAGGCTGTGGCGTAGGAAGGCGTGGCGGTCGGGGCCGAAGACGCGGGCGGCGATGACGTGGTCAAGTGCTTCGGTGAGGGCGTCTTCGCGGACGTAGACCGCTCTGGGGTGTTCGACGGGGTAGCGGTCGAGGCGGTCGGCGTTGTTGTTCGCGGGGTAGCAGGAGTAGTAGGCGCGGCCGTGGCGGGTCTTGCCAAACATCCGTTGGTTGCACAGTCCACAGTGGACGTAGGAGCGCAGCAGGTACCCGTGCCGCGTGTGCCGGTGGGCGGTGTTGGGGCCGGGTTCGCTGCGTGAGCCGCGCCGGGTGGAGGCGACTTGGCCGGCCGCTTCGAACGTCTCGCGGGATACGAGCGGTTCGTGGGTGGGTTGGTCGGACCATATCCAGGCTTCGGGTGGGTTGACCTTGCCTCCAGATTTGGTGGCGCGGCGGTTCCAGACCATGTACCCGGTGTACTTGGGGTTGGTCAGGATGTCGCGTACGGCGGAGCCAGACCAGGTGCCGCGGCTGCGGCGTGGGCTGGTCGGCTCGGGGATGGGGTAGCGGTCGCGGTCGGTGTTGAGGCGGGCGGCGATGGCGTCGTAGCCGATTCGCTCGCCCACGCGCAGAGCGAAGATGTGCGCCACGACCGGGGCGCGGGCTGGGTCGGGTACGAGGCGGGTCTTGGTCTGGCCTTCGGCGGCCTTGGCCGGGACCGGGTGGTCGATCTTGTCGGCGGCGTAGCCGTAGGGTGGTTTGCCGATGTTCCAGCCCTGCCCGGTGTGGACCTTGAACCCGTCCCAGGACCGCTCCAGCATGTCCAGGACGTACCACTCGGCCACGCCCTGCTTGACCCGGCGGGTGAGCAGGCCGGTGGAGCGCTTGCCGCGTGGGTCGATCGGTTCGTCTGCGGCGTACAGGCGCACCCCGGCCTGTTCGAGGTCGTGTTCGATGCGGGTACCGATGTAGGTACGGCGGGCGACCCGGTCGATCGACTCGCAGATCACCGCCTCGAAGCGTCGTCCTGGGTACTCGGCCTCGGCCACCAGTTCGATCAGGCCACCGTCGCGGGGCAGCGGGACCTTGATGTGCTCGTGGGCGTCGCCCTGGCCACGGCGTTCCAGGGCCGTGCGGCCGGATTCGATGTCCCAGAACCAGGCGACGATCTCCCACCCGTCCGGCAACGCCGCCTGGCAGTTGCCCAGTTGGCGGGGCAGCGAGAGGGTCGGGTCCTGCTGGTCGTCGGTGGAGACTCGGGCCAGGAACGCCAGGGCGACCCGTGCCGCTCCGGGTTGGCCTCGGCTGCTGGGGGTCGGGTAGGCGGAGGAGGGATGGCTGCTGATCTTCGGGTGCGTGGTCACGCAAGGAACTCCTTGGTCAAGGTGGTACCGCAGGTGGTGGTGTGCTGGTAGGCAGGCCGGGCGGCCTGATGCTGAGCCGATGGTTCGGTCCGGTGTTCATGCCGCCCGGTCCTCCTGGTCCTGGATGTTCCTGTCGGTGTGGTGCTGTGCTAACGCCCATTCGAGTACCTCCCTGATCGCTTCAAGCTGGACCTCGGCGAGATGCACCGCGTCCGGTCCACGGACCCGGACGATCTCCACCGAGCTGGACAGCCGGCGGGTCGCGGCCCCAGACGAGCGGGCCACCTTCTTGATCCCAACCGGCGGCGCCTTCTCATCCTTGGCTACCGCGTTGCGCCTCCCAGCGACTCGACGAACTCCTCGACCACGGCAGCGCAGAGCCGGTATCAGCCCTGGTCACGACCAGTTGGCCGGCCGCTCCTGGATCACTGCCGCTCTTCGATGAACGCTCCGTTCGCGGCAGATGTCAAGGCGAAGACGTGGTCAAGAGTTGCGTAGGAGCTGGCGCGGTTGATGTGCCGACCAGCGAGAGATGGCGGTTACCAGCGATAGATGGCGGGGCGGTCCGCCGTGACGAGGTCAGGGCTTGACCGTGCGCGATTTCCGCCAACCACCTCTGGGAATGTCCGCCAACTCCTGCTGGCAACCGAGGGCGAAACCCCTGGTCGAAGGTCTGGGAGCCGCCACCTACCGCTGGCTGTCACAGTTGAGGCGTCGGAGCAGTCCGGTCAATCCGTTGCCGAAGGCGGCAACGGATTGACCGATTCGCAGCCGTTGTGCCGGCGAGCGTGCCAGCAGTGCCTGAAAGGGGGCTTTCCCCCGGGTAGCGGTCCCGTTACCTTGTGTTGCAGAGATCAATGTTCTGAACCTCGCGAGGTGCCGAGTGGCCGGCTACGACGACAGCAGGACGATCGAAGATCCCATCATCAACTCGCCGTACCGGCCACCTACGCGGCATTTTGTCTTTGACGAGCACGGCATTACCAATGCGGTTCGAGAGCATCGGCGTCCGAGCTCGTACTTCGTGCCGGTACCCAGGCCGCGTAAGCAAGGTATGCAGCTGGAGTTGCCAGGCCTGGGCGTGGCGGAGATCGAACTCAACGAGCAGGTCAACCAGGTCAGGCGCAATGTGGACCGCTGGCGGAAAGCCGGCTATCCAAACCTAACGCCGACCAGTCGGCGGCTGATCGAATACTGGAACGACTCAGCTAGAGACAATCCGATCCTATTCTGCCAAATAGAGGCGGCAGAGACGGCGATTTACGTTGCCGAGGCCGCCGCGAAGTCGGGCGATGTCTGGATTCGCAATAGGCTCGATGAGACGAACCAAGAGTTCAACGCCGGGCTACCGCGAGTCGGCCTCAAGATGGCCACCGGGTCCGGTAAGACGGTCGTGATGGCGATGCTGATCGCCTGGCAGACTCTTAACAAAGCGGCACAGCCAGTTGACCGGCGGTTCACGAAGCGATTTCTGCTCGTAACCCCTGGTATCACAATCCGGGATCGGCTGAGGGTACTGCTCCCCGAGGACGCTGACAATTACTATCGACAACGTGACTTAATACCGACCGACCTGTACGGAGCACTTAGCCAAGCCAGGATCGTCATCACCAATTTTCACACCCTTCGACCGCGTGAGACGCGACAGGGCTCCGTCTCGCAATTGGTCAAGGACGTGCTCGTTGGGGACAACGGGGCACAGACCCCATTCCGCGAGACCTTTGACCAGATGGTCAGCCGGACCTGTCGCGAGTTCGGCGGGGGCGGTGGGGGAATCCTCGTGTTCAACGATGAAGCGCACCACTGCTATCAAGACCGTCTTGGCGGAGCCAATGGAGACGCCACCCCATTAATCGGTGCGGATCGCGAGGAGGCGAAGGAGCGCGTGGTTCGGGCGCGAGTCTGGTTCTCCGGACTACAAGCGATTCAGCGGAAGCTTGGCATCAAGACGGTTTACGACTTGTCGGCAACGCCGTTCTTCCTCGCCGGCTCCGGTTACCGTGAGGGTGACCTCTTCCCCTGGGTGGTCAGCGACTTCGCCTTGATCGACGCTATCGAGTCCGGTGTCGTGAAGGTGCCTCGGGTGCCGGTCGACGACGACCGGCCATCACCGGATGTGACGTACCTGGACCTGTGGCGGCGGATCCGTGATGAGCTGCCCCGCACTGGGCGTTCGGCGGGCGTCGCAATACAGGATCCCATACCGATTGCTCTTGACGGTGCGCTGGCCAGCCTCTACGGCTCCTACGACCGCGAGTATGAGCGGTGGCGTTCCTCCGAGGCTGCCGAGGAGGGCGAACCTCCACCGGTGTTCATCGTTGTGTGCAGTAACACGGCCGTGTCCAAGATGGTCTTCGACAGGATTGCGGGGTACGAGAAATACCTGCCGGACGGCATATCCGTGCTGGTACCGGGCCGACTCGCATTGTTTTCGAATGTGGAGAACGGCAAATGGGTAAGCTCGCCGCGAACCATCCTGGTCGACTCGCGCGAGCTGGAGTCCGGCGAAAAGTTGTCCCCCGAATTTAAACGTATCGCCGCGGTAGAGATCGAGGAGTTCAAGGGCGAATTCGCCCGTCGCTTTCCTGGGCGCTCAGCGGAGATGGTAACCGACGCGGACTTGTTGCGGGAGGTACTTAACACTGTCGGGAAGAGGGATCGCCTCGGTGCGGGCGTGCGTTGCGTAGTTAGCGTCTCGATGCTCACTGAGGGATGGGACGCCAACACTGTCACGCACATTCTTGGAGTAAGAGCCTTCAGCACGCAACTGATCTGTGAACAGGTCGTCGGGCGCGGGTTGCGCCGACGATCGTACGCGACCGACGAGCGTGGATTGTTCACGATCGAATACGCCGATGTGTACGGCGTGCCCTTCCAGTTTATCCCAACGGTCGCGAGGACCAGGGACCTCAAGCGTCGGACTACACGCCGCGTGCGAGCTGAACCGGACCGGAGCGACGCTGAGATCACCTTTCCCTGCCTAACTGGTTACCGCCAGGAGTTCCCCGAGGGAGAGCCCTACGCCCGGTTCGACGGGCGGTCGTATTTCCAGCTCTCCAAGAAGGACCTGCCGATGGTCACCGAGACTGCCGGCTTGGTCGGCACAAGCGATCTCCAGCGATTGGATGAGCTCCGTCGCCGCAGATCCCAGGAGGTCGCCTTCCGACTGGCCGCTCGGGTACTGGAGCGGCTTACCGATGCCGCGGATCCACGACCCTTGCTGTTTCCTCCGGTGCTCCGCATTGTTCGGGAGTGGCTGGCGACTCAGGTCATCTACCACGACGATACGTTTGTCGGTCTTTTGCTGCTGAGCGAGCACGAGCAGCAGGCAGTGGAAGCAATCATCCGCGGTATGGCGTGGCCTGAAGCCACCGGGAAACCGCGTACCGTGGCCATCTTTCGGGCTTATGGAACGGTCGGTTCGACCGCCGCCGTGGACTTCTTTACCACCAAGGAGATATACGCGACAGATCCGAAGCGGTGCCACGTCAACTTGGTGGTGCTGGACGGTCCCGCTGGTAACAGCTGGGAGCGCGCGGCTGCGCAGTCGCTGGAGACCCACGGGCTCGTGGCCGCATATGTCAAGAACGACCACCTGGGTTTAACAATCCCGTATACCCATGCGGGACGCGCGCGTCGTTACCTGCCGGACTTTCTGGTGCGCCTCCACGACGACTCTGACGGCGTCCCGCGCACGTTGATCGTGGAGGTATCTGGTGGTCGCAAGCCGGGCACGACCGCCGCGGAGAAGGCGGCCGCAGCTCGCAACCTCTGGGTGCCGGCCGTCAACAGTCACGGCGGTTTCGGCCTTTGGGGGTACTGCGAAGTGACCGATCTGACTCGACTCAAGCTGGAGATCACTGCCGCCGCCGAAACGCTTTCCACGTAGGGAGGAACCGCCGATGTCGCCGCGTAAAAGCCGTGCCGCGTCCTCAGCCGATCAGGTGAAGGCCATTCAGCATGCACAGAAGCGAGTCAACATCCCTACCGCGGATGGGCAGGACTTTCTGGATGAGCAGGCTGCCGTCCCGGTCTCTTTCACCTCCATACGCGATGAGGCTCTGGACCCGCAGTTGATGTGGCAGGGCAAGGACGCGCCGGACGCCGCGTCGCTCATTGTCGATGCCCCGCCGATCTTTATTCAGGAGAAGATCGACCCGCGGGTAATTGTGGAAGGTGTCCGCCTCGCCAATGCTGGCATCTTTTACCAACCTACGCTGTACGAGGAATTCGACGGGCTCGGCGAGTGGGAGTCGGTGCAATACTACCGACACCAGGCCAACTGGTCGAATCGGATGATTCTTGGCGACTCGCTGCCAGTGATGGCCTCACTTGCCGAGAAGGAGCTCCTTCGCGGCAAGGTTCAGATGATTTATATCGACCCGCCGTATGGCATCAAATTCGGCTCCAATTGGCAGCCTTCGACACGACGACGCCAGGTTAGTGACACTAAGCGTGCTGACGTGACACGCGAGGTCGAGCAGATCAAGGCATTCCGAGATACCTGGCAGCATGGCGTGCACTCCTACCTCGCCTATCTGCGTGACCGGTTGATCCTAGGCCGAGAACTGCTCACCGATTCGGGCTCGGTATTTGTTCAAATCGGCGAGGACAACGTTCATGTCGTCCGCTGTCTGCTGGACGAGATTTTTGGGTCCGAGAACGTCGTATCGCTGATCACCTTCAAGAAAACAAGCGGTGCAGGGAGCTTCGCGGGCGGGACTAACGTCCTCGCCGGGATCAACGACTACCTGCTCTGGTACGCGAAAGATGCGGAGCAGGTGAAGTACCGGCCCCTATTCCGGGGCAAGGAGGCCGGTGGTCAGGGCGGCGGCCAATACACCTGGTACGAGGACCCAGGTGGTGCACGGCGGAAATTGAACGGCGAAGCGCCTGACTCTCTGCGTCTGCTACGTCCAGCACCTTTGACTTCACAAACGACGCGCACGGGTCAGACCACTGTCTTTCCCGTGGAGATTGGTGGCTCTACCTATACTCCAGGAAAGGGCGGCTGGAAGACCAATGTCACCGGCATGCAACGTCTGGAGTGGGCGCATCGGCTTATGCCAATCGGCCGAACGCTGACATATGTCCGATACCTCGATGACTTTCCGGCCTTCCCGTACACAAATCTCTGGGAAGACACAGTTACGTCCGGTTTCGCAGAGCCGAAGATCTATGTTGTTCAAACAAATACCAAGGTCGTAGAACGCTGCATCCTTATGGCCACGGACCCTGGCGATCTGGTACTGGATCCGACCTGCGGCTCCGGTACCACGGCCTATGTCGCCGAGCAGTGGGGACGACGGTGGATCACAATCGACACTTCCCGGGTCGCGCTGACGCTCACGAGACAGCGGTTGATGTCCGCCAAATTCCCGTACTACCTACTTGCCGATTCGCCGGCTGGGCGAAAGAAAGAATCGGAGATCACCGGGAAGCCGCCGATGACTGGACCGACCTCAGATGATGTTCGCAAGGGTTTCGTCTACGAGCGCGTGCCACATGTGACCCTGAAGTCGATTGCAAACAACCCCGACATTCGCGATGGTATGTCCCGCGTGGAGATCGAGGCGGCTATTCGGCGGCATGCCCCGATGGAGACCCTTTATGATCGGCCGTACCAGAACAAGAAGAAGATCAGGGTTGCTGGACGGTTCACCGTGGAAAGCCTTTCGCCACACCGGACGCTGTCGATCGACGGCGACATGTCCGGCTCTGAGCGTGCGGCGGCGCTGGAACCGGCCACGGTCACGTACGAACAGACGATCCTTGACCACCTTGCCAAGTCCGGCGTGAGCAATGGTCAACGAACGGAACGGTTGGAGTTCGAGAGTTTGGTGCCCTATCCCGACCAATGGATCCATGCAGAAGGCATGCGCAAGGACAGTGTGGACGGCACTCCAAAGCGCATCGCGGTGAGCATCGGTCCGCAGTATGCTCCCGTCGGTCCGAACTGGATCAAGAGCGCCGCGCGGGCGGCGAGCAAAGGACTGGGCTTCGATATTCTGGTTGTTTGCGCGTTCTCATTCGCCCCCGAAACCGCTCGCACGGCCGAGGAATTCAAACTCGGTCGGCTGTCGGTGCTACTGGTCCGGATGAACGCAGATCTCGCGATGGGGCAGACCTTGCTCAAGAACACCGGCAGTGGCAACCTATTCACGCTGTTTGGCGAGCCGGACGTGGTGATCGAGCCAACCGAGGACGGTCTGCTCACCGTGGAAATCCGCGGAGTGGATGTATTCGATCCGACAACCGGGGAAGTGCGAGCGAAGGGCACCGAGGACATCTCTGTCTGGATGGTAGACACGGCATACGACGAGGAGTCCTTCTTCGTTCGGCATTGTTACTTCACCGGCGGCGGAGACCCCTACGAGAGGCTCCGGCGGGCGCTTAAGACAGAGATCGACGAAGCAGCGTGGGAGAGCCTGTACACAACGAAATCGCAACCGTTCGAAGCTCCCCCGAGCGGAAAGATCGCCGTCAAGGTGATCAACGACTACGGCGATGAGGTGCTGAAGGTGTACAAGGTGCCCTCAACCAAGCAACGCTCGAAGGCCGCATGACCGGCGCTGATCCCATGGGTTGGGGATCCGTGGCAGACAGACGTATCGGCGATCTCCCCGGTACGTTGGTGACGTGAGCAGCAACCCGGCCGAGCCTGCGGGCGCCTTCATCGAGGAGGTGCGGCTGACGGCGTTCAAGTCCTTCCATGACCAGCCTGTGCGGCTAGCCCCATTGACCGTTCTGATCGGCCGTAACTCCAGCGGCAAGTCCAACGCGCTGGACGGCCTGGAGGTACTCTCGCGTCTGGCCCACGGTGACGACATCCGAGATGCCTTGGAGGGGCGTCGGCGCGACGCCGACCCGGTGCGGGGTGGACTGGAGGGGTGTGCGCCGCACGGCGAGGATGTGTTCGCACTGGGTTGCACGGTCTCCTCCCCTCGGGGGCCGATCAGCCTCGATGTGGTCGTCCGGGTGCGCCCCGAGGTCCAGATCGTCCACGAACTTCTCCAGGGGCCAGCGGGGCGGGGTGTCCGCACGCTGCTTGAGACGGGACCGGACGACCAGAGCCGCGGTGACATCCAGGCTTCCTGGTACAACGGCAGGCGCGGACGCAACCCGTATGAGCCCTTCCGCGCGTCGCGTCTGCTGACAGCGCAGCTTCCGCTGCGCATAGCGGCTCGAACAGACGGCGAGCGAGCCGTCCTTGCCGCTGCCGAACAGCTGCTGACCGCGCTGCGCGGAGTCTTCCAACTGGATCCCGTACCGCACTTGATGCGCCAGTACGTGCCGGCTCGCGACGTCAATCTGCGACGGACCGCCGAAAACCTGTCCGCCGCGGTCGGCCGTATCAGGCGGGACGATCGGCCGCGTTTCCGACACCTCTTGGAGCTGATGAGGGGTCTAGCCGATCACGAAATCGAAAAGATCGTCGTGACCAACTCCGACCTCGGCGACGTCATGCTGGCGCTCGACGAGGGTCGCTCGGGCCTGACCCCCGCTCGCGAGATGAGCGACGGCATGCTGCGCTTCCTAGCGATCTGCACAGCTGTCCTCTCTGGTGGCGGCGGGCTCGATCTCGGCCCAGACGACAAGCCCGACGCCGCGCGCACCGTCATGTTGGTGATCGAAGAACTGGAGAACGGGTTGCACCCCTCCCAGGCGGCCACCATGCTCCGACTGGTCAAGGAGGCCAGCGCAGAGCGTCGAACCCAGGTCTTGGTCACGACGCACAGCCCGGCTTTGCTGAACGCACTTGAAGGCGATGAGCACCGGGGTGTGCTGGTGTGCTGGCGGGATCCGCACAGCGGTCAAAGCCGGATCACTCCACTGACGGATCTGGACGGCTACGCGATCGCCATGGCACGCGGTTCGCTAGGTGATGCAGTCACTAAGGGAGAGCTGCGGGTGGAGCCGGTCGGTGAGCGCGATTTCACCGAGTTCGACCGACTTCTTGGGATCCGGTGATCTGTGGGCCGTCCCGTAGTGTTTGTCGATACGTCGGTACTCTGCAACCTCCTCGGTGTACCGAAAAAGGCTCAGCATCGTGAGCAGATCACGGCGGAGTTGGTCGAGAGACGCAAGACCTCTGATCTGGTATTGCCGATCACGGCCATTATCGAAACGGGCAACCATATCGCACAAATTGGCGACGGCTACGGCCGGCGGGAGTGCGCCCAAATGTTTGCTCGGTTCATTGAGATGATGATTGCCCGGGAGACGCCTTGGGTACTCCACAGCGTCGAATGGGATGAGAGTTATCTGCGCACACTACTCGACGGCGCAGGTACCGGGTCTAGTCTCGTTGATCTCGCAACCGCAAAGTTCGGATGTGGCGATCTTAGCATTCTCGTCGAGGTCGAGCGATATCGTGCCCGCACCGCTGGCGTAGATGTCGACATATGGACCCTCGATGCCCAGCTCGCCTCCTATCGCCACGTGCGGCGAGCCAACGGCTGAGCAGTCATCGGCCCTGGTCGGACGTTGGTACCCGCAGGCGCTCCAACGCTGAGCGTGCAGATCCTGCGATGGCCGGCAGCCTCATGTCCGATGCACGTATCGCCCGCTGGATCTGGTGTGGCAGTCGGTGGTTCTCGGCAATGGCGATGGCGATGGCGAACGCCGCCTCGGCTTGGGCGCTGTCAGAGCGGGCCAGGAGTACCTCCCCGGCAGTGACCTGCAAGATGGCGAGCCACTGCGGTGGAATCGCAATAGCGGAAACAGGCTGCTGGTCGAGCAGTTCGATGGCCTGCTGTGTCCGGCCGGTACGGACGAGGCCGCGAAGGTGGACTTCGTGAAGGGCGTATGGGCTGGCCAGGGTACCGGTGGGGTCGGCATCGACCAGTCGCCAGGCGTCCTCGACAAGGTGGTCGAACAGAACTGGATCGCCGAGGTCACCGGCAGCGCGCGCCAGTTGTACCAGAACTGCACCTCGCTCGCCGTCGGGTATGAGCTCCGCCGAGCGGCGTAGGCGTGCCACCGCTGCGCCAGGATGGTCGATCTTCCGCAGCTCGTTGCCATGGACACGCAGGGCGAAGGCGAGCAGAGCCTGATCGTCGAGTCGTTCGGCGAGCCATAGTGCTCTTCCGGTCCACCTTGCTGCGCTGGCCAGGCGTTCTTCGGGTAGGACATAGCCGAGTGAGACGCCGAGTTCGGCGCGGGCGCGTGCAAGTAGGTGCAGGACGTCTCGTTCGACGTGGCCGTCGGCTACCCGGGTTTCCAGGCGGGTGACCAGGGGCCAGAGTTCGTTGACGGCTTCGGTGCCGTGGCCGGATTGTCGGGCGATGACGGCGAGGCGGATGGTGGACTCGCCGAACTGGAGCATCGCGGTGAAGTCGGCGTCGTCGGGGTCACTGACGCCGATGGTGTGGGGTGGTAGGCCGAGATGGTGGGCGATACGTAGGCGGGTGGCGACGTCGTTGATCTCGCGTCGGCCGGTTTCGATCATCGAGATGTAGGTGGGGTCGTAGCCGAGCAGGTCGGCGAGTTGTCGCTGGCTGGCACCGGTCGCGGCCCGGTAGGCGCGGATGATGACCGCGAGGTCACCGGTGGCCAGCGCCGCGCGGGCGTCGTCGTTTGTCCACAGCCACAAGGCGGAGCGGGGGCGTCGCTGGTCGGGCATAGGAAGCGCGGCACCGGCGATGGCGTGGCATGCCGGACACAGCGATGAGGCGCTCCAGCGGCTGACGGTGGCCGCGCACCCCTCGCAGCGCATGTCGGCCGTCCGGGCTACACGGCCGGGGTGCTGGTCTGGGCGTACCAGGCTGCGATCGATTCCTTGTAGCCATCGGGCATCCGCAGTGCGGCAGCCTCGGTGGCGGTGAACAGGCCGACTTCCTTGTGCTCGTTGCTGACCACGGGCGCGGCGTCGGTGCTGGTATGGCATCCGTACGTCACGATCAGTACGTCCACTCCATCGCGGATGTGGTACTGCCAGGCGTCCAGGATCGGGCCGGCGGTTACCGTCCAGCCGACCTCTTCGGCGATCTCCCGTTCCACGCAGCTAGCCGGTTCCTCACCAAGGTCCAGCTTCCCGCCCGGTAGCTCCCACTCGTCGCGTTCGTTGCGCAGCAACAGGACGCGGCCCTCGCGGATCACGATGCCCTTGACTGAGACCGGGAATAGTTGCGGCTGGTCGCCCATCGACGAGGTGTCCCTTCGGCGTTGACAACGATGCGACTGCCCGGAACGTAGCATGCGTTTCGGGCGACGCCGGCCGAGCTGGGGTTGACAACCTGTCACTTGATCCATGCGGTAGGTGCGGCCACCGTGGATCCGACGACGTGTCCCACCGGAGGTGCCCAGATGCGCGACGTACCCGACCTGACCCGTATCGACCTTCGCGAGCCGGACAGCACCGCTCGGATGGCCGAAGCCTTGCGTCGACAGGGGATGGCCCTTTTCAGTGGCGTCTGCGACCGGGCCGGACTGCTACGGGTCGGGCGCACTCTTATCAGTATCAGAACGCATCGCGACAGCGACGCCGAGGGTGTGACCACGGTCGAGCAACGGATTGCCTTCGCGGCCACGGGCAGTCTTGCCGGGTTCACCGACCGGGAACTGGTGCCGCACACCGACGGATCTGCGGTGGCCGAGCCACCGCGCGTGTTGATGCTCGCCTGCGTTCGCCGGCCACGGACCGGTGGCAAGGTCGTGCTGGTGGACGGTCGACACCTCTATGACGAGATCGCCCAGAACGACCCCGCAATGCTCGACGCCTTGCGGGCGCCCCGCTCGGCCTACTTCGGCGGCGGATCGGGACATCTCGGCTCGGTCTTCGAGGAAACCGCCGATGGCCGGATCAGAGTACGGCTGCGCTTTGACGATCTCGTGCGCTTCTCGCCCGCCGCGTCGCTTTACCTGGGCAGGCTGCACGAGCTTGTCCGCCAGCGAGCCATCACGCTGGACCTCGCTGTCGGCGAGGGGTACCTCCTGCTCAACGACCGTTGGCTACACGGGCGGACGCGGTTCGTCGGTGACCGGGTGATGCTGCGCCTCATCGGCGACCCGTTGCCCGACTACGAAGTGGCACCCGGATTCGTGCCCGTCACGGCCGATCTTCCGTTGCCCACGCACTGATTCGTCCAGGCCACTACCACCCCGGTTCGCGGTGGGGCGATGCCACCACACCCACATACGAGTAGCCATGACCCACTGCCTTGTCGGGCGTCGATCAAGTCACGGAAGGCGCAGAACGTGAACCTCGCCCTGCTGATCGGCGTGATCCCCGCGCTCCTCGTCGGATTCATTGCCGGGCTGGTCACCTATCGGAAGTCGCGCCGCTGGTGTACGGCCTGCGGCGCGACGCTGCAGTGTCCGGACTGCGCCGAGCGGCTGAGCGGGCGTGTCCCGGCAGCCAACGCCGGTCTCCGGTACCGCCGCACCGGGTCCTGACCCGGTGCGAGTCAGGCGAGAAAGGAAGTTGGGCAATGTCCGGACCGTACGGCGATGTGCCCTCGGTGCCGTTGCCCTCGCAGATGCGACAGCGCTATCAGGAGATCATGGCCGCCGACGCGGGCGATCCGGCCTGCGTGATCTGCAAGCAGTCCAGATGCCAGGAGCGGCGGTACACCTGCGAACGGCTGGTCTGCGCGGACTACGTGCCCGAGGTCGATCCGTGGCGTGGCCTACTCAACAACAGTGGCGGCGGCGGTGAATCGTCGTGAGGGTCTCGACCGGACCTGACACCCGGAACCGTGCCGAGGGCGCGACCTACATGGCACGCCCAGCCAGGGAGCGCCTCGCCGCCGCGCAAGCCGCGCTGGACGGCCACCCAGTCTCGCTCAGGGACGGCCGGTGCATCACCTGCGGTACCGAAGGCGGGTGTGTGGAACGCGAAGAAGCGGCCCGGCTCTTCGCCCGATACGGCGTGCTACCGCGCCGCTGCCCCGGGGCGACCCGCCCAGAACTGGTGGGCGCCCGTCGCCTGACGACCTTGCCCCAGCCGCCCGGCCTCACCGAGTCTTCGGGTCTGCCTCGCTGAGACGTTGGCGGATGTCGTCGAGTCGGCGGGTGAAGGGCACGACGGTTGCGTGGTCGGTCCAGTCGATCGGGGTGCCGTGGCAGTGTGGGCATCGGTCCTGGAGCAGGGCGTTCGGCAGTGTTTTCAGGTAAATGATCTGGCAGGTGTCGCAGATGAGGAGATGCTCGTCGTCGTAGGCCGCGGCGAGGTGTTCGCGGCTGGTGTGTCGGCGGGCTCGTCGGCTGAGGGCGGCACAGTGGACCTCGATGGCGGCGTCGCGCTGGGCGGGGTAGTCGCCGTAGGCGTCGTGTTGAAGTTGCTGGCGGGTCTGTGTCGGCGTGAAGGGCGTCGATCTCGGCGTCTTCTGCCAGGTGCCCGGCGGCAAGGGTGGCGATCAACCGGCACAGCCACGGTTCGGCGGCGGCCAGGTGTTCGCGGGAGGAGAGCAGGAGTCGGGCCTGTTGCCCCCACAGGGCGGTGTGGCGTGCATCGAGGACGGGGACCAGGGGTCGGGCGTATTCGCGTGCGTCGGATCGGGGGATCCTGCGCCGGTTGCGGCCCCACTCGATGACCTGTGCGGCGAGATCGGGCTCGGTGTCGAGGAACGCCGGCGGGTCGGTACCGATCATGGTCTGCAGGGCTTCGGCGGCGGGTTCGCTGTTCAGCCAGTCGGCCAGGGCGGTGAACGAGCGGAGATCTTGTAACGCTTCGAGGTCGGCCCGGCGTTTGGCGGCGGCGTCGTGGTGTGCGTGCCAGTCCGCGGTTTCGGCCTGGGCCTCAAGGCGTTCGCTGAGCAGCTCGGCCAGGGTCAACTCGGCGGCCGCCGCTTCGGGTACTTTCCAACACGCCTCGATGACGGCGCGAACCGGGTCATGCACGTGGCTGCAGGCGGCGACGACGAGCACGTCGGCGGGGTCGTCGAACGGCAAAGTGCGCTCGTGCTGGTCAATCAATTGCCCGGCGGCGCGGACGAACGTCGCGGCCCGCGTCGCCGTGGTGGTCAACAACAGCATGGGTGGGCAGTACGGGTGTATGCCTTGCCAGGCGCGGTCGGCGGTATAGGCCAGGTACCGGGCGACCTTCTCCTTGAGCAGGGTTTGCGTCATCGACGCCAGGTCCACCTCAATGAACGCCACTGCAGGACTCCCGTCGGACATCGTCACCCGGGCGACGGCGTCGGGCGTCAACCGGTACCGGCGGGACCAGTACCCGCCAGCGTCCCATTCCTGCCACCCGGCCCGGTCGGTGAGCCAGCCGTCGAGTTCGATGCCCTGGGCGGGACCGTGCTCGCCAAGGGCGAGCCAGACCTCGCTGATCGCGGCGGCGTGGGCGGCGAACATCGCCGACGGCTTGCCCTCAGCGGCAGCGGTGCCGGCGACCAGGCGGGCACCGGCGGGCCGCAGCCACCAGTGCCGGGGTGCGGAGCCGCTCTCCCGACCGGGCCGTGCACAGGCGACCAGGTGGGCGTCGTGTAGTTGGTCCAAGCGGTACCGGACGGTGCGCTCCGGTGTTGCGGTGGCGCGGGCAAGTTGGTTGGTGGTCATCACCCGGTGCTGGTTCAGCAGGACCAGCAGGAGATGCGACGGACCGTCCGAGGTACGCAGCCTGGTGAGGAAGGAGGAGTCAGGCACGCCGGCACCCCCGAGCCGTCCCGCGCCCCTGTGGACCCGTTCCGGTGACACGACATGTGTCAGTCGCCGGGGACCAGTTCGCCCGGAAACCGGCTCTGACCAGCGCGGACAGAGCCGATTTTCTTGCCGTTCGGGTCGAGAGCAACCGGCAAGCCACACCAGGCAAGCCGCAGCGAACGCTCTTGTCGGGTGACAGAGGTCGGCCGCCGCTGACAGAGACCACCGTTGTGATGGCCGTCCGAAGACAAGACCGCGGTACCTCTGTCAGCACCCAACTCTCGCTCGTTGACACCGCCGGCGCGCCGCGCGAACGACCGACCCGGGCAGCAGACAGAGGCGTGACAGCGGCAAACCCGTTGCAGGACTTGACTTCAGCCACGCTCACCACCCCCGACTACAGCCGCGGGAACACTGGCCGTCAAGGCCGCGCGCTGATCGGCCGCGTTCACAACCTGCAGCAGATGACCGAGACGGTCGTTGCGCACGCGATGCCCCGACGACCGCAGCCCAGCGGCAAGGTTGCGCCGGTTCACCGGCGCCCCGGCGGCGACCAACTGGTCCCGGACCACCCGGGCGGCGGGCTCCAACTCGGCCGGATCGATCCCGGTCGACACCCGGCTCCGCGATGAGCCGTGGGGACCGGTCCCTGCACGCCCGGCCTTCCCGGGACCAGCACCGGCCGCGCCGACCCCAACCGGCTCCGCGCCGGGACCGTCGGGACCAAGGGATCGACGTACGGGACCAGCCGGGCCTTGTTGAGCATCGTTGGCGGCGGCCTGCTCTGGCCCGGCGTCGAGCAGCCCGGCCAGCAACTTGATCGCCACCAGTAGTGCCACCGCCGGCCAGCCGGCCACCAGCCGCCCAACCGGATCCGACGCCCCGACGGCGACGTTGGCGGCCACACTCGCAGCTGTGCCGGCCACCAACGCCGCCCAGGGCAGCCAGCCCGCCCGCGTCCCCGCCCGCCGGTGCGCCAGCAACACCAGCGACGCCACGACCTCGATCCCGTCCACCGACACCGGGAACGCGTGCGAACGCCACCCGACCTCCCCGTGCAGCCGGGCCAACTCGGCCATATGCGAGTACGAGATCGCCCCGGCGACACCGGCCAGCCCGACGACCGTCGTACCGGCCGCCCCGACGATCACCCGATCGATGGCGCTCATCGCGCACCGCCCGGAGGAAGATAGGTCAGAAAGCGAAACGGTCGCCTCGATCACCAACGTTCGGGATCTCGACGACCGTGCCCATGTTCGTCGTGCCCCCGGCAGGATTCGAACCTGCGCTCCTTGTGCAGCGCCTTGATCCTTAAGAGCCAGATTCGGCAGTGCCGGTCTCGTTACTTCTCGACCTTGGCGTCATCGATCCATCGGGCAAGGACGCTGAAAGCTGCCAGGTAGTGGAGAGCGACCTCCTCTGGCGGCTCCGCCGGCGGCCCGTACTCATGCGCGAGGACGTTCCGGATGCCTAAGAAGCAACCGCGCCCAAAGGCAAGCGCGCCCTCGTGAAGGCTCTTGTACGTATCGCTGCCGTCGTTCTGCATTAGGCGGAGACGAGGCACTCCTGACTTCGGCGGGTCCAGACTGAAGCTCTCGCTCACCAATTTGGAATCCGAAGCATCTCGCCTACCAACCTTGGCCTGGAGAGCGGCGTTGACGCTCTTCGCAGCAGCACTGACCGCTTCGCCGAAATGATCGTTTCTCCAGAGCGCCTTGGATGCTTCCCAGACGTTCGGATGCATCGTTGCGGCTGAGAGCGCTGGTCCGGATTCTCCCAGGTTCTGCTCAAGCTCCTCCTTGCGCTTGAGCATGACTAGGACTTGTTTGGCGATCTGGAGCATCGGGTCGTACTCCATGCTTACCATGCTGACAATCGGCGGCAGGTGATCGCGCCATCGCGTCCAACTACGATCAGCAATCTGCTCGATGATCGGCATTCGACTAATGACGTCGTCGTGCATGGCATCGATGGCGGGATTGTCTAGAGCTGCATCCCCGGCCCGATCCCATGCTTTCCGGTGCTGATCGCATCGGGCGATAAACTCGTTTAACTCGTTAATCGCCCACATTATGTTCATGACCACGTTGATCTTATCGACTCCGATCGGCGCTGTATGGGAACCCACTTGCCGGGCCGCTTTGATGATCCGTATGAAGCTTCTCACGCTCGTCTCGTTGGCGGCCCAACGACCGCGGATCATCGATCAGCGAGCCGCACAGAGATACTGATCGCTAACGCGACTCGTCGCCGTGTTCGGCGTAGGCGCCTCGGCCACGCTGCCTCGCCTCGATCGCCGTGCGGAGCCGCCGAGAAAGCCGGCCCGGTACGTACTGATCGAGATTATCTAGGCCGACATAACGGATTTCGGCCAGCTCATCGTCAGCGAACGTCACGTTTCCTGAGTCGAGATCGGGGAAGGTGCCGCCGTCGAAGACGAATAACAGCTTGTCACCCTCGCCTTCTGCGGGCGCCCAGTCCACGACGAGATGGTCGCCGACGGGCGGCGTGATACCCAGCTCCTCGCGGATTTCCCTGATGCACGCGGCTCGTGGCGACTCGCCTGGCTCGACGTACCCGCCGGGGATGTCCCAGTGCTCCTTGTAGTTCGGTCGCACGAGGAGGATTCGGCCAGCGGCGTCGAGGAACAGGGCGCCGGCCGCGACCAGGGGTCTGGCCATCGGTGGCGTGTCGGGGGCTGTCGTCACGCCGATAGCGTAGACGGATCACGGAGCAGGTGCAGGTCCGAGCACGTTGAGGCGGCGCGCGAAATCGATGAGAGCCTGCGATGGCCGGCCGCGTTGGTTGCGGATCCAGGTGAGCACGAGCTGGCGGCTGAGCATGTGGTACTGCACCTGCTCTGGCGCCATCTGCTCCGCGTCGAGCAGCGTTGACAAGGCGTCGTCAACGCGGTTCCAGGCGCTGTACGCTCTGGCGATCTCGATGGCGTGGCGGATCCGCCGTTCCATCGGCATGGCCGAGGTGTCCACGCGGGGTCCGAGGTCGATGGCGACCTGGACGTCGCCAAGTTCGGCGGCGGTCGCCACCCGGTGGATGGCAACGTTCGTTGGTCCGAACGCGGTCCACAGGTGGTTGGCGTCGTGGCCGAGGCGGCGCGCGGCGTCGTCCGCCTCGGTCAGGAATGTGCGGGTGGTGGTGGCGTCGCTTGCGCGGGCGGCAGCCATTGAGCCGGCGAGGAACAGGGTTCCGTAGACCGACAGCAGCTCGGGCGACGGCGAGCCGAGGCTTGGCTGGAGGTAGGCGGCGGTGTCCTCGGTCAGGCGTCTTGCCTCCCCGTAGCGGCCGGTGGACAGCAGCGCGTGGGCGACCGAGCGGAAGAGCGAGCCGGTCACCACGGGGTCGCCGGTCTCGCGGGCGGCCATGAGTCCTCGGTCTGCGGCGATCCAGGCCAGTTCGGCCTCGCCGAACTTAGGGCCCGCGAAGAAATAAGATCGGTCGTCTACGGCGTGTCGCGGGGTCGCATCGTGTAGTTCCACTCCGGGTGGAAGCCATGGCGGGTGATCGGGAGGGCGTCGACGTCTTTGCTGGTGTGTTTGATGCCGGTG
>WNGF01003388.1_pt1 | contig 37685 bp, 27 predicted proteins | sample 5400641 | NCBI WGS metagenome assembly WNGF01 (sample SAMN13153371, study PRJNA577476) | soil metagenome | isolation source: 80 cm soil or saprolite under grassland replicate 2 | place: USA:California | collected 2016-06-15 | reverse complement strand
GCAAGGGCTCGGGCTCCCTGCCGAGCGCGCGGTCGAGCTGGAGCAGAAGCCGAGGGCCGAACCGCGCGGTGAGCGGCGCGCGCGGCAGATCGATGAGGTCGCCGATGCATTTGAGGCCGACGCGGGCGAGCGCCGCCACCATGTCGGCCGGCAGGCGGAGCGCGGCAACCGGCAGGGGACCGAGAAATTCCCGCTCGGCGCCGGGCTCGACGGTCACAATCGCGCTATGGCGGGAAGCGGCGATCGCTGCGCCGATGGTCGATGCGACCGCGGCCCGCAAGGTGAAGCCGAAATTTGCAATGCGCGCGGTCAGATCGTCGAGCAGGCTTTGCTCGCCGCCGAAGAGCTGCGCGCAGCCGGCGATGTCGAGCAGAATGCCGTCGGGCGAATCGAGCGCGACGAGCGGCGTATAGCGCTGGCACCATTCGGCGATGCTCTCGATGAGTTTTCGGTCGGCCGCCGCATCTTCGGGAACGACCGCGAGATCGGGATGCATGGCGCGGGCCTGCGCCAGCGCCATGCCGGGCCGCAGCCCGAGCCGCTCCGCCGCCGCCGTAACCGCGACGAGTTCCTCGACATTGCCGCGCTTGGCGGAGATGGCGAGCGGGCGGCTTGCTCCGGTCACCTCCCCCCTTGAGGTCGGCTCGCGCGCTCTGCACGCGAGCCGGGAGGGGGGTCTCAGCTTCGTAGAATGGAACAGACACCCCCCTCCCCATCCCTCCCCCTCAAGGGGGGAGGGGGGCGAATGTGGCTTGCATCGAGTCACGCCTCGGTGGGAGGGATCATCCCGCCTGACGCGATCGGTCGAGAGCCGTTTCAGCCACAGGCTCACGATCCGCTGCCGCATTGAAACGCTGTTCCACACGATCGAACTCCAACATCCATGTTCCGAGCGGGCCGCGACGGTTGCGGGTGAGGCGCACGCAAAACCGCGGCGGGCCGGGACCGAACGCCATCGGGATTGCGCCGGAGGGCGGGCCGGATGGCACCGCGCCGACGAGAAAGCGCGTCGCCGCGGCGGAAGCGTCATTCGTCGGCGTGCTGCGCAGCAGCAGCGCGAGGCTGCGGCCGCGGCCCGCCGCCAGCGAGAGCCGGCGCGTTGCGGTGAGATCGATGCCGCTACGGATCTCGCCGATGACGGCGCCGGGGCCGCCGCCGGCGCTGGCCAGCGCCTCCTCCATGGCCCACAGCACGTCGCGGGATTTCGCCGCCTTGACCGCGATCAGCCGCTCGGGGGCAAGGCCGAGATCCTCGAGGCCCGGGCCATAGGGCGCGCCGTTCTCGGCAAGCGCCATGTCCTCGGCGACCCACACCAGGGGGCCCGGATTGCGCCCCGCGAGGATGAGCGCAAACCCGGTCGCGGCGGGGATTTCCGCCTCGCGGGCCGCGGCGATCTCGTGGAGCGCGCCGGTCGAAAGCCCGCCGCCCAGCGCCGCATCGAGGGAGGGAATGCCGAACGCCATGGCGCCATGGCCAGTGGTTCGGGGAAACTCGAGCGCCAGCGCCCCGCGCAGCCGCGCCAGCATGGTATGCGGTGGGGAAGCTTCGCGATCTGCCGCTCCGACCATTGCGAGCCGATCCTTTCGGGTTCCCGGAAGGAAACCCGCCTGGTGATGTTCATGGTTTGTTCCATCATTCCCCGACCAGCCTCTCGCGTCAAGAGGCGAGGCCGGTTACCAACGGGCTGCCACGTCCGAGCAGGGTTCATGGCTCCAAGAACCGATACGGTCGGAACGCCGACCCTTCGCCCCGCGCGCGCCGAAGAGGAAGCGGCCGTGGTCGGGTTATGGCGGGCCTGCGGGCTCGTGGTCAGCTGGAACGACCCCGTTGCCGATTTCCGCTTCGCACTGGGCCGCAGCAACTCGGATATCCTGATTGCCGCCGATCCGGCAGGTTCCATCGTCGGCGCCGCCATGATCGGTCATGACGGCCATCGCGGCTGGATCTATTATCTCGCCGCCCATCCGGATCGGCGACGGCAAGGCATAGGAAAGACGCTCGTCGCCGCCGCGCAAACATGGCTGAAGGACCGCGGCATCGGCAAGCTGCAGCTCATGATCCGCGACACCAACACCGAGGTCATCCGCTTCTACGAGCGCATCGGCTTCGAGATCGCCCCCAGGGTCATCATGCAGAAATGGTTGTAAGCTGCGTCCTTCGGCGTTCCTCCGGAAGCTCGCCATGACGATGTCCGCTGCTCCAGGCGTTCCAGCTCTTGCTCCCATCACCGACCGGCTTCTCCACGGCGACGCCGCCGAGGTGATGCAAAAATTTCCGGCCGGCAGCGTCGATCTCATCGTGACCTCGCCGCCGTATTGGACCGCGGTCGATTACGACGCCGGCCGATCGTGGCCGAGCTACTGGGCCTATCTCGACGACATGCAGCGGGTCTGGAACGAATGCGCGCGGGTGCTGCGCCCCAACGGCAAGCTCTGCATCAATGCGCCTCTGCTGCCGATCCCCAAGAAGATCGTCCGCCAGCACACGCGGCACCTGAAAAACCTCGCCGCCGACCTGGAGCAGACAATCCTGCTCGAGACCGAGCTTCACCGCTACGGCCTGTTCGTGTGGCAGAAGCAGACCTCGAAGATGATGTTCGGCAGCTATCCGTTTCCGGGCAATATTCTCGAGAACAACACCATCGAGTTCATCCACGTCTATGTGAAGCCGGGCGCGCCGCCGAAATTTCCGCGAGCGGTCAAGGCCGCCAATCGCCTGTCGCGCACCGAATGGCTCGATCTCACCCAGCAGGTCTGGTTCATGTACCCGCAGGACGTGAAGCGGGGAGGGGAGCATCCGGCACCGTTCCCGGAGAAGCTGCCGGCCCGATTGATCCGGCTCTACAGCTTCGGCGCCTGCGAGAACTTCGCCGGCGAGACCGTGCTCGACCCGTTTGCCGGCACCGGCACCACCTGCGTCGCCGCCAAGCGCATGGGCCGCCGCTACGTCGGTATCGACGTCGATGAGCGCTATTTGCAGATTGCCGCGGGACGCCTGCGCAAGGCGCGGCGCTCGGAAATGCCGCTGCTGGTCGGCCGACCGAAATATCCCGGCAAGGAGGAGCTGCGCGCGATGTCTGCCCGGGAGGCGCGCAGCAACGGCAAGGCCGCTGCGAACAAGCACAAGAAACAGACTTACGGCCGTAAGGTAGGCGGACCCATTCGGCGTTTCCCGGACGAGCGAGCGGGAACGCGAGCGAAGATCCGGGATCCAGGAGTAACTTCGCGTAGCACCACGCCGTGAAAGCTTCACGTTCGGAGCGACCGAACAAAAGTCGTTGTGGTTCTTTCTGGACCCCGGATCACGCCCGGCGCTTCGCGCCGAGCGGTCCGGGGAACGTATGCTTGCGCACCGGGTTCATGGATCCCGGGTTCCCTCGCTGCGCTCGGGTCCCGGGATGACTTCGTCACTTCTCGCCGGCGATGTGGCGTTTGCGAATTCTTCGCACGATCCACCAGATGATTGCGACCGCGAACGGCACGAAGGCTGCCGTCGCATAGCCCGGATTGAACGGCACGCCCGCTTCCGACACGGCCTTGGCCATATAGCCGAACAGGCCTACCACGTAATAGCTGATCGCCACGACCGAGAGGCCTTCGACGGTCGCCTGCAGGCGCAGCTGCAGCCGCGTGCGCTCGTTCATGGACTGCAGCAGATTGCGGTTCTGCTGCTCGAGCTCGACGTCGACGCGGGTGCGCAGCAGATTGGCGCTGCGCGCCAGTTTGGTCGAGAGGTTGGCCTGCCGCTCCTCGAGCGTGACGCAGGTGCGCATCGCCGGCGCCATGCGCCGGGCCAGGAACGACGACCAGGTGGGAAATCCCTTGACCGGCCGTTCGCCGAGAGTTTGCAGCCGCAGCTGCACGATTTCGTGGTAGGCGCGGCTCGCGCCGAACCGGAACAGCGACCCCGTCGCGCCGGCTTCGAGCTCGGCCGCGAGCGCGGTGAGCTCGTCGAGCAGCTTGTGATTGGCGGTGAGCCCTTCGGTGCTGCGCATCTGCTCGGTGACCTCGCCCAGACGCCGCTCGATGCGGTTGACCGAGGGCGCGAGCCGCTGCGCTTCCGGCAGGCCGAGCAGCGCGAGCGTGCGATAGGTCTCCAGCTCCAGCACGCGCTGCACCACTGCGCCGGCCCGCTCCGGGTAGAGCCCGCGGTCGAGCACCAGGATGCGGATGAAGCCCGTCGGATCGCACTGGAAATCGCTCGCCATCAGCGCGGTGCCGTCGGCGATCTCCGCCATGGCGAGACTCGAGCGCTCGAACACCCGATCCGGCGCGAGTTTCTCATTGCCGTTGGCGAGCAAATGCAGATCGAGCGCGACGAGCAGCGGCCCAGGTTGCGGCACCAGGCCCATCGCGGCGGCGAGCGCGCTCGCGGCGGGATGGAACGGCGCCGTGCCGGGGTCGAGCCGTTCGGAGGCGAGCTCCCAGGTGTAGGTGGTGAACTCGGAGTGCTGCTCCCAGCGCAGCACGCTGCCGCTGAACGAAAGCCGATGGTGCTTGTCGCCGGGCTTGGGTGCGATGAGCCCGCGCCGGATGCAGAAATCGACGAGCGCCGCGCGGTCGGCCTCGCCGCGCTCGCCCGCGGTGTCGAAGGCGAAATGCAGCACGCGGTGCGGAATCTCGATCGGCGTGAACGGACGGGCGTGGACTTCGCCGAGCACGGCCGCGCGCAGCCGGTGCGGCTCGAGCCGCTTTCCTTCCCCGATCATGGCTTCGGCGCTCATGGCGAACCCCGTCGCATGCAGAGCATGCTTTGACAAGATTACGGCCTGGCCGGAGGCTCGCCATTTGCTGAGCAAAAAATGAGCAAATGCCCGACTCGAGGGCGGGGCCGGCCGTCATCGGCATTGAGCGCTGCCCAAAACCATGGAAAGACGCCCGGAATTCCCGCTCCGGCTGGCATGCCGGTTGCGAGGGTGCGGCGATCGTTCGCGCCATGTTCCTGGGACGAGAAGGAGACGACCCCATGCAACGCGTACAACTGACCGAAAAGATCCTCGACATCAAGCGCGAGAAGGGCTGGAGCTGGAAATACATCTGCGGCGAGATCGGCGGATTCTCCCCGATGCTGATCACAGCGGCGCTGCTCGGCCAGATGAAGCTCACCAAGCCGCAGGCGCAATCGGCCGCCAAACTGTTCGGCTTGAGCAAAGCCGAGGAGGCGATGCTCAACGAAGTGCCGTGCCGCGGCTCGCTGCCGGCGGCCGTGCCCACCGATCCGTTGATCTACCGCTTCTACGAGCTGGTGATGGTCTACGGCACCACCTGGAAGGAGCTGATCCAGGAGGAGTTCGGCGACGGCATCATGTCGGCGATCGATTTCGACATCGCGCTCGAGCGCGTGCCGAACCCGAAGGGCGACCGCGTCAAGATCACCATGTCGGGCAAGTTCCTGCCCTACAAATATTACGGCAACACCGGCAACATCCCCGAATACGGCTACCGCGAGGATTGAGGCATCGCGGCGCCGACGCGTTCTGCGCTGCGCCCTTGCGCGCGCGAATCCTTTCCGCCAATCTCGCCATACGCTCGCGGCGACACGGCGCGGGCCAGGGAGGAATTCATGGCGGACATCCCGTCCGCAGAAACATCCGCGCAATCCACGTCGGTTCGAACGCGCGTCGGTCTGTTCGTCACCTGCCTGGTCGACCTGATGCGGCCGTCGGTTGGATTCGCGGCGGCAAAGCTGCTGGAAGACGCCGGCTGCAGCGTGGAAGTTCCGCGCCAGGCCTGCTGCGGGCAGCCTGCCTACAACTCCGGCGACCGCCGCACGACGCGCGAGATCGCCGCGCAGGTGATCGAGATATTCGCGCCCTACGATTACGTGGTGGCGCCCTCGGGCTCGTGCGCCGGCATGCTCAAGGTGCATTATCCACGGCTGTTCCGCGACGATCCCAACCGACTGCCGCGCGCGGAAGCGTTTGCGGCAAAGACCTTCGAGCTCGTGTCCTTCCTGGTCGACGTGCTCGGCGTGAGCAGCGTTGCCGCGAGCCTCGAGGGTAGCGTCACCTATCACGACGCCTGCTCGGGCTTGCGCGAGCTCGGGATCCAGGCACAGCCGCGCAAGCTCTTGGCGACAGTCGGAGGGCTGAAGGTCAAGGAGATGCGCGAAGCGGATGTTTGCTGCGGCTTCGGCGGCACCTTCTGCGTCAAATATCCGGCGATCTCCAACGTCATCGTCGGCAAGAAGACGGAAAACGTTGCGGCGACCGGCGCCGACATGCTGCTCGCCGGCGATCTCGGCTGTCTGATGAACATGGCGGGCAAGCTCAAGCGCGACGGCAAGAACATCGCGGTCCGTCACGTCGCCGAAGTGCTCGCCGGCATGACCGAAGATCCGCCGATCGGCGAACTCCGGGCGAGGGCACAAGCCGAGCCATGACGCTCGCCATCACCTCGCCGGCTTTCAAGGAGAACGCCCGGGCGGCGATTGCCGACCCGCAGCTGCAGGGCGTGCTGCGCCAGGGGCTCGGCTTCGTCGACCGCCGCCAGGCGGCGATCGACCGGCTGCCGGAATTCGACGCGCTGCGCGATTCCGCCCGCGACATCAAGGACCACACGCTGGCGCATCTCGATCTTTATCTCGAAGCCTATGAGGAGCGCCTGCGTGCCGCCGGCGGCCAGGTGCATTATGCGGTGACGCCCGACGAGGCGCGTACGGCGATCCTCGACATCTGCCGCAAGGCGGGCGCCAAGACCGTCACCAAGGGCAAGACCATGATCGCCGAGGAGATCGGGCTCAACGACTTCCTCGAGGCGAACGGCATCGCGCCGGTCGAGACCGATCTCGGCGAATACATCATCCAAATCCGCCACGAGGCGCCCTCGCACATCATCGCGCCCGCGATCCATCTCAACAAGGCGCAGGTCGAGGCGGATTTCCGCCGCGTGCACACGCATCTGCCTGAGAACCGCAATCTCGCCGAGCCGGCGACGCTGCTCGCCGAGGCGCGGAGCATCCTGCGCGAGCGCTTCCTTGCCGCCGACGTCGGCATCACCGGTGCGAATTTTCTCGTCGCCGAGACCGGCACCTCGATCATCGTCACCAACGAGGGCAACGGCGATCTGACCCAGACGCTGCCGAAGGTGCACATCGTGCTCGCCACGATCGAGAAGCTGGTGCCCACGCTCGAGGACGTGTCCCAGCTGCTGCGCGTGCTCGCCCGCTCCGCCACCGGACAGGACATGTCGGTATACACCACGTTCTCGACCGGACCGCGCCGCGCCGAGGATCCCGACGGGCCCGCCGAATATCACGTCGTGATTCTCGACAACGGCCGCTCGGCGATGCTCGGCGGCGAGTTTCAGGACATGCTGCGCTGCATCCGCTGCGGCGCCTGCATGAACCATTGTCCGATCTTCGGCGCGATCGGCGGCCATGCCTACGGCTGGGTCTATCCCGGGCCGATGGGGGCGGTGCTCACGCCGGCGCTGATCGGGGTCGATCTCGCCGGCAATCTGCCGAACGCGTCGACCTTCTGCGGGCGATGCGAGGAGGTGTGCCCGGTGCGCATTCCGCTGCCGCGGATGATGCGGGATTGGCGCGAGCGGGAATTCGAGCGGCATCTCTCCTCGGCGACCGTGCGCTCGGGCCTCGCGTTCTGGGCGTTCTTCGCCAAGCGCCCGCGGCTCTACGGTTTCGCAACGGCGATTGCGGCGCGCGCGCTGGCGTTGTTCGGATCCCGCAGCGGAAGGTTCGGGTGGCTGCCGTTCGCCTCGGCCTGGACCCGCGACCGGGATTTTCCGGCGCCGCAGGGCGCGACCTTCCAGTCGCAATGGAAGCGGCGCAAGCGATGATCGGATTGGAAAGCCAAGCCGTGCCGCATACGCCAACCCCTCTCCCGCGTCCAAGTCGGATGTTTCCGACTTGGACCAATCATAAAGGGCCAAACCCGGGAACACCCGGATTTGGCGGGGAGAGGGCAAGCGCGCAAGCGGCTCGTGGTGGAATCAAACCATGACTGCGCGCGACACCATCCTGGCCTCGATCCGGCGCTCGCTCGGCGTGTCGGGCCGCGAGGCGCCGCGCCGCAAGGCGGTCGCCGATCGGCTGCGCGAGCATCCGGGAGGCATCGTGCCCGCGCGCGGCAGGCTTGCGCCGAAGGCGCGCGCCGAGCTGTTTCGCAAGATGGTCGAGGCGGCGGCCGGATCGATCGAGGAAGTCCCGCGCGCCGCCGACGTGCCGGGGGCCGTGGCGGCGTTCCTGCGCGCGCACAATCTGCCGATGGCGCTGCGCCGGGGCGCGGACCCGCGGCTCGAAGCGATGCCGTGGGCGCGGGAGCGCACGCTCGAAGTCAAGGAGGGTCCTTCGCGTGGCGGCGATCTGGCGGCGGTCTCCCACGCGTTCGGGGCGGTCGCCGAATCCGGGACGCTGATGCTCGTCTCCGGCAAGGACAATCCGACGACGCTGAATTTCCTGCCCGACACGCACATCGTCGTGGTCGAGGCCGGCGACGTCGCCGGCGATTACGAGACGCTGTGGGACAAGCTGCGCGAGCGCTTTGGCGCCGGCGCCATGCCCCGCACGGTGAATTGGATCACCGGACCGTCGCGCTCCGCCGACATCGAGCAGACGCTCATCCTCGGCGCGCATGGTCCGCGCCGCCTCCACGTGATGGTCGTCGGCGAGACGGAGTGAGCGTTACAAACTCTTGTCGTCCCGGGCCCGAGCGAAGCGAGGGAACCTGGGACCCATGAACACGGCGCGTTGAACTCTCATTCTCTGTGCTCATGGATTCCGGGTTCGCGCCTTCTGCGCGCCCCGGAACGATGGCGAGTCCACCATGCCCCTGCAAAACCGCGTCACTCCTGCCGGCGAGCTCGTCGCCGTCACCTCCCGCGGGCTGTTCATGGGCAACCGCGGCGGCCGGTTTCATCGCGACGATCGCACGCTCGGCGCGCGGCGCTGGGTTTCCCGCGCATGGATCTGCTGCGTCACGCAATTCAAGGGACGGCATCGCGCGGTTTGGGAGAACGGCTATACCGAGCTGTTCTTTCTCGACGAACCGACCGCGCTTGCGGCCGGGCACCGGTCCTGCTTCGAATGCCGCCGCGGCGACGCGCTCGCGTTTGCGGCGAGCTGGGCCGCCGCGCGGCACGAACCGGTGCCTCCGCGTGCGGCCGAGATGGATCGTGTTCTTCATGCCGAGCGGCTCGACGGCCGCAACAAGCGCCGCCATCCGCTCCCGATCGACACGTTGCCCGACGGGGCAATGCTCACGCTGTCGGGCGAGCCCGAATCCGTATTCGCGCTGCGGAGCGGGCATTTGCTGCGGTGGCGGCCGGAAGGCTATGACGGTTCGCGCCCGCGCCCGCGCGATACCCTCGTCGACGTGCTCACGCCGCCGAGCATCCTCGGCGTGCTGGCGCAGGATTATCGGCCGCAGTGGCATCCGAGCGCGGCAGCGTGCTTAACGGGTCGGCGGCCGTGACAATGCCGCCTTGGCCCGCGCGAGCGTCTCGGCCGGTGTGCCCGACGCGTCGATCTCGGTGAAATCCATCGGGCCCAGCACATAGCTTTCCTGCCGGCGTGCGATCATCGCATCGGCATCGGACGCATCGCGGGAACGCGCACCGATCCGCTCGATCCGGATCGGCAGTCCCGCAACGAGAAAGAGCCCGCCGAATGCGGCGTGAGTGTCGTCCGTAGCCGCGCGGATCGCCGCGCGCTCCGCCGGATCGGCGAATACCGCATCGACGATCGCGGAAAATCCCGCGGCGACGACGCGCCGGGCCTTCTCCGCGAGCGCCGCATAAACTTGGCTGGTGATTTCCGGCGCGTAGACGTCCCCCGAAAGCCGCTCGGTTTCGCTTTTGCCGAGCAGCGCCTTGCGCTCGACGTCCGAGCGCAGCACCAGAGCACCCGGCGCCGGCATGAGCTCCGGGGCGAGCGCGCGCGCCAAGCGCGACTTTCCGGTCCCCGACAGCCCGCCGATCGCGATCAGCATCGGGGTTGCGGGTTCCAGCAACTTGCCGGCCAGACGAAAATAGGCTTGCGCAGCCCGCGCGATTTCGCGCTTCGAATCCGCATTCGCTGCACGCAAGCGGGCGGCCGTCACTTTGGCGCGGATCGCGGCGCGCACGGACAGGAACAGCGGCAACGCCGCGAGCGCATCGAGGTCCGATTCACGCCCAACCTCGGCAAGGTAGCGATTGAGCACGACATTCGCCGCGCCAACGAGCCCCCGTTCGATCAGATCCATCAGCAGGAACGCCAGATCGTAGAGCACGTCGCCCGATGCGATCAGCTCGCTGAACTCGACGGCATCGAACGGCACCGGGCTGCCGTCGATCAGCGCGATATTGCCGAGATGGAGATCGCCGTGACCGCGGCGGACGAGATCCTGCTGGCCGCGCACGAGCAGCAGCGGCCGCACCTGCGTGAGCGCGCGATGGCTTCTCTGTTGCAGATCGGCGACGGGATCGGCGGGAAATAGCTCGGGGAATTCCCGGAACGCCGCATCGTTCTGGTTGAGATAGGTGTCGAGCGCGGCAACCCACGGCTCGGCGCGCACGACCGGCGCGCGAGCATGCGCGGCTGCGACGGCCCGACCCAGCGTATCGGCGAGCGCGGCATCGATCAGGTCGCCGTCCGCCAGCCGATCGAGCGTGCGCGTCTCGTCGAAGCGGCGCATCTCGACCGCCCATTCGATCGGCTCGCCCGCGCCGTCGAGCGCGAGCCCTGCGTCGGCCTCGCGCGTGACCGGCACGATGCGGCGATAAAGTTCGGGCGCGAACGGCCGATTGACTTCGATCTCGGCCGCGCAAGCTGCCTTGCGCTTGTCCAGGCTCGAATAATCGAGGAACGGAAAGCGCACGGCCCGTTTGACCTTGAGCGCCCGCTGCCCGACCAGGAATACCGAGGAGGCATGGGTGTCGATGCGACGGACCTTGTGCCCTTGGTGACTGGCGGGATCTGTCAAGAACGCCAAGACCTCGGCCTGGCAGTCGCGTTGCGCCTGCATGCCCGCTCCCGCCGGCCTTGTCCTCGGGCCCATCGCCCAAATAGGATCGGTCCGCGATGCGGCGCACCTTGCGCAAAGTCAAGGTACCGCGCTCCCACTGCAGCAAATTGCCGGTACCCGCGGGCGTCCCGGCCTCGGGACCGGCAAGTCGGGAGGTTGCAACATGACGACGCTGCCGCATGTGCTCAAGCGCATCCGGCTCAACCTGGCCCGCTCGAAGGAATTTCCCTCGGGCTCCGCGCGGCATGGTTACGAGTTCGTGGCCCCGCTCGATGCCAGCGGGCATATCGATGTGGAGCTGTGGCGAAAGCACCGCGACCATTGCCGCGTGCGTCGCTTCTGGGAGGGCGAACCGGACGAGGTGGGGCGTGTGGTGCACGGCCCGGGGGGTGCCGGCCCCGCCCGCTGGGTGTTCGATTACGAGGGCGTTGCCGAGGAGGACGACGAAGCCGGCTACCGCTTTGGCGCGCACGCCTTCAGGCCCGGCGAATACGTCTCGATCCGGGATGAGGACGGGGAGATGCACACCTTCCAGGTCGTCTCGGTCGAGCCCGCGACCTGAGAGCGGAGGCGAACGCATGCGCGGGACGAGCAACGCCAGGACGGGCGGCGAAATTCTGGTCGACCAATTATTGGCCCACGGCGCGCGGCATGCGTTCTGCGTGCCGGGCGAGAGCTATCTGGCCGTGCTCGATGCATTCCACGACCGCGACCTTGCGGTGACGGTGTGCCGCCAGGAAGGCGGCGCCACCATGATGGCGGAGGCGGTCGGCAAGCTGACCGGCCGGCCCGGCATTTCGTTCGTCACCCGCGGCCCGGGCGCGACCAATGCATCGCCCGGCGTCCATATCGCGCGCCAGGACTCGACCCCGATGATCCTGTTCGTCGGGCAGGTCGCCCGGGAGACCCGGGATCGCGAGGCTTTCCAGGAACTCGATTATCGCGCGGTGTTCGGCTCGATGGCCAAATGGGCGACCGAGATCGACGCGGTGGAGCGTGTTCCCGAGATCGTATCGCGGGCGTTTTACACGGCGACCAGCGGTCGGCCCGGTCCGGTCGTCGTGGCGCTGCCCGAGGATATGTTGACCGAGCGGGTCGCCGTTGCGGACGCGCGGCCGTTCGAGCCGATCGAGACCTGGCCGGGGCTCACCGACATGACCCGGCTGCAGAAGCTGTTGTGGGCGGCGCAACGGCCGATCGTGCTCCTGGGCGGCAGCCGGTGGTCGCAAGCGGCCTGGGCGGCGATGGGGCGCTTTGCCGAACGCTTCCAAGTTCCCGTCGCCACGACGTTCCGGCGCGCGCATCTGTTCGACGCAACCCATCCGAGCTATGCCGGCGATCTCGGGATCGGCCCCAACCCGAAGCTGCTCGCTCGCATCCAATCGGCCGACCTCATCGTGCTCGTCGGCGGAAGGCTCGGCGAGTTGCCCTCGCAAGGCTACACGCTGCTTGGCATTCCCAATCCGCAGATCAAGCTCGTCCACGTCCATCCGGGCGCAGAAGAGCTCGGCCGCGTCTATCGCCCGGATCTGGCGATCCACGCCGCGCCGACCGCTTTTGCGGCGGCCCTCGAAGCACTCGAGCCGCCCAACGAGATCCGCTGGGGCGAGAATACGCGCGCCGCGCATGCGGATTACCTCACCTGGTCGGAAGCGCCGACCGCGATTCCGGGCGCGGTCAACCTCGGCGAGATCATGGTCGGTTTGCGCAACGAGCTCGAGCCCGAGGCGATTCTTTGCAACGGTGCCGGCAATTATGCTGGCTGGATTCACCGCTTCTATCGTTTCCGCCGCTTCACGACCCAGCTCGGACCGGTGTCGGGCTCGATGGGCTACGGCGTTCCTGCGGCGGTCGCGGCCAAGCGGCTTTATCCGGAGCGCAGCGTGATCTGCTTCGCCGGCGACGGCTGCTTTCTCATGAACGGCCAGGAGTTCGCGACCGCCGTCCAATATGAACTGCCGATCATCGTGATCGTGGTGGACAACGGCATGTACGGCACGATCCGCATGCACCAGGAGCGCGAATATCCCAGGCGCATCTCCGCAACCGCGCTCAAGAACCCGGATTTCGCTGCCTATGCCCGGGCGTTCGGCGGCTTCGGCGCGACGGTGGAGACGACCGCCGAGTTCGGACCGGCATTCGAGGCGGCCAGACAGTCGGAAAAACCCGCCATCCTCCATCTCAAGCTCGACCCGGAAGCGATCACGCCCACGACCACGCTCGGCGCCATCCGCGAGAAGGCGCTGGCCCGGCAGGGTGGGTGAGCGTCCCCCGTGCTCCCCTTCGGTTGGGGCTGAACCCAAATTCACCTTGCCGACTCGTGAACCATGGCTCATTTCTTTCCGCCATGGTCTACCGGCGCACGGAAAAAACGGTTCGCCGCTTGGCCCAGCGGCATGGAGCCATCATCACGGCGGCGCGCGAATCCGCTGCCGAAGGCGGCATGGCGGCCGTGCAGATCGCGCCCGTGGCGGCGCGTGCCGGCATCGCGGCGGGCACCGTTTATCGCTATTTCCCTTCGAAGACCGATCTGGTTGCGGCGCTGGTCGCGGCGGTTTCCGAGCATGAGATCGGCGCGCTGCGGCGCGCTGCCGATGCGGCTCCGGGTCCGCTGTCCGCACTTGCCGCAGCGATTGCGACCTTCGCGTCGCGCTCCCGCGCCCAGCGTCGGCTTGCCTGGGCGGTGGTCGGCGAGCCGGTGGATGCGCAAGCCGACGCCGTCCGGCGCGTCTATCGCAACGCGCTTGCGGCGGAGTTCCAAACCCGCATCGAGCGGGCGATCAGGGACCGGCAACTACCCGCCCAGGACGCGCGTCTTTCCGCCGCGGCGACGGTCGGGGCCCTGCTCGAGAGCCTGGTCGGCCCGCTTGCACCCGACGCCGCCGAGGGCGAGCTTGAGCCCGTGCCGGCGATTGCGCTGCTCGCGCTCCGCGGATTGGGAATCCCCGACGCGCGTGCGCGGGGGCTCGTCGTCAGCCGAACGACAGATAACGGAGGACTGACGACGCAAGCAGGCTAGCGCAGCAATTCGTCGGCGATCCTCCCTGTGTCGTGCGTCCGTCGCCATTCTCGCTCAGTGCGACATCAGGGTGGGAACCGTCATGGCCGAAAGGATGCCGCGCGTTGCGCCTCCCAGGATGAACTCGCGCAGACGCGAGTGGCCGTACCCGCCCATGACGATGAAATCCGCCCCTGAATCGGCCGCGTAGGACAGGATCGTGCCCGCCACATCGGTGCCGCCCGCAACGATGCGCTTGAGGTCGACCTCGAGATCGTGCCGCGCCAGATGATGGGCGATGTCGGCGCCGGGCAGCTCATCGCTCTTCGGCCGCTCGGTCGCAACCACGACGACGTCGATTGCCTTGGAGCGCGTCAGAAACGGCATGGCGTCGGCGATCGCGCGCGCGGCATTGCGGCTTGCGTCCCAGCACACCAGCACGCGGTCGAGCTTGAGCCCCTCCTTCTGGATGTAGGGCACCACGAGCACGGGGCGCCCGGACTCGAACAGAGCGGCTTCGATGATCGATTCCTGCGGCGCCATCGTGTCGGGCTCGGCCTGGCACACGACCGAGAGATCGAACCGGCGCGCGATCTGGGCGAACAGATCGGCGGCCCCGGCGAGGCTGGTGGGGACCATGCGCGATTGCGCGGAGAGCCCGGCGCGGCGCGCAGCCTCCTCGAATCGGGCAATCACGGCGTTGGCGGCGTCCTCGCCTTCGGCGCGCTGCGCCTCGATCAGGTCGGGGGGCAACCCGCCCATGACGCTGGGGGGCAGGATCGGCTCATACGCGAAGGCGATGCCGAACGCATGCGCCCGGAAGGCATCGGCGATCGAAATCGCGTAATCCCCGGCCACGTCGGCGCCGGCGGTGCCGGCGGAGAGGTTGACGACGACGTCTTTGATCATGGCGGGCCTTTGCTCACTCGCTGCGGAAGGGGAAGCATAGAATAATAGAATAGCCGTTGGGCTCCGGGCAAAGCCGCGGGAACCGCGGATGCGCGCCGGATCGGCACCCGAACCTGCAAGCCCGACGTGAGCGCCGTCACGTCGCATGGATCGGCACACAATGCCTCCATATCGCATCTTGCATCGGACTTCGCGTTTTTCGCGCTATAACGGGCGGAGCGTCTTTGGAGTTGTTCGATGCCAGTGATGATGCCGGTGCCGGATGCGGGCGTTGCCTCCCGCCGGGGCGAGATCGTGGCCGCGCTGCGGGCCATGGTCCCGGGCGAGGGCGTGATCGCAACCGAGCGCGAGATGCGCCCCTACGAGTCGGACGGGCTGACCGCCTATCGGCAACTGCCGATGGTCGTGGTCCTGCCTTCGACCACCGAGCAGGTGGCGCAGGTGCTGCGCTATTGCCACGAAAACGGCATCAAGGTCGTCCCCAGGGGCGCGGGAACTTCGCTCTCGGGCGGCGCGCTGCCGCTCGCCGACGGCGTGTTGCTGGGCATGGCCAAGTTCAATCGCATCCTCGACGTCGATTTCGACAACCGCGCCGTCGTCGCCCAGCCTGGCGTCACCAACCTCGGGATCACCCAGGCGGTCGAGCACGCCGGCTTCTACTATGCGCCGGACCCGTCCTCGCAGATCGCCTGCACCATCGGCGGCAATGTGGCGGAGAATTCCGGAGGCGTGCATTGCCTCAAATACGGCATGACCGCCAACAACGTGCTCGGCCTGGAAATGGTGCTCATTTCGGGGGAGATCATTCGGCTGGGCGGCAAGCACCTCGACAGCGATGGCTATGATCTGCTTGGGCTCATGACCGGCTCCGAGGGCCTGCTCGGGGTCGTCACCGAGATCACGGTGCGCATCCTCAAGCGGCCCGAGACCGCGCGCGCGGTGCTGATCGGCTTTCCGGCTTCCGAGGCGGCCGGAGACTGCGTCGCGAAGATCATCGGCGCCGGCATCATCCCGGGCGGCATGGAGATGATGGACGGCCCCGCCATTCGCGCCACCGAGGAATTCGTCCATGCCGGCTATCCGCTCGACGTCGAGGCTCTGCTCATCGTCGAGCTCGACGGGCCGCAAGCCGAGGTCGATCATTTGCTCGAGCGGGTCGCGGCCATTGCGCAAGGCTGCGGCGCGACCACGCTGCGGGTGTCGAATTCCGAAGCGGAGCGGCTGACGTTCTGGGCCGGCCGCAAGGCGGCGTTTCCGGCGGTGGGGCGCATCTCGCCGGACTATTACTGCATGGACGGCACCATTCCGCGCGCCAAGCTGCCGCTGGTGTTGGCGCGGATGCGGGAAATGTCGGCGAGCTACGGCCTGCGGGTCGCCAACGTGTTCCACGCCGGCGACGGCAATTTGCATCCGCTGATCCTCTACGATGCCAATTTGCCGGGCGAGCTCGAGCGCGCCGAGGCGTTCGGCGCCGACATTCTCAGGCTCTGCGTCGAGGTCGGCGGCGTGCTCACGGGCGAGCACGGCGTCGGGGTCGAGAAGCGCGACCTGATGCCGGAAATGTTCAACGAAACGGATTTGGCGCAGCAGCAACGCGTCAAATGCGCATTCGACGATCAGGGTCTGCTCAATCCGGGCAAGGTGTTTCCGACGTTGCATCGTTGCGCCGAGCTCGGGCGGATGCACGTTCGCGGCGGTCAGCTGCCGTTCCCGGATATCCCGCGGTTCTAGATGGTAGACCTGTTCAAGCCACGGGACCAAAAGGACGTCGCGGCTGCGGTCGAATGGGCGCTCGCCGGCGCCAAGACGCTGGAGATCGTCGGCGGCGGATCGAAGCGCGAGATCGGCCGCGCCGCCCAATGGGACCTGACCCTCGATCTCTCCGCGCTCTCGGGGGTCACGCTCTACGAGCCCGAGGAGCTGGTGCTCTCGGCCAAGGCCGGCACCCCGCTCGCGCAGATCGAGCGGCTGGTCGCCTCGCGCGGCCAGGAGCTCGCGTTCGAGCCGATGGATTGCGGTCCGGTGCTCGGCCGGCCGGCGGGCCGGGGCACGCTCGGCGGCGCGCTCGCGACGAATCTCTCCGGTCCGCGCCGCATCAAGGCCGGCGCCGCCCGCGACCATTTCCTCGGCGTCTCGGCCGTGTCCGGCCGCGCCGAGGTTTTCAAGTCGGGCGGGCGGGTGGTGAAGAACGTCACCGGCTACGACCTTTGCAAGCTGCTTGCCGGGTCCTGGGGCACGCTCGCGGCGTTGACCGAGGTCACCATCAAGGTGCTGCCGCGCGCGCCGGTCGAGGAGAGCCTGCTCGTTCTCGGGCTCGACGACCGCAAGGCGGTCGCCGCCATGGCGGCCGCGGTCGGCTCCTCGGCCGATGTGTCCGGAGCGGCGCACCTGCCGGCGAATATTGCCGGCAGGATCTTGGGCGCGGCCGCGGCGGGCAGCGCCGTCACCGCGTTTCGCCTGGACGGCGTGCCGCCCTCGATCGCCCAGCGCAGAGACACGCTGGAACGGCTGCTCAAGCCCCATGGGGTGATGCTCACGATCGGCGAGGCAGGCTCGCGGGCGCTGTGGGAGGCGGTCCGCGACGCCACCGCGTTCGCTGCAACGGACGGCGCCCGCCGTCCGCTCTGGCGCGTGTCGACGGCCCCGACGCAGGCGCCGCAGCTGGCGGCGAAGATCGCTGCGGAAGTGGAAGCCGAGTTGTTCTATGACTGGGCGGGAGGGCTGATCTGGATCGCGTTGCCTGCGCTCGAGGACGCCGGCGCGGCATTGGTGCGCGGTGCCGTGCGCTCCGCCGGCGGCCATGCCACGCTGGTGCGCGCGCCGCCGCCCGTGCGCGCGGCCATCGACGTGTTCGAGCCGCAGCCCGACGCGCTTGCCGCGTTGACCCGGCGCGTCAAGGAGAGCTTCGATCCCAAGCGCATCCTCGGACCGGGACGTATGTACGCGGGTGTGTGAGCGAGCGAGGATGAGATCGAGCTGATGCAGACCGGCTTCACCTTGGATCAATTGCGCGATCCGGCGACTGCCGAATCCGAACGCATCGTTCGCACCTGCACGCATTGCGGATTTTGCACTGCAACATGCCCGACCTATGTGCTGCTCGGGGACGAGCTCGATTCCCCGCGCGGCCGGATTTACCTGATCAAGGACATGCTCGAGGCGGACCGGCCGGCGACGGCGGAGGTCGTCAAGCACATCGACCGCTGCCTTTCCTGCCTTGCCTGCATGACGACCTGCCCGGCCGGGGTGCATTACATGCACCTCGTCGACCACGCGCGCGTGCACATCGAGCAGACCTACCGCCGGCCGGCCGGCGAGCGGCTGCTGCGCGCGGTGCTCGCGAAAGTCCTGCCGAATCCGGCGTGGTTCCGGGTGGCATTATGGCTGGCGTGGCCGGCAAGACCGCTCGCTCCGGCGTTCTCGGCGGTGGGATTGCGGTCGCTTGCCGCACTGCTGCGGCTCACCCCCGCCACGCCGCCGGCTTGGCCGAAGCTTCGAAGCGGGCGGCGCTTTCCGGCGATCGGCGAGCGCAAGGGCCGGGTCGCGATCCTGTCGGGCTGCGTCAACCAGGTGCTCGCCGCTTCGGTGAACCAGGCCGCGATCGGACTGCTCAACCGCCATGGCATCGAGGCGGTGGTACCCCAAGGCGAGGGCTGCTGCGGAGCGCTGCCCCATCATCTCGGCCGCGAGGGCGAATCGCTCGAATTTGCGCGCCGCAACATCGACGCCTGGACCCGCGAGATCGAGGGCGAAGGCCTCGACGCGATCCTGGTCACCGCTTCGGGCTGCGGCACGATGATGAAGGATTACGGTTTTCTGCTGCGCAACGACCCGCTCTATGCGAAAAAGGCGGCGCGAGTCGCGGAATTGACGAAGGACGTGTCGGAATATCTGGCCACGCTCGATCTCGTGCCGCCGATCCGTGACGGCAATCTCGTGGTCGCCTATCATTCGGCCTGCTCGCTGCAGCACGGCCAGCGGGTGCTGCACGAGCCCAAGGCATTGCTGGCCAGGGCCGGATTTGAAGTCCGCGATGTGCCGGAAGGACATTTGTGCTGTGGGTCGGCCGGGACCTACAATATGCTCCAGCCGATAATTGCTCGTAGACTTGCGGAGAGAAAAGCAGCAAACATTGCAAAGATCGCGCCGGATGTGATTGCTGCTGGTAATCTCGGTTGTATGACGCAGCTCGCATCGGTAACCGAAATCCCGATCGTCCACACCGTCGAGCTGCTCGACTGGGCGACGGGCGGACCGCAACCGCAGGCATTGCAAAGCTCGCGGAAAGAGAAAGGATGAGCCGGACGCTTGCTTTCGGACTCATGAATCGGGCCTGAGTTGGGGATCGGCGGAGGCGATTCCGCATGCCCGCCCCGCCGTGTGATGAAGCCTGACAAACAAAAGCAGGAGGACGTTATGGCTAAAGCTGCTCGGAAATCGAAGTCGAAGTCGAAGACGACGCGGAAGAAGGCCGGAAAGCGCGCCACGACCAAGCGCAAGGCCGGCGCGAGGACGGCCGCGCGCCGGGCGGGTGCTGCTCGCCGCGGCAAGTCGGTCAAGGCCAAGAAGCCGGCTCGCAGGGCGGCCGCCAAGAAGACCAAGCGCGCGGCTCCCAAGCGCGCCACGGCCCGCAAATCCGCGGCCCGCAAGCCTGCGGCCGCGAAACCGGCTGCGGCTCCGGCGGCCCCGAAACCCGCGGCTCCGGTAGCCCCGAGACCTGCGGCTCCCGCGGTCCCGAGACCTGCCGCGGCTCCGCCGCGGCCGGCGCCGAGCCCCGCTCCGGCAGCACCGCGTCCGGCCAGCCCCTCGCCGGGATTTGGTTCGACCCCGCCGCGGCCGGCGTCTCCCTCGCCGTTCTCGGGGACGCCCTCGTCCTCGCCCGGCTCCAGCCCGGGTAGCTATCGTCCCTTCGGTTCGCCCGGTATAAAGCCCGGCGAGGAGACCAGCCATGGCCCGAAGACCGACGAGACCAAGAAGGAGTAAGGCGAGAAACTCCAGGGTCGCAAAAGCGGCATCGGCAAACAGGTCGGCCAAGGCCGGTGCCAAGGGCGCGCGTCGCGGCAAGCCCGCAGCAAAGTCGCGAAGATCCGTCGCGGCGCGCAAGCCCGCCAAACGCATCACCCGTCGCAGCTTGCCGAGTGAGCAACGCGGGACGCGTGCCAGCACCCGCGCCGCGGGAGGGCGTGGTGCGTCCGGGCGCACTCGCCCCCGGCGGGTCGCCGCAAGGCTGCGGCGCACCGCCGCAAAGCCCGGCGCGGCGGCTGCCGTTGCGGGCGTTCGGGTCACGGGCAAGCCAGGGCCGCGCTATGCGGAAATCCTGAGCTCCGACGCACTCGCATTTCTGGCCGAGCTGCACCGCAAGTTCGACGCTACGCGCAAGCGTCTGCTGGCCGGCCGCGCCGCGCGCCAGGCGCGGTTCGACGCCGGCGAGCCCCCGGACTTCCTGCATCAGACCCGGCACATCCGCGAGGACGACTGGAAGATCGCGCCGATCCCGAAGGATCTGCTCGATCGGCGCGTCGAGATCACCGGTCCGGTGGACCGCAAGATGATCATCAACGCGCTCAATTCCGGCGCCAGCGTCTACATGGCGGATTTCGAGGATGCGAACTCGCCGACCTGGGCCAACAATGTCGAAGGCCAGCTCAACCTAAAGGACCGCTGGGCGGGCCGGCTGGCGTTCACCGATCCGGCGAGCGGCAAGAAATATGCGATCGGCAAGCATCCCGCCGTGCTGATCGTGCGCCCGCGCGGCTGGCATCTTCCCGAGCAGCACCTGATCGTCGACGGCGAGCCGATCTCGGGGGCGTTATTCGACTTCGGCCTGTATTATTTCCACAACGCCGAGGCGCTGCTCGCGCGGGGCACGGGCCCCTATTTCTACCTTCCCAAGCTCGAGAGCCACATCGAGGCGCGGCTGTGGAACGACGTGTTCCTCCACGCGCAGGAGCGCTTCGGGCACCCGAGGGGCACCATCAAGGCCACGGTCCTGATCGAGACGCTGCCGGCCGCCTTCGAGATGCACGAGATCCTGTGGGAGCTGCGCGACCACATCACCGGGCTCAATGCCGGCCGCTGGGATTATATTTTCTCCTTCATCAAGAAATTCGCCAAAAGCTCGAAATTCGTGCTGCCGGACCGCTCCCAGGTGGTCATGGGCAAGGCGTTCCTGCGCGCCTATGCGCTGCTCTTGATCCAGACCTGCCATCGCCGCGGCGCCTTCGCGATGGGCGGCATGGCGGCGCAGATCCCGGTCAAGAACGATCCCGCGGCGAACGAGGCGGCGTTCGCCAAGGTGCGCGCCGACAAGGAGCGCGAGGCCAACGACGGCCACGACGGCACCTGGGTCGCCCATCCCGACCTCGTGCCCGTCGCCAAAGAGGTATTCGACCGGCTGATGCCCAAACCCAATCAGCTCGAGAAGCTGCGCGAGGACGTGGACGTGAATCGCGATATGCTGCTCGAGATCCACGAGGGCACCAAGACCGAGGCCGGTTTCCGCGAGAACATCCGGGTCGGCGTGCAATATATCGAGGCGTGGCTTAAGGGCCGCGGTGCGGTGCCGATCTACAACCTCATGGAGGACGCCGCGACCGCCGAAATTTCTCGCGCGCAGATCTGGCAATGGCTGACCTACGGCGCGGTGCTCGAGAACGGCATCAAGGTCGACGATGATTTCTTCGCGCGCGCGCTCGGCGATCGAGCTGTTCCGCAAACTCTCGCTCGCCGACAAGTTCGAGGAATTCCTCACCATCCCGGCGTATCAGTTGATCGTGTGAGGAACTGTCATGCCCGGCCTCGTGCTGCCTCGTGCCGGGCATCCACGATTTCAAACTGATCCAGGAAGGGCGTGGATGGCCGGGACAGGCCGGCCACGACGGTTCTTATCCAGGTCACTCCGCCGCCTCGAGCGCGACCTCGCGCACCTTCTGGCGCTCGCCGTCGCGGCCGAGCGTGAAATGCCGGCGGTGGAACGCCCGCAGGGTCGAGCGGTGGCCGATCGACACGATGCTCGAATGCGCGAGCCGCTGCTGCAGGAGCCGATAGAGCGCGGCCTCGGCCGGCTCGTCGAGCGAGGCGGTAGCCTCGTCGAGGAACAGATAGTCGGGCGCGTGCAGGATGGCGCGCGCGAGCCCGAGCCGCTGCTGCTCGCCGAGCGAGAGCATGCGGTTCCAGTGCGCATCCTCGTAGAGCCGCGGCGCGAGCGCGGCGAGCCCGACCGCTTGCAGCACTTCGCGCACCTCGCCGGCGTCGAAGGTTCCCGGCTCGGCCGGATAGGCGATCGCGGCCTCGAGCGAGCCGATCGGCAGATACGGCCGCTGCGGCAGCACCATGACGCGGGCGCCTTCGGGAACCGCAATTTCACCCGAGCCGAACGGCCAGATCCCGCCGATCGCCCGGAACAAGGTCGATTTGCCCGATCCCGAAGGCCCGGTCACCAGCACGCGGTCGCCGGACCCAAACGCGAGCCCGTCGGCGCCCACCAGCGGCGCTCCCGTCGGCAGCCGCACCTCGAGCGCTTCCAATGCGAGCCTCTCACGCTTGCCCGCCGAGATCACGCGAATGACGGGGGGCGTGCGCGCCGCCGCCTCACCGACCGCGACCGACTTGTCGAAGCCCGACAGGCGCTCGATCACGGCCCGCCATTCGGCGAATTGCTGGTAGATCGTGATGAAGACCGACAGCGCCCTTTGCACGCTGACGAAGGCATGCGCCGTCTGGGTCAGCCCCCCGAGCTGAATGTGATGCGCGAAATACGCCGGGCTCACCACCACATAGGGAAACACCACCGAGGCCTGGTTGTATCCCGCGGTCAGGAACGTGAGCCGCTTGGTCCTGGTCATGATCAAGAGCCAGTTGCCGACCACCGCGCCGAAGCGGTCCATCAGCCGGGTCTGCTCCGCCGGCTCGCCGTGCAGCAGCGCGATCTGCTCGGAATTCTCCCGCGTGCGCACCAGGTTGAAGCGGAAATCCGCCTCGAACCGCTGCTGGTTGAAATTGAGCCCGATCAGCGGCCGGCCGATCAGATGTGTGAGCAGCGTGCCGAGCACCGCGTAGATCAGCGCCGCCCACACCAGGTATCCGGGGATCGCCCAGTCAGCGCCGAACAGATGCAGCGGCGCCATTGCCGACAGACCCCACAGGATCACCACGAAGGAGGCGAACGACACGATCGAGCTCAGCACGTTGACGCCGATGTACAGCGTGCGTTCGATGAACATCCGGATATCGTCGGCGATGCGCTGGTCCGGATTGTCGGCGGCGTCGCCGAGCAGCTGCATGCGGTAATGGTTGGAATGGTCGAGCCAATGCCCGAGATAGCGGATGGTCATCCACCGCCGCCAGCGGATCTGCAGCCATTGATTGAGATAGAGCTGATAGACGGCGAGCACGATGAAGATCGCGGCCAGAACGCAGAAATACAGCAGCTCGCTGACGAACGCATCCCAATTGTATTCCTGGATGGCGTTGAAGAACCGGGCGTTCCACTGGTTGATCAGCACGTCGATGCCGACGAGGCCGAGCTCGATGGCGATCACGCTCGCGAGCAGGATGCGGCCCGGCCAGCGATCCTCGGAGCGGAAGTAAGGGAAGGCGAGGCCCCAGATGGTGCCGAGCGTGGTGAAAAAGCCTCTCACGGGGTGCTCCTGTCGGCTGCGCCGGTCGCGGCGCGGCTCCTTTTAGTACGAATTCCCGCCTGCGCGATGCGACATCACGGCCAAGTGACGCCGAAGGCGTCATCCCCGAGCCCGCGCGAAAGCGAGGCAAGCTGGGATCTCGGGATCAGAACCCTTGAATGACAGATCGAGGGCATGTTCCGGTAACGGGGATGCGGCGCTGCCGGTTCGGGACCGAGACTTCACGCGCCTCCAATACGCCAACTGGCCAATGCGCGCCTGCCTGTATATCCTCAAAGCCGTGAAAAAGAATGCATAACGCGGCAGACACGCTAGCACATGAAGAGACGGTGCTCGTGGAGCCGAAGGCGTGAATGCGGTTTCTGGCAGATGAGAGCTGCGACTTCGGCGTGGTACGCGCAATGCGCACGGACTTCTTGTTAAAACACGGCCAGAAACTCGGAGATCGCTTCGTTGTACTAGAGCCGGGCCGAATTCGCCTGGGCGGAAGTCCAAGAAACTGACCTCTCGCGCTTCCCTGAAACGAAAAGGGGCCGCGTCGCCGCGGCCCCTCATCGCAATCGCTGTGAGCGATCTTTAGTAATCCATGCCGCCGCCGGGCATCGCCGGGGCGGCCGGCTTGTCCTTGGGCAGCTCCGCCACCATCGCCTCGGTGGTGACGAGGAGGCCTGCGACCGAGGCGGCGTCTTGGAGCGCCGCGCGCACCACCTTGGCCGGATCGATGATGCCGGCCTCGACCAGGTCGACGTAGCTCTCGGTCTGCGCGTCGAAGCCGAAGGTCTCCGAGCGGTTCTCCAGAACCTTGCCGACCACGATCGAGCCCTCGACCCCGGCGTTCTCCGCGATCTGGCGGATCGGCGCCTCGAGCGCGCGCTGCACGATCTTGATGCCGGCCTGGATGTCGGCGTTGTCGGATTTCAGCTTCTCGATCGCCTTCCTGGCGCGCAAGAGCGCGACGCCGCCGCCCGGCACGATGCCTTCTTCGACCGCGGCGCGGGTGGCGTTGAGCGCATCCTCGACGCGGTCCTTCTTCTCCTTGACCTCGATTTCGGTCGCGCCGCCGACGCGGATCACCGCGACCCCGCCGGCGAGCTTGGCGAGCCGCTCCTGGAGCTTCTCGCGATCGTAATCCGAGGTGGTTTCCTCGATCTGCTGCTTGATCTGGGTGACGCGGGCCTCGATGTCCTTCTTCTTGCCGGCGCCGTCGACGATGGTGGTCTTCTCCTTCTCGATGATGATCTTCTTGGCGCGGCCGAGCATCTGCAGCGTCACGTTCTCGAGCTTGATGCCGAGGTCCTCGGAGATCAGCTGACCGCCGGTGAGCACCGCGATGTCCTCGAGCATCGCCTTGCGGCGATCGCCGAAGCCCGGCGCCTTGACGGCCGCGACCTTGAGGCCGCCGCGCAGCTTGTTGACGACGAGGGTAGCCAGCGCCTCGCCCTCGACGTCCTCGGCGACGATCACCAGCGGCCGCCCGGACTGCACCACCTGCTCCAGCACGGGGAGCATCGCCTGCAGGCCCGAGAGCTTCTTCTCGTGGAGCAGGACGTGGGCGTCCTCGAGCTCGGCGATCATCTTTTCGGCATTGGTGATGAAATACGGCGAGAGATAGCCGCGGTCGAACTGCATGCCCTCGACGACCTCGAGCTCGGTCTCGAGCGCCTTGGCCTCCTCGACCGTGATGACGCCCTCGTTGCCGACCCGCTGCATGGCGCCGGCGATCATCTTGCCGATCGATACATCGCCGTTGGCCGAGACCGTGCCGACCTGGGCGACTTCGGCGGACGAGCTCACCTTCCGGGCCCGCCGCTCGATGTCCTTGATCACCGCGCCGACCGCCATGTCGACGCCGCGCTTGAGATCCATCGGGTTCATGCCGGCCGCGACCGACTTGGCGCCTTCCTTGACGATCGCATGCGCCAGCACCGTCGCCGTGGTGGTGCCGTCGCCGGCGCGGTCCGAGGTCTTCTGCGCCACTTCGCGCACCATCTGGGCGCCCATGTTCTCGAACTTGTCCTCGAGCTCGATCTCCTTGGCGACGGTGACGCCGTCCTTGGTGATCCGCGGCGCGCCGAACGACTTGTCGAGAACGACGTTGCGGCCCTTGGGGCCGAGCGTGACGCGTACCGCGTTGGCGAGAATATCGATGCCGCGCAGCATGCGGTCGCGGGCGTCGGCCGAGAATTTTACGTCCTTGGCGGCCATGGAATTCTACTCCGGTTCTTGGATCTGATGTGATGTGGGGTGGAAATGTGCCGAGGTGAGTCGGCGGGTGGTTTGCGGGCGCCGCCCGGTTCAGGCGATCACGCCCATGATGTCGGATTCTTTCATGATCAGCAGCTCTTCACCGTCGAGCTTGACTTCGGTGCCCGACCACTTGCCGAACAGCACCTTGTCGCCGGCCTTGACGTCGGGCCTGATCAGCTGCCCGGCCTCGTCGCGGCCGCCCGGGCCGACGGCGATGACCTCGCCCTCTTGCGGCTTCTCCTTGGCGGTATCGGGGATGATGATGCCGCCGGCCGATTTCCCTTCGGCCTCGATGCGGCGGACAACGACGCGGTCGTGCAGGGGACGAAACTTGAGCTTGGCCATGGATTCCTCATCGGCGCGAAACGCGCTGGGTTGGACCGAGAGCGTTATTGGAGGCTCGTTGGCACTCGCCCATCGCGAGTGCCAGAGGTCGGGAAATATGGCCCGTACCGGGCGCTGTCAAGTCGGATTGCGAGGGACTCCCGGGGGAGGGGGCTCGCCGGCCGGACACCAATTCCGGTTCGATCCCGGCTTGCGCCCGAATCCGGGGGACGATAGCTTGCGCGCGGGGGAAGGGTTGGAGGCGTTCCAGGCATGGACGTCCGCGCCCTCGCGCTTTCCCCCTTCCCATCGATAGCGGCGTGCCGGCTCGGCATCGGGCCGTCGGTCGATGCCGGGAATTGCGCAGGGGCATCGTTCTTTGCACCTGGCGCCGCACCGCCCATCCGCGCTTTGCCGATTTTGCCAGCTCACGTCTCACCCCACCGCCAGGAGTGAAACCATGCAGCCGAACCGTGAGGCCATTGCCGACGCAGCGGACGCCGCCGTTCCGCCCGTGGTTGCGCCGGAACAGAACGGCCCGGAGGCCGTGAACGGCGGCGCGGATGTCGCCTTGTACGACTTTCTGCGCGCGCTGCAGGCGATGCGCGTCGGCGATTTCTCGGTGCGGATGGCCGGGGACCAGGTGGGGCTCGCCGGCAAGATCGCCGATACCTTCAACGAGATCGTGGCCGCCAACCAGCGCATGGCGCAGCAGCTCGAGCGCGTCGGCCAGGTGGTCGGCAAGGAGGGCAAGACCCGGCAACGCGTCAATTTCGGGCTCTCCAGCGGCGCCTGGAGCGAGATGGAGGGCTCGGTCAACAGCCTGATCGACGATCTCTTGTGGCCGACGACCGAAGTCACCCGCGCCATCGCTGCCGTTGGCCAGGGCGATTTGCTGCAGACGGTGCGCCTCGACGTCGACGGACGGCCGCTCAAGGGCGAGTTCCTGCGCTCGGCCACCATCGTCAACACCATGATCAAGCAGCTCAGCGTGTTCACCTCGGAGGTGACGCGCGTGGCCCGCGAAGTCGGCACCGAGGGCAAGCTCGGCGGCCAGGCGCAGGTGCGCGAGGTCACGGGCGTGTGGAAGGACCTGACCGAGAGCGTCAACTCGATGGCGAGCAATCTGACCGCCCAGGTCCGCAACATCGCCGACGTGACGATCGCGGTCGCCAACGGCGACCTTTCCAAGAAGATCACCGTCGACGTGCGCGGCGAGATCCTGCAGCTCAAGGAAGCCATGAACACCATGGTGGACCAGCTGCGCTCCTTCGCTTCGGAGGTGACGCGCGTCGCCCGCGAGGTCGGCACCGAGGGCAAGCTCGGCGGCCAGGCCATCGTGCCGGGCGTGGCCGGCACCTGGAAGGATTTGACCGACTCGGTGAACGCCATGTGTGGCAACCTCACCGACCAGGTCCGCAACATCGCCCAGGTGACCACGGCGGTCGCCCGCGGGGATCTCTCGCGAAAGATCACGGTCGACGTGCGCGGCGAGATTCTCGAGCTCAAAGACACCATCAACACCATGGTCGACCAGCTCAACGCGTTTGCGGGCGAGGTGACGCGCGTGGCGCGCGAGGTCGGCACCGAAGGCAAGCTCGGCGGCCAGGCCTACGTGTCGGGCGTGGCCGGGACCTGGAAGGACCTCACCGACAACGTCAACCTGATGGCGAGCAATCTGACCGCGCAGGTGCGCAACATCGCCGAGGTCGCGACCGCGATTGCCGGCGGCGATCTCTCGAAGAAGATCACCGTCAACGTCAGCGGCGAGATCCTGCAGCTCAAAGAGACCATCAACACCATGGTCGACCAGCTCAACGCCTTCGCCGGCGAGGTGACGCGCGTGGCGCGCGAGGTCGGCACCGAGGGACGCCTGGGCGGCCAGGCCAACGTGCTCGGCGTCGCCGGCACCTGGAAGGACCTGACCGACAGCGTCAACTCCATGGCCAGCAATCTGACCGCGCAGGTGCGCAACATCGCCGAGGTCGCGACCGCGGTGGCGCAGGGCGACCTTTCCAAGAAGATCACCGTGAACGTCAGCGGCGAGATCCTGCAGCTCAAAGAGACCATCAACACCATGGTCGACCAGCTCAACGCCTTCGCGGCCGAGGTGACCCGCGTGGCGCGCGAGGTCGGCACCGACGGCAAACTCGGCGGCCAGGCCCAGGTGCCCGGCGTCGCCGGCACCTGGAAGGACCTGACCGACAGCGTCAACTCGATGGCGTCGAATCTGACGGGCCAGGTCCGCAACATCGCCGAAGTCTCGACCGCCATCGCCAACGGCGACCTGTCGCGAAAGATCACGGTCGACGTGCGCGGCGAGATCCTGCAGCTCAAGGAAACCCTCAACACCATGGTCGACCAGCTCAACCGCTTCGCCGGCGAGGTGACGCGGGTGGCGCGCGAGGTCGGCACCGAGGGGCGCCTGGGCGGTCAGGCCAACGTGCCCGGCGTCGCCGGCACCTGGAAAGACTTGACCGACAGCGTCAATTCCATGGCGGGCAATCTCACCGCGCAGGTGCGCAACATCGCCGAGGTCACGACCGCGGTGGCGCGCGGCGACCTGTCGCGCAAGATCACCGTCGACGTGAAGGGCGAGATTCTCGAGCTCAAGAACACCATCAACACCATGGTGGACCAGCTCAACGCCTTCGCGTCCGAGGTCACCCGCGTCGCCCGCGAGGTCGGCACCGAGGGCAAGCTCGGCGGTCAGGCGCAGGTGCCCGGCGTCGCCGGGACCTGGAAGGATTTGACCGACAACGTCAACTTCATGGCGAGCAATCTGACCGCGCAGGTGCGCAACATCGCCGAGGTGGCGACCGCGATCGCCAGCGGCGATCTCTCGAAGAAGATCACGGTCGACGTGCGCGGCGAGATTCTGCTGCTCAAAGAGACGCTCAACACCATGGTCGAGCAGCTGCGCTCGTTCGCGGCCGAGGTCACCCGCGTCGCGCGCGAGGTCGGCACCGACGGGCGACTGGGCGGCCAGGCGGTGGTGCCCGGCGTCGCCGGCACCTGGAAGGATCTGACCGACAACGTCAACCTGCTGGCCGCGAATCTCACGACCCAGGTCCGCAACATCGCCGAGGTCACGACCGCGGTGGCGCGCGGCGACCTTTCGCGCAAGATCACCGTCGACGTGAAGGGCGAGATTCTCGAGCTCAAGAACACCATCAACACCATGGTGGACCAGCTCAACGCCTTCGCGTCCGAGGTCACCCGCGTCGCGCGCGAGGTCGGCACCGAAGGCAAGCTCGGCGGCCAGGCTCAGGTCTCCGGCGTCGCCGGCACCTGGAAGGATCTGACCGACACCGTCAACGTCATGGCCGCCAATCTCACCGAGCAGGTGCGCGGCATCGTCAAGGTGGTGACCGCGGTCGCCAACGGCGACCTCAAGCAGAATCTCGCGGTCAAGTCCAAGGGCGAGGTGGCGGCGCTCGCCGAGACCATCAACAACATGACGGACACGCTGGCTACCTTCGCCGACCAGGTCACGACGGTGGCGCGCGAGGTCGGCGTCGAAGGCCGGCTCGGCGGCCAGGCCAACGTGCCCGGCGCCGCCGGCACCTGGAAGGACCTGACCGGAAACGTCAACCTGCTGGCGGCCAATCTCACCACGCAGGTGCGCGCGATCGCCGAGGTCGCGACCGCGGTCACCAAGGGCGATCTGACCCGATCGATTCAGGTCGACGCCCGCGGCGAAGTCGCCGAGCTCAAGGACAACATCAACACGATGATCGACAACTTGCGGCTCACCACGGACCGCAACACCGAACAGGACTGGCTCAAAACCAACCTCGCCAAGTTCACCAACATGCTGCAGGGCCAGCGCGATCTCACGACCGTCGGCCAGATGCTGCTCACCGAGCTAACCCCGCTGGTCAACGCCCAGCTCGGCGTGATCTACCAGATGGAGGGCGAAGAGGGACCGAGCTTGAAGCTGCTCTCGGCCTATGCGGACGGCGGCATGAACGGCCACGCGCAGCGCATCCAGATCGGCGAGGGGCTGATCGGACAATGTGCCGCGGACAAGCGCCGCATTCTCGTCACAGAAATGCCGAGCGATGCCGTGACGATCGGCTCGGCGCTGTTCAAGGTGGCTCCGCGCAACGTCATCGTGCTGCCGGTGCTGTTCGAGAACCAGGTCAAGGCGGTGATCGAGCTCGCCTCGGTCACGGCGTTCACGACCCTGCAGACCACGTTCCTCGAGCAGCTCACCGCCAGCATCGGCATCGTGCTCAACTCGATCGAGGCGAGCATGCAGACCGAGGGGCTGCTCAAGCAGTCCCAGCAGCTCGCCGGCGAGCTGCAGGCGCAGCAGCGCGAGCTGCAGCAGACCAACGAGCAGCTCGAGCAGAAGGCGCAGCAGCTCGCCGAGCGCAACGTCGAGGTCGAGCGCAAGAACCAGGAGATCGAGCAGGCCCGCCGGGCGCTCGAGGAGAAGGCCACCGAGCTGGCGCTCACCTCGAAATACAAGTCGGAATTCCTCGCCAACATGTCGCACGAGCTGCGCACGCCGCTCAACAGCATCCTGATCCTGGGCCAGCAGCTGATGGACAACCCGGATGCCAACCTCACGCCCAAGCAGGTCGAGTTCGCGCGCACCATCCACGGCGCCGGCACCGACCTGCTGAACCTGATCAGCGACATTCTCGACCTGTCGAAGATCGAGTCCGGAACCGTGACGGTCGATGCCGAGGAGATCTTCTTCTCGAATCTGGTGGACATGGTGGCGCGTCCGTTCCGGCACGAGGCGGAAAATCGTCAGCTCTCGTTCGACGTGATGATCGATCCGCATCTCGGGCGCAGCATCGTCACCGATTCCAAGCGCCTGCAGCAGGTGCTCAAGAATCTGCTGTCGAACGCCTTCAAGTTCACCGAGCACGGCGGCGTGCGGCTCAACGTCTCGGCCGCGCTCGGCGGCTGGAGCGCCGAGCATCCGGTGCTCAACCAATCGCAGACCATCGTCGCCTTCGAAGTCTCCGATACCGGCATCGGCATCCCGCTGGAGAAGCAGAAGATCATCTTCGAGGCGTTCCAGCAGGCCGACGCCTCGACCAGCCGCAAGTACGGCGGCACCGGCCTCGGCCTCGCGATCTGTCGCGAACTCGCCAATCTTTTGGGCGGCGAGATCCATCTGCGCAGCTCGCCGGGCGTCGGCAGCGCGTTCACGCTCTATCTGCCGATCAAATACGCCGGCGCCTCGAACCCGGTGCGGATGCTGCCGGGCGGCGGCCAAGCCTTCCCGTCGGTCGCGTTGCAGATCGTGCCCGACCGCCCGGTCGAGCTGATCCCCGACGATCGTCTGGAGATCGAGCCGGGCGACGCCATCCTGCTCATCGTCGAGGACGACCCGCATTATGCGCGGGTGATTGTGGATCTGGCGCGCGACAAGGGCTTCAAGGTGCTGGTGGCGATGCGCGGCGCCGACGCGCTGGACCTCGCGCGGCAATACCAGCCGAGCGCGGTCTCGCTCGACGTGTTCCTGCCCGACATGCTCGGCTGGACGGTGCTCAGCCAGCTCAAGCAGAATCCGCTGACCCGGCACATCCCGGTGCAGATCATCACGCTCGACGAGGATCGCCAGCACGGGCTCGCCCGCGGCGCCTTCGCGTTCGTCACCAAGCCGGCCACCACCGAAGGCCTGGAAGACGCGCTGTCGCGGATCAAGGAATACACCGCCCGGCGGCGCAAGCGCCTGCTGGTGGTGGAGGACAATCCCGACGAGCAGCTGAGCATCGCCGAGCTGCTCGGTCACGACGACATCGAGATCGTGACCGCCGGCACCGGCGCCGCGGCTCTCACGGCGCTCAAACAACAGCCGAGCGATTGCGTCGTGCTCGACCTGCGGCTGCCGGACATGTCCGGCTTCGAAGTGCTGGAGCAGATTCGCAACGACGCCGAGCTGTCCGACGTTCCGGTCGTGGTATTCACCGGCCGGGAACTCTCCGCCGAGGAGGACGCGCAGCTCCACACGATGGCGCGCAGCATCGTGGTCAAGGGCGTGGAATCCCCCGAGCGCCTGCTCGACGAGACCGCGCTGTTCCTGCACCGGGTCGTGACCGACCTGCCGGCGGAGAAGCAGCGCATGCTGGAGCGGCTCAACAGCTCCGACGAGGATCTGGTCGGTCGCACCGTGCTGCTGGTCGACGACGATGCCCGCAACATCTTCGCGCTGTCGAGCGTGCTGGAGCGGCGCGGCATGCGGGTGCTCACGGCGACGACCGGCAGCGAGGCGATCGAGCTGATCGACTCGACCCCCGACTTGGCCATCGTGCTGATGGACATCATGATGCCGGAAATGGACGGTTATCAGACCATCGAGGCGATCCGCGCCAAGCCGGCGCTGCGCCGTTTGCCCATCGTGGCGCTCACCGCGAAGGCCATGAAGGGCGACCGCGAGAAATGCCTGGAAGCGGGTGCTTCCGATTATCTCGCCAAGCCGGTCAACACCGAACAGCTGCTCTCCGCGCTGCGGATGTGGCTCCATCGCTAAATCGAGGAACCCGATGAAGGATGAAGTCAACATCCTGCTGGTGGACGACCAGCCGGCCAAGCTCCTGAGCTACGAAGTGATGCTCCAGGAGCTTGGCGAGAACCTCATCAAGGCGAGCTCCGCCCGCGAGGCGCTCGAGCAGCTGCTCAAGCGCGAGATCGCCATCGTGCTGGTCGATGTGTGCATGCCGGAGCTCGACGGCTTTCAGCTCGCCGCCATGATCCGCGAGCATCCGCGGTTTCAGAAGACGGCGATCATCTTCATCTCGGCCGTGCATCTCACCGACATGGACCGCCTGCGCGGCTACGCGATGGGTGCCGTGGACTACGTTCCGGTCCCGGTCATCCCCGACGTGCTGCGCGCCAAGGTCAAGGTGTTCGCCGAGCTCTATCGCAAGACCCGGCAGCTCGAGCAGCTCAATCAGGAGCTGGAGCGGCGGGTCGCCGACCGCACGTCGGCGCTGGAAGCCTCCACCACGCGTCTCGTCGAGAGCGAGCGGCGCCGCACGCTGGCGCTCGCCGCCGGCCAGATGGGATCGTGGGATTGGGACATGGTGCGCGGCGAATGCGTGTGGGACGAGGGCCAGTGCCGCATCTTCGGCGTCGATCCGCCGACGTTCGCGGTCACGCCCGAGAACGTTCGCGCGCTCGTTCACCGCGAGGACCTGGAGCGCCTGGAACAGGCGCTGCGGCGCATTTCCGCGGACGCGCAATCCTACCAGACCGAGTTCCGCGTGCGCCGTCCCAATGGGGAGCTGCGCTGGTGCATCGGCACCGCGGCCGCCACCCTCGACGCGGCCAAGCGCGTCGTTCGCGTCAGCGGCGTGACGGTCGACATCACCGACCGCAAGCTCGCGGAGGAGCGCCAGGTGCTGCTGGCGCGCGAAGTCGACCACCGCGCGCGCAACGCGCTGGCGGTGGTGCAATCGATCGTACGGCTCACGCGCGCGGGCAGCATCGAGGACTACGTAATTGCCGTGGAGGGCCGCATCCGCGCGCTATCGTGCGCGCACATGCTGCTGTCGCGCTCGCGCTGGGAGGGCGCGGATCTGCGCAAGCTGGTGGAGGAGGAGCTTGCGCCCTACGGGACTGGCGAGGTCGAAAGCGTCTCGGCGGCAGGGCCCGACGTGGTGCTGCAGCCCGCCACGGCCCAGGCGCTGGCGCTGGCTTTGCACGAGCTCGCCACTAATGCCGCCAAATACGGGGCGCTGTCCACCGCCACCGGCAAGGTGAGGCTGACCTGGGATCTCGAGCCCAATGATCTGGTGCTGCACTGGATCGAGACCGGCGGACCTTTGGTCGAGCCGCCGTGTGTCGAGGGCTATGGCACCCGGGTGATCGGCGCCAGCATCGAGCGTCAGCTCGGCGGCAGCGCCGAATTCGACTGGCGTCCGGAAGGCCTGCGTTGTGTCCTGTCGCTTGCCCGCGCGGCCGGAAATGCGCCGGCGTTGCATGCCGCCGGCGACGCGCGTGCGGCCGTCGAGAAGGATCCCGTGATGCCCGCCAAAGTCCTGGCCGGACGCGTGCTGCTGGTCGAAGACGAAGCGCTCGTCGCCATGATGATGCGCGACATCCTGCTGGAGCTCGGACTGTCGGTGGCGGGCCCGTTCTGCACGCCGGCCGAGGCGGTCGCGGCGGCGCGAGACGGCGGCGTCGACGCGGCAATCCTCGACGTCAATCTCGGCGGGGAGCTGATCTACCCGGTCGCCGACACGCTGGCCGCCCGGGGCGTGCCTTTCGTGTTCGTCACCGGCTACGGCGCGGAGAGCATCGACGGGCGATTCGCCCATGTTCCGATCCTGCAGAAGCCGATCGAGCGCCAGGTGCTGCAGCACCTGTTCGTCGCTCCCGGCAACGGCTCGCTCAGATTGGCGCGGACCGAGCCGGTTGCGGCGGAGCCGCTGTATCCTCCGGCGGCGGCGCTCGCCGGTTCGGAGCACGGCGTCGGGACCGCATAGTTTCGGCCGACGCGGCCGCGATCGGCGGTCGGGAAGGAACCCCGATTCCCACCCAAATCCTCATTCTTCGAGGGGGAGCGATTTACCGGCTCGCTGAGAGTAAAATGCGATCGCCTGCCGGTTCGGGACATTCCGGCTTGCGCGGAACGCCGTAGCCCAGCAAAGTCGCGTCACGGCACGTCGTCAGGATCGGGGGAGGGCTTGCTGTCATGCTCGAGTTTTTTCCGCATCGCCGTGCGGCGGCGCTGATCGGCGTGCTCGCGCTTGCCGGCTGTACGTCGTTCCAGAATCCCTTCGAGCGGGAGGCGCCCCCGCCGCCGCCGGAGGCGGCCGCCGTCGTGCCGACGCTGCCGCCGGCGTTCCAGCCGGAGGAGATCGTCGGGCGCTGGGGCTTTGCCTCCTATCACAAGGAAGGCGACCGGCTCCGCACCGAGACCGCCGCCAAGGCCCAATGCAACAAGCCGTATGTGATCAACCGCGGTCCGACCGGCGGGGTGATGATGCATCTGGCCGATGACGCCAAGGCGAGCGAGCTGCGCCTGAAGGGCGCGCCGGGAGGCAAGACCTATGTGGGTCCCGAGGGTCCCCCGGCGATCCAGCAGGATCGCGAGGTCGTCACCTTCGACGGCCGCGTCCTGGTGCTGCGCTGGATGGATCCGGAGGTCGCGAGCCGGTACGGCACCGGGGTTTACGTGCGCTGCGGCGCGCGTGCGTGAACCAGGTTCCGGAGCGGCCGACGGAATCCTCGATGATGGCGCCATCGAAACCGCCGCGGCTGTTCGCGCGTCCCCTGAAGCTCGGCGAGCACGGCGCTTTGTCGAAGGCGCTCGCCAAGGCGAACCTGCCGGTCGAGGATCTCGACGCGCCCGGGCCGCTGTTCTGGCGTTTCGAGACCACCGATTCGATGCCGGTCGGCTTCGGCGGCCTTGAGATCCACGGCGAGGACGCCTTGTTGCGTTCGTTGGTGATCTTGCCGCCGCTGCGCAGCCGGGGCCTCGGCGCCGCCGTGGTCGCGCAGCTGGAGAACGAGGCGGCGCTGCACGGCTGCCGCGCGGTGTGGCTTCTTACCGAGGCGGCCTCGGGCTTCTTCGATCGGCTCGGCTACGCCAAATGCGATCGCGCGGTGGTGCCGCCGAAGATCCGGGAGACGCGGGAGTTCGCCGCGCTGTGCCCGGCGAGCGCCAATGTGCTGGTCAAGCGCTTGCCGGCATGATGCCTCGCCGACGCCCGACACGGGAATGCGCGCGGCTGCATGCCCAGGAGAGAACGATCCTGCAGGTCCTGGCGATGTTGCGAGGAATGGAACCAACGGAGAGACGATCATGAACGAAGACGCCTTGAATTCGAGCGTGCGGAAATTTCTCAAGAAGGTCGGCGTCACCTCGCAGCGCGAGATCGAGAAGGCGGTACGCGACGCGGCGGAGCGCGGCACGCTCAAGCCCAATCAGAAGCTTCCCGCCACCATGCGGCTGCACGTCGGGGGCATCGAGCTCTTGCTCCAGATCGACGGCGAGATCGACCTGGATTGATACCCGTTCGTCAAGGGGGAGATAACCGGAGCGAGCGGCGCGTCGCTATGAAGCAACTCCGCGTCTTTCTCGCCGGCCCCTGGCGCGCCGTCGCGGTGCTGGGCGTGACGCAGATCCTGGCCTGGGGAACGCTGTTCTACACCCCGGTCCTGATGCTGCCGCGGCTTGCGGCGGATCGCGGCTTCACGGCGACCTTGGCGATGGCCGGATTTTCGGCGGGCCTGCTCGTGGCCGGCTTCGTCGCGCGCTACGTCGGCATCCTGATCGACCTCTACGGCGGGCATCGCGTGATGCCGGTGGGCTCGCTGCTCGGTGCGCTCGGATTGCTGGGGCTGGCCTACGCGGCCGACCCGTTGTCGTATTTCGCCGTCTGGGTGGTGCTGGGCGCGGCGATGGCGGCCTCGCTGTATGATCCGGCTTTCGCCACGCTCGGCCGCATTTTCGGCGCGCGCGCGCGCCAACCGATCACGGCGTTGACGCTCGCCGGCGGCTTCGCCTCGACCGTGAGCTGGCCCGCGACCCAAGCCCTGCTCGATGCGCTCGGCTGGCGCGGCACGTATCTCTTCTATGCGGCGCTGCTGGCCGGGATCGCGGCGCCGCTGCACTGGCTCGCCCTGCCGCGCCGCCGGGCCGAACCCGAAACGCGGCTCGTCGGGCCCGCAGAGCCGGCGCCCGCGCTGTTCCCGGCCCGGAGCCGAGCCTTCGTACTGGTCGCCGCGGCGTTTGCGGCCTACGCGTTCGTTCCCTCCGGGCTCTCCGCCCATTTGCTTGCGGTCTTCTCCCGCCACGGCATCGACCCGGGAACCGTGGTCGTGATCGGGGCGCTGTTCGGACCCGCCCAGGTCACGGCGCGCATCTGCGAGTTTGCGTTCGCCCGAAACGTGCATCCGTTATGGGTCGTGCGTCTTGCACTGAGCGTGCTGGTCGCCGCTTTCGTGCTGCTCGCGCTGTTCGGATTCTCCATCCCGGCGGCGGCGGCGTTCGCGATCCTGTTCGGCGCCGCCAATGGCTTGATCACGATCGCGCGGGGCACCGTGCCGCTCGCCTTGTTCGGCGCCGCCGGCTACGGGCGGCTGATCGGCCGCATCGCCGGCCCTTCGCTGCTGATGCAGGGCGTCTACGGGCGGCTGATCGGCCGCATCGCCGGCCCTTCGCTGCTGATGCAGGGCGTCGCGCCCCTGGTGCTCGCGTTCGTGATCGAACATGGCTCCGATCCGCTGGCGCTGCTGCTCGCGGCGGGCCTGACCTTGATCGCGCTGATTTGCTTCATCGTGCTGCGCAGGCCGGGATCAGAAATCAGCAGTCAGTGATCAGTGGCGGCTCGGCCCCGTTTCGGATTCCTGTTAACCATTCCGCGTCACCAAAAAGAAACCCTAATGCGAGGAAAACGCCGGCACCGCAATGCGACGAACGGTGACGCGTAATTTGTTTACCAAACGGTCGCGGTTTCGGCCTTGTATTCGACCGCAAGGATGTTCCTCGGCATCCGATCCGACGAACCAGTCACGAGTAGGTCGATGCAGCGTCTTGTCATATCCGCGCTCGCCTTGAGCGTTCTTGGCGCGGATCCGGCACTGGCCGGTCCGCAGTCGTTTCCCGTCGATGGGTCAACTCCTCGCGCCG
>WNGF01001219.1_pt1 | contig 37711 bp, 34 predicted proteins | sample 5400641 | NCBI WGS metagenome assembly WNGF01 (sample SAMN13153371, study PRJNA577476) | soil metagenome | isolation source: 80 cm soil or saprolite under grassland replicate 2 | place: USA:California | collected 2016-06-15 | reverse complement strand
AATTCTTCTGGGGTGGCGCCGCGAGCACGGTGTTCCTTGTCGACCCGGTGGAAGATCTCATCGTGGTGTTCTTGACTCAGCTGCTGCCGTCGAGCACCTACCCGCTGCGCACGATCCTGCGTCAGCTTGTCTACCAGGCGCTCACGGACTGAGGCTGGCTAGTGGCAGATCGGCCGGATCGCGGTTAGTAGTTCGGGCGGATCGCGTTGTGATCGCTGGGTAATTTTGTGATCTATTTCACATAACTGGTGTCAGTGGTGACACAGCTTTCCCAGCCGAATCGGTTGCGAGCCATCCGGCGCCCCGGCACGGTTGGGTGCCGACGGCACGTACTGGTCAGGGACAGCGCGCGTCGAGGTTTAGCTACGGCGCGCTGTCATCGGAGCCCGGCCCGCAGTCGTCCAGACCGCCGCCCCGCGCGGCGGCGGTCCCGGCCGGTCGTCTCGCGGGCGCGTTTGGCCGACAGAAGGGACTGCCTTGTCACCACGCCCGGAACGGGTCAGGGGGAGGAGGCACGCGCACCGGCGCAAGGGCTCGGGCGCCGGAGCTGTTCTGGTGCCGATGGCCGCGGTTGGCGCAGTCATGGCCGTCGTGCTCGGCGGTTACGTCCTCATGGCGGCCACGGGACCCTCGGATCGCTCGGCGCAGGCAGCCACGGTGACGGTTGCCGCGCGACGTGCCGTCGCCCTGCTCGAGCAGGAGCGGCAGCAAATGATCGCCATAGCCGACGCGTCGCGCTCGACGAGGGTTCTGGCCGCGCCGAAGCTTGCGACGACCGCCGTGCCCGCGCCGCCTCGGGCGGCGGCACGCTCGGTCTCTGCCGGTCCCGTCCCGCCGCTCGGGCCCGTGGATCCGGGCAGCGCGCGCGCCGACGCGCAGAACATGATGCCGAGCTACGGCTGGAGCCCAGCGGCGTACTTCGGCTGTCTGGACAATCTTTGGTCCAGGGAGAGCGGTTGGCGGTACAACGCGGAGAACCCGAGCGGCGCCTACGGGATTCCGCAGGCGCTGCCCGGCTCCAAAATGGCCACCGCCGGCGCTGACTGGCAGACCAATCCGGTCACCCAGATCAAGTGGGGGTTCGGGTACATAAAAGGCAGATATGGCAACCCGTGCGCCGCCTGGTCCTACTGGCAGGCGCACGGGTCGTACTAGATCTGATCGTCGCCGTTGAGCCTGCGCTGCGTAACGGTGTCCCGGTCAAATGTTGATGACGAAGTGACACATCCCTTACACAGCGAGTTCGGTCGAGTCGGCGCTGCTCGTTGCGTAGGGTGGTCGCCTGAATGAATTCCGTCAAAATGTGACGCGGCTCACTCCTTGGGCCAAGTTAGCTGTTAAGGGGAGGAAACCCTGCTAGCGACGGGACTTTAGTCCTGTGCGGCCTGCTTCCCGTGGGAGGCATGTGACGTAGGTCACAGCCGATTCTGCTAACACGGCTGGTCAGACTTGTGCAGTCTTGTTGGCCGTTGGCACCCGGCGTGCGTGGTGATTACTTAGAGTGATCTGCCGCCTTGATCCTGCGTCAGACCCGTGCGCCAGCGCCTCACTGTCTGTGACGACAGCCGAGGCTTGCTGTCCCCGGGTGGAGGCCGTTCGCGCACCGCGCGACCGACAGAGGGTTCATCTTGTCTCGGCACAGCATCAAGTTGCCCAAACCAGGCCGAATGACTGAGCCTCGGGCCCGAAGGCTCAGTTCGGCCCCCAGTTCGCGGCTCAGTTCGCATGGCGAGAAAATTATCCACCGCAAGCGTTCCCGCGTGGCGGTCCTCACGGCCGTGGCCGCCGTCGGCGCGGCGACGGGCTTGGCGGCCGCGTCGCTGTGGCCCGCGGGCGGCGCCCCGCACGTGGGGGCGTCCGCGGCACAGATCATGAGGGCGCAGGCCGCGGATGTGTTCACTCCCCCGGATGTCATAACCTTCGACGCGCGGCGGCAGCGGCCCGGGGCGCTGGAGTCCTCGGTTCACGCGAAGAGGCTCCGGTTCGTCGCCGAGCAAGCGCGCAGGGCGGCAGAAATGCGCGCCGCGGCCAGAGCGGCCGCACTTGCCGCGCAACAGCGGGAAGCGGCCGCTCAGCCGAGCGCGTCAAGCCCGCCGTCATCTGTGCCGGCCGGATCGGCGCAGCAGATCGCGAGCGCCATGCTGGGCGGCTATGGGTGGGGCCAGGACCAGTTCGGCTGCCTGGACGCGCTCTGGGGCCATGAGAGCGGCTGGAGCGCCACGGCGTCCAATCCGAGCACGGGCGCGTATGGCATCCCGCAGGCGCTGCCTGGCTCGAAGATGGCGAGTGCCGGGTCTGACTGGCAAACCAGCGCGGCCACCCAGATCCGCTGGGGGCTCGGCTACATCCAAGGCTTGTACGGCTCGCCATGCGCCGCGTGGTCGCACGAGCAGGCCACCGGCTGGTACTAAAGCGATGGGTGGTCCCTTGGCGCCTGGCGCTTCCCGTGGGGAAGCGCCAGGCACCGCCCCACGGGAAGCGCCAGGCACGCTCCCGCAGGAGCGTGCCTGGCGCCCGTTAACCAGATGCCTGCTTGGCGCGGGTGATGCTAACCGCGATCCGGCGAATGTCGATCAGGGCAGCATCAACGTTGTCGCAGGCGTGCTCGAGCAGACCCTGTTCGTCCATGGCGGGCAGGCGCGCGCGCACGCTTGCCAGCTCGAAACCGGCGCTGAGCAGATGATTGACCACGTCGTCGAGTAGCTGCGTTATCTGGCTCTTGGCGTCCACGGAAAATACGCCCGGCCAGGCATTGACCGGATCGCCGGCTGCGTGGGCGTCACCCGGCCGCCCCGCGGCGGAGCGCTGAGCAGAGTGCGGGAGTCCCGCTCGGCCACGGTACGTCACATTGCGCCGGGTCTCTGGTCGCTCGCGTGCGGACGGGGTCGCCGCTTGTGCGGCGCGCCTTTCCGCAGCGTCCGCTGCCGCAACAGTGCCGACACGCGCTGCCTGGTCACGCCAAGGACCCGGGCGATCTCGTCCATGGTCATGCCCTCGTGATAGAGAGCTTTGGCCTCTACATGCCGGTACCGACCGCCCGCGTCGCTGAGCGCCTTGAACGCCTCCGAGATCAGCTCGACCGCCTGCAAGCGCCTGCCAAGCGGCACCACTTGCTCATACGAGACCCCGTTCGCGGTGCGCAGGTGGGTCAGCAGGCCCCCGTCGAACACGGCGCCGAGCCTTCTACGCAGCTCGTCCGTGGCCGCGACAAGTTCTATCAGGCAGGTGACAACCTCATCTGCCTGGTCCGGCCGACCCCTTTGCACTCTCATAATCTGGCACGCAACAGTTGTTGCGGCAAGTGCTCTCACGCCGAATCGGCGCGGCACAGGCCGCGCGAGCGTCGCGGGGTGCCCCGCGCGCGGTGTCAAACGCGCGGTGGGCCCGTTGGCTACCAGACCGGTTGGAAGGTGGCGAGCACCTCACGAAGTGTGGGCATGCTCGCGCGCCATTGCCGCGCTGGGGTGGACCAGTACAGGGCGAACGACTGGCTTGTCCCTGGACCCCGTGCTATCAGCACGCGGTCGAGCGCGTCGACCTGGCCGCCGGACCGGCTGCGCCAGCTGAAGGCCCAGTCCGCGGCGATGGTGCCGAGGTAGCGGACCGGGCGGATGTAGTAGCGGTGATACCCGGGGAACGTCGCGCTGCGAAGAGTCTGGCGTTGCAGCCAGAGCACCTCGCCCGCCATGCCCGCGTACCGATGGGGTGTCAGGTCCAGTTCCAGGAAGCGCGATCGGCCGGGCTCGGAAATGACGGTCTTCATGCCCTCGCGTGCGGCTCGCCAGCGGGCAGGAACGGCCACGCGGAACCCGGACGTGCCGCTGCCCGCGGTGCCCGCCGGCTGGGAGTACCAGCGAAAGCTGGCCGGGAGGCGTGGCGAGGTGACCGACCTGGCCCCGTGGATATGGATGGCGGCGAGGGCGGACGCGATGAAGATCGCGGCGCCGATGATCAGGACCGTGCCGATCCGGTGATGACCGCGTGACCGGTTCGCCCGGCGTGACCGGTTCGCCCGGCGAGATTGGTTCGCCCGGGGAGATTGGTTCGCCCGGGGAGATTGGTTCGCCTGGCGCCGCCGGTCCGGGCGAGGCGAAACCGACGTCGGCGGAGCGGGCGGACCGCCGCCCGCCGCCACCGCCTGTGCTGGCATGCCGCGCTGTGCCGGCGTGGCGCGCCGCACGGGCATGGCGCCGGCCTGCCGCACGGGCATGGCACCGGCTTTGAGCATCTGCGCCGCCGTCGTTAGGCTCGGGCGGCTCGCAGGATCCTTGCTGAGCAGCGCGCCGATCACAGCGGTGAGCGGGCCCGCCGCTCTGGGCGGCAGCGGATCTTCGGCGACCACGGCCGCCATCGTGGTCATCGCCCCGCCCCGGCGGTCGTACGGACCCTCCCCCTCCACCGCGGCGTACAGGGTGGCGCCAAGCGACCAGAGATCGGAGGCGGGCGTGGCGGCGCCACCGCGAATTCGTTCCGGCGCGAGGAAACCCGGAGAGCCCATCACGATTCCGGCCTGGGTCAGTGCGGGATCTCCCTCGATGGTCGCGATGCCGAAGTCGGTCAGCACGGCGCGGCCATCGGGAGCGAGCACCACATTGCTCGGCTTCACGTCTCGATGCAGCACGCCGACGGCGTGTGCGGCGGCCAGCGCGGCAAGCAGCTGACGCCCGACCTCGGCCGCAAGCGTCGGCGGCAGCGGGCCGTCTTCCGCGATGACCCGATCAAGTGAACGCCCCGCGACCAGTTCCATCACAATCCACGGACGGCCGACTTCCTCGACCACGTCGTACACGGCGGCCACAGCCGGGTGACTGAGCCTGGCCGCGGTGCGGGCTTCGCGGAGCGTGCGCTGGTAGCCGTTGTCCCGCTCGGCCTCGCTCAAGCGCGGCGGCGACCGGACTTCCTTGATCGCCACGTCCCGGTCAAGAAGCTCGTCCCTGGCACGCCAGACCACGCCCATGGCACCATGGCCGATCGGTGCGGCCAGCCGGTAGCGTCCGCCGACCTGCCGGGGTTGCGGCGCCGTCCGGCCGCCCGGGTGCGCCGTGTCCGCCGGGCCGCTGTGTGATGTCGGGTCCGTCATCACCCTGCAGCAGCCAGACAATGCATAGCGGGACGATACTGGTAAGAGGTGTCATAGGACGTGCCATGCGGGATATGTGAGGCAGCCGTGTCGCGGAACGAGCAGATCCCCAGGTTTCGCTCGGCCAATTCTCAGGGACGGGTCATCGCGAGCACATCGAGCGCCGTGTCCAGCTGATCAAGGCTAATCTCACCCAGCTCGACATGCCCGCGGTCGATCACCACCTCGCGGATGGTTCGGCCGGTCTCCAGCGACTGCTTGGCAACCTGCGCCGCGGCCTCGTATCCGATGAACCGGTTCAGCGCGGTGACGATCGAGGTGGAGGATTCCGCGTACTGGCGCAGCCGCTGCACATGTGCCCGAATTCCCGCCACGCACCGGTCCGCGAGCAGCGGTGTCACGTTTGTGAGCAGCCGTGCGGATTCAAGCAGGTTCCGCGCGATCATCGGCATCATGACATTCAACTCAAAGTTACCGGCCGCGCCGCCGAACGCAATCGCCGCGTCGTTGCCGATGACCTGCGCCGTCACCTGGCAGACCGCCTCGCACACAACCGGGTTCACTTTGCCTGGCATGATCGATGAGCCCGGCTGAAGCTCCGGTAGCGAGATCTCGGCGAGCCCAGCCCGGGGGCCAGAGGCCATCCAGCGGAGATCGTTGGCGATCTTGTACAGACTGATTGCAACCACGCGCAACGTGCCCGAGGCTGCGACCAGCGCGTCACGCCCGCCGGCCGCCTCGAAGTGGTTGGCGGCCTCAGTCAACGGCAGGTCAAGCCGGTCGGCGAGCATCGCTATCACAGAGGAGGCGAAGCCGTGCGGCGCGTTGATCCCGGTGCCGACCGCGGTGCCGCCCAGGGGCAGTTCGCCGACCTGCGCAAGCGCCGCGGTCACCCGCTGCGCCCCGAGCCGGGCCGCGGCCGCGTAACCGCCGAACTCCTGGCCAAGGGTCACCGGGGTGGCATCCATGAGGTGCGTCCGCCCCGACTTCACCACGTCAGCGAACTCAGCCGCTTTGGCCTCGAGCACGTCGGCGAGGTGGCGCAGGTTCGTGGCCAGTCGGCTCATGGCCTGCGCAGCGGCGATGTGGATAGCGGAGGGGAAGACGTCGTTGGAGGACTGTGAGGCGTTGACATGATCGTTTGGATGGACCGGGCGGTCGAGGCGCTTCGCCGCGATCGCGGCGATCACCTCGTTCGCGTTCATGTTGCTCGACGTGCCCGACCCGGTCTGGAACACATCGATCGGGAACTGATCGTCATGCTCGCCCGCGGCGACCTCGCTTGCCGCGGCGGCGATGGCAGCGGCCATGTCGCTGTCCAGCACCCCGAGTTCGGCATTGACCACGGCCCCGGCGGCTTTGATATGGCCAAGGGCGGCGATGAGCCCGCGGTCTATCCGGTCGCCAGAGACCGGGAGGTTCTGCACCGCGCGCTGAGTTTGCGCTCCCCAGAGAGCGTCCGCTGGGACGCGCACCTCGCCCATTGAGTCGTGTTCGATGCGGAAACCAGGTTCGTCGTGGGTCATGCCCAGGTTTTACCAGGATAGCTGGCGAGGTAAGGAAGCGGGCTCGGCGATAGGCCGAGCCCGGTCTCGTGCGAGCGGCGTGGCGAGCGGGTACGGGCGCTCATTGGGCGAGCCCGCGGAGCACACCATGGGGCGGGCGGCGTTATGGAACCGACTACACAACGACTGGCGCAATCGTGTCACCGCCACCCACCGCCAGCCTGTAACCTGTGGTGTCTTCCCCGAGGGGCAGGGGCTTAATTCGGGAGTTCACAGTGAGCGATTCGGACTTGGTACGCCCCGGTATAGACACCAGCGAGGCGGCACGACAGCTCGACCAGGCCGCGCACGACGCACGGGTCGCATTTGATTGCATCGCGCTCGACGAGTTTGACCGCGCGCACACGAACGCGATCACGGCGCGAGCCGCCGTCGACGCCGCCGTCACCATATTGGCGACAGCGCTCGGGACCGGCACGCCACGCTTCGGCGACCCGGCCTAGGTCCCCCGAGGGGGTTCGCCCTGTGGGCCGGTGCGCCGCCCTGTGGGCCGGTGCGCCGCCCCGTGGACGGGTGCGCCGCCCGGCGGGCGGTGGGCCCGCGATCACCGGGGTCAGGTGACGGTGACATCCTGGAGCCATGATTGCCGACCCCGACCCGCCCTATCGGGCACCCGCTTACACGAGCACGCTCCTGCGGGCCCCTGCCCAACCGCTGGTGGCCGCCAAGCTCGGCCCGGAGGCGGTCGAAGCATACGGCCCAGTCTTCGGCAACCATGAACTTGGCCCGCTCGACAACGACCTGACCAGACAGCACAAGGTCGAGCCGCTCGGCGAGCGAATCATCGTGACAGGACATGTCATGGACTCGGCCGGCCGCCCGGTGCCCGGGGCCCTGCTGGAGATCTGGCAGGCGAACGCGGCAGGCCGTTACGCTCATCTGGGCGATCAACATCCAGCGCCGCTCGACCCCGGCTTTACCGGTGCCGGGCGCTGCCTCACCGATGAGCAGGGCCGCTACCAGTTCATCACCATCAAGCCTGGCGCGTACCCGTGGCGAAACCACCACAATGCCTGGCGGCCAGCCCACATCCACTTCTCGGTGTTCGGCACCGCGTTCACGCAGCGTCTCGTGACCCAGATGTACTTCCCTGCAGACCCGCTCTTCGCCTACGACCCGATCTTCGGATCTGTGCCAGAGGTTGCCAGGGACCGGCTCATCGCGTCCCTCGACATGAACACAACCGTGCCGGAGTGGGCGCTCGGCTACCAGTGGGACATCGTTCTTGGCGGCACGCCGGCCGATCAATGATGCGCACGCCGTCGCAGACCGTCGGGCCCTTCTTCGGCTTCGCGCTGCCGTTCGCTGACGGGCCGGCGATCGTCCCGGCGTGGCACCCAGATGCGATCAGGATCGAGGGCCGGGTCCTCGACGGCGAGGGCGAACCCGTGCCTGACGCGATGGTGGAGATGTGGCAGCCCGATGGCATGGGCGCGATGCCGCGGGCCACCGGTGCGCTGCGGCGAGATCAGCGCGGCTTCACCGGATACGGCCGGTGCTGCACAGGCGGCGACGGCGGCTATTGGTTTTCCACGATTAAACCTGGTCCGGTAGCCAGTGCCGCCTCGTGCGCTGCGCTGCTCGTTTTCGCCCGCGGGTTGCTCAAGCCCGTTGCGACCCGTATCTACTTCCCCGAGGATGCTGCCGCGCACGCGGTCGACCCAGTGCTCGCCATGGTCGACCGGCATCGCCGCGTGACGCTGGTCGCCTCGGCCAAGGGCGACCGGCTGTATGGGTTCGACGTCCGTCTTCAGGGTGAGAACGAAACGGTATTCTTCGCGCTCTGACTCTGCGGGTCGCCCTCGGCAGTCGCGTCATGTGCGGAAGCGTCACGGGCGCGATCGGCGGTCGGCATCTGTTCCTCATGCACGTACCGGCCGCCGCGCAGCAGCGACGCGGCCGCCGCGACGACGAGCACGATGATCGCCATGCTGAAGACGATCACGAGGCCGTGATGGAACGGCTCGGAGATCAGTTGGGGGAAGAATGCCCTCCCGGTCAGCAGGTTTGCGTGGCTCGCGGGGAGTCGACCGAGCACTCCCGTTGGCGCGAGCAACTGCCTGATGGGGTTGTAGCCGAGGAAGGCGGCGAACAGGCTGCCGACCGGCGGCAGCGAGCCGATCTTGTGAGCGAGCGCGAGCGGCACCCCTTGGCTGGTCAGGCCGCGGGTCATGGTGACGGGCAAGCTAGCCGCGAGCCCAGCAATCATGAGCGAGAAGAACACGCCGATCGACAGCACGAAGCCGGAGTTCTGGAAGGTGGCGAGCATGCCGGACGCGGAACCGCGCTGACCGGCAGGCACGCTGTTCATGATGGCGGTGGTATTGGGCGCCGCGAAGAGCCCCATCCCGGCGCCGGTGGCGAAGATCAGAGCCGCGAACGCTGGGTAGTGGAAGTTCGTCGGCACGGCCAGCAGACCGCCGAACGCGACTGCGGAAAGCAGCAACCCGCCCGAGGCGAACGCGCGTGCGCCGTGGCGGTCGGACAGATAGCCGGACAGCGGCCCAGATATGACGAAACCGAAAGTGAGCGGGAGCATGTAGATGCCCGACCACAGCGGGGTGTCGGTGTAGCTGTATCCGTGCAGTGGCAGCCAGATGCCCTGCAGCCAGATGATCAGCATGAACTGGAGCCCGCCCCGCGCGATCGAAGAAAGCAACTGGGCGGCATTTCCAGCGGCAAACGCGCGGATCCGCATCAGCCGCAGGTCGAACATCGGCTGAGGGACCCGTCGCTCGATAAGGCAGAACGCGGCCAACAGCACCGCGCCGCCGATCAGCGCGCCGAGCACGCCCGGGTTGGTCCAGCCCATCACGTGACCGCCATACGGCTGTATTCCGTAGGTGATCGCGACAAGAACAGCGATCAACCCGACCGCGAACGTGACGTTCCCCAGCCAGTCGATGCGGGCACGCGCTCGGGCGCCAAGCTCGCGCAGGCTGAGGTACGACCAGACGGTGCCACCAAGGCCGACGGGGATTGAGACGAGGAACACGAGCCGCCAGTCAACGGCGGCGAGAACGCCACCGAGGACCAGGCCGATGAACGAGCCAGCGATGCCCGCCACCTGGCTGATGCCAAGCGCCATTCCGCGCTGGTTGGCGGGGAAGGCGTCGGTCAGAATGGCGGGCGAGTTCGCCATCAGCATGGCGCCGCCGATGGCCTGAACCACTCGCCAGCCAATCAGCCAAAGCGCTCCAGCGGGACCAGTCAGCGGATCGAATGGCAGCGCGAGGGCGCCCACGGTGAACAGCGCGAAGCCCATGTTGTACATGCGCACGCGGCCGTAGATGTCGCCGAGCCTGCCCAGAGTCACCACGAGCACCGCCGAGACGAGCAGGTACCCCATGAGCATCCAGAGCAGGTAGCTCACGTTGCCTGGGGTAAGCGGATCGAGCCGGATCCCGCGGAAGATGGCAGGCAGCGAGATGATCACGATGGACGCGTTGACCGTGGCCGCCAGCATGCCGAGCGTTGTGTTGGACAGCGCAACCCACTTGTAGTGGGTTCCGCCGCCGATCCGCAGCGATCCCAGGCGCGGGTCAGACCTGGATCGACTCCCGCGCCGCGCGCGCTTGTCCACGGTCTCTCCTTGTGCCGTTGGCGTTGTGCTGGCCGGTTCGCTTGTGATCTGCTGCCGCAGGAAGTCCGGTCGCGGCCGCCCGGCCTCGTCACACGGGGGCCGCTGCGGCGCACGTGTCAATAGTTGCTATTAGCAAACTAACTGATGGAGTGGCGGACAAGTAAGCCGGCGGCTCAGGGTGCGGTTGCCGCGGCCCCCCCGCCATGCCGCCTGAGGTCTCCGGCGTGGCGCGACGTGGCGCGGGGGCGCGGGTTATCGTCGTGGCGTGGAACGCCGACCTCCGCTGCGCAGCATGCGCGCATCAGACGCCGACCGTGAACGCGTGGTCACGGTACTCGCCGACGCGCTCGCCGACGGCCGGCTGACGGCGGAGGAACATGACGAACGGGTGACGCGGGCGTATGCCGCCCGCACCCTCGGAGACCTTGCTGAGCTAACGTCCGACCTCTCGGGCAAGGATGCCCAGCCGCTGCGCCTCGACTTGTCGAAACCCGCTCTTGCGATCTTCGGCAGTGAGGTCAGGGCGGGCCGGTGGGTAGTGCCAGAAGACTTCGCGGCGACCGCGATATTCGGTGAGGTCAATCTGGATCTAACCGAAGCGCTGCTGCAACGGCAGCACGTGATCATTCACGCGACAGCGATCGTGGGCAATGTGCACGTGCTTGTACCCGAAGGCGTCAACGTCCGGATGAGCGGGACCGCCATCGTTGGCAGCAAGATCAACCACGTGCGCGCCATCGCAGCAGGCCCGGTCGTGGACATTCGTGCGTTCACCGCATTCGGGCTCGTCACCGCCCGCACCCCCCGAAGAAGAAGGTGGCGGGGCACGAGACTCGCCGGCGGGCTCGGTCGGGCCAGCCGCCGCGCCCTCGGCGGCAGCTGATCAAGGACGACTTTGCACTCTGGGGTGTTGTCCTAGCGCCAAAAAAATCGGGTCATAGCAACACTGTGGAGTACAAGGTTGAGGGATCACCCGCATCGCGGTCCTCAGCCTGCCGTGTCGAAGGCGCTCAGCCTGCCGTGTCGAAGGCCCTCGGCTTGCCGTGTCGAAGGCGCTCAGCCTGCAGTGTCGAAGTTGACAGCGCTGTAGGCGCGCAGTTTCCACAGCTGGTGTTCGCTCTCGATCTTGCGGATGGTGCCGCTGCGCGACCGCATGACCAGCGAGTGCGTGGCGGCCCCACCCGCACGGTAGCGAACGCCGCCCATTAGTTCGCCGTCGGTGATGCCGGTGGCCGCGAAGAAGACATCGTCGGAGGCGACGAGGTCATCGGTGGTGAGCACCCGATCCAGATCGTGGCCAGCCGCAAGCGCGCGCTCGCGCTCTGCGTCGTCGCGCGGCCAGAGTTTCCCCTGAATCACGCCGCCCAGGCATTTGATGGCACACGCTGCGATGATCCCTTCCGGCGTGCCGCCGACGCCGAGCAGGAGATCCACCCCGGTCCCCTCCCGCGTCGCCATGATTGCCCCCGCGACGTCGCCATCGGTGATCAGTTTGATCCGCGCTCCGGCGGCCCGGATCTCGGCGATCAGGTCGGCGTGCCTGGGCCGATCCAGGATGACCACGGTGACGTCTTGCGGTGAGCGGCCCGTCGCCTTGGCCACCGAGGCCACGTTGTAGCTCGCAGGGGCCTCGATGTCCACCGCCGCCGCGGCGGCGGGCCCGGTCACGAGCTTGGACATGTAAAAGACCGCGGACGGGTCGTACATCGAATCGCGCGCGCTCACGGCGATGACCGAGATCGCGTTGGACATGCCGTTCGCCGTGAGACGGGTGCCGTCAATCGGGTCCACAGCGACGTCGCAGGACGGGCCGGTGCCGTCACCGACCCCCTCGCCGTTGTAGAGCATCGGCGCCTGATCCTTCTCGCCCTCGCCGATCACGACCACGCCGTTCATCGACACCGAGTTGATGAGCTGGCGCATCGCGTTCACAGCCGCGCCATCGGCGCCATTCTTGTCACCGCGGCCAACCCAGCGGGCCGCGGCCATTGCGGCGGCCTCAGTGACACGCGCCAGTTCAAGCGCCAGGTTGCGGTCGGGAGCATGCCGCGCGGGCTGTCCGGGGTCAGGTTGTCGCGGGCTCTGCTCCGTTGGCTGCCCTGGCAACGGCAGCACGGCCTGGCTGTCCGTCACGATGTTGTCTCCTGTGGTGTCCGCGCCCACGCCCTGGTCGTCGATCATTTCTGTCCGCGCCCTTCGTGTTCGCCACTGATGCGATCCTATTTCCCCTGTTGCCGGGCGTAATCTGGGCACGGATGCCGTCGGACCGTGAGGAGCGCTGCGACCGCGCATGACACAGGCACACACCGTCGTCCGAATCTCCGAACGCGGGGCGGCGACCAGGACCGCGCTGCTCGCTGCGGCCCGCGAGGTCTTCACATCGGTGGGATTCGCCCAGGCTGGAGTGACGGACATCGTCAGCAGGGCGGGCGCCAGCGTCGGCAGCCTCTATCACCACTTCAACGGCAAGGCAGACCTGTACCTCGTGCTCTTCGACGACTTCCAGCGCGAGCTTACCGAGCGGGCGAGGCGGGCGACCCGCCGTGCCCGCGCGACAGGAGTCACTGACCCGAAACAGCTATTCCTGGCCGGCGCAGCGGCGTACCTGGATGGGTGCATCGGCGAACGGGATCTGGCGTGGCTGTTCGTGTCAGGGGATGGCCCGCCGGGTTTTGATTTGATCATGCGGCGCCGGGTGCATGAGTGGGCGACCAAAAACGCAGAATTCTTCGCACGCAGCGCGGCGCCTGTCGACGAGGCCGTCGCGGTCGTGCTCACCGGGGCGATGGTGATGGCGGTGGCGGAGGTCTCGCTGGGCGAGGACACCGGACGGATGCGGCGCCTCGCCGACGGAGTGCTCCAGGTCATGTCGCGGATCGATATCCCGTGATCTGTTCGGTGATGGGATCCGCGAATCCGGCGGGGTGCGGCTGGTGAGGAACCGGCGCGGCGCCCGGTCGGTGATCGCCGGGGTTTTCGGTTGCCTGGCCGCGTCGGCTCTGCTCATTGTGATGACGCCGCGGCCGGTTACGCAGGTCGGGGTGACGGTGAGCTATCGGGGCGACCTGACCAAGCTCCGCCGCGTGGCACCGCATGCCGTGCTTGCGCCGATCGGGCTTCCGCCCGGCTGGCGGCCGGTCAGCTCGCGGCTCGCCGTGGTCCCTGGAGGACCGGTGAGCTGGCATCTGGGCTTCGTTACCCCTTCCGGCCTGATGGCTTCCGTGGAGGAGAGCAGCGAGCGGCCGGCCAGCTTCATCCGGCGGATGACCAACAATGGGAACATCCTGCCGCGCGGCTGGTCCGCTGGCGCCTGGTGGGCCAGGCGCTGGCGGCCGGACAAAGATCAGCGATCGATGTACCGCTCAGCCGTGGGTGCCTTCACCATCGTCGTCACAGGCACGAGCGGATGGCGCGAGCTCTCCGTGCTTGCTAACTCGCTCCGTACGCAGCCGTGACCCGCGACGTTGCGAAGCCCTGACCGGCGCCGTCGCGCAGCCCTGACCGGCGACGTCGAGCAGCCGTGACCGGCGCCGCCTCGGCCTCCGCCGCCGCGATAACTTGAACAACTATTTCCTCACGTTGCTGCAACGGCCCCGCCAGCTGAGCGGTCATATCCAGTAGAACGTCTGGGTAACGGTGACGTAGGAGATGCAGATGGGCGCTGCGCGGCGGTTCCGTGGGTACCTGCGGCTCGCGCCGGTTGCTGTCGCGGTCGCCGGCCTCGCGTTCGCGACGAGCGGATGCACCGGCCGGGCGAACGCCGCGCGGCGGCCCCATGTCAGCCATACCCCTGCGCCGCCGGCCCAGTTGGTGATTCATCCCGGCGGCGGCCGGCATGTGCGCCCGGATAAGGGAGTCACCGTCACCGCCTTGGGTGGAAAGATCACCCAAGTGACGGTGCGCACGCGCGGCGGTGCGGACCCGGGCACGCTAAGCCGGGGCGGTGCCTCCTGGCGCACCAAGTTCGCGCTCGATCCTGGTGCCAGGTACACGGTGACAGCGACCGCGCGCAACGCCGACGGCGCCGCGGTCACGCAAACAGCGGCGTTCACCACCCTCAGCCCGATCATGACGATGACACCCACGGCGAACATCCTCGACGGTTCAACGGTCGGGGTGGGAGAGCCGCTCATCGTCGTGTTCGACCACCCGGTCGCGAGCAAGAGCGCCGTGGAGCGGTCATTGGTGATCAGGACGTCGAGACCGGTGACCGGCGCCTGGTCTTGGTTTGGCGACCAGGAGGTTGACTTCCGGCCGCAAAGCTACTGGCCCGCCCATGCGCGCGTGCGCGTTGACTTCCACACCGCTGGGCTGCGCGCGCAAGACGGCGCCTACGCGATCGAGAACCAGCGCATGCGTTTCTCGATCGGAGCTCGCCAGATCACCGTCGTCAACACACGGACGCACCGGCTCGGCTACTACCTCAACGGCAGGCGGTTGTGGAACTGGCCGGAGAGCAGCGGCATGCACCAGATCAACCCGGTCACAGGGAACTACTTCGACACCGAGGCCGGCACGTTCGTCGTCCTCTACAAGAAGAATCCCGAGATCATGAGCTCAGCGAGCTTCGGGATCAAAAAGGGTCCGTTTTCGTTCCCGAAGACCCGGGTCTACTACGCGGTGAAGTTCACGCCAAGCGGCAACTACGTTCACTCGGCCCCGTGGTCGGTTGGCGAGCAGGGCTACCTGAACGTCAGTCATGGCTGCGTGAATCTCAGCCCAGAGCGCGCGGCCCTGTACTACGGCCGCGCGCAGGTCGGCGACATCGTCGTGATCAAGAACAGCCCAGTGCAGGCCACACCGGCAGATGTCACCGACTGGATGTATTCCTGGCGCCGGTGGTTGAGCCACAGCGAGCGTGGCAGCTTCACGACCGCCGGTCTGGGTTAGCTCATAGCGCCGCCGAACCTGCCGCGACGGGCGCGACGGCCTATGTCGGGGTCGCAGCCGGGGTCGCAGCCGGAGTCGCCATCGGAGTTGTAGGCGAGGACGGTGCGGCGCTCGGCGCGTTCAGGGAGGCGGGGTCGACGAACGAACTGCCGTTCGGCCCAGCCTGGACAGCTTGCTTGGTGGCGCTGTAGCTCAGCATCTTCGGCCAGGACAGGAACCAGTCGGTCCAGCCGTCGTCCCATTTTCCGTCCAGCGGGCTGCCGGAAACGAGCACCGGGTCGCCCGGCACTTCCATCTTGTAGTAAATCGGCGCGTAGGACGGCCCGAGGTTGACGCAGCCATGGCTGACGTTCGCGCTGCCTTGCTCACCGACCGACCACGGAGCAGAGTGAATGTAGTCACCACTCCAGGTGAACCGGACCGACCAGTAGACCTTAACGTTGTAGTAGCCGGGCTGGCCGCGCTTGATGTCAGCCGGCTTCATCCGCACCGGGTTGCCCTTGTCGATGGTGAGGAACCTGCCGTTCGGAGTGTCGTCGCCTGGCTTCCCGGAGCTGATCGGCCACGTGTAGATGTGCTTGCCGTTGCGGTACACCCTCATGTAATGGTGCGAGGTGCTCACGCGGGCGACCAGCGCGTCACCGATATGGAATTTCTGGGTGAGATCAGCGGTCCCGTATACGCCGGGGGCGCCTTCCACACCGTCAAGATGCCCGGTGAACCAGACGGTGGTGTGGTGCGGCCAGAAGTGCTTAGGCCGGAAGTCAAGCGCCTGGTCGCCGTTCCACCACCAGGCCCCAACAACTGGCTTGGAGGTGCGCAGCTCAAGCGAGCGTTCCACCCGCGCCTTGTCTGTGATTGGCCGGCTGAATGTCAGCTTGATTGGCATGCCGACGCCGTAGGTCTCGCCGTTGCCCTCGAATATCTGAGTCTGGAAGATCGCCTGGGGGGACAGCGTGTGGAACATGCTCTTCGCGGTGACGGTTCGCCCGGCCGTGTTCACGGCGGTGGCGGTCACCACGAACCGCTGCGAGGTCCCAAGCGTCCAGTTGCTCCGCCACACCGTGCCGTCATGGCTGAATGTCCCTGAGGCCTGGGTACCGGATGTGTGGACCGTAACGTTGGTCAGCTTGCCGCGCGCGGCGGTAACTGTGATCCCTGCCCCCGGTTTGACGTCTTTGCTGCCACTCGCGGGCGTTATGGTCACCTGCGCAGCGGGAATGACCGGCGCGGCTTTGGCCTTCTGAGAACTCGCCGCGCCGGAAGAACACGCTGCGGCCAGCGCCAGCGTTGCCGCGGCGATGAGCGCCGCCGCAGACTTGACTGCCGCCGCTGTCCTCGGTGCATGCTGGCCGCGTCGCCGCTCTGGCGCACCGATGATGCTCCGCACGCTTACCTCCCGTCGCCGACCCTTGGGGCTGGCTCGACGCCAGTCGCGGGACCCGCGGCTCATTGCCGACCCTGAGGCTAGGGCTATCAGCTGCCAACGGCCCTATAAACGACGCATCCACGTTCTAGGTTACGTTGCCACCCAGACAATCGATGCACCGGTGACTGGTGGGGCAGCAGCTTGGCGATCGCACTAGAACGGCGCCTCAGAACTGTCGTTAGCTGGCTTGGCCGCGCCATGCGCGGCCATGGCGGTGGCGAGCCGAGCACGGGCGCCCTCCAGCCATTCGGCGCAGATCCTAGCCAGCTGCTCGCCCCGCTCCCAGAGCTTCATCGACTCTTCGAGAGTGAGCCCGCCAGCCTCGAGGCGCTTGACCGTGGTGACCAGCTCGTCTCTGGCCTGTTCGTACGAGAGGGCCTCCGCCTGTTCGTCAACCACTGGTTCACCCTATGTGACCGTCAGCGCTCGCCGTCACCGCAAGCTGGTCCTCCGCGAACCTGATCACCAGATCGTCGCCGGTGGCGACCTGGGCGGCCGTGCGCACGATGGCGCCGTCCGACCGCTGCACGATCGCGTACCCGCGACGCAGTGTCGCGGCCGGAGACAGGGCTAGCAACCGTGCGCGGGTGTGCGCGACATCGTCGCGCGCACGGGCGAGCATCGCGACGACACATCGGCGGGCCCGGTCGGTCAGCTGGTCCACCTGCTGCGCTCTCCGTTCCACCTCAACGACCGGGCTCGCAAGCGCCGGGCGCGTCTTGATCGCGGTCAGCCAGGCCGCCTCCCGGTCGATCCTGCCGACGACGCAGCGGCGCGCCCGGCCGCGCAGGTCGTCAATGATCGCTGTCTGCTCACCGACGTCTGGGACGACCCGCTTGGCGGCGTCGGTTGGTGTTGCGGCCCGCACGTCAGCGACGTGATCGAGGAGGGGTACGTCCTGTTCGTGGCCAATGGCGCTGACTACCGGCGTCTGGCACGCGGCCACGGCCCTGACCAGCGTCTCGTCGGAGAACGGCAGGAGGTCTTCGATGCTGCCGCCACCCCGGGCAATGATGATCACGTCCACGATCGGGTCGGCGTCCAGCCGATGCAGCGCATCGATGATCTCGGTCGCCGCATAAGGCCCCTGCACGGCGACCTCCTCGACGGCGAACGCCGTGGCAGGCCAGCGCCGGTAAGCGACCTGCTGCACATCGCGTCGCGCGGCCGAGTCGCGGCCACAGACGAGGCCGATCTTGCGGGGCAGAAACGGGAGCGGGCGCTTGCGTTCCGCGGCGAACAGGCCTTGGGCGGCGAGTTCGCCGCGCAGCCGGTCCAGCCGCGCCAGAAGCTGACCGATGCCGACAGCTCGGATCTCCAGCGCGGTGAGCGCGAACGCGCCACGGTTGGCGTTGAAATCCGGCCGGGCCCAAACGACGATGCGGGCACCCTCCTGGGGCGCAGGGTCTGCGGCCTCGAATACCTGCCGTGTGCAGATCACCCGGACGGAGACAGCGGCGATCGGGTCGCGCAGGGTCAAAAAGACCGTCCCGCGGGTTCCGCGTACGTTCAGCTCGGCGATCTGCCCCTCGACCCACACGCGACCGAGGCGCGCGATCCACCCACCGACCAACTGAAGGACGGTGCGCACCGGCGCCGGCGACTCAGCTGATGTCTCCAGCGGCATGACAGTGATTGTGCGGCGGCCCGGCGCGGTTAGCCGCCCATTTCCCGAAGCTTCTCGATCCGGCGTTCGTACATCGTGATGACATCCGAACGACTGCCGTGCGCCTTCTCATAGCGCAGCGCCTGACGCACCTGCGCGAGGTCGAGGCCGCGTAGCCGGGCGCGAAGCGACGCCACGGAAAGCTGATCGTAGTTAGGGAATGGCTGGCTCGCTGCGTCGCGGCTGACCGGCTCGGCCTCGGCGGTCGGCTTGGCAGCGGCCGGCTTGGCAGCACGGGCCTTGGCGGGCGCAGTGGGCTTGGCAGCGGCCGGCTTGGCAGCACGGGCCTTGGCGGGCGCCGCCGGCTTGGCGGACGCGACCCGCGTGGCAGCGGCCGGCTTGGCAGCGGCCGGCTTCGCGACCCCCGCAGGCTTGGCAGCGGCCCGCTTCGCGACGCCCGGAGGCTTGGCCGGACTGGTCGTTGCGGCAGATGCGGCACGTGCCTTGGCTGGGGTCGGCGTGGCAGCAGGTGCCGCAGTGGCGGTCGGCCTGGTGGCCGGTCCCTGGTCGGTCGGTTTGGCGCCATCCGGCCTGGTGGTCGCCGCGTTAGCCGAATGAGTGCCAGCCTCCGGCGCGTCCTGGCCCCTGAACCTGCGGCGCACCTTGTCAGAAACGAGCAGCGCCTGACCGATGCCGGCGAACACGGCGCGCAATGCGTGCGCCGGCGCCTCCTTCATGCGCTCAGGGACGTTCGGGATGCGCATAATAGATCTCTCCCTTCGGCTTGGAGCGGGATCCAAACCTGGCGGACGCCGATTTTAGCGGCAATGCTGCCATAAACAGCCGGTTCGGAACGCGTTCCGGGCAGGCCAAAGTCGTGTCGGCCAACGGCGGGTGCCTGACGCCCGTGCAGTCGCCGGGCTTGGCCGTCGTCGCCGCCTCTAGGCGGGCCCGTACGATGGGGGCATGCCTGGACGTGTGCTACTCGCCAAACCTCGTGGCTACTGCGCGGGCGTCGACCGCGCGGTCCAGACGGTCGAGAAGGCGCTGGAGCGCTATGGCGCCCCCGTCTATGTGCGCAAGCAGATTGTGCACAACACCCACGTCGTCCAGTCTCTGGAAGAACGTGGCGCGATCTTCGTGTCGGAGACCGAAGAGGTGCCACGCGGCGCTGTCGTTGTCTTCTCCGCCCACGGGGTGGCGCCAGGGGTGTACGAGGACGCCAAGCAGCGGGGCTTGCACACGATCGATGCCACCTGCCCGTTGGTCTCCAAGGTTCACAAGGAGGCGAGGCGGTTCGCCGCCCAGGACTACGACATCCTCCTGATAGGACACGAAGGGCACGAGGAGGTTGTCGGCACGACGGGTGAGGCGCCCGCGCACATCCAGCTCGTCGGGAGCCCGGATGAAGCCGCCGGAATCGCGGTGCGCGATCCCGCCAAGGTCGCGTGGCTGTCGCAGACCACCTTGTCGGTGGATGAGACCAACGAGACGGTCGCCGCGCTCCGCTCTCGCTTCCCGCTTCTCGCTGATCCACCAAGCGATGACATTTGCTATGCGACCCAGAACCGTCAGGCGGCAGTCAAGCAGATCGCCCAGCGCTCGGACCTCGTCATCGTGGTGGGCTCGCGCAACTCCTCCAACTCAGTTCGGCTGGTCGAGGTGGCGCTCGACGCCGGGGCTAAGGACGCGCACCTGATTGAGGACGCGGCCGCCATCGATCCGAAGTGGCTCGCCGACATCGCGGTTGTCGGCGTCACCAGCGGCGCGTCGGTGCCGGAGGACCTGGTCACCGGAGTGATCGACGAACTGGCGGCGCGCGGGTTCAGCGCGGTCGAAGAGGTGGAGGAGGTCGAGGAAGACCTCATCTTCGCGTTGCCGCGTGAGCTACGGCACTAAATGTCACGCGCGGCCTACGTGACGGCGGTCGCATAGACCACGATGTTGCTCAGGTAAGACTTCAGCCGCTGGTCGAAGACACCGCCGCAGGTGACAAGGCGCAACTCCGCGTCGGGCGTGGGCCCGTAGACGGCCGCTGTCGGGAACCTGCTCTTGTCGTATCGGCGCACAGAATCGACACGGAAGACGGCGAGCGTGCCATCCGCTCGCCGTATGTACACGCGCGTACCCGGCCGCAGGTGAGGGAGGCGAAAGAAGACCGCCGGGCCGGAGGCCGAGTCGACATGGCCGAGGATGATTGATGAGCCGATCGCGCCGGGGCGTGGACTGCGGGTGTACCAGCCCGCGACGGCCGGATCGGCCGGCACCTGGATGGTGCCGGCCGAGGTGAGGCCCAGATCGATCAGCCTGGTGCGCACGCCGATGGCGGGGATGCGCAGCGCGACGGGTCGCGGGGTCCGGTGCCGTGCAGACGGGCGGCGCAGGTCGTAAAGAGTTGGGGCGGGGATCGCTCCGGCGGTGCCAGGCGATAGCGCTGCGGCGTCGGCGGACGACGTCGCCGGGGACGCGCGGGCCGGCAGGGTTGCCGGCTCCGCACCGCGTCCATGCAAGGCGATGCCCGTCACACCGGCGCCGACGCCGACCACGCCCGCGATTACCGCTGCGGTCGCGGCGGCCCGCCCGGCAAGCGTGACCATCAGCGTGTGCGGATGGCGTCACCCCGGATCCGCCGCAGCCTGACCGCACCGGCTGCCGCGAGAAGCCCGCCGCCTGCCATGCCTACGAGCCACAGCGGGGCAGAGGAACGCGGCGCACGGGGTGCGGCCCCGCCGAGCCCGGTGCCCGCCGCGCCGACCGGCATGGCGTGGCTGCCCGCCGCGTCCTCGAGGCTGTCGACCCGCAGGCCCTTCGACGCGTCGAGCACGACAAGGGTGTGGATGGTGTCTGCGGACAGCCGCAACCGCCGCGCGGCATGATCGGTGCCGCCGGCCACGCGCACCGTGTGCTCACCAGGTGAAACGGCGCGGTAGCCGGTGACGCTCGCGAACGCGAGCTGGCGTGCGAGCACCCGTCCCCCCTCGGTCACGGTCACCTTGTGCTGCTGCAACGAGGCCTGGATCACGCGAACGAGCGCCTGCCCCGGCGGTGAGGTCATTCGATCCGCGAGCACCTGGAGGCGAAGTCCTGACGCAGGTCCGAGACCCGCGACGGTGTACGAGGCGCCCGTACTGACGCGAACGCTTGTGGACAGCACGGGAGAGGACGTCGCCGCGGCGCCGGCCGCCCGCATCGCGACGGTGTACTGGCCGCTTGCGACCGCCATGTAGGACGACACGTCACCGTAGGCCACGTGCTTGAGCACGATCGCGGCCTTGGGGTTGCCGAACGAGTAAAGGTAGACGTCGACGGCGGGCGTGTTGGGTGACAGGTGGGCGCACCGGACCCAGCCCGTGCCCGACGCCGACGCGGCCGACGATGCGCCGACGAGCAGGCCGGACGCAAGAAAAAAAGCGGCGAACGGCGTGGCCAGCCGTAGCGCCCTTCCCGACAGTCTCATGACTTTCCCCATTTCTCACTGATAACCAGCCGCACCGACCGGTTCTAGAGATCACGTCGTGGTTGGAATCGTTGATCACTGAGTCCGGCGCGCGCCGAGCAAACCGAGCGGGCTCGGCGCGCCAAACTCGATGCGAAGTGCGGCCGGGCCACTGCCGAGCCGCACCACCCCCACCCGCGCGGGCAGGAACGGGGGGCGCTGCCCGAGCAGGAAAGTGCGGATCGTCTGCAACTCAGCGGGGTTACCGGTGCTTGATATGTCCATCACACGCAGTGGCACGCCAGGGGACGCGCCCGGCGCGGTGCCCCTGAACCCGAGGATGTCGAGCGAGTGCCAGGTGGCGAGGGCGGCAAGCGTGATCAGCAGCCGGGAGTCCACCGTGCCGGAAGCGAGATCGCGGCCGGCCTCTGCGGCGGCGTGTATCCGTGGATTTCGGATCAGCTCCGCTCCGGCAGCGCGCCGCGCGACCTGGTCGGATCTGGCTTCGGCCCGGTAGGCCCTCGCTCCGTCCGGCGCGACGGCGAGCACGTCGATCCGGGTGGCGCCAGATCCGAAGCTCGCGATGACGGTTGGCGCGTACACCAGCCGCAGGCGGCTGCCGAGCCGGTTGCGAACCGCCTGCGTCGCCACGATCACATCGGAGCCGAGCGGATCGGCCGACGCCGACCGCAGCACAAGCAGGTTGTCCGCGGGAAATCCGTCCGCCTGCAGCGCCGGGCATGTTCCGGGGTCGCACGCGACGATGGCGTCCCTGCTGACCTGTGCTGCGACCCAGGCGGCCGCCCGCTGGCCGACCGCGGCGGACGTGCCAAGCGCGGCGCCACCCTGGCCGCGGTTCGGTGACCCGGGCGTCGCCGAGGGGCTTGGCACGGTCTCTTGCAACCGCGCCGTGGTGAGCCCACCAGCGGCCAAAGCCGCGAGCACCAGCGCAATCAGCGCGATCGCCCAGCGGCGCTTGCGCGAGGTGTCATTTTGGCGCCCGCCACGCCGCCGCATCCACAGCCGCACCGTTGTGGCGATGACCCTCAACCACGACGGCGTCGCCTGTCGCGGGTCGGGTCGGCGCTGCCGGGCGGGCGGCCGGGATTTAGGGCCTTCTCGCCCATTGTGACCAGAACCAGAACCGGCGTCCCCGGCATCGGGCCCGATGCGGCCTTCAGAGTTCATCCGGAGCAGCGCCGAGATCGTGGACTGGGGAATCTGAGCGGCCTGCCCCGGCCGAGGCGGCATCGAGGACGGAACGCCGCGCGGCCGCCGACGCGGCAGCGTGCGGTTGCCCTCTCCCATGCGCGCACACCCCCCGGAGCCGCGCTCGTGTCCGAGACCTCGGCCCCATAGAACAGATGAGCACAGTGTGACGGGCTTTTCAACCGAAATCGCTCTATGCTATCAAATAACTACGTAGCGAAACGAGCGTTACGCGCAAATAGGTATTTATTTCACCCGAGTCCGGGTCCGGGTGGCGGCGCCCGGCTCGCCGCGAACCCCCTCGCGCAGGGCGCGCACGTTCGCCGGGAGCCCACGTGCCAGCGCGATGACCGTGCCGAGCGCCGTTCCTGCGAACAACCATGGCGCGACATTCCCGAGCGTCGCCAAAGTTCCCTCGGCTACCGAGAGCACGCTCGCTCGCGCCGTCGTGGCCTGCACGCAGACCACCGCGGTGCCGAACAGCATCGGGGGTGTCACCACCACGGACAACAGCTGACTACGTCGCACCGCGGACGTAGCGAGTGCGCAGGCAGCCAGATAGCACACCCCGGCCAGTGCGCCGAGGTGGACCTCGTCGGCAACCAAGACGCCGAGCAGCGAGAGCGCGAAGACCGCGAGCACGCCACCACGGCCGGTCAGCCGCGCCGGCCGCTGCCCGTTCACCGCCTTTCCCCGCAGGGCGCTGAGTGCGCCGTTCCACGACTCTGGCGTCGGCATCGCGGGCACGTCTTCCCCTTGAGTTCCAGTGTCACCCGCGCTACCGATGGCTATCCCACCGCACCAGCGCGGCGGGCGGAAGCCAAAAGCCCAGCGGGCGGACCCATGACCAGTTCTGGGCCAGACTCGGTGACGAGCTCGGGTGCCGAGATTGCCCGCGTGGTTTCCTCGACCGGCCTGGGCGGCGCCAGTTCCGCCTCGACGACACCGAGCTGGTTCAGCTTGCGTGCGCTGACAAGCACCCGGCTCTCAAGCGACCCGACCGCCTGGTTGTAGGTCGACACCGCGTTGGTCAGCGCGCGGCCCAGCCTGTCCACATGGCGGCCCATACCGCTGATCCGGTCGTAGAGTTCTCTGCCCAGGTCGAAGACCACCCGGGCGTTCTCCGACAGCGCGGCTTGCTGCCAGGCGTAATGCGCGGTGCGCAGCATGGTGACCAACGTGGTGGGGGTGGCGATGTGTACGCGGCGAGCCATCGCGTATTCGAGCAGGCCTGGGTCGTGCTCAAGCGCGGGGGCGAGGAACGCCTCGCCGGGGATGAACAGCACCACGAACTCCGGCGTCGTGCCGAGCGAGGCCCAGTAGCCCTTGGCGGCCAGCCGGTCCACGTGCTCCTTGAGATGACGGGCATGCGCGCCGAGCCTGGCGCCGCGCACGCCTTCGTCCTTCGCCTCCGCGGCCTCGAGGTAAGCGGCCAGCGAGACCTTGGAATCGACCACGATGTTCTTTCCGCCCGCCAACCGGACTACGAGGTCGGGTCGCTGGGACCCGTCGGCCGTCTGCACGCTGACCTGCTCGTCGAAGTCGCAGCGCGCCATCATGCCAGCGAGCTCCACCACCCGGCGGAGCTGCAGCTCGCCCCAGCGCCCCCTCGCCTCTGGCCGGCGCAGCGCGGTCACCAGCGCCTGGGTCTGGTCTCGCAGCGCCTCGGAGCTCGCGCGGACGAACTCGACGTGCTTCGCGAGCTCGGCGTGTGAGGCGCGGCGAGCGGCATCCGATTCGCGCAGCTGCAGCTCGACCCGGGCCAGGGTTTCCTTCAGCGGCTCCACGAGATGCTCGACAGCGACGCGCCGATTCTCAAGCTCGCTCGTCGCCTTGACCCCGAACGCCTGCATCCTCACCTCGGCCAGCTCAAGGAACGTGCGGCTGTTGGCGTCGAGCGCTTCTGTGGACATCGCCCGTATCCGCTCAGCGAGCTGGCCTTCGACCAGGTCGGCTTTCTCGCGCGCGGCGCGCTCGATCAGCGCGGCCTTCTCTTCGGCGGCGCGCACTTGGGCGGCGAGGCTGGCGGCTTGCACGGCATGGCGGCTTCGCGCGGTGAGGTAACCAATCGCCGCGCCCACGACCGCGCCAAGCACGAGCCAGGCAAACAGCGAGATCGGGTTCATGTAACGCAATGGTCGCAGCCCTTGGTGACCGTGGGGAACATGACACGCCAGGGGAGCCGGATTCGCCCGTGCCGTCTTAACGCCCGCGCGGCGGGGTGGCCAGAATAGTCCACGCCGTTACGTAGACTCCCGCGGGTGAGCTTGTCCATCGGGATCGTTGGCCTGCCAAATGTCGGTAAGTCAACCGTTTTCAACGCGCTTACCAAGGCTGGGGCGCTTGCCTCGAACTATCCATTCGCGACCGTTGAGCCGAACGTCGGTGTGGTTGGGGTCCCGGATCCGCGCCTTGCCGAGCTGGCGCGGGTGTACGGCTCGGCACGCATCGTGCCGGCCACGGTTCAGTTCGTCGATGTCGCCGGGCTGGGACGCGGTGCCTCACGGGGTCAGGGCCTGGGCAACCAGTTTCTCGCCCATATCAGGGAAACCGATGCTATCTGCCAGGTCGTGCGGGCCTTTGCCGACGCCGACGTCGCCCACGTGGACGGAACGGTGAACCCAGAGCGCGACATTGACACGCTTAACATCGAGCTGATCCTCGCCGACCTCCAGACGCTGGAGAAGGCAGTGCCGCGCCGTGTCAAGGAAGCAAGAACACATAAGGATCCCGAACGGCTGCGCAAGGCGGACGCCGCGGCACGTGCCGTCGAGCTGCTGAACGAGGGCCAGATCCTGCGCGCGTCGGCCATGGCCGGCGAGATCAGCCTCGCGGAGCTTGCCGACCTGCACCTGCTCACCGCCAAACCGTTCCTGTTTGTGTTCAACCTGGACGACACCGAGCTAGGTGACACCGAGCTTCGTGCGCGCCTTGCCAAGCTAGTGGCGCCGTCGCCGGCCGTGTTCCTGGACGCTAGGACCGAGGCCGAGCTCGCGGAGCTGCCCGACGACGAGGCTGCGGAGCTGCTCGCCGAGCTTGGCCAGCAGGAGCCGGGGCTCGCCGGGCTCGCCCGCGCCGGGTTCGCCGGGCTTGGCTTGCAGACGTTCCTCACCGCCGGGCCCAAGGAGGCGCGGGCCTGGACCATCAGGTCCGGCGCGACCGCGCCGGAGGCGGCCGGAGTGATCCACACCGATTTCCAGCGCGGGTTCATCAAGGCCGAGGTCGTCTCCTACGACGACCTCATCGCGGCTGGATCGCTGCCCGCGGCCCGCGCGGCGGGCAAGGTTCGCGTCGAGGGCAAGGACTACGTGATGTCTGATGGCGACGTTGTGGAGTTCCGGTTCAACGTCTGAGGCGGTGTGCATCCGACCGGAATAACGGTGCGCACACGTGGGGAGACGAAGCAGTAACCTCCGAGCTAGCTCGGAACACACTGTGACCGCTGCGAGAATAGGCGTCCATTACTGGGGTCTTATGCCGCACAATGGACCACAAGACCGGCACGGTTGACCTCAGCCGGTAACTGCTGTGCCTGGATATCAGGCTGGGACGTCAGGGGTCTCTGGAAGGGATGCCCGCAGCGGCGCGGCGCACGCAACGGAGGTGTAATGGCTCGCAGGTCGACGCTCGAGCCCGGTCCGCGGCAGGCCACGTACGGCGGCAGGCCGCCATCGAGCGCTCCTGATGGCGTGGAGAACGCCCGCGGCGGCAAGTCCAGGGCCTGGAGTGGCGGTGGTGGCCGTTGGTGGGTGTGGGTCGGACGAGTAGTTGTGTGGGCCGTGCTGATCGTCATCGCGGTCAATGGCGTGCGGGCCATCTTCACACGTGAAACTCACACATCCGGCGCGGTGCGTGGGTCGGCGCAGCAGACGAGTCCCTCGAACCGTTTCCCCGTGACCATGGCCGAGGCCTTTGCGATGCAGTTCGGCCAGGTCTACCTCAACGTCGATCAGGCCCACGCCGGCCAGCGCGCCAGGCAACTTGCGGCGTTCATACCTGACGGCGCAGGCCAGCTCGGCTGGAATGGTGTCGGAAGAATGCGGCTGCAAACGGAGCAAGTGGCCGGCATTAATGTGCGGGACGCGCACAACGCGCTTGTTCAGTTGCTCGTCACGGTCAATGGCAAGCCGATGGAGTTCGCGGTGCCGATCTACGCCGCCGCGGGCGGAATGGTTGTATCTGGTGAGCCGGCGCTGCTTCCACCGCCGAACCGGATCAGCCCGCCCGCCACTCAGCCGACCGGCAACCCCGATCTGGCCACGCAAAATGCATTCCAGAGTTTTCTCCCCTCATTCTTCCAGGCTTACGCGGGCAGCGACGCCGCCACCCTCGACCGGTTCATCACCAAGGGCTTTGTGATCACTGGGCTCGGCGGCGTCGTAACATACGACTCGATACAGGGTCTGTACATCCCGCAGGGCGGTTCGGAGCGGGACATCACCGTGACTGTCCGCTGGCAGCTTCCAGGTCAAAGCGGTGTGGCGGCGGCCACGCTCGATGTGACCTACGACATGACGTGGATCTTCCAGGGCGGTAATTGGTCTATTGAAACCATCTCAGGTTCGACGCAGCAGGCAGGGCAGCAGCAGTGATGGCGAGGCAGCGCTTGCCGGAGCCGTGGCCCTTGTCTACCGAGTGCGGCGCGCGGCTGTCTACCGAGTGCGGCGCGCGGCGCCGTATCACGCCGCCAAGCGCGGCTGGCGCGTTACCCCCCATGACTGGAGACACCCGCATGCTCACGGAAGCCTCACCTGCTCGGAAAGAGTGACCTGATGTTGTCGCACCAGTTCAGCGTGGCGTACCCGATCGCGGCGACGCTTAACTCAAAGGGTCTCGTGACCTATCTTCAGCAGCTGTTCGGCCCGCTTTTCCTTGGAATCGTCGGGATCGTTGCGCTCTTCTTCTTGTTCACCAGGGAAATTACCAGGTTCGTTCAGTTCCTTGTCCTCGCGATTGGAATCGCCGTCATCTTCTACACACCGAGCATCGTGCAGACTCTCGCCACCGGCATCGCCAACGCACTCGGCGTTCACTGACGCTGCCACAGCGGAAGGAGAGCACCCGCGTGGACCTGCCCACGTACACCAACATCTGGCGCATCGAGAAGCGGCTTTACAAGATCTATGACTTCCGCCTGCCGTTCCCGCTTCCGATCGGCCAGATAGCCGTGTTCGTGGCAGTCACCGTTCCGTACATCACGGCGCTTGTCGCGGCTGGCCTGCCCATTGACCACCGCCTGTTCTGGCTGTACGTGCTGCCGCCGCTGGTTGTGACGTGGCTCGCGACCAGGCCGGTGCTTGAGAACAAGCGACTGCCCGAGTTGCTCGCCTCACAGCTGCGATATCTCGCCGAGCCGCGGAGTTGGTGCAGGCTCATTCCGGTTACCGAGGCCGACGAGATCGTGATCGTCGGCCGGGTCTGGCACCGGGCCGCCTCCCGGGCACGTCCGGCGGTCGGTGCGGCGCGGGCGCCGCGTTCGGCAGCGGCAACGGCGGGGCAGCCAAAAGCCGCGTGGCCCGTGGATGCCCCAGGTCACGTGCGTGTCCCGGGTTCTGTGGCTGCCGCCGGTTCTGCGTCTGCGGCCGGTTCTCTGGCTGCCGCCGCGTCTGTGGGCGCTGCCGGTTCTGTGGGCGCTACCGTGTCCATTCCTGGCGGGTCCGGGGCCAGAGCCACCCGCGCGGCGGCCGCTGCCGCCGCGCCGCGAGATGTGCCGTGGCAGCATAGGCGAGCGCGCCAGGCATTCCCGCCGGCTGTCCACGCCACGGCGAAGCCCACCGACCAGACGGAGCTGGCTTCTGGGCGTGCGGACGGCGCTTCGACGCAGGAAGGAACGTCGGCACAGGAGGGAGCGGGTCGCGAGCGCGTGCGCGCCATGTCGTGGCCCGAAGCTCGCACGGCGGCGCTGCGCCGCGCGGCCGCCGGGCAGCCGTTTGCTCGGCGCGGTGCGCTCGAGGTGGCGCACTCCGACAAAGCAGGCGCGGCCAGCCGCGACCGCGTTCCCGCCAGCGATACCGCTCCCCGCCCCGTCACCCGTCAGCGCGCGGCCGAGACGCCGACCTCTGGTCCTCCGGCCAGTGGAGCATCCCCGGCCCCAGCGGCGCAGGCCGCGGCCAGTGGCTCATCCCCGGCTGCATCGACGTACGCGGCGGCCACTGGAGGGTCCCAGGCCTCAGTGGGGCAGGCCGCGGCCAGTGGCTCGCCCCGGGTGTCTCGCGCCGCGGCCAGTGGCGCACGTCCCGCTCCGGTGGGGTCGGCTGCGGCCGCCGCGGCGCCGCCTGCTTCTGCTTCCGCTGCGGCTGCCGGGCCCGGTTCGCCGCTGCCTGGCGGGCCTGCGGCGGGCGTGACGCCTGCTGCTTCCGCTGCTGGGGCCGGTTCGCCGCTGCCCGGCGCACCAGCCCGGGCACCTGCCACAGCCAAAGCGCGGCCGCCCTTTCCCGTGCCGGCGTGGGCGTCCGCCGCTGGGCCGGCCGCTGCGCGAGCCGCTGGGCGAGCGGCCGGGCCGACCGCTGCGATGCCGCCGCATGCCGCGCTGCCAAAGTCAGCAGCAGCCGCGCCACCGGCTGGGCTGTCCGCGCCACCGGCTGGGCCGTCATCGACGGTGCCAGGGCCGGCGCCCGCCGCGCCCCGCGGCCGACGGCTCGCCAGGCACGCGGCCGGCCGGTCCAGCGCCGCGTCGGGCCACGAGGCGCCGCAGCCATCGCAACCGCGCCCGTCCCAGCCGCAGGCGCCGGCCGAAGCCAGGGCGGTGCCCGCGCGACCACCGCGCCCGCAGGCCCCGGCGCGGCAAGAGCCCGCCAGGCCGGTCGAACGGGTCGTCCGCCGGTCGCGTGACGAACGTGCGCCTGGGTGGCACCGCCGGGCAAAGGTAGTCGTGGGCGGTCTCGCGCCGGGCCGTATCGACCCGGAGGAGCACGAGAAGGCCCGCTGCCGGGTCACCCTGGCTGGTCCGCACCGGATAGTCGTGCTCGGCTGCACGAGTGGCGCTGGCCAGACCGCCACCGCGCTGATGCTTGGTCAGCTGCTTGCCACGTTGCGCGCGGAACCGGTCGCCGCGCTCGATCTCAATCCTGGCGACCGATCACTGACCCGCCAGCTCCGAGTCCGGCCGGTCGCCACCGTTGGCGGGCTACTCGCCGACGCGAGGCCAGCCGCCATGGCCGCACGCGGCATCCCCGCCCCACGGGAACCACGGCTGGAGGTAATCGCCTCGGGCGAGGATCGAGTGGCCGTCCAAGGCCTGGACGACAACGCCTACCTGCGGCTCGCCGACATGCTCGGCGGACGCTACCTGCTCACCGTGGTGGACCCCGCGGCCGCGACGGTCGCACGCGTGCTCCGGATCGCTGACCAGCTCGTGCTTGTCGCGCCCGCAAGCGCAGACGCGCCACGTGCGGTCGCGATGACGCACGAATGGCTCGACACCCACGGCCACAGCGAGCTCGCCGCTCGCGCGGTCACCGTGATCAACGGCGTGAGCAAGCGAAGTATGGCCGACGTCGTGCAGGCCGAGAACGTTGCCAGAGGCCGAAGCCGCGCGATCGTGCGAGTGCCCTGGGACGATCAACTGGACGGTGACCGAGGACCGGTGCCCGGGCCCGGGCAGCTTCGCCCCCAGACCCGCCATGCGTACACCGCGCTCGGCGGTGTCAGCCTCGCCGGCTTCGCCGTCGTGGCAGAAGAGGTGGGGATATCGCGATGACAGGCAACGGCGCCCAACCGAACTCACCTGACGCGATGATGTCAACAGCGCACTGTCCGCGAAGGGGGCGCAAAGCTTGAGCAGCCGCACCAAGGAACGCCGCAGGCTCTCCGTCCGGTACTTCGACGACCGGATCGTTCTCACCGACACCCACGCCTGGGCCTACTACCGCGTTCCTACGGTGCCCTACGAGTTCACCACGCCAGAGGAGCGCGAGGCGCTCGCCACCAACATCACCATCGCGCTCGCCGCGGTACGGATGCCCGACGCCGAGGTCCATCTGCGCATCGCCCACCGCTCCTACCCCGCGGCCCAGTGGGCGCGTCAGCTCGACGCAACCGCGGACGAGGGACCGGGCTGGCTCGACTATCTGGACGAGATGTACCGGCATGTCTGGGCCAAAGACTTCTGGGCCAAGGAGGTGTACCTCGGTGTGCGGCTCGGCCAGCGCGGGATGCGGATGCAGCTGTCCGGCGGCGTGTTCGCGCACTTCATCTCCCTCTACCAGCGCACAGAGAAGACCCTTGGCCTGGAGGACGAGGCCATCGACGCCGGCGAGATCGCGAAATGGACCGAACAGGCCGACAGGCTCGGCCGGGCACTTAGCGGCAGCGCTCTTGCCGCGCGGCACGCCACCTCCGACGAGATCGCCTGGCTGTTCCGGCACACCTTGCTCGGGCCGGTCGGCGATCCGCCCCCGTCGGCCGCGTCGCGCAGAACATGGGGGGCTGGCGAGATCGAGGGCCTGTTCGAGGGCCAAGTCCACAACGGCCGGACCCTGCTGCGCATGGAGCATCCGACGGGCGAGTCCTTCGCGGCCTTCTTGTCCTTCTCCCGGTTCCCCGATGTGATGGCCTTCCCCGACGGGGAGCCGTGGCTGCACTTCGCGGACTCGCTGCCATTTCCTGTGGAGATCAGCTCCCGTATGAAGCTGATCCCGCCGGCCAAGGCGAGCAAGGATGTGAGCCGCAAGCTGGCTCACGCCCGTGACATGGACATTCACATCCGTGAAGCGGGCGCGGAGGCGCCCATAGCGCTCGCCGAGCAGCTTGAGGCGGCGCGGATGCTCGAGCACGGCATCACCAAAGAGCGGCTGCCGTTCGTGTACGGCTGGCACCGGCTGCTTGTCACCGCGCCAACCAGGCAGATGTGCGTGCGCCGTGTTGAGGCGGTGATCGAGCACTACCGCGATATCGGGATCGACATCGTCAACTCCACCGGTGACCAGTTCTCGCTGCTGTGCGAATCGCTCCCGGGAGACCGGATCAGGCTCAGCGCGTACGTGCAGCGCCAGCCCCTCTACACGATCGCGGGCGGGGTGCCCACCGCGACGGTTGATCTCGGCGACCGGGTGGCGGACGGCGGTTGGGTCGGCCCCTACATCGGCGAGACTCTCGGCCGGGCGCGATCGATCGTGCATTTCGATCCGCTGGTCGCCGCCGCTCGCAACCGGCCCACGGCGATCGCCGTGACCGGGGAGCCGGGCGGAGGTAAGACCACGCTCGCCCTGTTGCTCATCTACCAGCTCGCCCTGCGCGGGGTCACGACGGCAGTGATCGACCCCAAGGGCGAGACGGAGTCGCTGGTGCGGATGCTGCAAATGCGCGGCAGGCGGGCTCGTGTCCTGCCGCTCGGCTCGGCGGCGCCAGGCCTGCTCGACCCCTTCTCGTTCGGGGACGACCTCGCTGCCAAGCGCACGATGGCGACAGAAACGCTCAGGCTGTTGCTGCCACGGATGAGCGAGGAGCGCGAGAGCGCCATGATCCAGGCGATCGGTGTGGTCGCCGGGCAGGACCGACCGAGCCTCGGCAAGGTCGTCGATCACCTGGAGCAGTCCGGCGACCCGGCCTCGCGGAATCTCGGCGCGGTGCTGCGGTCGATGTCTGAGATGCGGCTGGCACGGCTCTGCTTCCACCCTTCCGGGGGTGAGCAGATCGACGCGGCCGGGTGGACGACTGTGTTCACGCTCAGCGGGCTCAGCCTGCCCGACGCGGCGGTGCGCCGCGATGACTACTCCTACGAGCAGCGGCTCTCGGTGGCGCTGCTCTACCTGGTCTCGCAGTTCGCCAGGCGGTTGCTCAACAACCTGGACCGACGGCGGCCAAAAGCCATCTTCCTCGACGAGGCGTGGGCGATCACCTCGACACCGGAGGGCGCCAAGCTTGTGCCGGAGGTCTCGCGGATGGGCCGGTCGCGCAACACCGCGTTGATCTTGGTGTCGCAGAACGCCGGTGATCTGCTCAATGAGCAGGTCACCAACTGCATCTCCGGCGTCTTCGCGTTCCGCTCCACCGAGCGCGTCGAGGTCACAAACGTGCTTGCCTTGCTCGGCGTCGAGGCCTCGGACGAGCACAAGGCCGTGCTGCGAAGCCTCGGCAATGGCGAGTGCGTCTTCCGCGACCTCGACGGGCGCGTCGGCCGGATCGGCGTGGACCTGATCTCGGAGGAATTGCTGCGCTGGCTCGACACGAACCCGACACGCGCCAGGCCGGACGAGCCCAAGCTCGACGACGGGCCTGCGCGCGAACTGCAACCTGGCACCGGGTCAGCGCCCGGCCAGGGCTGAATGCGACCGGACACCCAGCCGGAGGAGTCCTCATGGCGAGAGTGACACTGGCCCGCGGGGCAGCGTCGGTCGCCGCGGCCACGCTCGCGGTCGTGGCCGCTGTGCTCGGCGCGCCGGCCGCAGCGGCAGCGACGCACGCGGCAGGGCGGCACAGCGTGGGACACAGCGTCGCCGCGCCCGCGTCGCACCAGGCGCGTGCCGGGCTCGAGCCGACGACAAACCCAGGCGCCCCGGGGGTGAATCCGGGCGGATCGGCCGCTCCCACCACGGCGCCGCAAGGCGCGATCTGCACCGGGCTGACGATCGTTGGGCTCGGCGGGCTCTGCGAGGCCGGATCGGCCGTCGTTAACTCGCTCAACGACCTGTGCTCGCCCGGGCCGCCCGCGCCGGAACCGGCCGGCGGTGGCATCGACGCGATGATCCGGCCGCCCCAGACGGCGGCCGCAAACGCGCCAGGGAAGATGACCCTTTACCAAAATTACGGCATGGCGGGTCAGTCTTGGGCGCCGTACAACCTCAAGTGCTCGGACATGACGTCCATGATCGGCAACAGCGTCGCCAACGCTGTCTTCGACGCCGCGAAGGCGGTCGACCGCATCACGATCACCACCTATCAGTCGGCCGCGAGCGAGGGCCTGCTCGGCTGGCTCAAGCAGCGCGTCGACCAGCTCATTTCACAGATCGGGCACGCGGTCTACTTCCCCTACCTGGCCCCGATCGTGTTGCTCGGCGCCATCTGGCTGGCCTGGCAGGGCCTGATACGCAAGCGGGCCACGCGCACGCTCGAGGGCACCATCTGGATGGTCGTGGCGTGTGTGGCGGCGATCTGGCTGATCGGCCGCCCTGCCGACTTCACCGGCGTGGGCCAGAAGGTGTCGGATGGCATCAGCCAGGTGCTGAACGCCGCGTTCAGCAGGCTGCCTGTTTCCGGTGGCACAAGCTGCGTGCCGGTGGGAAAGGGCGATCCGCAGAGCACAGGCGAGAACTACGCCTACACCGGCGGCAATGAGGTGGTCAGCCAGAACGCGGACGAACTGTGGGCGGTCCTGGTCTGCAAGCCGTGGCTGGCCGGCGAGTTCGGCACGATGTCCAACACGGGCAACACCGGCGACGCGGTCAGCACATACGGCCGCGCCCTGCTCTGGTCTCAGGCCTACGCGGTCAACGAGCGGCCGACTCAGCAGCTGGCCACCCAGAAGCAGGACGTGTACCAGGGCATCGCGAACAAGCTGCAGCAAGACCCGGCCGTGTACCCGGTCTTCCAGGGCAAGCAGTGGGCGACCCGGCTGGAGATCGCGTTCGCCGGGCTCTTCGCCGCCCTGGTCGCGGGCGTGCTCGTGTTGCTGATCGCGATCACCTTAATTGTGCTGAAACTCGGCTTCCTGCTGTTGCTCGTCGCAGGGCCGTTCTTCCTGATCACTGGAACCCATCCCGGGTTCGGCAGGGTCATCGCTATCCGCTGGTTCGAGATGCTTGTCGGCGTCCTGATGAAACAGGCCGCGGTGGCGCTGACCCTGAGCGTCCTGCTGTACTGCTACGCGCTGGTGATGAGCGTCACAGACAATGCGCTGCCCTGGGTGTTCAAGATCATGATGATCGCCCTGCTCACCGTGGCTGTGTTCATCTACAGACGGCCGTTCCAGCATCTGTTCACGTCGGTCGGCTACGACATGGTCGGCGCCCGTGAGCGGGCGCAGGCGTACCGCGAACAGGCACGGTACGGATTCCGCGGGCAGACCGAGCTCGCGGCGACCACGGCCATCCCCGGTTATGCGGGCTACCGCGTCGGCCGGTGGGCTCGGCGTAACCCGGATCAGGCCGACCAGGCGGCCTTCCTCGCCCAAAACCTCGCGCGCGCGGCGGGCACAGGCGGCGTCGGTGCCGCGGTGGCGGCGGCCGGGCTGGCGCACCGCCGGGGGGGGAAGGGCCCGCCGAACGGGCAGGGCCCGCAAGAGGCGGCCGACGGCGGCGGGCCGGATCCAGCCGGGCCCACCCAGGGCGGTGCCAGGCCTGGTGGTGGCGCCGCGGTCCGGCCGGACGTCAGCGGCGAGAAGGGCAAGAGCCGCAGCGAGCCGCCGCCGCTCGACCTGCCACGGCGCGTGGGCGGGCCGGCCGCCCGCTGGCACCCCGGTCCCGACCTCGCCAGGCGCGGCGGCGTCCCACCCCTGTCATCCGGCGGCGCGCCGACGCAACAGCGCAGCGGGCAGGGGCGTTCTGGCGGTGCTGTGCCTGGCGCGGCGCAGCCGCGCCAGGCACAGCACTCGGCTTCTGCTCAATCCGGGCCGGCCCCGGCCAGTTCGTCATCCAGCCCTGCGGCGCCGCCGCCGCGGGTGAACCGTGAATCCCGCGAGCGTAAGGCCACCCGTAGCTGGGTCAGGCCAATCAGGCGTGACAGGTAGCGGGAGCCGTTATGGAGCTAAACCCGCGTCAGCAAAAGCTGGCATTCGCCGTCATCGTCGTGATACTCGCCGGACTGGGCGTCTACCTGCTGCTGCCGCAGGCGACCGGCTCACCGCGCGCCGCCACGTCGACCGCGCCGACGCCGCCACCGACCGCGGCCGAAGTGAGCCCGGCGGCGCCGAGCACCCCACTGCAATCGCAGCCGGTCGCGACACCCTCGGCCTCTGCGGCGGTGAACATCTTCAGCTGGCTGCCGTTCACACCCGCCGACCTGACCAAGGCCGCGTCGGTGACGATCCAGGCGGCTGCCTCCTACGACACCTTCCGTTACGACGAGAGCGCCACCACGTACGGCAACCGGTTGTCAGGCCTGGTGACCAGCCAGTACCTCACGGTGCTCGAGGGGGACTACAGCACCTATGGCGTTGCCAAGCAGAGGACCAAGGACAAGGAGGTCTCCACGGCGAGTGCGATGATCAACTCGCTGCGGGCCTTCAGCCCATCCAGCATCACGTTCGTCGTGACTATCAGCCAGCACGTCAAGAAGACATCCGGGACAAGCTCGCCGAGCAGCAGGTTTGCCATCACAGTGGTTCAGGTCGGTGGCGCGTGGCAAGTGGATCAGATCCAGCCAGCGTCAGCGGGTAACCAGTGAGCCGGCCGTGATAAGGCGCGGATTTGGCTATGACATCCGCCGCGGCGGCGGGCTCACCAGACGTGGCTCGCTCAGCAGCCGGCGCGGCTCAAACAGCGTGTTGGGCGGCCGAGGTGGCGGTGTGCTCGGCGGCGGGGTCGGCGGCCGCGGCGTGCTGCTCGTGCTTGCTGGGTTGGGTTCCGTCGCGCTCGCGGTGGCACTCACGATCGTGCCGATCGCGATGTCGGGAAGCTTCACCTCGCTGCCCGCGTTCAGCTCGCAGAACTGCACGCAGAGTTCGTCTCAGCTCACGGCGAGCAGACAGGCGAAGGACTCGATTCCGGCCAACTACCTCGCCATCTACCGCCGAAGCGGTGCGCGGTTCGGGATCGCGTGGCAGGTGCTCGCCGGCATTGGCGAAGTCGAGTCTGATCATGGTCGGGCGAACATGCCTGGCGTGCGCATGGGGCAGAACGGGTTCGGCGCGGCCGGCCCGATGCAGATCGGCATCGGGGGCGCGGCAGGCGACCAATGGGGCGGCCCGGCCGTCCACCAGGCGAGCCAGCATTTCGGCGGCGTCGCCACCGACGGCGACGGGAACGGCATCGACAGTGTCTATGCCGCGGCCGACGCGATACCCGGCGCCGCGCGGTACCTGGTCGGCCACGGTGCCCCCGGGGACCTGTCAGCGGCGATCTTCGCCTACAACCACCTGGAGTCCTACGTCCAGGACGTGCTCTCCTGGGCCAGCAAATACACCAAGGGCGGCTTCACGGTAAGCGCGGTCAACCTCGACAACGGCGCTTCCTGCGTCGACAGCCTGACGGCGAACATTGCCAACCACGTCGTCTCGGCCGCGATCTCCTACGCTCAGCAGCAACTCGGCAAGCCGTACCTGTGGGGCGGCACAGGACCGGAGGCCTTCGACTGCTCGGGCCTGGTGATGATGGCCTACCGCGCCGCCGGGATCAACATCCCCCGAACCTCGCAAGCTCAGTGGGCCTTCGGACCCCGGCTCCAGGCAGGCCATGAGCAGCCGGGCGACCTGGTGTTCTTCGCCGGGTCAGACGGCACGCCCGCCTCGCCGGGCCACGTCGGCATGGTTCTCGGCAAGGGCATGATGATCGAGGCCGAGCAATCCGGCGTACCCATCCACATCGTGAGCTACAAGGATCGGGGTGCCGTTGGCTTCTCTCGCCCCTGGGCGCACGCCGGCGTCGTCATCACCCGTTAACTCCTGGCTCGCGCCCGCAAGACGCTGATCTGGGAACGCGCCCGGCGGCTGCCGCGGTCACGGCGGCGCCGCGCGGCGCCCATCGGGGCCGGCAGGGACCGCGCGCCGCCTACGCCGCCGCGCGGTCCCTGATCGCGGTGATCACCGCCTTGGCCGGGCAGGTCAAGGCCCCGCCAGGGCAGGTGGGGGAGAACTTCGGCCGGCGCCCGGGCGCTGAGATCTACCTGTCCCAGCCCGGCGCGGCCGCATCACCGGCGCCCACCCGCAGAGCCCGGCGACGGCGACCCGCGCCGCCGCACCGGCGGCAAGGCCCGCAAGAACCACGCCGCCACCAGCCCCACCACCCGCGCGCCCGGCAACAAGACGGCCGTCACCGCCCG
>WNGF01001217.1_pt1 | contig 37759 bp, 29 predicted proteins | sample 5400641 | NCBI WGS metagenome assembly WNGF01 (sample SAMN13153371, study PRJNA577476) | soil metagenome | isolation source: 80 cm soil or saprolite under grassland replicate 2 | place: USA:California | collected 2016-06-15 | reverse complement strand
TCACGGCGCCAACCGCCTGTCCGACAACGCCATCACGGAGTGCGTGGTGTTCGGCAAGCACGCCGGCCGCTCGGCGGGTAAGTATGCGCGTGCGCATCAGCCGCCCGCCGACGTGAGCGACCTCGCCCGGCAGGCGCGCGAAGAGATCCAGGCGGTCAGGCGGGAGAGCGGCGAAACGCCGGAGGCGGTAGAGAAGATGATCCGCGAGACGGCGTGGCGCTGCGCCGGCGTGGTCCGCGACGCCAAGCTCCTCGCCGAGGGCCGCGACCGCTTCCGCGAGGTCCGCGATCTGCCGCTGCGCGCCCGTGATCTCTGCGACGTCGTCATGGCCCTCGAGCTCCGGAACCTGGCGCTGGTCGGCGAGGTCGTCTGCGCCTCCGCCCTCCGACGCGAGGAAAGCCGCGGCCAGCACTACCGCGACGACTTCCCCGACCGCTCGCCCCAGGGCGAGCGCTGGATCGTCGCGACGCACACGCCGGACGGCCCCGTCCTCGGCGACACCAACGTCCCCGGCCACGGCCTCGGCTTCGCCGAAGCCCTCACAGCGAGTCAACGAGGAGAAACGACGTGAGAGATCACGAAGTCGACAACCGCTGGCGGATCGGCACCGCCCTGGCGATCCTGCTCGTCATGGCGCTGGGCGGCCCGCTACCTGGGCATGCCGCCGGCAAGCTTCGTGTGGGCCAGACCTACGTCTGGCTCGGGGATCTGCCGCTCTACATCGCGCAGGAGAAGGGGTTCTACAAGAAGCACGACGTGGACGTGGACTTCATCACGTTCCGCGGCGGCGGCGAGCTGGCGAGCGCGCTCGTCGGGGGCAGCGTCGACGTCGCCGTCGCCGCGCTCGACCACGCCATCAAGATGCGAGAGAAGGGCCTGGACGTCGTGAGCGTGCTGGTGATCCAGGACAAGCTCGGGTTCACGATGTTCGCCCGCAAGGGCGCCGGCATCAAGACCGTCGCCGATCTCAAGGGCAAGGTGCTGGGCACCTCCGCTCCCGGCAGCGCCTCCGACAATTACATGCGCTATCTCGTGGCCAAGGCCGGGCTCGATCCCGTGAAGGACGTGACTCTCGTCGCCAGCGGCAACGAGGGGCGCATCGCGGCCCTCAAGCAGGGCGCGGTCCAGGGGGCCGCCTTCAGCGAGCCCGGGACCAGCGTCGTCCTGAGCGAGGGCTTTGGCGAGGTGCTCCACGACGGCACTCAGTGGGAATACCCATTCACGGTGGCGATGGTGAAGCGGGACGTCCTGGCCAAGAACCGTGAGGCGGTGAAGGCGTTCGTCGAGGCGACGCTGGAGGGGGCCCGGCTCATCCGCGCCAACCCCGCCGAGGCCGAGGCCGTGGCCGTGAAGCTGTTCGGCAAGGCCGATCCTGGCGTGATCCGGCAGGCCACGCGGAACTACGTGCCGACGTTCTCGCAGACGGGCGCGTTCTCGGAGAAGTCCGTGAAGTTCGCGATGGAGCTGCTCGTCGATACCAAGACCATCAAGGAGCCCGTGCCGATCGCGCCGCTGCTCGATCAGAGCCTGCTCCCCAGGCGATGACGGCCGGGCGCGCCGGGCGGCGGCTGCTCATGGCCCGGCTCGGCCTCATCGCGGCCTTCCTCGCCGTGTGGGAGGGCGTCGTTCGCCTGCGAATGGTCGATCCCTTCTTCACGAGTCGGCCATCGGCGATCTTCGCCAGCTTCGCCGACGGCGTCGCCAGCGGCGACCTCGTGCGTCATACCGCCGTCACCTCGCTGGAGATGCTGCTGGGCTGGGCGCTCGGTGGAGCGCTCGGCATTGCCAGCGGGTTCCTGCTCGCGAAGTTCGAGTTCCTCAATCAGGTCCTCGATCCGATCATGTACGCGCTGAACGGCCTGCCCCGCGTGGCGCTGGCCCCCCTCTTCATCATCTGGTTCGGCATCGGCTTCGGATCGAAGATTGCCATCGGCGTGTCGATCGTCTACTTCATCTGCGTCTTTGCCACGTACGGCGGCATCCGCAGCGTCGACCAGGCGCTTGTCGACGCCGTGCGCGTGCTCGGAGGCTCCGAGATCCAGGTGAGCCGCAAGGTGGTGCTGCCGTCCTGCCTGCCGTGGATCTTCTCGGGCCTCAAGGTCAGCGTGGGCATGGCGCTCATCGGGGCCATCGTCGGCGAGTTCATCGGCGCGCGCAGCGGGGTCGGGTACTACATCGCCTACTCCGCCGGGCTCTTCGACACCGCGGGAGTCTTCGCGGGCATCTTCGTCCTCATGCTGATGGCGGCGGTGTTGAACGAGCTCATCAAGGTCGCCGAGCGACGCCTGCTGCGCTGGCGGCCGCCGCTGCCCGACCGCTGAGCGCGCCCGTGGCCAACGTCGCCATCGAGCTGACGGGTGTGGGGCGGATCTTCGAGGGCAAGGACGGCCGCCGGGAAATGCAGGCCCTCGAGGACGTGTCCTTCCGCGTCTTCGAGGGCGAGTTCGTCTCCCTCGTCGGCCCCAGCGGGTGCGGGAAATCCACGGTCCTCAACCTCGTGGCGGGGCTCACGCGGTGTAGCCAGGGCACGATCCTCGTGCGGGGCCGGCCGCTCCAGGGCATCCACCCGGACATCGGCTATGTCTTCCAGCGCGACACCCTCTTGCCGTGGCGGACCGTTCTCGACAATGTCGTGCTCGGACCCGAGCTCCGCGGGATCGACCGCGACACGCGTGCGCGCGAGGCCCTCGACCTCATCCGGAAGGTGGGGCTGGGCGCCTTCGAGCATCACTATCCCCACGAGCTGTCGGGCGGCATGCGCAAGCGCTGCGAGCTGATCCGCACGCTCATCAACCGCCCGTCGATCCTGCTCATGGACGAGCCGTTCGGCGCCCTCGACGCCCAGACGCGCTACGTGCTCCAGGAGGAGCTGCTCCGGATGTGGCAGGCGGAACGCAACACGATCGTCTTCGTGACCCACGACATCGGCGAGGCCATCGCGCTGTCGGGCCGCGTCCTCGTGATGTCGCGCCGGCCCGGCCGCATCCTCGAGAACCTCGAGATCCGCCTGCCCGGCCGGCGGACCGCGCTCGGCGCGCAATCCTCCCCGGCCTTCAGCGCTCACTTCGAGGAGATCTGGGCCATCCTGCGCGAGCAGCTCACCGAGCTGTAACGCCGTGGCCCCACACATTGACCGCCCTCTGGAGCCCGGCTAATCTCGGCACACCCCGCTCTTGCGCGTGGGCGAGGTGAAGAGCTGGAGGTGACTCATGGCACGTGGTGACAAGCACTGGCAGAAGATCGAGGCGCACCTGAAGAAATGGGCGGCCGAGCTCGACCGGGCCCGGGTGGGCGCCGAGACGGAGGCCGCCAAGATCCAGACCCAGTACTACCAGCGGTTGGCCGAGTTGCGGACCGAGATCGAGCACAGCCTGAAGCGATGGGATGAAGAAGTGAAGGCGTTGAAGCAGCGGGCCGGAACGGCGGAGTCCGAGGTGGTGCGGGGGATCGAGGAGTTCCGGGCGCGCCTCAAGGCCGAGCTCACCGACTGGCAGCCCGAGCTGGACCAGCTCAAAGGGAAAGCCGCTCAGGCCAAGGCCGATGCGAAGCGGTTGGCCGACGAGCTGCGGGCACAGGGCAAGCTGGCGACGAAGCGACTGACCGCGCTCCGACGGACAGCGGGTGATTCCTGGGACGAGATCAAGCCGGCGATCGAGAGGGCGTGGGCCGAGCTGCGGCCCGCCCTGCGGAGCGCGGCGGCGAAGTTCAGGGAACGTCAGGAGCCACCCAGCAAACAATGATTGGAGGATTGCCCATGACACGGCGTTTCCGGCTTGTTGGTGCCCTCGCGTTGGTCGCCATGATCGTGACCGTCGGCTTCGTCGCATCCGCACTCGCCCAGAACCCCGTGAAGATCGGGGTGCTGACGCCGCTGTCGCCACCCGGCGACGCCTCCGCGGGGCAGTTCATCGTCCGCGGCGCCAAGATGGCCGCCGAGGACGTGAACGCACGGGGTGGTGTCCTCGGCGGACGGAAGATCGAGCTGGTCATCGAGGACGACTCGGGGACGCCGGAAAAGGGCGTGGCCGGGTTCCGCAAACTGGCGAGCCAGGACCGCGCCGTCGCCGTCATCGGACAGTTCCACAGCTCGGTGATGGGCGCCGTGCAGGATCTCGCCGAGCAGCTCAAGATCCCGGTCTTCTCCACCCAGGCCTCGGCCAAGGGCATCACCGCGCGGCACCTCACCTACACCTTCCGCACGCACGTGATCGATCCCGACCGCGTCGCGCTCTGGAACCGCTGGATCAAGGGGCAGGGCTTCAAGCGCGTGGCCGTGCTGGCCGAGAACACGGATTACGGTGTCGGCGTGATCGAGGACACCAAGGCCCTCTTCAAGAGCATGGACGTCGGGGCCGAGCTGAAGACGATCATCTTCGACCGGGCGGTGGTGGATCTCACGCCGCAGCTGCTGGAGATCAAGAGCTGGAAGCCGGATCTCCTCATCAACGTCGGCATCGGCACCCCGACCTATCTCATCATCAAGCAGGCGTACGACATCGGGCTCTTCCCCGCGGTCCCGATGCTGGTCTCCTACGATCTCCCGGCGCGTCCCGAGTTCTGGAAGAACCTGGGCGAGAAGGGCACCTACGTCACCTTCATCACCTACTATCACCCGACGATGAAGCTGACCCCGCGCGGCGAGGCGTTTCGCGCGAAGTACCGGGAGCAGTTCAAGGAGGATCCCGTCTACGGCGCCCTGAACGGGTACGCGCAGATCACGCTCCTCGCCGACGCGCTGAACGCGGCCAAGAGCGATACCGGCGACACTCTCGTCAAGGCGCTGCTGGCCGGCAAGTTCGAGGGATGGAACGGCACCATCGGCTTCACGCGGGGCGAGGGCCCCTACTGGCAGCAGTGGACGCCGCCGATGCTGTTCATGCAGTACACGAAGCCCGACCAGGTGTTCACCGAGGCCAAGATCGTCTTCCCGCCCGAGTTCAAGACGGGTGACCTGACGGCGGCGCCCAAGAAGTAGGGTGGACCTCTACCTGCTGTCCCAGTACGTGCTGTCCGGCGTCGTCATCGGGGTCGTCTACAGCCTGATGGCGCTCGGGATCACGTTCATCTACGGCATCATGAAGATGATCAACTGGGCGATGGGCGAGTTCTACATGATCGGCAGCTACGTCCAGTACGCGCTCCTGGCCAGCGTCCTCGGCCCGGGGCAGTGGTGGGTTGCCCTGCCGCTCGCGATGGGCGCGGTGTTCCTGCTCGGGGTCGTCACGCAGTGCGTGCTCCTGCGCCCCATGTACGTGCGGGGGATCGAGCGGCGCGACGAGTACGCGACGATCGTCACCATCGTGCTGATGGTCCTCTTCCGGAACCTCGCCGTCGTCCTCGGCGGACCGAACCAGTACGCGCCGCGGGACTACGCGCGGCCGACCACCCTCCTGACGCTGCCGATCTCGGGCAACCGCTTCGTGGCCCTGCTCGCGACGCTGGCCCTGCTCGGCCTGTTCTACCTGCTCGTCAAGCGGACATGGATCGGCACGGCGTTCCGGGGCGCCGCGCAGAACCGCGTGGGCATCCAGACCGCCGGCGTCGACGTGCTGCGGCTCGACATGGTGGCGTTCGGGGTGGGCGTCGCGCTGGCCGCGGCGGCGGGAGCCCTCCTGGCGCCGGATTTTCTCGTCTATCCGGAGGGCGGGGCGATCTCGACCTTCAAGGGCTTCGAGATCATCGTCATCGGCGGCCTGGGTTCCATCCTGGGCTCGATCGTCGGCGGCGTACTCCTCGGCCTCATCGAGGCCCTGGGCTCGGTCTTCCTCTCACCCGCCTACAAGGACCTCTATGGCTTCGTGTTCCTCATCGGTCTCCTCGTTATCCGGCCGACCGGGCTCTTCGGCGAGCGGGAACGTTTAGTCTGACGAACGCCGCGCGGGCCAGGCCGACGAGGCCGGTGGGGTAGGCGCGAATGACGACGAGCACGAGGAGCGCGAAGAGCACCATGCGGATCTCGCCCCAGCCTCGGAGCTGCTCGGAGAGCAGCTCGATGAACACGGCGCCGACGATGGGGCCGGGGAAGGTCCGGAGGCCGCCGACGACCACCATGATGATGATCATCGCCATCTCGTTGAACTTCATCGGCGTGGGCGAGAGCAGGCCGATGTAGTGACCGAGGAAGCCTCCCGCGACGGCGGCGAGGGCCGCCGAGATCACGAAGGCGGCGCGCTTCCACTTGAACGTGTCGACGCCCATCACCGCCGCCGCCTCCTCGTCGTCACGGATGGCGCGCAGATACGTCCCGATCCGTGACCCGACGATCTGCCGTGTCAGCAGCCCGACGGCCAGGGTGAGACCGAGGAAGACGTAGAAATACGCCATGGGGCGCGGCGTGCCGAAAAGCACGGGCGTGCGCAGGCCGAGGTCGCCGCGGGTGAACTGGTACTCGACCTGGACGAGGAGGCGGACGGACTCGGCAAAGGCCCACGTCGCCAGCGCCAGGTAGATCGCGCGCATGCGCAGGCAGAGCGTGCCCAGCACGTACCCCACGGCCGCCGCCAGCACGACGCCCGCGCCGATGCCGGCCACGATCGGCATGCCCGTGTGCTGGACGAGCAGGGCGGACGTGTAGGCGCCGATGCCCGCGAAGGTGTGGTGGGCCAGCGAGAACTGCCCCGCATAGCCGGCGAGCAGGTTCCAGCCGATGGCGAGGATCACGTAGTACAGGCAGATGATGAACACGTGCGTGTGGTATTCGGAGAACGCCCACGGCAGCCAGACCAGCGCGAGCCCGCCCAGGAGGGTCCAGCCGAGGCGACGGGCGAAGGTCACCGCGCCTCAGGCGCCCAGGAGCGAATCGCGGATGATCGCGCGCAGCTCCGACGCGAAGCTCTCCCGCGGGCCTTCACGACGGATCTGGCCCCGCTCGATCAGATAGAGGTAGTCCGACACCTCTACGGCCTTGGCGATGTTCTGATCCACCAGCAGGATCGTGAGCCCGCGCGCCCGTGCCTCGAGGAGCCGCGTGTAGATCTGATCGGTGATGCGCGGGGCGAGCCCCGCCGACGGCTCGTCGACCAGCAGCAGCGCGGGCTCGGTCATCGCCTCCTTGGCGAGTGACAGCATCTTGGCCTCGCCGCCGCTCAGCCGCGTCGCGCGCATCCGGCGACGCGCCGCGAGGTGCGGGAAGGTCGCCCACGCGCGCTCGAGCAGTCCGGCCACGCGGCCGCGATCACGCTTGAGGACCCACGCCCCGAGCTGGAGATTCTCCTCGACGGTGAGCTGGGGAAAGATGTTCGCGCCCTGGGTGACGTACCCGATGCCCCGCCGCTTGATGGCATGCGGCGGCAGGCCGTGGATCTCCTCGCCGTCGAGGAGGATTCGGCCGCGATGGGGATGGAGGAACCCGAAGATGGTCCGCAACAGGGTCGATTTTCCTGCGCCGTTGGGCCCGATGATGCCGGTGATCGTGCCGCGTCCGACCCGCAGGTCGATCCCGGCGAGGATGTCGATGCCCTCGACGTAGCCGGCGTGGACCTGGTCGAGCTCGAGCAGCGGCGTCAGGTCAACGTCCCAGGTAGGCCTCGAGCACGCGCCCGTCGTTGGCGACGTCGTCGAGCGAGCCCTCCGCGATGAGGGTGCCCTCGTGCATGACGGAGACCCGGTGGCACAGCCGGCGCAGCTCCGCCATCTCGTGCGACACCACGAGCACGGTCACGCCCTCGTCCCGGTTCATGCGGAGCACGGCCTCGATGATGATCCGCCGGATGGTCGGATGCACGCCGGCGAATGGCTCGTCCAGCAACAAGAGGTGCAGGGGCCGCACCATGAATGCGCGGGCGATCTGGGCCAGCATGGCCTGGCCGCCCGAGAGCTCCTTGGCGAGCGCGTCACGGAGCGGGTCCAGCGTCACGAACTCGAGCAGCTGGTGGGCGCGCCCGAGGATCTCGGGCATCGGGCGGTCGGCGCCGCGGTCGAGCGCGGCCAGCGCCGGCACGAGCACGTTCTCCAGCACCGTCATGTTGCCGAAGAGCTTGGGCACCTGGAAGGTCCGGCCGACCCCGCGCGCCGCGATCTCGTGCGGGCGCAGGCGCTCGGTGCGCTCACCGCGCAGGGCGATCTCGCCGGCATCCGCGCGATACAGCCCGGACAGCAGGTTGACGGTCGTGGTCTTCCCCGATCCGTTCGGCCCGATGAGCCCGCGGACTTCGCCCTCGCCCACGGCCAGCGACAGGCCGTCCACCGCCACGACCCCGCCGAACCGCTTGGTGAGCCCCCGCGTCTCGAGGATCGATCCCGCGGTCGCGGTCACGCTGGGCGCGGACCGATTTCGATCATTTCACCGCTCGGCTCGCCGTCCGAGCACGGCTCACCTCGCACTGCGGGCACGCAGCGCGCCGTGCACCATCGTGATGAGGGAGACGATGTCGAACACGGGCAGGCCCGTCTCCCGACGGATGTCGTCGGCATAGGGCGGCATGTTCGTGCACTCCAGCACGATCGCGCCGAGATCGGAGTGCTGGCTCGTGAACCGTCGGGCCACCCGGACGTGCTCCTCGCGCGCGCGCTCGACGTCGAGCTCGGGCTCGTCGTCCAGCAACACCCGCGTGAACTCCTTCTCCGTCTCCATCCCGATGACCGCCAGCGGGATCTCCGGGCCGATCCCGGCGCCGGTCATGTGCTCCGGCGTCAGCGTAGACGCGTTCACGGTCATGATGCCGACCCGCCGGCCGGCCGGCAGCATCCGCGCGACGAGCGGCACCATCAAGAGGCTGGACGTGAAGACGGGGATGCGGACGGCCTCGGCCAGCTGGCGCTGGAGCTTGACCAGGAACCCGCAGCTCGTGGTGATGGCGCCCACGCCCTCGCGCTCGAGCTCCCGAGCGCCCTCGACGAACGCCGGGAGCAGGCCCTCCGCCCCGCGCCGCACGACGAGATCGGGCGCGGCGCCGGTGACGCGGTGATAGCGAACGGGGAAGGGGAACGTCTGCGCGTTGCCGATGTCGCCGACGACGCGCGGGAACTGCGTGTCGAGGATGAGCACGCCGACCGTGAACCCGTACTGATTGAAGCCGCCGCGGACTCGAGGGTGCGTCATGGGCCTTACTCTAGCCCAACTGCGGCCGGCGTGAAGTCCACCTATCAGGGATGCGACCGGGGCGGCGGGCCGTGTTACAGTCTCGCGGGGTTTTCCCCAATTCGCTCGAAGCTGTCCGGTCGCCGCGCTGGACCGGAGGGAGGTATTCCGACATGGCGAACGCCGGATCAATGACTCGGCGTGATCTGCTCCGAATTGCGGCGACGGGCGGTATCGCCGGGGCCGTTGGCCTGAACTGGAGCGAGGGCGGCCCTCGTGTTGCGGCGGCGGGCCTCCCCGCCACGCCTGACGCGGCGCTCCAGGAACTGCGCGCCGGGAACCTTCGATACTCTTCGAGTATCGGTGGCATGAACAACATGATCTCCTTCTTGGAAGATCTGGAGGAGATCAGGCAGAACACCGTGAACTCGCAGCAACCGTTCGCGGCCTTGCTCTCCTGCGCCGACGCGCGGGTCGCGCCCGAGATCATCTTCGATCAGAGCGTCAACCGTCTCTTCATCTGTCGAGTCGCCGGCAACATCACCACGCCGGAGATCATCGCGAGCCTCGAGTACAGCGTCGGCGGACTGAGCGGAGCGAGCAGCCCGGTGAGCCTGATCATGGTGCTGGGGCACGGAAACTGCGGTGCCGTGAGTGCGGCCGGGAACCTCTCCCGAGTGCCGAATACTCAGATCAGCGCGCTCTATGCGCCTCTTCGTCCTGCCGTGATCCTGGCGAACTGCCAGCCATCAACTCCGCCGCCAACGTGCGTCGACGACAGGATTCAGCTGAACGCGAGGATCCAGGCGATCACGCTGCGTGATTCTTCCCCTCTGATCTCCGACAAGGTCAAAGCGGGCGCCTTGAAAGTGGTCGCCGCCTACTACAACGTCCTCACCGGCGTCGTGACCGAGCTGCCGATCTGAACAACGGTGTGGGTTCAGTGCGCAGGCATCGGGATCCAGACCGGCGGCGTTGTCGCTCCCCAGCCGTTGCGGCGTCGGACCTCGGCATCATCGGCGCCGCGCGGCTTCACGTACACGTAGTACGAATCCGTCCGGTCGACGATGTCGCTGGGCTGCGGCCGGCGGCTGACGAGCATGGCGCTCGTGATCCGGACGTGATAGTAGCCGGCGATCTGCTCCTCGAATGTCGTGACCTCCGGGTGGAAGCTGAACACGAACCGCCGGCGACCGTTCACCCGGACGATCCCCTCTTGTCCACCGGTCGATCGGGACGGCACTTCCGTCCAGCCCCGGTCGGCCTGGATGAACACCCGCACCGCGGGCCCGAGCACGAAGAGATCACGCTGGGGATCGAGGGATTCCAGGTACAGCGTGACCCGGTAGCCGCCGTCGGAGTCGATGGCGACGTCCTCGACGTCGGCGCGCAGCTGCTGAAGCGCCGCGTGCTGAAGCTCGCTCCGCACCGCCTGCCTCCGTGCGGTCCCGAGCTTCTGGACCCCCGCCACCGCCGCGTCGAGCGCCAGGATCCCGGCCACGACGAGCGCCGTCCAGCCGGCGAAGCTCCAGATGAAACGTCGGAGGCCGGCGCCCAGCGGCGCTGCGTTCGCGACGGCGGCTTCGATCGGAACGGACGGGGCCGCCGGGCGAGGCGCCCGCGCCGCGACGTAGGACGCTCGGTCTTCGCCGTCCTCCAGGCGCCCGCCTCGTAACCGTACGACGCGATCGGCGCGGCGGGCCAGCTCGGGATTGTGCGTGACGAGCACGAGGGTCGTCCCCTGCGCTCGATGGAGGACCACGAGCCGCTCGATGACCTCGAGCTCCGTCTCCTCGTCCAGCTCGCCGGTGGGCTCGTCGGCGAGGATGAGCGGCGGCTGGTTGACGAGGGCGCGCGCGAGCGCCACGCGGCACTGCTCGCCGCCGGAGAGCTCGCCCGGATACGCCTCGAGCCGATCGGCCAGCCCGACCTCCCGGAGCAGCGTCTCCGCGCAGGCATGGGCGGTGGCGAGGTCGCCGCCGCCCGCGAGCGAGGCGGCAAGCGCCACGTTGTCGACGGCGCGGAGCGCGGGCAGCAGGCTCGGGACCTGGAGGACGAAGCCCACGCGCTGCGAGCGGAAGCTCGCCAGCTCCCGCGGCGGCAGCGACCAGAGATCCACGCCGTCGACGATCACGTGGCCATGGCTCGGACGGCACAACCCGCCCAGCATGGCGAGCAGTGTGGACTTGCCCGATCCGGAGCGGCCGGTCACCGCCACGAACTCGCCCGTGCCGATCTTGAGATTCACGTCGACGACCGCCGTCACCGATCTGCGGCCGGTGCCGTACGCCTTGCCCAGGCCGTACGCTTCGAGCACGGCGGCTACGATCCCTCCCGGCGAACCAGCTCGTACGGCTCCCGACGGCTCAGTCGCCAGGCGGGAAGCAGGGCGCCCGCGAGGCCGACGCACGACGCCAGCGCCACGCCGCTGAGACCATAGAGGAGAAGCGCGGGAGCGGCGGGCCAGGCGAGGGGAACGTCCAGGCTCGCCAGGTGATATCCGAACGAACGCTGGAGCGCGAGCAACGCGGCGCCGCCGAGCACCACGCCCGCGACGCCGCCCACGCTCGTCACCAGCATCGCCTCCGCGACGATCGACTGGACGACGTGACGTTGCCGAGCACCGAGCACCAGCAGCACACCGAGCTCACGTCGGCGCTCGACGAGCACCGCCGAGTACAGCACGCCGACCATGATGACCGTCGCCGCCAGCACCAGCAGGATCAGTCCACCCGCGCCGCCGAGGAGTGCCTGCAGCATCTGCCGCACGGAGGTGGCCAGAGACGCGCCCGCCACGACTTTCACGCCCGGCCTCGTCGCGAGCGCGAACCGCACCTGGTCGGCCGAGGCTCCCGGTGCGAGCCGGACGAGCAGCGCGGAGACGCGGCCACGAGGCTCGGCGAACAGCGCGGGCGATGACGTCGACCGCGCCGCGCTGGCCAGCGCCTCCAGCGTGTCGAAGGACACGAGGACGCTCCGGTCGAGCGGCCCGACGCCGGTGAGATCGAGCCGGGCGTAGACGGTCAACGTCCGCCCGCCCAGATGAACGGGCGCGCCGACGCCCTCCGGGCGGCGCGCGCCCACGATCGCGTCGGCCGGCCGCAGCGGCCGATCCAGCTTCTCCCGCAGCCAGGGCAACACGGTGAAGTCGCGAGCGGGGTCGAACGCGATGAGATCGGGAACGTGCGAGGCGGTGGCAGTCGCGAGCGCCCAGACGCGCTGTGGCGCGACGGCGTCTACGCCCGGCAGCCGCGCCACCTCGTCGGCCAGGCGGGCGTCGAGGGTGTGGGGCGTCGGCTCCGCCACCAGGAGGGCCGCCGTGAGATTGACCAGCGTCTCGCGGGGCACCACGAGGAGATCGGCGCCCATGCGGGCGATGCCGAGGGCCATGCTGTCCTGGACGGCCCGACGCGCGATGGCCGTGGCGAAGACGGCGCCGACGCCGAGGGCCACCGTCAACGCGAGAAGGAACGTCTGCAGCGGCCGGCGGCTCAGGCTCTGCGCGGCGAGACGGAGGAAGAGCCGGCAAGACCCGACCGACGCGCTCCCGCTCACAAGGTCGTGCAGCGGCTGTTCCTGAGCTGCTCCACGCGGTTCGGCACGATCACGCAGTCGTGGTGCCCACCGAAGTTCGGGAAGAAGCCGACGGGCTCCAGCGTGTCCTGCGTGAAGATGAAGACGCCGCTCGACAGGCGCTGGAAGCCGCTGAAGATCTGGAGCACATACTTGCCGTCGTAGGTGACGGACATGGTCTGGCAGTCGGGGCCGATGTCCTCGAACTTCTTGATGATCCGCCACGTCCTGGTGTCGACGACCGCCACCGCGCTGCTGGCCGGCTTGGGGTAGAGGACGGAGACGAACATCTTGCTGCCGTCGATCGAGAAGGCCAGGTGGAAGGGCGAGGGAAACTGGCCAACCCACTGCGGGTCCTTCACGTAGGTGACCTTCCGCCACTGACGCGGGTCAGCGTGGGAGGTGTCGAAGACCGGCATGTTGTTCTGCCGCAGGTTGTTCATCATGGTGAACGTCTTGCCGTCCGGCGAGAACCCCGCCTCGTGGGCCGGGCACTTCACGTCGTCGAACTTCACTTCCCACACGTCGGGACCGGTCGACACCTTTCGCACGGGCAGATTGCCGGGCGAGCCCTCAGGCATGTGCAGACAGGTCACCGGCTCCCAGCTCTGTCGATCGACGATGAGGGCGGCGGCCGGCATCCTCAGGATCAGCGCCGACCAGCGATTGCCGGGATGGTGGACGACGGCGTCGAGCCCGGTGAGCGTCTGCGGCGCGGCGCCGGGAATCTGTCCGCGCTCCACGAGGAGCTCGGACATCGGTGCCATCTCCCAGTTGATCTTGTTGCCGTTCGTGCCCTCGTACTCGTACTTCGCGGTCTCCTTCGGCTCCGTCAGCCGCCGCAGGCGGAGCGTGCCGCCGTCGATCCAGCAGCGCTCCAGCGAGGCCGTGTTGGTCGGCGTCCAGTCCCCACGGAAGGCCATCAACACCTTCGTCTTCTCCGATCCCTTCGCCCGGTCGAAGAACGCGCAGATGTCCTTCTGGCCGTCGGCGCCCGCGAAGCCCGACGCATCGGGATAGATCGTCGTGTGCACGCCGAGCCCGATGCCGGTGCTCTCGGCCACGTCTTCCACCAGCTCCATCTGCTGGCCGTCGAACCGCACGCGGTAGATGTGATTGCCCTGCCCGTATCGATCGAGGATGCCCATCTGCTTGATGCGAGTCGGGATGCCGTAGATCAGGACGTTCTCACCGCCCTGGGTGGAGTTGACGAACTCGAACCCCTTGTACGGATCGTCCGAGGGATAGGCGGCCAGGTGGTGCGAGATCGGACAGGTGTCGCCGTAGTTCCAGTAGGAGATCCAGGCCAGGGTCCTGGCCGTGGCGAGATCCACGGCGTGCGTGCCCCCGCCGAGCTTCTGCGGGGCGAGGTAGATCCACTTGCCGAGACTCTGGTGGGCTTCGTTGAGCTTGCCGGCGTCGACGACGCGAGCGGGGGTCTGGGCCAGGGTCGGCCAGGCGCCGAAGTGCTCGATCCCCTTGTAGACCGCGGCGCCGGCGACGCCGGCCCCGGCGAGCCTGAGCAGCTCTCTGCGATTCATTCCTCTAACCCGCCGGTTTGAGCTGCCCCTTGACCGCGGCGACGATCTGCGTCTGCGCCCATTCCATGGCCCGCTTGGTCGGCATGCCGCCGATGGCCTTGGCTACCATGTCCGGGAGAATATAGTTGTTCTCGATGCGGCGGATCGCGTCGTTCGGCTTGGCCGGCCAGCCGCGCGGATGCGCGGCCTCACCCTCCTTGGGCAGCATCGCGAACTTCGGGTTCTTCCCCCAGATGGGATTCCCCGCGAGATCTCGCAGCGGCGGCATGTTGAACGCCTTGCCGGCCTCGATGAACGCGTTGTAGTTCTCCCGCTTGAAGAGGAACTGGATGAACTCCTTCGCGGGCTCGACGTTCTTCGAGAACTTCCAGATGCCGATCAGGTTGATGCCGGGCGACGTGTGGTAGCCGGCCGGTCCGGCCGGGGTCAGGTGGTGGTTGATGTCGTCGGCGATCGGCAGCTTCTCGGTGAGGGCGGTGTGATAGGCGCTGATCGGGTTGTGGATCCACGAGCACTTGCCGGCGACGAGGCAGCGATTGTTGGAGGCATCGTCCCAGGAGAGCACCTCGGGCTCCATCGCGTCCGCGTACAGCGCCTTGTACCACTCGATCACCTGCGCGGTCTTGTCGGAGACGATCGCGGGCGTCTTCGAGTCGGTCTCGAGCACCTTGGCGCCGTAGCCCCAGAGCACGGCCCAGATCGTGGTGTTGGCGTCACCGGTGTGGCTGATGGCGATCCCCACGGGCGTGCCCTGTTTCTTGAGCGTCTTTCCAACGCGCAACAGGTCGTCCCACGTCTTCGGGGGCTCGACCCCGGCTTTCTTGAAATGCGCCATGTTGTAGCTCGCAGGGAACGAGACCCAGAACCACGGAACGGCCTTCCAGCCGCTGCCAGTCAGCGCCGATTCGGAAGCCAGCGGATACCAGCCCCCGTACTGCTTGCCGAGCGCGTCGACGAGCGCCCCCACCTCGATGAGCTGGTTCTCGAACAGGAACGGGTCCGCGTTGCTCGTGTAGACCAGATCGTGGCCTGCTTGCGCCTGCGCCTCGGCGGCGCGCTTGGCCGGAAGCTGCAGGCCCTGGATGGTGTCGACCTTGACCGTGATGCCGGTCTGCTTGCCGAACGCCTCCGCCTGCCGGCGCAGCTCGTCGTCGGAGGACGGCACGAAGTGATTCACGCTGAGAAACGTCAACTCGCGCTTCTGGGCACGCGCCGGCGCGCGATCGATGGCGAACACGGCGCTGGCCGCCGCCCCGGTGAGAATGAACCACCGCCGTGTCGTCGTTCCCATGGCAGATCTCCTTCCGGCTATTGAGTCCCGCGTCTTGCGCTCACCGCTGCGTGCAGCAGCGCCGAATTGTAGGGCGGGGGCTCGTCCCCCGCCGGACGCAACGACGGCGGGGACAAGCCCCCGCCCTACGGATGCGCGGGACGCTCATTAACCCTTCACCGCGCCTGCAGTGAGGCCCGAGACGTAGTAATCGAGGAAGAAGACGTAACACGCGACGACGGGAACCGACGCGAGCACGGCGCCCGCCATGAGCGAGCCCCAGTAGTAGATGTCGCCGCGGATCAGGTCGGCGGTCACGCCGACGATCGCCGTCTTCTGAGATGACTGCGACACGAAGGTCAGCGCGTAGATGAACTCGTTCCACGTCAGCGTGAAGCCGAACAGCGCCGCGCACACGATGCCGGGCAGGGCCATCGGCAGCGCGATGCGGAGCAGCGTCTGCATCCGCGTGGCGCCGTCCACGAGCGCGCACTCCTCGATCTCCCGCGGGATGGTGCGGAAGTACCCCATCAGGAGCCACGTCGAGAACGGCACCAGGAAGGTCGGGTACGTGACGATCAGCGCCCAGATCGAATCCGCGATGCCGAGCCAGACCACGACCTGGGAGAGCGGCAGGAACAGCAGCGTCGGCGGCACCAGGTAGGTGATGAACACCGCGGTCCCGAACGAGCCGACGCCGCGGAAGCGGAGGCGGGCCAGGCTGTAGCCGGCCAGGATCGAGATCACGAGCGAGATGCCGGTCGCGACCACGCTGATGATGAGGCTGTTCTTGATCCAGGTGAAGAACTCCGTCCGCATGAACAGGTAGCGGTAGTGATCGACGATCACGCCCTTCTGAATCCACAGCGGGACGGACTTGAGGCTGTACAGCTCGGCGTTGGACTTGAACGACGTGATGAGCATGAAATAGAACGGGAACAGCGCGAAGAAGATGAACGGGATCAGGTTGCCGTACCCGAACGCGGTCGAGCGCAGCCTGGCCCCTCGGCTCCGGACGCCCGTGATCATCGTCACTCCTTCCGGATGTAGCGGAGCTGGAAGAACACGACGAGCCCGAGCGTGGGCAGCATGAAGAGGGAGATCGCCGCCCCCTGCCCGAGATTGCCGCCCTGCAGGCCGATCTGGTAGGCGTAGGTGGCGAAGAGATGCGTCGTGTTCACCGGCCCGCCGCGCGTGAGCACGTACACGATGTTGAAGTCGTTGAACGTGAAAATGGTCGAGAACAGGATCACCACCGCGAGCACCGGCTTGAGGAGCGGCAAGGTCACGTACTGGAAGCGCCCGAACGACGAGGCGCCGTCGACCTCGGCCGCCTCGTAATAGTCCCGCGGGATCGAGACGAGCCCGGCCAGGACGGTGATGGCGAAGAACGGCAGCCCGCGCCAGATGTTGACGATGATCACGGCGGCCATGGCGTAGTTCGGCATTCCGAGCCAGTTCGGTCCCGGTGGATTGATGACGCCGAGCCGGATCCCCGTCCAGTTCACGACGCTGTACAGCGAGTCGAACATCCAGCCCCAACCGAGCGTCGAGAGCGCGGTGGGGATGACCCAGGGCAGCAGCACGGCGCCGCGGAGCAGGCGCTTGCCCCGGAGGTTGCGCGCGAGCAGCAGGGCCAGCCACACGCCGAGCACGGTCTTGCCGGTGAGCGCGATGGCGGTGAAGAGGAAGGAATTCGCCACGGTCTGCCGGAAGACCTCGTTGCCGAGGATCTCGCGATAGTTGCCGAGGCCGACGAACTGGCCGGGCGAGCCCACCCAGTAATCCGACAGGCTGAAGTAGAGGGCCATGCCGAACGGGTAGGCGACGAGACAGCCGATCAGGACGAACGCGGGCAGGATCAGGCCGTAGCCGAAGACGTGCTCCTGTTCCCACCACTCGTGCACGCGCGCCAGGCGGCCGCCTCGCGGAACCCCGGCCGCCTCGAGCACACGGGGGCCGACGACGGCCATGTTACCCGACCTTCAGCTGCCCCTTGATGGCCCGGGCAATCTGCTCCTGGGCCCACTCCATCGCGCGCTTGGTCGGCATGCCGCCCACGGCCTTGGCCACCATGTCCGCCATGATGTAGTTGTCGTCGATCCGCTGCACGGCGTCGCTGGGCTTGGCCGGCCAGCCGCGCGGATGCGCGAACTCCGCCTCCTTGGGCAGCATGGCGAACTTCGGGTTCTTGGCCCAGATCGGATGATCGGCCAGGTGGCGCAGCGGCGGGTGGTTGAAGGCGTTCGAGGCCACGATCCAGGCGTCGTAGTTCTCCTTGCGGAACAGGAACTGGATAAGCTCCTTCGAGAGCTCCGCGTTCTTCGAGAACTTCCAGATGCCGATGCCGAGGATCGGCGGCGCCGAGTGCGTGCCCGCCGGCCCGCCCGGGCTGTTGTGGTGATTGATGTCGTCGGCGATCGGCATCTTTTCCTTGAGCGCGGCGTTGTACGGGCTCACCGGGTTGTGGATCCACGAACCCTTGCCGGAGAGGATGAAGCGGTTGTTGCTGGCGTCGTCCCACGACAGCACTTCCGGCTCCATCGCGTCCTTGAAGAGCTCCTTGTACCACTCGATGACCTGGGCGGTCTTGTCGGAGACGATGCCCGGCGTCTTGCCGTCGGCCTCGAGCACCTTGGCGCCGTTGGACCAGGCGACCGACCAGTACGTGGAGTGCGCGTCCGAGCAGTGGCTGATGGGGATGCCGACGGGGTTGCCCTGCTTCTTGAGCACCTTGCCCTGCTTGAGGAGCTCGTCCCAGGTCTTGGGAGGGTTCTCGAACCCGGCTTTCTTGAAGTGCGCCATGTTGTAGGTGCCGGGGAACGAGACCCAGAACCACGGCACGCCCTTCCAGCCCGACTTCGTGTGATTCATCTCGGCTGCGAAGGGATACCAGCCGCCGCCCTGCTTGCCGAGCTTGTCGACGACGTCGTCCAGGCTGACGAGCAGGTTCTCGTAGAGGAAGGTGTCGGCGCCCGCCGTGCGAAACATGTCGTGGCCCGCCTGCGACTGCGCCTCGGCGGCGACCTTCGCCGGCATCTGGAGGTGCGCCATCGTGTCGACGCGCACCGTGCAGTTCGCCTGCTTGGCGAACGCCTCGGCTTGCTTGCGGAGCTCGTCGTCGGCGGCGGGCACGAAGTGATTCCAGGACAGGAACGTCAGCTCGCGCTTCTGGGCGAACGCGGGAGCCCCACCCCCGGCGAGCCACGCCAGGCCGAGACCGGTGCCGAACGAGGAGGTCTTCAGGAAGTGTCGGCGACTCACGCGAGGGCTCATGGCGAGCTCCTTTCGAAGTGGGGTCCTTCTACTGCCGTAGACGCACCTTGTCAAGCCGCTCCACCCTGCAACGGTACCGCCGAAAGCCACTTGACGCGCTAGCTGTTTCGGCAGACGCTCGGGCGTAGCGAACGCAGTCGAACCCTCACTCTATAGACTCGAGATGTCGAATCAGATGATGGTGAGCCAACGCCGTCGAGTCGAAGCCGATGTGCCCGAGGCCACGGAGAATGGGCGAGTGCCGGTGGCGGCTCGTCACCTGATCGACCAGCAGGCTCATTGGCGTTCGCTCGGCCTCGGGATCGCCCTCGTCCTCTGGTTTGGCTACCTTCTCGCCGTCCCGATCTTTTGGGCCCGGCACGGGCCGCTGGCACTCGCGCTCGTCCCTACTGCGGGGGTCTATCTGTTCACGTGGCTGGGCTACACCCGCCACGAGCTCTGGCACGGCTACTTTCCCCACCTCGACAATCAGCGCTGGTTCAACGTCGTGTCCTATGCGCTGTTCGCCGACCCACAGGTCTATCGATCCGCGCACGCCTCCCATCACAAGTTCGTCCACACGACCGACGATCGGGAGTTCTACTGCTCCGAGTGGCTGACGAACCGCTCACGGCGTCGGGCCCAGTTCCTGGCCGAGCTGCTCCTCGGCAACATGGCGTGGGATGCCCATGCCTCCTGGCGTTTGGGAAAGGAGTACGGGACGCCGGTGGTGGCCTTGATGGCCACGGCCAAGCGCGTCGCCCTGCTGATCGCGGTGATCACCGTGTGCGATCTGCTCCAGCCGGGCAGCCGATGGCTCTGTCTTTCGATCTACGGGCTCACGATCTGGGCGGGCGCGGTGACGACACGCCACAATCAGTGGATCGAGCACCTGGGCATCTTTTCCGAGGACTCGCTGGCGGAGCGGAATCTCTTGACGCGCAACCTGTCGTCCGATGGGTGGGCGGGCAGACTCATCAATCTGGTCAATCACGACGACGCCCGCGCGCACGTCTTTCATCACACCGAGCCCAGGGTCCACAGCCGCGGCGCCCCGGGGCTCGTCCTGCCGGACGGAGCCCGGACGATCAGCGTGAAGGACTACGGCCGCGTGCTCGTCCGCTACTGGCGATCGCTCTAGCCGGCTTGTTCGGCAGCCGGTCTCACACGTGCACGAGAGCCCCGGCGTCCACCACGAGCACGTGGCCCTGGATCATGTCGCTCAGCGGGCTCGCCAGATAGACGACGGCGTCGGCGACGTGGCGGTCTTCCAGCCGACGGTCCGCGACCAGGCTCCGCGCTTGCCACTGCCCGAGAATCTGCTCGCGGTAGGGGATCTGACGGATGGAGTCGGTGTCCACGAGGCCGGCCTGGACCGCGTTGACGTTGATGCCGCGCTTGCCGACTTCGAGGGCGAAGTGGCGGATCAGGCTCTCGAGCGCGGCCTTGGTCGCTCCGAGCAGGCCGTACGTGGGCAGGGCCAGACGCGCTCCCGGGCTCGAGAGCGCGATGACCTTGGCGCCGCCAGCGCTGCGCTCCAGGAGGGGCATCGCCGTCTGCATCAAGACGATCAGCGCGCCCACGTTTGTGCTCATCGCAACCTCGAACTGGTGCGGCGTGGTCGTCAAGAGTGGACGGAAGCCGCCCGTGGCCGCATTGCTGACCAGGATGTCGAGCGTGCCGAACGTCTCCTTCACGAAGTCCATCATGGCCGCCACGTCCTCGGGCTCGGCGACGTCGGCCTTCACGACGGCCGTTCGTCGCCCGAGCGCCAGGACGGCCGCGGCGACTTCCTCGGCGGCTGACCGGGCGGCGATGTAGTTGATGATGACGTCGGCGCCGGCCTCGGCGAGCCGGAGCACGCAGGCCCGGCCGATGCCGCGAGAGCCACCGGTCACGAGCGCGACGCGACCGCTCAGATCGATCATCGTGACGCCTCCGAGAGCGGGCCGCCGACCGTCACGACGGCGGTCACCTCCGTCTCTGTCGTGGCGACACCTACGAGTGCGCGGATCGCTCGGCCATCGACGAGCGCGTGCCAGGAATCCTCCGGACCGGCGCACGCTTCCAGGCGTCGAGGCACGAACCGCCCTCCGCCTCCGACGGCCTTGTAGGTCGCCTCCTTGATGGCCCACAGGATGGACGCCCTCGCAGGACGCTCGACCACCGGCACTGTGCTCAGCCACGCGAGCTCTCGCTGAGTCAGCCACCCATCGAGACCATGCGCGCCGAATGCGTCCCGCGGCACGACATCCGCGCCGACCCACACGCCGGCGTCGCAAGAAAGGGCGACCAGGATGGAGGCGTCGGAATGGGCGATGGACAATGACCATGGCTGCACTCGACCGTCCAGGAACACGCGAGGGGCTATGGCCCGTCCCAGCCCGTCGCGAGAGCAGACTTCGAGCCGGCCGGCGTCCGACTGCGTCGGTGTCGTTCGGAGCGCCCTATCGAGCACGACTTCTTTGGCGAGCAGCCGACCGAGCAGCCACGCCTGGCGTCGCGACGCGTCGCGGAAGGCGCCGTAGATCTCGCGCTCGCCCGTCGTGAGCCAGCCGAGGCCGGCCCCCCGATCCCAGCGCCGGCCGAGCGCGTGACGTGGCCAGTGGACGGTGATGGTGCTCATCGGGGCGACTCGGCCGTGAGAGCCGCGGCGCAGTAGTCGGCGACCTCGAGGATGACGGTGTCGTCGGTGCCGCGCAGGATGAAATCGAAATACGTCCGCTGGTCCTCGTGTCGTCGAAGCTCCACGTGCACGACGCACGCTTCGCCGGGCTTGGGCAGGCGACCGAGCCGCACCCGACCGAAGCCCTGAGGGAGCTGTCTCTGGGCCAGCACGCGTCGCGCATAAATTCCGCAGACCACCAGACAGGCGTCCAGCGCGACGGCCGGGACTCTCCACCGGCCCCTCCGGGCCCCCCCGATCTCGGCCATCGGCGGGGCCACGATCCGCCCCCATCCCTCGCCTTTGCTCAGCGAGACCTCATGGAGACACCGCAGCCGAGGGCCGTGAAACACGATGCCTTCCCCGCGGGCCTTGTCCGCGTCGTGAAACTGCATCGTGTGCCAGGCGCCCCGCGCGCCGGTCGTCGCGGTCGAGGCGACAGCGGCTCGCCCGTCAGCCAGGATGAGCTTGCTCTTCACGGCGGTTCGATTCGGATCGACCAGCCGTCCCCGACGATCGAAGAAGTGCCGGCTGAGCTCTGTGTCGAATCCGTCGGCGGCTGCGCGGATGCGAACGCGAGCGTCTTGCGGGCGACCGTCGTAGAAACGGAGCATGTTGCCGATCTCGACGTCGCACAGCTCCACGACCGCCCCCTCCGGAACCAACAGGTGGGCGCCCTCCACCAGGGCCTCGATGGCGATCACGGAAGGCAAGAGAGGCACCCCTTGAAACAGGTGCTCGGCGAGGAACGGGTCAGCCGTCGGATCGAATCGAATCTCCGCGACCAGGCCGCGGCCCTCTTCCAGCTCGGTCACGCCTTCGATCAACGGAGCGTCGGCCACCGCCGCGCGCCGACCGAGAACGACCGCTCGCTGGGCCGGCGTCGGCAGTGTGTGATCCAGATCGAGGGTGCTCGGCTTGTCCAGGAAGAGGACTTCACCTTCCGGGGCACCGGCACCGAGCTCGTCCAGCAAGTGCACGATACCCTCGCGCGGCGGCATCAGGCTCTGCCCGCCCATCTCGAGAGCCAGCTTGCTCTCAGGGCGCGCGGCCATTCCGATGTCGTCCCAGGGCGGCCAGTGCAGAGCGACGGACGCGCATTCCGGGCGCTCACGGCGGAACCGGTGGACGAGCTTGGCCAGCATGTCGGAGGCCAGCGAGTAGTCGGTCTGACCGAGGCCCCCGAATCGGCCGCTTACCGACGCAAATCCGACGAAGAACTCGAGGGGATCCTGGCGGGTCAGCTCCATGAGCGCGACGGCGCCACCGACCTTGGCGGCGACGGCGGCGGCCACCGTATCGGGAGATTTTCGATCGAAGCGGGCCGAGCTCTCAAGCCCTGCGCCGTGGATGATTCCGCTGATCGGCCCGGTCCGCTCGCGCACCCGCTCGAGGGTCCGGGCCAGCGCCTCGCGGTCCGCGACATCGCAGCAATGATAGGTGGCCTCGATTCCGGCGCCAGCCAGCGCGCGCAGGGTTCCGTCGATCTCGATGGCCTTCTCGACCTCGCTCCACGCGACGGAGGGATCGCGTCCCCGCTCTCGCGCCGCGCGCGTGATCGTCATCTTGAGTGCGCGAGTGCCCTCGTCCGACAGGCCACGCCAGCCTTCTTCGACCCGCGGGACCGGGCTCGTGCCCAGCAGGTGCAGCCTCAGACCGAAGCGCCGCCCCAGCTCGCGCGCCACGAACGCCGTGATTCCACGCCCGCCTCCCGTCATGACCCACACGGAGCCGCGCGGGATTGTGCGGCGTTCGGTCGCGGACAGCGGCCGTGGCACGGCCCGGACGATGCGCCGCTGGCCGCGGACATACCCGACCTCGACCGCGGGCGTGCCCGATGCGAGCTCGGCAAAGATCGCGTCCACGACGCGGGCGGGCGATTCCTCCGGTAGACCGTCGACGACCTTCACGATCAGCCCGTCGAACTCGCGCCGGATGGCTTTCAGTAGGCCCGTCAGCGCGCCCCCCTCCACCGTCAACGCCCGGCCGGCGAATCCGAAGTCGCCACCGAGCGCCGTGGCCGCGACGAGCGTCGCACGGTCGAGGAGGTTGGCGCCCTTCACGAGCGTCGTCCACCGCTGGCAGATGAAGTAGGGCGCCAGCACGCGCTCGTCCCGGAGCCGCGCCCAGTCCAGCTCGTCGGGTCCCGGCGTCGCGGGCTCGTCGCGAGCCGCCACCAGGAAGAGATGGGGAATCGGATGCTCCGCCCACAGCCGGTCGAGCGCGGCCACGAGGGTGGCGCGATCGCCGAGGGGAGAGATCTGTGAGGCCGGGACACCGATGTCGGTGAGGCGCTTGGTCAACATGGCGGCCCACGGGCCGGTGCCAACGATGAGCGCCGGCCCGCGAAAGCTCGGCGTGAGTCCGCTGGAGCGCTCGAGCGGAGCCTCGATCGTCCTCAGGATGAAGCGGCTCATGATCCGGTCCGCGTGGTCCCTCGGCGGCGCCTCGGTGGCGATCTCCGACGGCGACGGCTCGTGACGGCGGTCGCCGCGTGCACCCTCCGGATGGACCGCGAGGAGAGCGCGGGCATCCAGCTGCTGATATCGATCGGCCCGTTCTCGGGGAACCGGACCCGGCGTCACCCAGATCTCCCCCTTCGCCGGCCGCATGACGACACTGATCCGGTTGTCCACCCGCTGGATGGTGTTCATCGTCGGATGCGGTGCCTCCCGGCGCCGGCCCAGATCGTATCGATCACGCAGAGTGGCCTGTGCCAGCTCGACGGTGAACAGACGGTCCCCGCAGCCCTCGAGCAGGGCCTGGAGCCGCGCCAGCCGGTTCCGGGAGTGCTCCGGAACCTCGTGCCGCGGAGCGTGCAGCAGGCAGTGGTTGGCGGTGATGATCGCGCCGTGGTCACGGAACTGCAGGGAAGGGCCATCGTACTCCAGGTACGTCACGCGGTCCGTCGGGTGGTGGCTGATGCAGAGGCTCCAGGCGCCTGTCCGCTCGGTTCCGCGGACGATCTCGATCGCGGACTCCACGTCCTCGGCGCGCTCCAGGATCGTCTGCACGAGGACCGGATGAATCGTGCCCGGCGTGGCGCCGCTTCTCCACTCCCGGTCGAGCAGCATCGTGCTCGTCACCGCGACGCCGCGGGCGTTGAGACCCGTCAATCCGCCGATCTGCCCCGCCACACTGAAGAGCACGTGCGCGATGCCGTCGGCCGGATGGCGCACCTGCACGATCGACGTGAGCGCGTCGGGGAGTCTCAAGAGCAGCGGCCAGTCCTCGTTCACCGCATGCAGCAAGCCCACCGAGCCGTTCCGCTCGGCCGGCACCGCGAACTGCACGCATCCCCCGACGTATTCGGGATAGAGGCCCAGGTTGAACGCGATGAGATAGGCGAGGGGAACCTGCACGGCCTCGGCCATGCCTCGGAGCTCTTCCAGCGTCGCCGGCGTGAAATACACTTCGGGTGAAGGCACCAGCCCGTCGAAGGCCGCGAGGTTCGACTCGGTCTCGTCGAGCCCCCGCCCCAGCAGGGTCGCGTACTGCTCCAGAGTCCTCGTGATCGCGCCGGACTGAGTTCGACCGAGTCGAACTCCGATCTCGTACGGGCTGCCGGAGCTGTCGACGATGACGAGGCCCTCCGCCGACGGCTGACCCTCGGCGACGGGAGCGGATCCCCGGATCCCGGTGACGGTCGCCACAACGCGGCCGACGTCGGCGTCGGCGCCCGCTCCTTGGAGAAAGTCGAGGACGTGGCGGAGCGTGGGGAAGTCGTCGAGGGAGAGCTTCTCCATGGACTCCGGCTCGATGCGGAACCGATCGCGCAGCTCCCCCAGCAGTCTCGCCTTCTTGATGCTGTCGATTCCGAGGTCGGCCTCGAGGTCGGCGTCGAGCTCCACGACCTCCGGCGGGTAGCCGGTCTCCTCGCAGACGAAGCGGATGAGCACCGCGGCGAGTCCGTCCGACGGTAACCGGCCCCCTTCGGCTTGCCGCCCCATGGAGGGCGTGTCGGGCGCGATCTCCATGACTCTGGCCGGCGTCTTCGTCTTCTGCTTCCGCCTCAGGGTGGCGTCGAAATGGAGGAGCCCCGCAGGTCTCGAGGCTCGCGCGGTGGCCGGCGTCCCGGCCGGCCGCGCGTCAGCCCGCGCCCCGCCGCAGAGCCCGACGCACTCGAGCGCCGCCTGGGCCCGGACGAGCTGCTCGAGTCCAGGTCTCTTGGGGTTGTCGGTGGCGACGATGACCGCGTCGCGATCGCCCGCGATCCGGCGATGCAGACGGGTGAGCACGTTGCCGGGACCGACCTCGAGCAACACGGTCGTACCCTCGCCGATCAGGCGCTCGATCAGATCCACGTACGCCACGGGACGCGTGAGCTGATCGACTAGGTTGTCGCGGATGTCGAAGGGATCGGACACGTACCGATTCGTCACGCTGCTCAGCAAGGGGATTCGCGGCGGCAGGATGCGCGCCTCATTGAGGACGCGCTGGAGCGGGTCCCGCACATCAGCGAGCAGGGGCGTGTGGAATGGGCGCGGGACCGGCAACGGCTGCGCGGCGTAGCCGGCCCGCGTCAGCTCGGCGGCCAGCCGCGTCACGGCGCCTTCTTCGCCACCGATCACGCTCTGGTCGGGCGCGTTGTGGTTGGCGATCCACGCCGCCCCTCCAAGCGCCTCCGTCATCCGCTCGACGATCTCCCGCGGTGCGGTGGTCGACAGCATCACCCCACGAGCCCCGGGGCTGGCCTCGATCAACTCGCAGCGCGCGCGGGTCACACGGATCGCCTGCTCGAGCGTCCAGGCCCCCGCCGCGACGAGGGCGGGATACTCGCCATAGCTGTGACCGCAGACGACGTCGGGATGGATGCCAAGCGACCGAAGCGCGGCGTGCAGGATCGTATCGGCGAGCAGGATCGACGCCTGCGTCTCCCAGACGTCTTCTCCCAGCCGGGTCCCGGGTTGCCAGGCCATGTCGGAGAACGTCCGATGTCCGAGGCGGGACATGAGGTCGTCGATCTCGCGCAGTGTCTCTCGCGCCACCGGGAGCTCGGCCGTCAGCGACCGGAGCATGCCCGCATACTGCGATCCCTGTCCCGAAAAGATCATCGCCACGCGTCGCGGAGTCGCCGGCACGATGCCCCAGACGATGCCCTGCTCTTCGAGCACCCGACGGGCACCGGGCTCGGCCATCTGCGTCGCCGCGAGCTGAAGACGCTTGCCGAGCTCGGCCTCGTTCCTGGCGACGATTGCCAGCCGGGCGCGATGGGCGTCGGCGTAGACGGTCTCTCCCCCGGAGACGAGGAGCGAGCCGACGCGCGCCCGCTCCGCCTTCACGCACTCGGCGAGCTCGAGGAGCGTCGTCGCGCCGAGGCGGATGATCCGCCACCCTTCAACGGCACGCGCGAGCTCGGCTCTCTCGGCCTCCACGACGACGTGGTAAGCGAGCCCGCGGAAGGCGACCGAGCTGACTCCCGCGAGCGCCGGCGCGGTAGGGCTCGACGGAGCGAGCGCGGCCACGCCGGACGTCAGCGACACACTCTCGGCCTTTCCGGCGAGGACGGCCAGCGGTGTCTCGGGCATCGGGCCCGAGGGCAGCTGTCGATGCCGAAGGGCCAGCACCATCTTCAGGAGTGACGCCATGCCCGAGGCGCCGAACGTATGTCCGATCTGTGTCGCGAGCGAGGCCACCAGAAGTGGAGTCACGCGCGACTCCGAGCCGTAGGTCTCGACGAGGGCTTCCGCCTCGGCCCGATCCAGCTCCCTCACCCCACTGCCCACAGCCTCGACGGCCGCGATCTCCCCTGCGCTCGCTCCGGCGTCGCTCAACGCCTGCTCGATCGCGCCTCGCAGCGCCGCGCCGGGCGCGCCGCATTCCGTGCGGACGCCGACGCCGCGCAGGATAGCGCGGATCGGATCGCCGTCGCGTCGCGCGTCGGTCAGACGCTTGAGCACGACCACCGCGACGCCTTCGCCGGGCACGAGGCCAGCCGCCTCGCGGCCGAACGCCGGTAAGGGCGCGTCCGGGGCGAGCAGTCCACGCATGCTGGCCCACACGTAGACGGACGTGTCCATCGCGCGCTGTGCTCCGGCGCACAGCACCAGATCGCAGGCTCCGGAGCGGAGCATGTCAATGCCCGCGGTGAGGGCCGTCATCGAGGACGCCTCCCCGGAGTCCACCGCCAATGCTCCGCCCATGAGATCGAGCGTTCGCGCGACCCGCGAGGCGAGCGTGCTCGCGCTGTAGCTCCCGGTCTCGTCGCGCAGCATCGGTCGCCTGCGCGAAAGCGCCGCCGAGAGCTCCACGGGCACCGTCTCCGTCTGGGCCACGTCGGCGCCGTGGCGCTTCAAAACCTCCCTCAGGTCCCGCTCGAGTTCGGGCAGGTGGAGCACGGGGCTGAGCTGGCTGACGAAATCGCCGCCGAAGATGGTCCCGACGACGACCGCCGTTCGTCGGCGATCGAACGGACGGTCGCCGTATCCGGCGTCCGCGAGCGCCTGCTCCACAGCGTCGAGCACCATGAACTGGAGCGGATCCGCGGTCTCGATCTGCCGGGGCGGAACTTTGTGGCGCTTCCAGTCGTAGCGATACTCCGTGACGAAGCCACCGAGCCGTGTGGGGACGCGCCACGGTCCCTGAGCGCCCGGCTCGTGATAGACGGCCGCATTCCATCGATCGGGCGGCACCGCGCACTTGGGGTCCCGGCCGGAAACGAGCAGATCCCAGTAGGCGGCGACATCGTGGGCTCCCGGGAAAATGGCGCCAAGCCCGATGATGGCCACCGCCGACGCCTCGCTCGAGAGACCAGGCACGTCGGCGGACCGGAACGTCATCGGGGCTTCACGCGGGACGAACTGGTCCACCACGAGGTGGGCGTTGAGCCCGCCGATGCCGAAGGCATCGACCGCGGCACGCCGGGGAAGCCCATCGGCGGGCGCCGGCCATTCGAGCGCCGTCCTGGGCACGAAGAAGGGAATGTGCTCCCATTCGATCTCGGGGTTCGGGATCTCGAAATTGGCCGCGGGCGGAACGACGGCGTGGCGCATGGCGAGCAGAGTCTTGACCAGTCCCGCGAGGCCCGCGGTTTCGCGCGCGTGACCGATATTGCCCTTGACGCTTCCGATCGGAATCCGGGTCCCGGCGGGCAGGCGGGCGCCAATGGCCGCGCAGAGCGCCCGGATCTCCGTGGCGTCACCCAGCTGCGTGGATGTCCCGTGCGCCTCGACGTACTGGATGCGTGCCGGGTCGACGCCCTCGCCGTACGTCCGCTTCATGGCCTCGATCTGGCCGTCGGCGCGCGGCGCCCACAGGCTCTTGCCGCGCCCATCGCTCGCGAGCCCGATCCCGCGCACGACGCCGTGGATCGAGTCGCCGTCGGCGAGCGCGCGGGGCAGCGTCTTGACGAGGATGGCGACGTAGCCGTCGGCGCTGACGAATCCATCGGCGCGCGCGTCGAAGGGACACGACCCGGTGGCGCTCAGCGCCTGCGCCTGGGCGAACATGATCAGGCTCTGCCAGCTGCTATACGAGGCGCCGCCGACGATGGCCATGTCGACCCGCCCGGCCTGCAGGGCGTGAGCGGCGAGCGCCAGAGCGTAGAGCGAGGAGGCGCAGACGGCGTCCACGGCCGTATAGGGGCCGCACAGACCGAAGCACTCGGCGATGAGTCCCGCCGCGGCGTTGGGGGCAACGTCGGGCCTGCCGCCGGCACGTCGTCGGGGCTTCTTGGCCCGCACGAGGTCGATGAGCTCTCGGGCCACCGCGTCGCGTATCGCGGACGGCAATGCGGCGAACGACGCGACGTCCTCCGCCAGGCACTGCGTAACGTCCTCGATCTGCGTGGCGTAGGCGATCTCGCTTCCGAGCGGGCTGCCGCGCGCGTGGCCGATGTAGACGCCGGTGTTACGGATCGGCAGGGCGAAGGGGTCCAGACCCGCGTGGCGACACGCGGCGGCCGCGACCTCCAACATGGCCGCGTGCGACGGGTCGCTGTCGGCGACGACGGCGTCTGACACCGGACAGACGGAGCGGTCCATGGGGCGGTCGGGGACGAGCCCACCGAGCTTCGTGTATGACTTGCCCAGCACGCCACGGCCCGGATCGAAGTAGAGCTCGGCATCGAGGCGATGGCCCGGAAGCTCGCCGATCGCGCTGCGGCCTTCGCGCACGAGCCGCCAGTATGCGTCGAGACCGTCGGCACCGGGCAGGCGACACGCCATTCCCACGACGGCCAGCGGCAGATCGTGAAAGCCGTGTCGGGTCATGCCGGCTGTATACTCACGGTCGTCGACAAACCGGCCATGACTGAGGCCATCCTCTCACGCAATCCCGCGGCTCCGGGGCCCGGGCCTGGCCCGCTCGTCGAGTTGGACCATGTGGTGCGGGAGTACCATGTCGGATCTGCCACCGTGCGAGCACTTCACGATATCACGCTGACGATCGGCCGCGGCGAGATCGTGTGCGTGGTGGGCCCGTCGGGCAGCGGCAAGTCGACGCTGCTGCACGTGATCGGCTGTGTCGATCAGCCGACGTCCGGCTCGATCCGTCTCTACGGTCGCCGCGTGGACGATCTTTCCGACGCCCAGCTCTCCGGCCTGCGGCGCGACCGGATCGGTTTCGTGTTCCAGTCGTTCAGCCTGATCCCGGTGCTCACCGCCTTCGAGAACGTCGAGTACCCCATGATCCTGGCCGGCCGGTCGTCCACCGAGAGACGACGCACGGTGCGGGCGCTCCTCGAGGAAATGGGGCTGGGAGAGCACCTCCACCGATATCCGAATCGTCTCTCCGGAGGTCAGATGCAACGGGTGGCCATCGCCCGCGCGCTGGTGAACGAGCCCTCGCTGGTCCTCGCCGACGAGCCGACGGCCCACCTCGACTCCGCCACCAGCGCCGAGATTCTCGATCTGATGCGAGATGCCACCGCGCAGCGCGGCGGAACCCTCGTCATCACGACCCACGATCCCGAAGTCCTCCGGATCGGTCAGCGCATCGTTCGAATGCAGGATGGCCGCGTCCTGTCCGTTGCGCCGGCGTGATGATCGACCTGAAGCTCGCCCTCCGGAACGCGTTTCGCAACACGCGACGCACAGGGCTGACCCTGGCCGTGCTGGCTATCGGTGTGGCGGTGCTGGTCGTCTTCGCGGGGTTCATCGACAACAGTCAGGAGATGCTGCGTGAGGTGACGATCAAGAACCAGCTCGGCCACCTCCAGCTCGCCAAGCGCGCCTACTGGATCGATCCCGCGGGCGGCTCGCTCACGAAGTTCGTCATCGAGGAGTACGCGCAGATCCGGAGCGATCTCGAGCGCATGCCGCATGTGCGCAAGGTGGCGGCGACCCTCGACTTCATGGGCCTGCTCGGCAACGATCAGCTGTCCCTCGCCGTTGCCGCCCGCGGGATGGACATCGACACGACGACCGACGTGTCCTGGAACTTTCCCCGTGTCGTGGCGGGCAGCGTCAGGGATAACACGGCCCCCAACGCCGGCTTCCTCGGCGAAGGGCTCGCCCGGGGGCTCAAGAGCGGGCTCCACGACAGTCTCGTGCTCCTGTCCACCACGCGCTCGGGTGCGCTCAACGCGGTCGACGTCCAGGTGGAAGGCATCGTGCGGACCGGCTCCCGGGAGTACGACAACACCATCCTCATCGTTCCGCTCGCGCGCGCGCAGACGCTCCTGGGCACCCGCGGCGCGATGCGCCTGACCGTGTTCCTCGACGCGACATCGAACGTTCCGCGCTCCGTTCAGCTCATCCAGGGGCACTTGCGTGAGCGCCATCCCGACGTCGAGGTCCGCCGGTGGTCGGAGCTGGCGACGTTCTACTGGCAGGTCGTGAAGATGGAAGACGCCGTCTTTCACTTCCTGGGGCTGATCATCGGCGCCATCGCCACCGTGAGCATCGTGAACACCTTTCTGATGTCGCTCTTCGAGCGCGTGGACGAGATCGGCACGCTGCGCGCGATCGGGGCCACGCGGCTCCGGATCCTGCGCGTGTTCCTGGCGGAGGGCGCGATCCTGGGCGTGGTGGGAGCCCTCGCCGGGGTTCTCCTGGGAGTGATCCTCGCCCTCCTCATCTCCATCAAGGGCGTGTACATCCCTCCGCTGCCGACCTTCAACCTCGGGTACCAGGCGCGGATCAATCTGGTCCCCGTCGCCATCGCCAAGGCCTTTGCCCTCGGGATGTTCACCACCGTCCTGGCGTCCGTGTATCCGGCGTTCCGCGCCGCCCGGCTGAACATCATCGACGCGGTTCGCCATGTGTGAGCGCGTGGTGAGAGCGCTCGGGGCCGTGTGCGTAATGCTCGGCCTTCTCCTCGTGCCCGCCGTCACCCGGGCGATCGCGGCTCCGGACGCCGACGGCATCGTCGCGCTCTCCGACGAGGTGCGGAACCCTGCGTCCGCGTACGTGATGGACGTCGGGATCACGGCCGAGCAACCGGGCGAGCGGCCGATCGTCGCCGGCTACGAGGTCTCGATCAAGGGCCGCGACCGGAGTCTCGTGCGCTTCACGCGCCCCGCCTCGGACAAGGGCAAGCTGCTGCTGATGGTCAAGAACGACATGTGGTACTACGTCCCCACCGTCAGCCGACCGATCCGGATCTCCCCGCTCCAGCGACTCCTCGGCCAGGTGGCCAACGCCGACGTCGCCCGGACGAACTACAGCGTCGACTACCGGGCGTCGCTCGTCGGCACCGAGGACGTCGATGGCCGCCCGTGCCACGTCCTCGACCTCTCGGCCCTCGACGACCAGGTCGGCTACCACCGCATCCGCCACTGGGTCGACGTGCAGACGTATCAGCCGGTGCGGTCCGATTTCTACGCGGTATCGAACGTCTTGCTCAAGACCGCCCGCTTCGGCGATCTGGCGCTCGTCCACGGCCGCATGCGGCCGCGCGAGCTCGTGGTGCGCGATGCGACGAAACGTGAGCACGTCTCGGTGATCCGGTACTCGAACATCCGCATCGTCTCCTTGGCCGATACCCTGTTCCGTCAGGAGAGCCTGCGGACCCTGCCATGACGGCCGACCGGCCCGGCGCCCGGGGGGAGCGCGTGGGCGGTCCTCCCGCCCTCGCTGTCGTCGTGGCGTTCGCGCTTGGTCTGCTTGCGTCGATGCCGGGGGTGGGGGCTCCGCAGAGCCTCTCGTATCAATACCGAGGCGCGCTCGCCAACGAGCTCACGTATCGATCCCTCCGCTCGGACTCGCTCCTCAATCCCCAGAACCGGATCCTCGACCTCAGCGCCTTCTCGGATCGCGTCGTCGGCGATCTCGATCTGCGGGCGAGCGTGCCCGGGGTGGCCGACGCCGTGTTCCGCGATCGCGCGTTCTATCTCACCGGCAACGGCTCGCTCGACGGGTTTCAGAACACCGTCGAGGAGGCCTATCTGAGGTTTCGGTTCGGGTCCGCGCTGCTGGCGGAGATCGGCAAGCGCAGCCTGCCGGAGGGCGTCGCCTACTCGTTCAATCCCGTCGACTTTCTCCGCGTGCCGACCGATCTGCCCGGCACGGACCCGGACCCCGCGCAGTTCAGGGAGCATCGGCCCGGCCAGTACCTCGTCCGCTTGCTCGCCGACGTCGGTCCCCTGACGCTGAGCGCTCTCTACGCGCCCAGGCTCCCGGACGTCGACAGCCCGTTCATCAACGAGGAGCACCAGTTCCTGCTCAAGGTCTACTCGCTGATCCGCGGCCACGACGTGTCGCTCTACCTGTACCGGGGCACCCGATGGAAGGGCGGCGCCTCGTGGGCCACCGTGATCGGCCGGGCGCTCGAGCTCCACGCCGAGGCATCGCTCCAGCGCGGCAGTGACGCCAAGGTGCCGGTAGCGTCGGTGATCCCCGGGGATGCGCCCTTCCATTTCCGACGGGAAAATGGGGACGACCTGATCCCCCGCGCGGTCGTCGGGGGTCAGTACACGTTCGGCAACGGCGTCAACGTCATCGCCGAGTACTTCTACAACGGCCAAGGATACTCACGCGCGGAGTTCAGCCGGTATTTCCAGTTCCTGGACGCCGCCGCAGACGGAACCCTCCGCGGGGCCGCCGCGCTCGGTGAGGCGACGCGGAACCTCGAGTCCGTCCAGGGGCAGCATTTCTTCTTCGCGAGACTGGGCGACATCCTGTTGCCGATGAAAGTGCGGCTCGTCGCCTTCGGCGTCCTGAACCTCGAGGACGGAAGTCACCTCGTGTCGTCCGAGGTGAGCCGGGACTGGGGAGACCTGAGAGTCACCGTCGGGTACGACGGGTTCCTCGGCTCGCGCCGCAGTCAGTTCGGCTCCCTGCCCGTGGCTCAGCAGGTGCGGTTCTTCGTCCGGTACTTCTTTTGAGGCCGCTCGTGTCGGCGCTTGCGCGCGGGCTACTGCTGCTCCTCGTCCTGGCTGCTCCAGCCGCCGGCGATACCCTGCACGGACGCATCTACGCGGCGAAGTCGCACCGCGGCGCGTCGCTCTATGTCGTCAGCATCGACCGCGACACGGAGAGCGGCGTCTGGCGGGCATCGTACCGGACCGCCACGGGCGAGCTGGTCGCGGAGGATGAATTGACGCTGGTCGATGGGCATCTGCAACGCTACCGCTACAGCCGCCCGAACATCGGAGAGACGGCGAGCGTCGAGCGGGTGGGGGACGAGATCCACTTCGTCCAGGAGATCGGCGACCGCCGGCGCGAGCGCCGGGACAAGTTCGACGGCACGGTCACGGTCGGGCCGACCGTCATCCTGTACATCCAGGAGCACTGGAGCGCGCTGATGAACGGTCGCGAGGTCAGGACCCGTCATTGCGTGCTCGATCACCTCCGGTGCTTTACCTTCCGTCTCGCACTGGATCGCATGCGTCCCGCGGGTCCGGGACTCACCGTGATCCGCATGACAGCCGTCCATCCCACCGTACGCGCATTCGTCTCGCCCGCCTACTTCGTCCTGACGAGCGACGGGCGTACGCTCGAGTCGGTGCTGAGCCGTGTTCTCCCGCGCGTCGCCGAGGGCGAGGAGGGCCGCCCCCTGGAAGCCGAGCTCGTGATCGAGGCCCGGTCGCCTCCGCCGGCGGACACGCCCCGGCGACCGTCGATCGTCGATGAGATGGGCCAAGCCGGAGGAGGCTGAGTCCGCGCTCGCCCATCCCGGCCGGGACCTCAGAAGATCGAGAAGTCGACCGCCTTTTCGGTGATGAACTCGAGGAGGGCCGGCGTGCCCTCGCGCGTCTTGGCGACGGCGCGCTTGATGGCGGGCACGATGTCGCCCGGCGCCGTCACGCGCTCGCCCCAGCCGCCCAGGGCCTTGGCGAACTCCGCGTAGTTGCCGCTGATGTCAGTCGACCGGAACTTCTCGGTCGCCGCCGGCATGACCTTCAGCTCGATGGCCATCGAGAAGTTGTTGAGCAGCACCGAGAGGATCGGAATACGCTCGCGCACCGCGGTCTCGAAGTCCATCCCGGTGAAGCCGATGGCGGCGTCGCCCCAGACGTTGACACACAGCTTGTCGGGCATGGCGAGCTTGGCGCCCATGGCGAGGCCGAGCCCGTACCCGAGCTGCGTGGTCTTGCCCCAGCCGATATAGGAGAGCGGAGTCGTCGGCTCCCAGAAGGGCGAGATCTGGTCGCGCGGGCTTCCCGCGTCGTGGGTGATGATCGTGTTGGCCACGTCGACGGTGTGCATGAGGTCCCACAGGACGCGATACGGCGACAGCGGGGCGGTATCCTGGGTGAGCCGCGGCATCCACTTGTTCAACCACTCGGTCTTGAGCTGCTTGATCTCCTGGGTCACCGCCGTCGCGCGTCCACGCGGCGCGCCCCGCAGGCGATCGCGGACCTCGAGGAGCAGCGCATCGAGCGTGAGCGCGGCATCGCCCACGAGGGCCAGCTCTGCGCGCACGTCCTTGTTGATGTCCGCGGGGTCGAGGGTGGCGTGGGCGATGCGCTTGCCCTTGGGCATGGCCACGCCGTAGTTCGTCGTCGCGAAGCTGCAGCCGATGCCGAAGATCAGGTCGGCGCTGTTCAGGAAGTGGTGCAGCTGGTGCGAGATCGACCGGCCGCCCGAGCCGAGCGACAGCGGATGCGTTTCGGGGAACGCGCTCTTGCCCTGCAGGCTCGTCGTCACCGGCGCCTCGAGCAGCTCGGCCAGCTCGCGGAGCTGCTTCCAGGCCTTCGCGTAGTGCACGCCTTGCCCCACGTAGATCACCGGCCGCTCGGCCGCCACCAGCGCGGCCGCGAGCTCGGCGACCCCACGCGGATCGGGCCCGCTGCGGAGTCTCGGCGCCGGCGTGTACACCCAGCCGTCCGGAACGTCGGCGGCCAGCACGTCGACCGGCAGCTCGACGAGCACCGGCCGCGGGCGGCCGTTCCTCACCTGCGTGAACGCGCGCCGCATCACGTCCGGGATGGTCTCGGGCAGGATCGCCTGCTCCGCCCACTTGGTGATGTGCTGGTAGTTGAGGAACGAGCTGAAGTTCGGCGGGATGTTGAGGAGGCGCCGCGGATAGCCGCCGGGCAGCACGACGATCGGGACCGAGTCGCCGAAGGCCTGGGCGACGCCGCCGAAGGCGTTCTCCGTCCCCGGCCCGTGCTGCATGGCGAAGACGCCGATGCGGTCGCCGGAGGTCACCCGGCTCACCGCGTCGGCCATGTGCAGCCCCGTCCGCTCCTGCCGCACGATGATCGTGCGGATGTCGGTCTCCGCCGCGGCCTCGAGCACCTGGTTGACCGGATACCCGATGAGGAACTGCACGCCTTCGCGCTTGAGGATCTCGGCAACGACCGATGCGACTTTCATGTGCTCTCCTCGAAGATTATTTCGCGCTACCGATGGCTTTGCCCAGCTCGGCCTGCGGCACCATGCGCCCGTGCAGCGGCAAGTGACGATCGACGTCCAGGCCGAGCCTCGTGATGTTGTCGGAGAGGTTGACGCTGAACGGGTTGGGGGGCGTCGGGTACGACGCGTTCGGCGCGGCCGGGGTGAAGGCGTCGGCCTGGCTCAGGAGCTTTTCCTTCGGCAGATAGACCATGATCAACCCGTCGTGATGGAGGCTGCCGGCGATCTGATGGATCTCCACGCTCCGCGCGCCGTCGCTGAGCACCCGCTTGTCGCCCACGGCTTCCACCTTCGACTGCTGGCGCGCCTTGGCCTGGCGATCTGGACTCACGGTGGCCGGCGCGGCGAGCGCCCATTCGAAGAACGGCCGGTTCACCTCGCTGGTGACGACGGTGATTCCCTCGGCGGCGAAGGTCCGTAGCCCACCGGAGTGGTCATAGTGATGGTGGCTGTTGATCACGTACCGGATCGGCTTTCCCGGCACGAGCTTGCGCGTCTCCGCGAGCACGGCGAGCGCCCGCTCCTCGTTGAGCGGCGCCTCCACCACGATCACGTGATCCTTCATCTCGATCACGACGCTGTGATGGGTGCCGCCCGTCAGGTACCAGACGCCGTCGGCCGCCTTCTCGCTCGCCACCTTGGAGTACACGCCCGTGGCCTGGCGGACGTTGTCCGGAACCTTGATGTCGACGGCGGGGTTGGCCTTGACGGCGGACACCGTCAGCTCGAGAGCGGGGAAGCCGCCGACGGACTGACGGACCTTCCGCGGGAACGTCACGCCGCCGAAGTCCTGGTACTCCGCGAAGGTCGTCTCGACGGGCATGTCGCCGACTACGGGGTGGGCGACGATCGCGTCGACCTTCTCGACCATGTTCTGGTCGTTCACGGTGGCCTTGACCTTGAAGCGCCCCGGGACAGCAAAGGAGATGGTCCGGCCCTGGACGGTGGCCTTGTTCGCGAGCGCCGCCTTGACGACGCCGTGCGGCGTCGACCACAGCTGGAACTGTCGCTCGGCCAGCGCGATCGGCGCGGGTGTCGCCGTGTCCCCGGCCATGTTCCAGGCGTGATCACCCCTGAGCAGGAAGATCAAGCGCTGCTCGCCGCGGACGAAGGGCGCACCGCCGCGGGGCGGATCATCCGCCCGCGTGCGCGCCAGGTCGTCGCGCAGCGAGCCGGTCTCGTAATTCGCCGTCCGCGTGAACGTCCTCACGATGAACCGGGGCCACGGTGCGCCGGGGGCCGTGCTCTGGCCGACCGCGAAGTTGGCACCGCTGGCCGTGATCTCGATCGACTTGATGCTGGCCGCCCCCATGGCCTTGGCGACGTTGTCGAGCGCGGCTCGGCCGTCCTGGGCGTGGCCGGCGAGCGGCGACAGCAGCACGGCGGCAACGAGCGATGCGAGGATCGTGCGCATACGGGGTCTCCTTGCCGTGAACGGTCGAGATCGGGACGCCCTGAAGTGGTCGCGCACAACGCGCCCGATGTCAAGCCTGAGCGTCCGCGGGTAGTGTCTCAGTTCGAGCTCTGACTGCCCGTTCGCCGGGCGGGAGAGACGGGTGGGCCTTCGGAAACCCGATCGGACCGGCTAGCAGTCCGCCTGAATGTCGGTAAGCGGTACGCCTGTCCCGACGTACGACGACGGGTTTCCGAAGGCCCACCCGTCTCTCCCGCCCTCCCCGCGGCGCTCGGGCGCCG
>WNGF01001216.1_pt1 | contig 37760 bp, 40 predicted proteins | sample 5400641 | NCBI WGS metagenome assembly WNGF01 (sample SAMN13153371, study PRJNA577476) | soil metagenome | isolation source: 80 cm soil or saprolite under grassland replicate 2 | place: USA:California | collected 2016-06-15 | reverse complement strand
CCAGCCATCCGAGTCCGGGCCGTGGGTAAGTCCACCGTGGACATCAACGGCAATGTGCTGGTGACCTCGCTCGAGAGGGAAGGGGCTCGGGTTGAGCTCGGCTGCCTCGTCAATAGCATCCGCCAGTTCCGCAAGTTTCGGTTCAGGATGCCCCGGCGGCAACCGGACGAACCCATCTAGACAGTAGAAGATCCCCACGCAGATACAGCAATCCAGACCAGCATGCTGCCAGCGCTCGACGACCTTCTTGCCACGCATGTTGGCGATGTTTTCACCGAGACGTCACATGCGCCAGCTCAGAGCTTCCACTGGATGTCGACCTTGGACGGATCGAAGCACCACGGCCCGCCGAGCGCCTTCGCGCGCTCGAACAGCGGGCTATCTTCAGCCGGCCAGACTCGCCGCCCCGGGAAGCCTGGGTACAGGATGACCTTCATGACCACGAGCGAGAGAATCGTTCGCCGCCAGCCGAGGTCAGCCGCATCCCAGGCTTGCCGCAGGGTCATCCCAGGAGGAATCGCGGCCAACGCGCGGCCCTGCTCCAGCCGTCCCATGCGTCGCTGAACCGCCGACATGGCGTCCTTGATCTCGGCCTGGATCGCCAGGAACTGCCCCTCCTCCAGCCGCAGGGGGTCACCGCGCCGCCGGTACCTATCCCGGCTGGCCTGCTCCAACCGCTTCTTGTCCTCACCGAGCGTCGCAGCCAGCTCGTGCAACTCCTCTGGAGCGTCGGGTGCGATCAGCGCGGCGAGGTCTTCCCCCTCATAGGCGGTAAGCACCGCCTCGCTCACGGCCAGCTCAACCGGGTCAGCAAGCCGGTAGACCTTCCCACAGCCGTGCAGTTGGCCGGTGGAATCGATCTTGAAGCATCGGTACCGCCGCTTCGGCGCCTCCTCACGCTGAACCTTCGTGGCGCCGGGGTATAGCTTGGCGCCGCAAGGCTTGCCGTCAGCGCCCAAGGCACCGCACTCGATCAGGCCGGTGAGCAGGTAGGACCGTCTCGTGTAGCGACGGCCGGTGTTGAGCTGCCGCATATTGTCCGACAGGACCACTTGCAACCGCTCGAACTCCTCGGGAGAGATGATAGCCGGCCAAGTGGCCGGGTACTCGGTGCCGAGATGGGATCGCACACCCTTGATTCTTGGTGACGTGACCAGCTTCATGACCGTCGTGGGCCACCAGCGGCCACCAGCCGCAGTCGGGACCTTGCGGTCGTTCAGCTCTGCGACCAGCGGCATCATCATCTCACCAGCGAGCAGCCGCTCGACCAACTCGCGGATGATGGCGGCCTCGCTCTCGACCACCTCCAGCGTGCCCGTCGCCCCGCCTTCCGGCTTCCTGTAGCCGTAGGGACGGGTGCCGCCCCCGTAGTACCCCTCCTGGGCGCGGGCGCGCTTCTTGCGCTTGAGCCGGACGGACGACTTGCCACTTTCCCCGGACGCATCGAGGACAGCCTTGAGGAAGTCGTGGTAACCCTGGACCGTTGTGAGGTTGCAGCGCACGCCGTTGGTCAGCTCAACGGTCGTGAAGGTGGTCTCCTTGGTCAGCGCGATGAGTTCCATCGCGTCGGCCAAGTTGCGGCACAGGCGAGCTACCTCGGTCACGACGACGAGTTGGACTAGGCCGACGCGAATCGCGGCGAGCAGGTCGAGCCATCCGGGGCGCTCCTTGTCCGAGAAGATCGAGGCGGAGATGTCGTTGTCCGAGAAGATCAGCCGCTCATCGACCGGCCAGCCCTGGTCGGCGAAGTAGTCCTGACCCTCCGCGATCTGGATGTCGACGTTCTCGCTCAGCTTCCCGCGGTCCTGGGAGAGTCGTGCATAGATCGCGCGACCGACCGCCTTTATGGTCTCGACCATCCGGCCTCCTGCTGGTCCCGGGTCGCTGCTAGTGCTTTCTATATTAGACGCACCGACCATGTTCATCGCGGAGCTCGAGCATCCCCGCTTCGCCGAGCTCGACCTCTCGGGCCTGCGCACCGGCATCATGGCGGGCTCGCCCTGCCCGGTCGAGGTGATGAAGAAGGTCCAGTCGGACATGCACATGGCCGAGGTGACCATCTGCTACGGCATGACCGAGACCAGCCCTGTCTCGTTCCAGACCGCGCCGGACGACCCGGTCGACAAGCGGGTCTCGACCGTGGGCCGCATCCACCCGCACGTCGAGGCGAAGGTGGTCGACCCGGCCACGGGGCGGGTCGTGCCCCGCGGGGTCCCCGGCGAGCTCTGCACGCGCGGCTACCTGGTGATGCTCGGGTACTGGGAGAACGAGGAGGCGACCGGGGAGGCGGTGGACCGGGCCGGCTGGATGCACACCGGCGACCTCGCGACCGTGGATCCCGACGGCTACGCGAACATTGTGGGGCGCATCAAGGACATGGTGATCCGGGGCGGCGAGAACGTCTACCCGCGCGAGGTCGAGGAGTTCCTGTACCAGCACCCGGCCGTGAGCGACGTGCAGGTCGTGGGCGTGCCGGACCCGAAGTACGGCGAGGAGCTGTGCGCCTGGGTGCGGCTCAAGGAGGGCCAGGTGGTCAGCGGCGAGGATCTGCACGACTGGTGCAGGGGCCAGATCGCCAGCTTCAAAATCCCGCGCTACTGGAGGTTCGTGGACGCCTTCCCGATGACGGTCACCGGCAAGGTCCAGAAATTTAAGATGCGCGAGACCTCCGTCGCCGAGCTCGGCCTGGAGCAGGCCGCGGGCGTCGAAACCGCCTAAGGTTGGGGGAGCGGGCTCCCCCAACCTGGCTGTGGCCGCTCGGGCTATCGCTGGAGCTGCCCGCGGATGGCGCCACCGGGGAACTCGGCGTTGTGGATGTTGACGTAGAACCCGCTCGGGTTCGTGTGGATCGACTCCACCAGCGCGGGGTCCACGCCCGAGGTGCAGCCGTCCACGCTGTCCAGGGTCGACGGCAGGCCGTTCGGCGCCTCGAAGAACGGCACGACGATGGGGCCGTTCACGCCGGCAGGGGCCTGGTGGATGTGGGCCCGCGTGGGCGTGGCAATGGCGGACCAGCTCACCCTCCAGCAGACCACGGCGTCAGCGGGGCTGACCCCGGCCTGGCCGCTGCCGTCCGGGTCGGCGGGCGGCACCTCGTTGGAGCCCAGCAGGCTCGCGGAGAGCTGGGTCGGGGTGCGCGGCACGACCGGGAAGGGGCGGAGCTGCCCGCGCATGGCGCCGGCGGGGAAGTCGGCGTTGTGGACGTTGACATAGAACTGGTCCGGGTGGCTGCGGATGTCCTGGATGAGGTCCTGCCCACCGGTTACGCAGCCGTGCGCCGAGCTGATCGGAGCAGGCACCTCGCCCTCGAAGAACGGGAGCACGATGGGACCGGCGACGCCGCTGGCCCCCTGGTGGATGTGCGCACGCGTGGGCGCCGCCAGGTTGCGCCAGTTGACCGTGAAGCAGGTCTGCGTCCCGTCGAAGTGGACGAACGCGAGGCCGAAGGCGTCCGCGTCGCCCGGACCGGGGACCTCGTTGCGGCCCAGCAGGACGGCGACGAACGTGGCCGGTGTGCCGCCGGCGCTGGCCGCCCCCGGCATCCCCAGGACCAGTAGACCGAGCAGGACCACCATCACTGCGGCGACCGCGAGCGCACGTCGGTGCATAGCTCCGCGCATGTACCAGCTCCCTTCCTCGTTTGCGGCCATACTGCATCAACCCATCACAAGACTGGCCGGTTCCATCGCATTCTCGCAGATTCCCCTCACACCGTAGAGCGCTCAGAAACGGCCGACCCACGCTGTCGGCCGGGACTGCTACAGTCCCGGCATGGTCAGGATCGGCATCCACCTCGACCGCGAGGACCCGATCGAGGGCGCTGCGGCGCGGGGCGCCGACTGCGTGCAGTTCTTCATCAGCGACCCGCAGGGCTGGAAGATCCCGCCGCCGGGGCCGGAAGCCGCCGAGCTCGCAGCCTCGCACGTGCCCAAGTACGTGCACGCTCCCTACGTCATGAACCTGGCCTCGGGCAACAACCGCATCCGCATCCCCTCGCGCAAGGTCCTCGCGGACACCTGCCGGGGCGCGGCCGCGGTCGGGGCCACCGCGGTGATCGTCCACGGCGGGCACGTCACCGCCGACGACGACGAGGAGCAGGGCTTCCTGCGCTGGCGCAAGGCACTGGAGCGGCTCGACTCCTCCGTGCCGCTGCTGCTCGAGAACACCGCCGGGGGCAACCACGCCATGGCCAGGCGGCTCGACACGCTGGCGCGGCTCTGGGAGCACGTCGGCGGCTTCGGCCTCGGCTTCTGCCTCGACACCTGCCACGCCCACGCCGCCGGCGAGGACCTCGACGGCATCGCCGACCGGGTCAAGGCGATCACCGGGCGCATCGACCTGGTGCATGCCAACGACTCCAAGGACCCGGCCGGGTCCGGCCGCGACCGCCACGAGAACCTCGGCCGTGGCCGGATCGGCCTCGACGCGATAGCCGCGGTGGTCGCGGCCTCCGGCGCCCCGGCGGTGTGCGAGACCCCCGGCGGCGAGGCGGAGCACCGCGCTGACGTCGAGGCGCTCCGCTCGCGCCTGCGCGGCTGAGCCGCGCTGGCGATCCGGCTATCCTTTCGCCAGCAAGCCTGTTGGCCGTCGCAACCCCGACCGGCGGAGGAGCCGATGCCAGCCAACCCGCAGACCAACCCCACCAGGGCCGCTCTGGAGACGGCCGTGCTCGACCTGACCGACGACGAGATCGTCGAGGCCCTGCTGCGACGGCCGCGCAACGACATCAAGGACGCGTTCGAGGCCCGCGGGGCATACGCCTGGCCCGGCGAAGCCAAGCGCAACGTCCTCGCCGCCCTCGCCAGGCGCCTCAGCTCCGGCCGGGCACCCTCCTCCCGCTGACCGGTGCAGGCCGGACCCGGCCCTCTCGAAGGGCGGCGCGCCTTGGTGACCGGGGGGTCCAGAGGCCTCGGGGCGGCCATCGCACAGGCCCTTGCCGGCGCCGGAGCGGACGTGGGGCTGATCGGGCGTGACGCCTCCGCCCTGGACGCGACGAGGCGGCGCATCGAGCAGACCCGGCGGCAGTGTCAGTGTTACGTCGTGGAGGCCGACCTGGCCACCGTGGACGGGGCGCGCGGGGCGGGGCTGGCGGCCCTCGCCATGGCCGACACCTGGGACATCCTGGTGAACAACGCGGGGACGGCGACGCCGGCGCCCCTGCTGGAGACCGCACCCCAGAACTGGGAGCGCACGTTCGCGGTGAACGCGCGGGCCGCGCTCGTCCTCTCCCAGGTCCTTGTCCCGCAAATGCTACGGCGGAAAAGAGGAAAGATCGTCAACGTGGCCTCGCTCCAGGCCTTCCTCGGAACGCCCAACCTCGGGGCCTACGCCGCGTCCAAGAGCGCGCTGATCCAGCTCACGCGAACGATGGCCGTGGAATGGGGCCCGTACAACGTCCAGGCCAACGCGGTCTGCCCGACGCTGGTGATGATCGAGCGGAACCGCGCCCTGTGGGCTGACCCCCGCCGGCGGGACCAGCGGATGGCGCGCCTCGCCCGGATCCCGGCCGGCCGCTTTGGCGACCCCCGCGACGTCGTGGGGGTCGTGCTCTTCCTGGTCGGTCCTACCGCCGACTTCGTGAACGGCAGGGTCATCCCGGTGGACGGCGGCTTCCTGGCCACGTCGTAGCCGCCTCCAGGGCGGCTCGTGACCCGAATTCACCCTCGCCGCCGTTTACAACCGGCTGAACCGCGGGCTCAACGGCTATCACGAGCTGTGGAATACGTGACCCGGGTGAAAGGGCTGTGGCCCCTGTGAAGCGCGGCACGGCGCCGGGCGGCGCGACGGGTGCTGCCTGTTATCATGGCGCACACCGTCCATGACGAATCTGGAGCTCGAGTGGTCGATGAGCCGGCTCAGTGAATCGGTCGAGCGGTCCATGGGACTGCTCGCAACCGCAGACCTTGCCTCGGACGACGTCGTCGAGAAGCTGCTGGCGGAGACGACCGACCGGCGCCGGCTCGACCTGGCCGACCTCACCCCGCCTGAGCAGGCCCACCTCGTGGCCAGCCGCGCCCTCGACGTGCTGCCCTCGGCGGAGCGGCTCGCGGAGTCCATCGAGCGGGCGGCATCGGCGGGAAGGCCGCTCATCGTCAAGTTCGGCATCGACCCGACCGCTGAGGACGTCCATATCGGCCACGCCGTGCCGATGATGGTCGCCAGCCGGCTCCAGCGCATGGGGCACCGGGTCGTATTCATCGTCGGCGACATAACCGGCAAGATCGGGGACCCTTCGGACCGGTCCGGCGAGCGGCCCTCCCTTTCCGACGAGGATATCGCCAGGAACCTCCGCACCTACCGGGAGCAGGTTTCGCCCTTCTTCGACTTCGACCGGGCGGAGCTCCGCCACAACAGCGAGTGGCTGGCACAGGTCCGCCTCCCCGAGCTGCTGGGCATCCTGGCACAGATTCCCGTTTCGGCTTCGCTCCAGCGGGAGGACTTCCGCAACCGGCTGGGCCAGGGACACGGGCTGTCGATGTCGGAGTTCCTCTACTCCGTGGTCATGGCAATGGACTCCGTGGCGATCCACTGCGACGTCGAGATCGGTGGGCTCGACCAGTTGCTGAACATGCAGATGTGCCGTCGGGTCATGGAGGTCGTCGGACAGCCGCCGGAGCTGGTCATCACCACCCCGCTGATCGAGGGCACCGACGGCACCGGCGCCAAGATGAGCAAGAGCAGGGGGAACTCCGTCGCGCTCAACTCCCCGCCCGAGGAGATCTACGGGCGCGTCATGTCCGTCCCGGACAGGCTGGCGGCGACCTATCTGCAAGCGCTCTCCGAGTGGACGGACGTCGAAGTCGCGGAGGTCGTCGCGCGACAGGAGGCCGGCACGCTGCACCCGATGGACCTCAAGCGGATTGTGGCCGGTGAGGTCGTTGCGGCTGTGCACGGGGTGGACGCGGCGATGCGGGCGCGGGCCGATTTCTCCGCGCGCTTCTCCCGCCGCAGCTACGCCGAGGTCGAGACCATGCCGGTCCTCGACCTGACGGCGAACGGCGGCAGGCGGCTCGGTGAGACGCTGACCGGCGTGCTCGCGCTGACGCCGAGCATCTCGGCGGCCCGTCGGGTGGCCGAGCAGGGCGGGCTCCGCCTTGTCGCGGAGGCGCAGGGCCGACAGGACTCGGTCACCTTACCGGTCGGGGCCGTCGCCCGGCCGGTGGGCGAGGTGGTCGCCGAGGTGGTCGCCGAGCTGCGACCCCGCGCCGACGCCGAGCTGTACGTGAAGGTCGGCCGCAAGCTCGCCCGGATCACGGGAGCGGCGATCGCACCGTAGCCCGGTCCCCAGCAGCGTGATCGCCGCTGCGCACATGTGCGCCAATCCCCGTGCGCGGGGCTCAGCTCCCGGCCGCTTCGGCTGGCTCGGGGGTGGTGATGGGCTCTGGGCGGCGCGGGCGGGCGTTGTCCAGGGCGGGGTGCTCTACGATCGCGACCACGCGCGTGGCGAGGAAGCGCGCGGTGCGGACGGGCTGGCCGGTGCGCGTCACCTCCACGACCTCGATGAGGTTGCGCCGGGTGTTCACCTCCACCCGGCGGCCGTCACGGGTCGCCACGATGTCGAAGCCGCGCACCTCGTGCCCGGTGTCGACAAGCACCTCCACCCGATCGCCACGCATACCGGCAGGGTAGCGCGCTCCGGCAGAGCAGGCGATTGCCTACAGCACCACGCCGAGCACCTCGGCGGCGGCGGCCACCGCGGCACCGTCGCGCTCGGCGGCCAGTTCGTCCACCGCCGCCAGCGCGTCGGGGGTGTCGAGGTCACGGGCGAGCGCCGCGTCCACGGGCTCGGGCAGGGGCGCGCCGCCCGCGCCCCTTCGTCGCGCCCGGCCGGCCGGCCCGGCCCGGCGCCACGCCTCCAGCCGCTCCGCCGCCGCCTTGAGCTCGTCCGGGTCGAGCTCCCAGGCCGAGCGGTAGTGGTGCGCGAGCAGGGTGAGCCGCACCGCCGCGGGCTCGTGGTCGCGCACGAGGTCCCGCGCGAACACCAGGTTGCCCAGCGACTTGGACATCTTCTCGCCCTCGTGGCGGACCATGCCGGTGTGGACCCAGCGCCGCACGAAGGGCACGCCGTTGGCCGCCTCGGACTGGGCGCGCTCGGACTCGTGGTGTGGGTAGAGCAGGTCGGCGCCGCCGCCGTGCAGGTCGATAGTGGTGCTCAGGTAGCGGCGGCTCATGGCGGAGCACTCCAGGTGCCAGCCCGGCCGGCCCGGGCCCCAGGGGCTCTCCCACGCCGGCTCGCCCGGCCTGCTGCGCTGCCAGACCACGAAGTCCAGCGGGTGGCGCTTGCGCGGGTCGTCGGGGTCGCCTCCGCGCTCGGCCAGGAGCTCCCGCTGCTCGTCCGGGCCGAGCCCCGACAGGTCGCCGAAGGTCGGGAACGTGGTCACGTCGAAGAACAGCGTGCCGCCGGCCTCGTAGACGTTGCCCGCCTCGATGAGCCGGCCGGCCAGCTCGACCATCGAGGGGATCTCCTCGGTCGCCCTCGGGAAATGCGCGGGCCGGGCGATGTTCAGCGCGTCCATGTCGCGCAGGAACGCGGCGGTCTCGCGGCGACCGAGCTCGAGATAGTCCTCGCCGTTGCGCGCCGCCCGCCGCAGCACGTCGTCGTCGATGTCGGTCACGTTCTGGCAGTAGGCGACCTGGTGCCCGCGGCTGCGCAGGAAACGCACCAGGGTGTCGAACGCCGCATAGGTGAAAGCGTGGCCGAGATGGGCCGCGTCATAGGGTGTGATGCCGCAGACGTACAGCGTGACGCGCTCACCGAGCTCCAGCGCAGCGTCGCCTTCCGGCGGACCGCGGAGCACCAGCGGGCGACAGGCGGGATCGTCGGTCATGCTCTGGGATGGTAGCGGCCCGCCGCTCCGCCCGCCCCAGCGCCCCTGCTAGCCTTCGGGCATGAACGCGGGCCCAGCGCCGTTCGCCATCGTGGGCGCGGCCGTGCTCGACGGCACGGGCGGCCCGGTCCTGCCCGGCGGCCGGACCGTGCTGGTGCGGGACGGCAGGATCGCACAGGTGGGCCCGGCCGGCGCCGTGGCCGTGCCCAGCGGCGTCCGGGTCGTCGACGGGACCGGGCTCGTGGTGCTGCCCGGGTTCGTCGACACGCACGTGCACCTGGACTTCTACCCCGCCGCCGAGGTGCTCCGCGGAGGCGTGACCACGGTCCGGGACCTCGGCTGGCCGGCCGGCCGGCTCGCGGTCCTGCGGGAGGAGGCCGAGCGGTCGCCGGCCAGCTCGCCGCGCCTGCTCGCCGCCGGCCAGATCGTCACCGCGCCCGGCGGCTACCCGAGCCACGCCGCCTGGGCGCCCGCGGGAACGGCCAGGGAGGTGGACGGCCCGGACCAGGCGGCCGCCGCCGCCGCCGACCTGGCCGCGGCCGGCGCCAGCGTGGTCAAGGTCGCGCTCGACGCCAGGGTGGGTCCCACGCTGCCCGCGGAGACCCTCGCCGCCGCGGTGCGTGCCGCGCGGCGGCGCGGGCTCGGCGTCACCGCCCACGTGGCCGGGCGCGCCGAGGTCGAGAAGGCGCTTGCGACGGGCGTCACCGAGCTGGCCCACTGGCCGTTCGACGGCGAGCTGCCAGGCGACCTGATCCGGCGCATGGCCGCCGCGCTCACCGTGGTGCCGACCCTCCACATCGACCCCACCAGCGCGCGCCGCGGGGGGGTGCGCGAGTTCCTGGCCGCCGGCGGCCACGTGCTCTACGGCACCGACCTCGGCAACCAGGGTCCGCCACCCGGGGTGGACGTGGTCGAGCTGGCGCTGCTGGTCGAGGCCGGCCTCTCCCACGCCGGCGCGGTCGCCGCGGCCACGTCGCTGGCCGCCCGGCACCTCGGCCTGCGGGGCACCGGCCGCGTCGTCCCCGGCTGCGCGGCCGACCTGCTGGTGGTCGAGGGCGACCCGCTGGGCGACCTGGATGCATTGACGCGGACGCGGCTGGTCAGCAGGGCCGGTTGGATTGCGGGATGAAACGCCACCTCCGGGCCGCGGAAGCGCCCGGGGGAATTCGGCGCCGCCCGGCCACCGAGCCGCCGGTCGCGCGACGCCGCCGCTCCAACGATCACCGCAATCGGTTTGACCCGGGCAACGCTTGCCAAAGGGTCGCCAACATCGCGTCCGGTGACGATGACGCAGAGCCCGAGCACCGGCGCCGCTCAGGGAAGCGCCGTTTCATCCGCGCCGATTGGCGCCCGGCCCTGCCCCGCGGCGCAGGGGGTTTGCCTTCTCCGAGGCGCCGGAGCCTCGCCAGCGGCGGCCCACCGCCCCCGCTCCGGCCCTCCCACGGCGCCACTCGCGGGAAATAGTCGGGCGAAGGACCTGGCGGTGCGTGTTGCCAATCCCGCCGCGCGTGGTTACCCTTGCCCCAAATCCGGCTGTGGAGAGTTCGGCTGTGGGGGAGTTTCCGAGCAGCGATACCAGTGAAAGGAGTCCGATGGGCACCAAGACGATCACGATGTACGTCTCGGACATCGATCAAACCGAGATTGAAGAGGGGAAGGTTTATCAGCTCCAGGTCAAGCACCCCGATGGCGCGACGCAGGTGCTCGATATCTCCGAGAGGAACTATAGGGACCTCAAGATCGACGGCATGGGCAAGATCCTGAAAAAGCGGGGCCGCAAGCCCGGCAGCACCACCAAGGCCGCCGCGGCCGGCACCCGCCGGCGCGGGGCGAAGGCCGAGCCCGTCTAGAGCTCGTCTGGAGCCGGCCGCGCGGGGAACCGCCCGCGGGGAAACGCTTCAGGCCTCGGGCGCTTCCTGGCAGCGCGGGCAGAGGCCGAACACGTCGGCCTGGTGCCCGGTCACGGTAAAGCCCCGCCGGCGCGCCACCCGGACCGCCCAGGGCTCGACCTCGCAGGCGTCGATCTCTTCGACGCGCCCGCAGCGCCGGCACACCAGATGATGGTGGTGCACCGGGTTGCAGAGGCGGAACAGCGCCTCGCCGCTCTCGCGCCGGAAAATGTCGACCTGGCCCGTCTCGACCAGGCCCTGCAGCGTCCGGTACACGGTCGCCAGGCCCACCGTGCGGTCGAGCTGCGCGTGGAGGTCCTGTGCGGACAGCGGCTCGGGCGCTCCCTGCAACGCGCTCAGCACCGCCGAGCGCTGCCGGGTGCTCCGCGCCTGGTCGGAATTGCGCCGGGTCATCATCGACAATCAGTCTACCCCGCCCCTTCGCCGCCTTCGCGGCTCGTCGGCGACGCCTGCCCCGCCGCCTCGCCGTCGGTGCCAGCCCCGTCCTCATGTGTCGCATTTCGGCCCGGCTTGTGGTAACTAGTCACAATAGGCTAGATTGGGGGTCGCATACGACTACCGGCCGGGGGGACGGGGTGGTGCCTAGCGCGACCGGCAGCAGCGCCAGCGGTTACCGGCGCTATGCCGAGGTCTATGACCTCGTGTGGAAGGCGGCGCCCTACGACCGCTTCGCCGACCTGTGCCTGGACGCGGCGACTCGCGCGGGCGTCGGCGTCCGCCGGGTGGTCGACGCCGCCTGCGGGACGGGCAGCCTGGCCGTCGAGCTCGCGCGGCGGGGCTACCGGACCACCGGCTTCGACCTGTCGCGCGGCATGCTCGAGCGGGCGGCGGCCAAATGCCGCGCCATGGGCCTGCACGTCGGCTTCGTGCTCGGCGACCTGCGCGCCGCGCCGCTGACGGAGAGCTGCGCGGACCTCGTGGTCCTGCTGAACGCGAGCCTCAACTACCTGCTCGAGCCGGCCGAGGTCGTGGCCGCCCTGGGCCATCTCGGCCGGCTGGTGCGCCCCCACGGCGCGGTCGTGCTCGAGCCGCTGGCCGCCCGCTTCCTCCATCAGGGCTACGAGCCCGCTCGCCACCTGGCCCAGGGCGCCTTCCGCCTCGACGCGAGCTACGAGCTCATGGGCGATCTCCTGGTCGAGCGGGTGGCGTGGAGCATTGACGGCCACGAGGTCGTCGAGTCCTACTGCCAGCGCTACTACGACGACGAGCAGATGGAGGCGCTGGTCGGCGCGGCCGGCCTGGTGGTGGCCGAGCGTCGGCCGATGTACCCGGCGCTGCGGGTCGAGCCCGCGCGCGGCCGCACATTGTGGGTGGCCGTGCCGTGAACCAGCCCGGCTGGCAGCGGCGAGCGCGGCTGGGCGGCCTGCTGCGCGGGCCCTTCGGCCTGCTGTGGGCCGGCCAGAGCGTAAGCCTGCTCGGCGACGGCGTCTTCCTGGTCGCCTTCACCTGGCAGATCGCGGCCGAGTGGCGCCGGCCCGCCCTGCTCGGCCTGCTGCTCGGCACGCGCGTCCTGGCCGAGCTGGCCGCGCTCGCCCTCGGCGGCTGGATCGTCGACCGCGTGCCGCGGCGCACCACCGTGCTGGTGGCCGACGCCGGACGGGGGCTGGTGCTGCTCGGCCTCGCCGCCGCGCTGCAGGCGCCTGGCTCGACGGCGGCGCCCGCCCTGCTGGTCGCCGCCTTCGGGCTGCTGACCGGGCTGTTCCGCCCGGCGCTCATCGCCTACGTCCCCGAGGTGGTCGAGCGCGAGCGCCTGCGCGCAGCCAACTCCCTGCTGGCCCTGTCGGCGCAGACCTCGCTCGTGCTGGGGCCGGCGATCGGCACCGGCCTGATCGGGCTGGGCTCGGCCGCCACCGCGCTGCGCCTGGACGGGCTGTCGTTCCTCATGGCTGCGCTGGCCACGGTGCCGCTGCCGCGCCGCACCCCCGCGCCCACCGGCGGCGGTGCCCTCGCCCAGGTGGTCGAGGGGTTCCGCGCCGCCTGCCAGGTGGGCTGGGTCGGCGGCACCATCCTGCTGTTCAGCCTTGCCAACATCGGCACCATCGCGGCGCAGCGGCTCGCCCTGCCGCGCGTTGCCGAGGAGCGCTATGGCCAGCTCGGCGGCTACGGCGCCATGCTGGTCGCCATGGGCGCGGGCGCCGTGATGGCGGCGCTGCTGGTGGCCGGCTCCGCCCCCAGACGGCCGGGCCGCACCGCCTACGGCGGCGTGCTGGTGCTCGGCCTCGCCACCGCCGGCTTCGGCGTCGCGGGCGGCATCGCGGCCGCCGTGGCGATCGGGCTCGCCTTCGGCTTCGGGCAGCAGCTCTTCGAGCTGCTGTGGACCACCGGGCTCCAGCAGAACGTGCCCGACCGTCTGCTCGGCAGGATCAGCGCGGTGGACCAGTTCGGCTCGTTCCTGTTCCTTCCCCTGTCCTTCTTCGTCGGGGGGCTGGTGGTGCAGTCGGTCAGGCCGGAGCTGGTGCTGCTCGCCGCCGGGGCGGCCGGCTCGCTGGCCGCGGCCATCGGCCTCGCCGTGCCCGCGCTCCACCACTGGCGCCCTCTCGCCGACGAGACCGTCCAGAGCCCCGCGGTGGTCCCGCGCGTGACCGGTCTCCCGCCGCACACCGCCCCCACCGATGGCTCCCGCTAGCGCCGGAGCCGCTGCTTGCGCGGCCGAACGCGCCGCGATTGGATACCTTGGACGTAACCGCAAGTCCGCCCTCGCGAGCAGGCGACAGCCATGGCCACTTCGAGCGTGCATCTCGAGATCCCTGCGTCAGGGGCCTACCTGGCGGTCGCCCGGGCGGCCGTCACCGGCCTGGCGGCCCAGCTCCACTTCACCTACGACCAGATCGACGACCTGCGCATCGCGGTCGACGAGGCGTGCACGCAGCTCATGGCCAGGCGCGGCAGCGCCGACACCATCCGGATCACCTACCACCTGGACGGCGACGAGCTGCGCGTCGATGCCTGGGTGGACGCGCCCGACCGCGGCGGGCCACTGGAGCGGGACACCTTCGCCTGGCAGATCCTCAGCGCGCTGACCGACGAGGTGGTCGAGCGGAACCAGCCCGGGCGGCTGCTGCTCCGCCTCCGCAAGCACGGCGGCTCCGGGTGAGCGAGCTCCCGTACGACGCCGGAGCGCTCGTCGAGCCCGACGAAGCCGAGGCCGCCGAGCCCGACGAAGCCGAGGCCGCCGAGCCCGACGAGGCCGCCGCCGAGGCTGTGGCCAGCACGCGCGGCGTCGACCGGGCCCACGCCAAGGAGCTGTTCCAGCGGCTGACCGCCACGCGCGACCGGGCCGTACGCGAGGAGCTGGTCGGCATCCACCTGCCGCTGGTCGAGTACCTGGCCCGGCGCTTCCGCAACCGTGGCGAGCCTCTGGAGGACCTCGTCCAGGTGGGCACTATCGGGTTGCTGAAGGCGATCGATCGCTTCGACCTCGATCGCGAGGTGGAGTTCTCGACCTACGCCACGCCCACCATCGTCGGCGAGCTCAAGCGCCACTTCCGCGACAAGGGCTGGGCCGTGCGCGTGCCGCGGCGGCTCCAGGAGCTGAACCTGTCGCTCACCAAGGTCGTGGCCGAGCTGTCCCAGGAGATCGGCCGCTCGCCCACCGTGCGCGAGCTCGCCGACAAGATGCGGCTCTCGGAGGAAGAGGTCCTCGAGGGGCTCGACACCTCGAACGCGTACGCGGTGGTTTCGCTGGACGCGCCGGCCGGCGGCGAGGACACGCCGTCGGTGAGCGAGCACATCGGCACCGAGGACGAGAGCCTGGAGGCCCTGGAGTACCGCGCGGCGCTGGGGCCGATCATCGCCGAGCTGCCAGAGCGCGAGCGCCGCATCCTGTACCTGCGCTTCTTTCGCGGCATGACGCAGTCGCAGATCGCCGAGCGGCTCGGCATCTCGCAGATGCACGTCTCCAGGCTGCTGAACCGCACCCTCGGCCTGCTGCGCGAGCGCCTGCTCTCCGACGGGGACTAGCGGTGCTGGTCGCGCTGATCGTCAACCCGCACGCGACCAAGGTGTCCGAGCGGCTGCGGCGCGACGTGGCCCAGGCGCTGGCGGCCGAGCACAAGGTCGAGGTCTATCCCACCGGCCACCCGGGGCACGGCGGCGCGCTCGCCCGCCGCGCGGTCGACGGCGGCGCCGAGCTGGTGGCGGTGCTCGGCGGCGACGGCACCGTCAACGAGGTGGTGAACGGCCTGCGCGGCACGGCCGTGCCGCTGGGGCTGCTGGGCGGTGGCAAGACCAACGTCTTCGCCCGCGGGCTCGGCCTGCCGGCCGACGCCCCGCGGGCCTGCAACCGCCTGCTCGAGCTGGTGCGCGCCGGCACGAGCCGGCGGGTCTCGCTCGGCAGCGCCAACGGCCGCGCCTTCACCTTCGGTGCGGGCCTGGGCCTGGACGGCGCGATCGTGCGCGAGGTCGAGCGCCGGCGGCGCGCCAGGCAGCTCTTCGGCGACCCCGCCTACGTGGCCGCGGGCCTCAAGACCCTGTTCCTCGGCTACGACCGCGAGCACCCCCACCTGAAGGTGCAGCGGACCGGCGGGAAGCCGTCGGTGACCGGGTTCTTCGCGCTGGTCTCCAACGGCGATCCCTTCACGTACCTGGGGCGCCGGCCCTTCCGGCCGACCCCGGCCGCGACCTGGGAGGGCGGGCTCGACGTCCTGGTCGGGCAGACCATGTCGGCCGCGGCCATCACCCGGGCGCTCACCGGCATGCTGTCGCCGCGGCCCCGCGCGACCTACCCGAAGTTCCCGGTCCTGCACGACGAGCAGTGCTTCGTTCTGGAGTCCGACGTGCCGCTCGCCTTCCAGCTCGACGGCGAGTACCTGGGCGACTACGCGCGCATCGCCTTCGAGCTCGAGCAGAGCGCCCTCACGGTGGTGGCGCCCAGCCCAGCACGTGCCGCAGGTGGCCAGGACGGTCGCTGACCACGACCTCGACGCCGAGGTCGGCCAGCCGGCGGGCGGTGTCCGGCTCGTCCACCGTCCACGCCAGCAGCAGCAGGCCGGCGTCCCGTGCCCGGCCGCCCGCGACCTTGGCCTTGGGACCGAAGTAGGCCGGCGCCTGTGCGGCGAGCACCGAGCAGCCGCACGCCTCTGCCGCGCGCACCGCCCGGCCGAGCGGCAGCAGCGCCGAGGTGACCAGGCCGACGCGGATGCCCTCCAGGGCGGGGACGGCCGCGGCCACGAGCTTGCGCGAGAACGACGAGACCACGATGCGGGAGCGGTCGGGCCGGGCGGCGAGGGTCTCGGCGAGCAGCTCGGCCACCCGGGCCGGACCGTCGGGGCCCTCGCCGCGGAACTTCACCTCCACGTCGACCAGGGCCCCGGGCGGGAGCGCGTCCAGCGCCTCGCTGAGCGTGGGCACCCGGACGCACCCACGCGGGTAGGGCAGGTGGCCCTCGCGCGCGAACCAGGTGCCGGCGTCGAGCTGCCGGACCTCGGCCAGGGTGCGCTCCCGCACCGGGCCACGGCCGTTGGTGGTGCGCGCGAGCCCGGCGTCGTGGAGGCAGACCAGCGCCTGGTCCGCGGTGCGGCGGATGTCGAGCTCGACCCCGTCGGCGCCCTCGGCGATCGCCGCCCGGAAGCCGGGCAGGGTGTTCTCGGGCGCCACCAGGCGGGCGCCTCGGTGCCCAAGGATTCGCAGCGGTGACCTCCTTGCCCGCGAGCTTTGGCCGCAGGGCCGCGCGGGCTTCATGATGTGAGGATCGAGGGCCAGGAGCGCCCGCGCAAACCAGCAGGTTGTACCAGACGGACCCTCATGACTTCTGACTGCGTAGTTCTCCGGACCAGAAACCAGTGCCCACGACAATCGGTCGTCCAGATTACGCACGAGGCGGGCCTTTTTGCACTTTTCGCCGGACCTCGCAGGCCCTGCCACCAGGCCGTCCGGACCGCGTAGCGGCTGGTCGGAGGCGCCGGTCGGCGTTGTCTGTCCTGGAATCCTCCGGTCGAGCGAGAATTGGGATCTTCCCTTTGCTCTTTGGCTGTCCTAGACTCACCGCGCTCTCGTGATGGGACCGCGGGATTGGATCCCTTCACGGACCTTTCGAGCACTCGCCCTTCCCCCAGGGCTTTGCACGGGAAAGTGAGGATTGTCAATGGATTGGCGCCATCGTGCCCGCTGCCGTGACGTGGACCCGGAACTGTTCTTCCCGGTCGGCACCACCGGCCCCGCCGAGGCCCAGGTGCAGGCGGCCAAGGCCATCTGCGCGCTCTGCCCGGTCCGTGAGGAGTGCTTGCAGTGGGCGCTGGACACCGCTCAGGACGCCGGCGTGTGGGGCGGGCTGTCCGAGGAGGAGCGCCGGGCGCTGCGCCGCGGCCAGCGGCGGCGGGTCCGCATCGCCTGACAGCCGATTTGCAGTGCGGGTTCGGGCCTGGCCTTGCGCCAGGCCCGATCCACTTGGGTCTGGGTGGCGTCCGGATCGAGTTGTTCCTTCCATCCAGTGGAACTGGTACGATCCGGGGCAGCCCGGGAGCCAGCCGGTGAGCCGGGTTCCGGGGACATGGCGCCGCTCCGGCGGCACGAGGCAGCGCTCGAAGCAGCGCGTGGATCTCTCCGAAGGGGCGCATGGGAGACGTCGTTCGCATCCTGGTGGCTGACGACCATCCCCTGACCCGGGACGGGATCAAGGCCGCGCTGGCCATGGACCCCAGGCTGAAGGTCGTGGCCGAGGCGGCCGACGGCGAGGAGGCGGTCAGCCTCGCGGCCTCCTCCAGGCCCGATGTCGTGCTCATGGACGTGCGCATGCCGCGGCTGGGCGGCATCCGCGCGACGCAGGAGATCGTGCGGGCCGTGCCGAATACCCGGGTCGTGATCCTCACGGTCGAGGAGACCCAGGCCCGCGTGGGCGAGGCGATCCAGGCCGGGGCCGTGGGCTACCTGCTGAAGGATATCGACGCCCGGGAGCTGGCACGGGCCGTTCACCTGGCCGCGCAGGGCAGCGCGGTCATCCACCCCAACCTCACCCGCCAGTTCATCGAGGAGATCCGCCAGCTCACCAGGGGCGAGCAGAGCGTGTCCACGCTGTCGGGCCGGGAGGTCGAGGTGCTGCAGATGATCGCCTACGGCTCCACCAACCGGGAGGTGGCCGACGCGCTCCACATCTCCCCGCAGACCGTCAAGACCTACCTGGAGCGCATCTTCACCAAGCTCGGCGTCTCGGACCGCACCCGTGCGGTCGCGGTCGCCCTGAAGCACGGGATCGTGGAGTAATGGAGTGGACGTTGGGCACCTTGCTGCTGTTCGTCCTGGCGGCCCTTGCGGGCGTCGCCGTCGGCGTGGCCCGTGGCGGCAAGCCGCGTTCCCTGCTGGAGGCCAAGGTGCAGGCCAGGCCGCTGGGGCTCGCGTGCCTCGCGCTGCAGGCCGTGGTCGGGGCGCTGGCGCTGCGCTCGGTCGGGATCCCCCGCGGCGTGGGCGCCCTGCTGCTGCTGCTCGCGCTGGCCGGCGTTCTCGGCGTCGCCCGCGCCAACGGGCAGCTCCCAGGGGTGCCGCTGCTCGCGCTCGGCCTGCTGGCCAATATCCTGGTGCTGGTGCTCAACTTCGGCGTGCCAGTGTCCCAGGAGACCCTGGCCCGGGCCGGCATCGCGGTCGAGCGGCCGGTCCCGCACCGGCCCGACGCCAAGCACGTCATCGAGGGCCCTGGCTCGCGCCTGGCGCCGCTCGGCGACCGGCTTGCGGTACGGCCGCTCAGGACGGTGGTGAGCTTTGGCGACGTCGCCGAGCTCGCCGGGCTGTTCCTGCTGGTGCAGTCGCTGGTGATCGGCTCGGCCCGCCGCGGGGAGGACCCCGCCCACGGCGCCCCCAAGGCCAGAACGGTCCCGTGGTCGACGTGGGCGGACTAGTCGTCCCGAATCAGTGATCAGGCCGGGCGCCACCGCGCGGCCGGACCTGCTCAGCCAATGACGTCTTCCTGCAGCTCGTTGGCCAGCTCGCGGATCTTCGCCTCGGGGTACCGGCGATGGCCGCCAAGCGTCTTCAGGAACGGGAGCTTGCCCTCCTTCGCCCAGCGCGACACCGTCTTGGGCGACACGTGCAGGATATCTGCCACCTCCGCCGTGCGCAGGTATGCGGGAGCCTCGATCTTCGTGCTCGCCTTACGGCCGACTGCCACGGTCTATCCCTTTCTCGCGTCCGGGCCGCCTGGCTATCCCCTCCCAGGCCAACCCGGAATGGACCGGATGTTCGCTCGACAACGACAGTTGGGACGTGCGGCGGAGACAGCCCTGTCGCTCGACCTGCTGTGAGCAGTACGAACAGGGCGATTATTAGTACCGGCCGACGAGCCTGCCATAGCTCGGTTGGGCCGTTTCAGCTCTGATGCTACCTACTGCGCGCTCTCTAGGCTTTCTCTGCAACTACGCACGTCAGCCCCTCTGCGAAGCAATGCGAGCAAAGGCGGCCGACCGCAGGTGGGAGCCGTTACCGCACGCCGCCGGGCAGCCGCGCCTTCAGCCAGTCCACGGTGATCGCCAGGCCCTCGTCCAGGCGCGTCCACGGCTGCCAGCCGAGCACCTTGCCGGCCCTGGCCGGGTCGAGGGCGCAGCGCCGGGGGTCGCCGGGCCTGGCCGGCGCCCACTCCGGCTCGCCCGACCAGCCGATCCGGGCGGCGAGCTGCTCGACCACGTCCAGCACGGAGGTGGACGCGCCGGTGCCGACCAGCACGCGGCCGGTCGCGTCGGTGTGCACCGCGCGGGCCAGCGCGTCCACGGCGTCGTCCACGAACAGGTAGTCACGCTCCTGGCGGCCGTCGCCCTCCACCCGCGGCGCGCGGCCGTGCAGCATCGACCAGGCCGCCCTGGCGACCAGGCTCGGGCCGAGCGGGTCCTGTCGCGGGCCGTAGACCGTTCCGAACACCAGCACCGCCGCGTCGAGCCCGCGGGCGGCGAACGCGTTGGCGTAGGCCTCCAGCGCGAGGCGCCCCGCGCCGAGCGGGTGCACCGGCAGCGGGCGGTCGTCGGGCTTGGTGGCGCCGGTGAGCTGGCCCGGGTACAAGTAGGCGCCGGACGAGGCCAGCACCACTTTGGCGTCGCCGGTGGCGGCGGCCTGGAGGATCTCGATCGCGCCGGTCACCAGCAGCCGGCCGTCGCCGGAGGGCTGTGCCCACGAGCGCACCGGGTCGGCGGCCATGGCCAGGTGGACCCAGGCGTCGGCGTGCATGCGCTCGGCGAGCACCGCCAGGCCACCCTGGGTCACGTCCATGCGGTGGAAGCGGACGCCCCCGCGCCTGCGTGCCTCCGACAGGTTGGCCAGATTCCCGTGGGAGAGGTCGTCCACGACCACGATCTCGTCGCCCTCGGCCTGGAGCCGGTCGACGAGGTTGGCGCCCAGGAACCCGGCACCACCGGCCACCACGACGAGCAACCCACCCTCCTTGTCTGGAACCTGCGCATCCTAACTTGATTTGCGTGGGAGCAGCCGGCGTGGCGGCCAATAGGCGAATCGCACGACCCCGGTCAGGTCGTCGCCGCGGACCGGGCCGAACGAGCGGCCGTCGGTCGAGTGGCCGCGGCTGTCGCCGAGCACCAGGAGCTCGTCCCGCCCGAGCTGCACGTCCAGCTCGACCGCACCCTGCCCTGGCGGGGGCCCGGCCACGTACGGCTCGGGGAGCTCGCGACCGTCGACCTCGAGGCGGCCGCCGACGAGCCGCACCCGCTCCCCGGGCAGCCCGACCACCCGCTTGACCACCTCTCGCCCCGGCCGGCGCAGCACCACCACCGCGCCCCGTTGCGGGGTCCCTCGCACCGGGCCCACCGCGACCCGCTGCCCCGGCTCCAGCGTCGGTCGCATGCTCTCCCCCTGCACCAGCACGGGCTCGAGCCGGGCGCGCCGCGCGGCCACGCCGAGCAGCACCGACGCCAGCAGGGCCAGGCCTGCCGTGCGTGCCACGCCTGCGAGCCGTCGTCCCCTCCGACGCCGACGCATTTTCCGCCTCTCGCCGTTGTCATGACTCGAGCATCATGCCCTAACCGCCTGCGTGCCGGGCCAAAGCGGGCGGTGGTACCGTCGAACCCGCACGCACACACACGCCGGGAACGGAAAGGGACGATGCCAATGATGGTCAAGCGCTTGGCCGCGTGGCTCTCACCGGAGCGAGTCGTGCATGCCCACTGCGACCTGCCGTGCGGCGTGTACGACCCGGCCCAGGCCCGGATCGAGGCCGAGTCGGTGGCCAAGATCATCGAGAAGTACCACGAGAGCCATGACGAGGTCTTCCGGGCGCGGGCGCTCCAGATCAAGGAGGAGCGCGGCGAGCTGGTCAAGCACCACCTCTGGGTCCTGTGGACGGACTATTTCAAGCCGCACCACCTCGAGCAGTACCCGAACCTGCACGATCTGTTCTGGCGCGCGACCAAGCAGGCCGGCGAGGCCAAGCACTCGGTGAACCCGGCAGACGCGCAGAAGCTGCTCGAGCTCATCGACGAGATCGACGGCGTCTTCCAGAAGAGCAAGAGCTGACCATCCGTGACAGGACGGCCGACCCCGGACCAGGGGGTCGGCCGTTTGCGCTCGCGGGGCGGGGCCGGGTCAGGAGCTGGCCAGACGCTTGCCACGGTAGTTCGGGAAGATCAACGGCTGGTGCTGCCAGCAGAAGCCGCTCTTGTTGTAGATCGACAGCCTGGTATCGCAGTCCGGCTCACGGCAGACACGTCCGACCCGCTCCACCTTGGACGGGGGCGGATCGTTGCCAGGCCGGTGGCCTTTGACGTTCTCGGATCGCATCGAAGTTTCACCGTCCTTCCCATCCTCCGCGATGGGACCTGCATATCACGAGGAACCGGGCGGTCTCGGCGACGATTCCCCCGTCCTCGCACACATCTATACGCGCGCGGACATCAAAAGGGTTTCAAGGCGCGCGCGCGTTGTCTACGGGTCAGGCGCCGAACGGCCGTCGCACGCGGATCACGCTCTCGACGCGGGTGCGCAGCGTCTCGATCACCGACGGCGAGACCGGCCCGGGATCGGCGCAGCGCCGCACGAGCTGCTTGAACCGCTGGTCGAACTCGACGATGCGGCGGCAGTGACCGCACTCCACAAGGTGCGCCTCCAGCTCGGCGCAGGTGGGCGGGTCGGTTTCCTTGTCGAGGTAGGACCAGAGATGACGCCGCACCTCATCGCAGCCGTCTACTTCGGGCGAACCCATTCCTGTCCCTCCTCGAGCAACCCACGCTCGGCGGCGAACTCCCAGAGCTTCCTCTGGAGCTGGCGCCGCCCCCGGTGCAGCCGGGACATCACGGTCCCGATCGAGGTGCCCATGATGTCCGCGATCTCCTTGTAGGAGAAGCCTTCGACGTCGGCCAGCAGAACGGCGACGCGGAACTGCTCGGGCAGCGAGTCGAGCGCCTGCCGGACCTCGTGCTCCGGGATGCGCTCCAGGAGCACCTCCTCCGGTGATTCCGACCCGCCGGCATTCGCGTTGGCGATGCGCTGGTAGAGCGAGAAGTCGTCGACGTCGTCGGTCGAGACCGACTGCGGTTCGCGCTGTTGCTTCCGGTAGGTGTTGATGTACGCATTAGTGAGGATCCGGTACAGCCAGGCCTTGAGGTTGGTCCCCGGCTCGAACTGGTGGAACGCGTTGTAGGCGCGCAGGAACGTCTCCTGCACCAGGTCCTCGGCGTCGGCCGGGTTGCGGGTCAGCCGCAGGGCGCCCGCATAGATGGTGTCGAGCAGCGGGATCGCGGACTCGACGAAGCGGCGCTGGCGCTCCTCCGGGGTCTCCTCGGCGGGCGCGCGGCTGCCGTCCTCGGGTGTCCTGGCGTCCTGCTGACCGAGCTCTCGGGCAGATGGTTGCAACCGGGGTCCTTCCCGTCGATCCAGTCGCGGCAGCGACGACGCCATCGCCCGTGCCGGAGCGCCTGGAGGCCGGCGAGGCGCCGGCCGGCGCCGGGCGGGCGCCCACTCCTGCGCAGGATAGCAGGACCCTGCCACACCGTTGCCCGGGCGGCTCGAATGCGCGAAACCTTGCAAGCGACAACCTCGACTGGTCGGGATTCTAGAGTTGGCAACGACCCGAGCCTGCCCGGCATTCCCTGAGGGCGAAGGCGGATCCCCGGGGGGACCCCTCAGGCGTCGTCGGCGACGACCTCGATCTGGTGGTACCCGGACGAGCCCGCGGGGGACGGCGGGGCCTTGGCGGCGCTCTGGAGCCCGCCCCGGCCGTCGACTGCGCGCACCTGGACGACGGTCCTGCCCGAGGCCGCCGGGCGCCACGGCAACCGCCACTGGCGCCAGGCGGCGCGCGCGAGCTGGCGGCGCAGGGTCGCGGTCGTCCAGGTGCGGCCACCGTCGAACGACACCTCGACCCGGTCGATGCCGCGGTCCCCCGCCCAGGCGACCCCCGCAACCGTCACCTCGCCCCTGACCGGGGCCAGCTCCCTGGGGACGTCGATGCGGCTGGCGGTCTTGATCACGGCCACGTTGTCCCAGCCCGCCGAGCGCTCCCAGTAGCCGCGGTAGTCGTAGTCCACGACCTCGATCCGCTGCAGCCACTTGACGCTCTTCATCCCGTAGATCCCTGGGGCGATGATGCGGGCGGGGTAGCCGTGCGCGCGCGGCAGGGTCAGGTCGTTCATGCCGTAGGCCACCACCGTGGTCGGGTCCGTCGCCTTGGCGACCGGCAGGGAGTCGGTGTAGCCGCCGACCGCGTGGAACACCACCCGCACGGCTCGGCCGGACACGCCGCCCGCCCGGCCGAGCACTGTGGCCAGGGGCACGCCGGTCCACTTCGCGGTGCTCACCAGGTCGCCGCCGACCAGGTTGGAGATGCACTGCATGGTGACGTACTGCTCGACCGCCGGCAGCGACAGCAGCTCGTCGTAGCCGAGGGTGACGGGCTGGCCGACCAGCCCGTCGACCCGCAGCTTCCAGGAAGCGGGGTCGACGTCGGGGTCGATGATCGACTCGTCGACCACGTAATGGCGGCGGTTTGCGGTCACCTCCGGGGTCAGGCCCTGGATGGTGCGGAACGCCGCGTCGCCTGGGCCGTCCGGCGGTGCCGCGACCGGCCGGACCGGCGCCGCACCGGGCGGCCGCGCCAGTGGCCTGCCGCCGCGGTCGCCGAGGCCGCCGCCGGCGAGGCCGCGCAGCACGTAGCCGGCGGCGAACAGGCCTGCCGCGCCGGCCCCCGCACGCAGCAGCTCCCGGCGCGTGCGCCCGAGCCCGCGGGCGGGCGGCGGCGCCGGGTCCCGCTCCAGGCGCTCCAGCGAGTGCCGCAGCCACAGGGCGAACACCAGGCCGGTCACGCCGACCAGCGCGGCATAGCTGGTGAGCGACGGCGCCCCCGGCCCCGGCCGGTAGCCGGCCAGCGCGATGGCGGCGAGCGCCGCCGCGGCGGCGAAGGCGGCCACCGTGCGCCGCGCGACGGGGCGCCTGGCCACCAGGACCCCCGCCAAGCCGCCGGCGAGCACGCTGGCGACGGTGAAGCCGCCGGCGAACAGCCGCAGGGCCCAGTGCCCGAGCCGCTCGACGAAGAACACCGCCACCGTCCCCGGGACCAGCTCGACCAGCCGCTGCGCCAGGCCCAGGGCCGGGAACGGGATGCTCGCCTGCAGCAGGTGGGCCACCGCGAGCAGCGCGGTCGCCACCAGCATGGCCGCCACGCCGGCCAGGAACGCCTCGGCGGCGCGCAGTCCCCGGCCTTGTTCCATACAGGAAGAACGATAGTCCCCGCCCGCCGATTGCGCGCCGTCCCGCGCCGGGGAGCGGGCGGGCCGCCGCGGCCGGGCAGGGCGACGGGCCGGGGCCGCCGACGGGCCGGGGGCCGGCGCGGCGGGTCAGATCAGGCGGCGGCGGCGGTTGCGGCGGTAGCCGGACGAGGAGCGCGTGCGGTAGGGCCGGCGCGGGCGGAGCTCGCCATTGACGGCGTGGTAGACGATCAGCAGGATCGCGGCGCCGACCAGCCCGACGACGAAGGTGTACAGGTTGAACCCGAGGGTGCCGGAGTGGTTGAGGACCTTGGACGCGAGGAAGCCGCCGAGCACGGCGCCGGCCACGCCGATGATCGTGGTGACCACCAGACCGCCCGGCTCACGGCCGGGGACCAGCACCTTGGCCACCACGCCGACGATCAGTCCCATGAGCAGCAGCGCAATGATGCTCCCGATCATTTTGAGCTCCTTGTCTTGCTTATCGGCCGCCGGGACGAGGCAATCCGACCAACCCGGCTGGAAACAGGCTGCCCGCCCTCGACCACGCCAAAACGCGCGCCGGCGGCGGGCGGGTGCGGGGCCACAGCGCCGCGCTGGGTCAGGCGAGCTGCGTTCGCCGCCGCGGCGCCAGGGCAGTGGCCACGGCGTCCGCGAGTGCCTCGGCGTCGCCGGTCTCCAGCGCCGACGCGGTGATGCGGATGCCGGGGCTGCTGCGCAGGCGGAACGGCTCGCCGGCGCGGACCGCCCAGCCGCTCGCCAGCAGGTGCTGCACGGCCGCGCTCTCGCCGGCCACCGGGACCCACAGGTTCATGCCCGACCGCCCGTGGCTCGCGACGCCCCGCTCCGCCAGGGCCCGCTGGAGCGCGGCGCGGCGGCCGGCGTAGGCCCGGCGGGCGCGCTCCAGCAGGGCGGGCGTGCCGGGGGCCGACCAGAGCGCCACCGCCAGGCGCTGCGAGACGTGGCTCACCCAGCCCGGCCCGAGGAGCTGGCGTCCCTGCACCCGGGCCACGGTGGTGGCGTCGCCGGCCAGCACGGCCACGCGCAGGTCCGGGCCGAGCCACTTGGACACCGACAGCACGTGCGCCCACCGCGGCCGCCACGGGTCGGCGAGGGTGGCCCCGGGCGGTCCCGCCACCGGCCCGGCGTGGTCGTCCTCGATCAGGAGCACCCATGGGTGGCGGTCGAGGACCTCGCGGAGCGCCGCCACCCGGGCGGCGCCCGCGGCCGCGCCGGTCGGGTTCTGGGCGCGGAGCGAAGTGATCACCGCGGCGGCACCGCGCTGGAGGGCGCGCTCCAGCCCGTCCGGGTCCAGGCCGTCGTCGTCGACGGCGACCGGCTCCAGCTCGAGCCCGAGCGCCCGCGCCAGGTCGAAAGCGGGTGGGTAGCCGGGGTCCTCGACCGCCACCCGGTCGCCGGGGCGCAGATGCGCCTGGAGGATGCGCTCGACGCCGTCGAGGGCGCCGTTGACCACTGCGACGGCGCCGGCGGGGACGCCCTCGGCGCGCAGCAGCCCGGCGGCCAGCTCGCCGAGCTCGGGCAGCACCGGGTCCTCGCCGTAGAGGCGGTGCCGGCGGTCGACCCGGGCGAGCGCGGGGTCCAGCGGCGGCAGCAGCCGGGGGTCGCCGTAGCCCAGCGTCAAGTCACGGGTGCCGGCGGGCGGCGCCGCCGGCTGCTGCACCGGCAGAGGCGGCCGCGGCGCGACGGCCGTGCCGCCGCGGCCGCGGGCGGTGACCACACCCCTGGTGCGCAGGCGCGCGTAGGCCGCGGCCACCGTGGCCGGGCTGACCCCGATGTCCCCTGCCAGCCGGCGGATGGTCGGGAGCCGGTCGCCGGGAGCCAGCCGTCCTTGCCGGACGGCCAGCTCGACACTGGCGGCGATCTGGGTCGCGGTCGACCCGCTGATGGTCTCCTGGCTCACGGCGCTTCATTCTAGAACGTAACTCGCTCGGGACCGTGAGCGAAGCGTTAGGGCTCCGCGCGATGGTGGCCCTGGGCCGGCTTCCCCGGCGGCGTGCGCCACGCCGGCCCGACAGCCTCGTGGAGGAGCGGAGCGATGAGGACAGGGACGAACGTCATCGGAAGGAGCCTGGCGGTCGAGCGGATCGAGCTCGGCAGGCGCGTGTGCGACGCCATGGAGACCGAGAACCTCCCGTTGCGGGTCGCCAAGGACGCCCGCCTGGGCGCCACGCTCGCCGCCTTCGCGGCCGTGTGCCAGCGAGCCGACCAGGCCCGCCGCCGCGCCGCGGTCGCCCATTTCGCGCGCCAGCTCCGTCGCCGCGCAAGCTGACCGTCCCTGCCCTGGTCGTGGTCAGCTGGCCGCGCTGACGTCGGGGTCGAGCCGCCCGGCGAGGCCGACCAGCAGACTCGCCGCCACATTGCGCAGGTACGGCACGACCGCGTGCCGGCGCCTCGTGGGCTCGGCGCGGACGGGTGCGTCGGGCAGGGCCGAGGTGGCGGTCTCGGCCATCGACCGGCGGATGATGCTCGCTGCGAGGGGCTCGGTCATCATGGCTGTCCTCCTTCTCGAGGGTGCCGTCGCATTGCGTGCATGGACATCATGCTAGACAGCCAATTCGTTGAGAGGAATACTTGACTCAAGGTCTTCCCGCGATGAGCTATCGGTACGGAAGGAATATCTGGCCTATGGGTTTGCGAACCGAAAGATCGCTTGACGACACCGACTGGCGGATCCTGCGGGAGCTCCAAGCGGACGGCCGGCTCTCCTACAACGAGCTCGGCCGGCGGGTGAGCCTGTCGCCCCCGGCGGTGGCCGAACGAGTGCGGCGGCTCGAAGAGGGGGGCGTCATCGCCGGGTACCAGGCTCGTGTGGACCCGGCGCGCGCCGGCCTGCCCCTGACCGCGTTCGTCCAGATGCGCTGCAGGCTGGACCGGTGCCTGCTGAGGACCAGCGAGGCCAGCGACTACCCCGAAGTCGTCGAGGTCCACAAGCTCACCGGTGACCACTGCTCGATGCTCAAGGTCCGAGCCGCGTCGATGGAGCACTTCGAGGGGCTGCTGGAGCGCCTTGGCCAGCACGGCGAGATGCGGACGTCCGTGGTGCTCTCGACGCAGTACGAGGACCGCCCGGTCGAGCGCCCCGCCGATGACTTCCTGCGCCCCACCCAGTCCGAAGGGTGGAGACCCAGAGCCTCCGGCTGAGGGTCGCCATGAGAGAGGGACCCGCGAGCTTCACGGGTCCCTCGAAAGTGGCGGGGGAGGGATTTGAACCCTCGACCTCTGGGTTATGAGCCCAGCGAGCTACCAGACTGCTCCACCCCGCGCCGCGAGCGCAAGGTAGCACAGCGAGCAGGCACCGCGCAAAGGCGTTCCCTCCAGGAGCCCCAGAAGCTTCACCAGAGGCTTCAGGAGTGCGGGGGCGGGGACGAGGCCGGCTTGCCCTGGCTGGCGCCGAGCGCCTGGTCGAGCAGCTTCGCCATGGCGCTGACGTGCTTCTGGTACGCGCCGAGGTCGCCGCGCTGGAGCGCCTGCTGCGCGGCGGCGTACTCCCGGTCCGCCCGTTGCAGGAGCTGCTGCACGCTCGAGGACGCCGGTGGCGAGGGCTTCGGCGGTGTGGTCCGCGGCGGGGTCGGCGGTGGCGCCTGCCCGCCGACCACCTCGGCGATCGCGTCGGACAGCGTCGGTGCGTAGCCCACGTCGGTGTTGAGCACCACCGCGACCTTCTCGAGCAGCGGGATGGTGTTGACCGAGGCGCTCTGGCTGGTCCCGGCGCTGCGCACGAAGATCGGCTGCACGTACAGCAGCGAGTCCTTGACCGGGACGATCAGCAGGTTGCCGAGGATCACCTTGGACCCCTGCTGGTTCAGCAGCGACAGCTCGGACGCCACTCTGGTGTTGGCGAGGATCCTCGAGTTCACCTGGGTGGGCCCGTCGACCGTGCGCGACGGGTCGAGGCTGAACAACGTCAGCCGGCCGTAGTCGTCCGGGTCGGAGCTCGCCGCCATGTAGGCGAGCATGTTCTGTTTGTTGTTCGGGGTGAACGGCATCACCAGCGAGAACTTCTGCTGCTCCTGGCCTGGCAGGCGGGTGAGCAGGTAGTACGGCCGCATCTTGCTGGGGTTGGACGGCGGCGCGAGGGTTGCGACGGCGCTCTGGGACTGCTGCGACTGGATCTCACCGGAGCGGTCCTCCGGCAGTGCCCAGAGGTCCTTCCTCGAGTACAGCTCGTCGGCTTTGTCGAGGTGGTAGAGGGTGTAGCGGTCGGTCTGGATCGAGAAGAGATCCTCCGGGTAGCGCAGGTGCGACCGCAGGCCCTCCGGCATGCTCGCCTTCGGCGCGAACAGGTCCGGGAAGGCTTTGCGCCAGGCCTGGAGGATCGGGTCCGACTCGTCGAAGGCGTACAGGGTCACCTTGCCGGTGTACGCGTCGACGACCGCCTTCACCGAGTTGCGGATGTAGTTGCCAGAGCCGCGCACGCCACCGACGGTCGAGTCGTCGCGCCGCGCGGCCTCGCCCAGGTTGATCCGCTGCACGTACGGGTAGTGGCTGGTGGTGGTGTAGCCGTCGCGCACGAACAGGATGTGGCCGCCGACCACGACCGCGTAGGGGTCGCCGTCCCACTGCAGGAAGGGCGCCACCTTCTCGACCCGCTGGCGGATGTCGCGGTTGAACAGCAGCCGCGACTGCGAGGTGATGTTCCCCGAGATCAGCAGGTTCACGTCGCGGAAGCGCAGCGCGAAGGCGAGCCGCCGCGCCGTGCTCGAGAGCTGCACGCCGCCGTCGCCAGCGTAGCTGGAGGTCTGGATGGGGCCTGTCTGGGTCGCGCCGGTGAGCGTGGGACGGTCCACCTCGGGCTGCCTGGTGTCCACGACCACGTAATCCGGCCCGGCCTGGGGCGGCTCACCGAAGTACACCTGTGGCTGTGTGACCGGGATCGGGGCCTTGGACTGGTCGAAGTCGGCCACGATGAAGTCCGGCTGGCCCTGCTTGGCCGCGGTGTTGACCTGGGTGGCCACGACCCCGTAGCCGTGGGTGTAGGCCAGGTGCAGGTTCTGCCACGTCCTGGCCGCGCCGGGCAGCAGGCTCGGGTCCACCTCGCGGACCGAGACCATGACCTGGCGGAGCTGGCCGTCCACCACGTAGCGGTCCACGTCGACGTCGCTGAACGAGTAGTACTGCGCGATCGCCTGGAGGTTCTTGATCGACGGCTTGAGCACCTCCGGGTCCCACAGCCGGATGTTGTCGATGGTGCTGCGGTTGGCGCCGACGTCGTCCTTGCTCAGCCTGGCGCCGTCCTCGAAGGCGCGGACCTGGATGGTGTCGAGCCCGAACGCCTTGCGGGTGGCGTCGATGTTGCGCTGGATGTAGGTGCGCTCGCGCTGGAGCTCCTGCGGTGCCACGCGGAAGCGCTGGAACACCGTTGGGATGACCCCGCCGATGATCACCGAGATCCCGGCCAGCAGGACGATGCTGAACAACGGCACGGCGATGCCGCGGCTGCGCACCCCCCAGAAGAACAGCAGCGCACAGATCAGCGCCACCCAGAACAGCACCTCGAAGGCGGGGAGCTGCGCCTTGACGTCGGTGTAGGTGGCGCCGGTCACCGCGCCGCGGGTCGAGTAGACGAGCTGGTACTTGTTGAGCCAGTAGCCCCAGGCCTTGAGGGCCACGATCAGGCCGAGCAGGACCGTGAGGTGCGACTGGGTGGGCCCGGCGATCCGGTTGGACTGGACCTGTGGCCGGATGCCGCCGAGCAGGTAGTGGCCGGCCGCCGACAGCACCAGCGCGAGCACCAGGGTGGTGAACAGCCAGCCGAACACGGTCTGCAGGAACGGGAGCTGGAAGACGTAGAAGCCGATGTCCCGCCGGAACTGTGGGTCCCTGGCGTTGAACGGCACGGCGTTGCGCCACAGCAGGAACGTCTGCCACGAGCTCGACGCCTGCAGCCCGACCACCAGGCCGATGAAGGCCGCGACCCCGATCCGCAGGGGGCGCAGGTACGGGCCGAGCACCTGCTGCACGCGCTCCACCTGCGGGCGGCCGACCACATTCAGGCTGTAGCGCGGGGCCAGGCGCTCCACCAGCCACAGGTTGACGCCGACGATCAGGCCGGTCCCCACCCCCGCCAGCAGCCCGAGGGTCACCTTGGCGCGGATCTGCCCCCAGAACACGCTGGTCTTGTCGACTTCGCGGAACCAGAGCAGGTCGGTGTAGAAGCTCGACAGGCTGCCGACCGCGGCCAGCAGGACGAACGCCAGCAGCAGGACGGCGAGCGTCCAGCGGCGCGGAGGGCGGCGGGCTGCGACCACGAGCGGGGCCTTTCACTAGGTTGGGACCGCGCGCATACCTCTTCTGGCCAGCCACCTCGCCAGCGGCTGGCCGCCTGACCAGACCCTAGCACGTAGCCTGGGGAAAGGCGGCTCGGCCCCAGGCTGGTGACCGCCGCTGGCCGAGCTCAACACCGCGACGGCGGGCGGCCGGACCTGGACTCCAGGAAGGCGACCGCGTCGCGCACGCTGGACACCGGCACCAGGAGCAGGCCCGGGGGAGGGTGCCGGTCGGCCTCGTCGCAGTTGCCGCGTGGCACCAGGAACACGGTCGCACCCTGGCGCCTGGCCGCCACCAGCTTCTCCGCCACCCCGCCGATCGGGACCACCGAGCCGTCCTCGACGATCTGGCCGGTACCGGCGATTCTGCGGCCGCCGGTGAGGTCCCCGGGCGTGAGCCTGTCGTAGATCGACAGCGCGAACATCAGCCCCGCCGAGGGGCCGCCGATGTTCCCGGTGTCGATGGTGACCTGCACGGGCAGCTTGCCGAACTCCTCGTGCAGGACCACCCCGATGCGGGGCTGGCCGTCGTCCAGGCCGACCGGTACGTTGACCGGCAGCTCGGCGCTGCCGCGCTTCACCCCGAGCCGGAGCGTGTCGCCCGGGTGGTGGCGCCGGATCAGCGCCTGGAGCTGGGCGATGGTGGCGACGCGCCGGCCGTCGGCCCTGACCAGACGGTCCCCGGCCAGCAGCCTGCCGTCGGCGGGCGCGCCGGGACGGACGTCGGTGACCTCCACCGCGCTGGGGTCGACGCGGTAGCCGAGCAGGCGCAGCGCCACCACCGAGGCGAGCAGCTTGGACTCGTCCATGTCGGCGGCGTTCTGCTGGTGCACCTGCTGGGTGCTCTCGCCCTCGGGATAGACGTCACGGCGCGGGCGTAGCTGCACGTCGCGGTTGGCGAGGTCGAGAATGGCGTCGAAGAAATGGACGTCGTCGTCGATGCCGACCGAGGTGAGGTAGAGCTTGCCCTTCGAGTCGTAGACGCGTGCGCCGCCCCCGACCTTGACGCGGCCGAGCACGTCCTCGGCGGGGCCGGGAGCCAGCGCCACCACGGGGAGCCGGTAGAAGTTCAGCGCGAAGATCACGACGACCAGCGCGACGGCCCCGATGCCCGCGGTGATCCGCTGCCGCACGCGACCTCCTCCACTCCGACGGGCCTCGCGCTGGCCCCGGCGCGCCCAGGTCCATCTTCCTACAGGTAGCCTGCGGAATCGACGAACAGCGGGCCGAGGTCGTCGAACGACTCGATCACCCGCCCGGCCCCGAGAGCGACGCACTCCAGCGGCGCGTCGACCATGTGCACCGCGACCTCCGCCTCCTGCGCGATGCGGTCGCCGAGGCCTCGCAGCATGCTCGACCCGCCGGTCAGGTAGATGCCCTTGTCGAGCACGTCGTTGGCCAGCTCCGGCGGAGCGCCCGACAGCGTGTCGAGCACCGCCTGCACGATCTGCGCCACCGGCTCCTCCAAGGCCTCGCGCAGCTCGGCGGCGCTGAGCACGATCGTCTTGGGCAGCCCGGTGGCCAGCTCGCGGCCGCGCACCTCGAGCTTGTCCTCCTCACCGGGCAGGGGCACGGCCGAGCCGATGGCGATCTTGACGTTCTCGGCGGTGCGCTCGCCGATGGTGATGGCGTACTCGCGGCGGACGTGCTGGACGATGGCGGCGTCCAGGTCGAAGCCGGCGATGCGCAGCGCCTTGGACGCGACGATGCCGCCGAGCGAGATGCAGGCCACCTCGGTGGTGCCACCGCCCACGTCCACGATGAGGCTGCCTGCGGGCTCCTGCACCGGCAGCCCGGCGCCGATCGCGGCCGCCATCGGCTCCTCCATGAGGTAGGCGACCTTGGCGCCGGCGTGCAGGGTCGCCTCCTGCACCGCCTTGCGCTCCACCTGGGTGATCGCCGAAGGGACGCAGACGACCACCCGGGGCTTGCCCATGCCCCCCCGGCCGACCCGTTGCAGCAGGATCCGGATGAGCCGGGCGGTGGTCTCGAAGTCGGAGATGGCACCGCCGCGCAGGGGCCGCACCGCCACGATGTGCCCTGGCGTGCGGCCGATCATGGCGTACGCCTCGTCGCCGAGCGCAAGGAGATCGCCAGTGCTCTCGTTGAGCGCGATGACGGTCGGCTGGCGGAGCTGGATGCCGCGGCCGCGGACGTAGACCAGGGTGTTGGCGGTGCCGAGGTCGATGGCGAGCGCGCGGCTCATCTCCGGCTCATCCCCTCCCACCCCTCGACCGGCGGACGAGCGCGGCCAGCGCGGCAACCAGCGCCAGGCCCGCCACCGCCCCGCGGGCCACGTCGCCGCGGCGGACGCGGACCCGCCCGAGCCGGACGCCCTCTGGCACCGCGCGGCCGGCCGCGGTCATGGCCTCGGCGGTGGAGCGGGCCGGCGCCCAGCCGGCCTCGCACAGCCGGCGGTTGGAGAGCACCCAGGGGTGCATGTGGTAGTGGAGCTCGCCGGGACTCGTGACGGCCACGCCCAGCCAGGCGAGCCGCTCGGCGGCGGCGAAGGCCGCGCCCTCGGGCACCTCCACGCGCCGCCTGCCCGCCAGCCGGGCCGCCTCGGTGGCCGGCACCCAGTCGTCGGGGGCGACGTTGTAGATGCCTGGGGCGAGGCGGCCGCTGACCGCCAGGACCAGCGCGCGTGCCGCGTCGCCCGGGTCCAGGCTCTGCACCGGCGGGTCGTAGCCCCGCACCCCGAGCAGCGCCGGCCCGGCGAGCATGCGGCCCAGGAACGAGCCCCACGCCGGCGACCAGATCGCAGCGCCCCGCAGCACCACGCGGACCGCGTCGCGCCTGCCGAGGCCGGTGTCGAGCACCAGCTTCTCGGCGTCGGCGAGCGCGCGGGCCGCCGGAAAGTCGAAATTCGGGCGCAGCGGGTGGTCCTCGCTGAGCGGCACCGGGTTGTCCGGGTGCGCCCCGTACACCAGACCGCTCGACCACAGCACCACCGTGCCGGCCTCCCGCGCCGCCCCGAGCGCGCTGCGCACGGCGGCCGCCAACAGCTCGCGCCCGCCCCGCCCGTCGCGGTCGCCCGCATCCAGCACCGGGAACACCACCAACGCGTCGGCCTCGGCCAGGGCGGCGCCGAAGCGCTGGTCGCCAGGCTCGGCCGCGACGTGCTCGAACTTCGGGCCGAGTAGCGGCGCCGCGGTGCGCTGCAGGCCCAGGACCCGCTCGACGTGCGGTTCGTCCTCGAGCGCAAGGGCGAGGTGCGCCGCGCCCGGGTGAAGCGCCCCAACCAGGGCAATCGTCCGTGCCACCACCGTTCGCCCCTTGCTCGAAGGCCGTTCCGAGGGTCGCCCGCCACCTGGCGCGACTAACGTCAGGCTACCCGAGCCAGCCAGAAGATGACCCGGTTCGGCGAGTACGATTGAGCATCATGAGCGACCACGCAGGGGAAGGCGGCGACTTCTTCAGCCGGATACCGCTGTTCCGCGAGTTCGCCCGCCTCCTCTCCGGCGAGCCGGGACCGGTCAACTGGGAGCTGGCCCGCCAGGTCGCGGTCGCGACCGCGGTCGGGGCGGACACGCTCGGAGGCCCGCCCGCGCTCCCGGTCCCGAGGTTCTCCCCCGAGCCGGGCGAGCAGCGGGCCTGGGACGACCACCTGCGCCTGGCGGAGCTGTGGCTCGACCCGGTCAGCGGCCTGCCGGGTCCGGACCGCCCGCTGGCGGCGCAGCCCATCAGCCGACCGGACTGGGCCGAGACGGCCTTGCGTAGCTTTGCGCCACTGATCGAGCCCGGCGCCCGCCGCATGGCCGACGCCCTCGGGCCCGGAGCCGGGGCCGGCCTGCCGCCGGAGATGGGTGAGATGGTCGGGCGGCTCGGCGGCCTGATCATGGGGCTCCAGGTCGGCACCGTGGTGGGCCAGCTCTCCCACCTGGTGCTGAGCCAGCACGACCTCGCCCTGCCCGCCCCGGACCCCCGCAGGATCGCCTTCCTGAGCGAGAACGTGCACGCCTTCGAGCAGTCCAGCGGCCTCCCCCGCGACCAGGTGCGGCTGTGGCTCGCCTGCCGCGAGGTGGCCGGCCAGCGGCTGCTCACCGGCGTGACCTGGCTGCAGGAGCACCTGCACCGCCTGGTCGGCGAGATGGCCGTGCTGACCGAGCCCGACCCGTCGGGGCTCATGGACCGCCTGCAGTCGCTCGACATGAGCCGGCCCGAGAGCGTCCAGGAGCTGCTGGAGGGCGGCGAGGGGCTGAGCGGCCCGCCCAGCCCGGCGCTGCTGGCCGCGACCGCGCGGCTCGAGGTGCTGCTGGCGCTGACCGGCGGGTATGCCCTCGTGCTGAGCGAGCGGGTGCTTTCGGGACGGCTGCCGTCGCTGTCCTCGATCCAGGAGGCGGTTCGCCGCCGGATGGCCGACGAGGAGGGCGCGCACGCGCTGTTCGCGCAGTTGCTGCGCGCCGACCCCGAGCGGGCGGGCGCAACCAGAGGCGAACGGTTCTGCCGCGAGGTCCTGGCCGCCACCGACGTGGAGGGTCTCGACCGCCTCTGGGCGCACCCGGACTTCCTGCCCACGCCCGAGGAGCTCGCCGCGCCCGGGCGCTGGCTGGAGCGCGTCGGCCTGGTCGGCGGCGAGGAGGTCAGCCTCGACGAGGGCCTGCGCGCGCTGCTCGAGGGCGACGCCGGGCCGGAGGGCCGGGGACCGGAGCCGCCCGAGGAGCCGGGGCCATAGCCGCCTTATGCCCTTTACGGCCCCTACGAGCCGGCCGCTCCCGTTGACTCCTCGTCGTCCAAGCCCTTGGCGATGAGGAAGCCGCGGGCCCGCTCGGCCAGCGGGTAGCGGGCGACCAGCCGCCAGAAGGCGGCCGAGTGGTTCGGCACGGCGAGGTGGGCCAGCTCGTGCACCAGCACGTAGTCGCGGACCCACGCCGGATAGGGAGCGATGCGGTCCGACAGGCGGATCGTCTTCCCGTCCGGCGTGCACGAACCGTATCGGTTGCGCATGTTGCTCACCCACCGGACCGAGCGCGGCTCGACCGCACCGTCCAGGTAACGGGCGGCGAGCAGCCGGGCGCGCCGTTCGAGCTCCTGGTCACCGGGCGGCTGGCGGCGCCGCTCACGCTGCTCGAGCCGTTGGAGCATGGTGGTGACCCAGTGCGCCTCCTCGCGCTTGGTCATCCGGCTCGGCAGCAGCACGACCACCGTGTCGCCTTCGCGGTAGGCGGTCACGGTCTTGCGCCGGCGCGGGCTGCGCACGACCCGGACCAGCGGCTTGGCCGAGGCCGCCGGGGAACGCCCTCCAGGCGATGCGGAGCGGGACATGGTCGTCCGAGTATCCCACGGAGCTGTGACCGTCCCGCCGCCGGCCCCGTCCCGGTTCGCGAGCCCTGCGGCCCCTGGTCCCATCACAGTCCGGTCCCGGTCGGGTCGCGGTCCGGTCCCAGTCCCGTCCCGCCAGGGAATTTTCCCTGTCCACAAGCTGATCGCACCGGTCAGGCTGGTCACCGGCACGATCGAATTCTCTGGTTCCACAGGGCTGTCCCCAGCCGCGGGCTGGTTGTCCACAGAGTCTGCCGCCGTGGTCAACAGCGGCGGCCAGTTTGTCCCCAGAGTTGTCCACAGCTTTGGGGACGGGTGCGTTGACGGCTTGCGGTCCACGTGCCATCGTGCTGGCGGCGAAGCCCTCGGCAAGACAAAGGCCCTCGCTCTGTAAGGGGAAGGCAGAGCGCGATCCAGCGGTTGTCGGGGGTTTCGTCGTGCCTGACCGGCGACGATAGCTGCCAGCTTTGCCCGGCCCAAGGCTGCGAATCCCCCACGGGCAGCAAACGGGCAGCAAGCGGCCTTCAGGGGTGTCTGGCGGCTGCCTCCGGGCGGGCCCCCTCGGCAACCTTCAGCACCACCGTGAGGCGTGCCTCGACCGCGGCGACTACGCGCGTCAGCATCTCCGGCGTGGTCTCGCGGTAGACGCGGCCCATCTTGCTGCCGTGCTCAAGCCGCCGACCGCCGGCGTGGCCCATCAGCTCGTCAATCACGCGGCTCGGGATGCCCGCGTCCTCGAGCCACGTCGCGAAGGTGTGGCGTAGGTCGTGCGGGCCGTGCAGGTCCAGATCGGCAACCCGTCGGGTTGCGGCCGGCTCCACTGCTGACCACTCCTCTCCCCCGCTGCCGTTACTCGCAGGACGCGCAAGCCCGGTCGCCCGCAGCGTGTCCAGGGCCAGTTGAACCGTCGCCGAAGTCAGCCTGCCGCCGGGGACGTTGAACCGCTCGGCGAGCTGCTCAAGTGTGAACGGCTGGCCTCCGTGAAGGGCGCGCAGCACGCGCCGCACGGTCGGCGGCAGCTCCATCGCCGGATCGGTGAGCTTCGCCGCAGCCTTCTGGTAGACGTGCTTGAACAAGTGGCGTGAGAGCGGCGCCCGGCCAGCGCCGGGGACGGTGAAGACCAGGTCACCAGGGTCGCCGCCGGGTGGAAGCTGCCGGCGGACAGCCGCAGCGACCTGCGGGGCGAGCGGAACGGGGCGGATGGCGGCCGGGCTCTTGGGCCGGTCCTTGAAGCCGCTGCCGAACTTGCCGGCCTGATAGCGGATAGGGGCCACCTGCAGGAGGGGGGCCTCCCGGGTGAGATGGACGCGGCGGCGGCGAAGCCCAGCGAACTCACCGAACCGAAGTCCGGTCCCCAGCAGGGTGATCACGTGGTCCCACCAGACCAGCGGCAGCCGGGCAAGGAGCTGCCCGGCCTCTTCCGGGGTGAGCGCGCGCCGGTTGGCCTGGCCGAAGACCTCGTCCGGGTCGACCTCGGGTTTGGGAGCGGGCACCTTGCGAACTGGGTTGGCGGCGATGACTCGCTCATCCTCGGCGGCCTGGAGGATGCGGTACAAGATCGAGCGGGCCGCCATGACCGTTTGCCGCCCGCGGGTCGCCTTCAGCTCGTTCTGCCAGCGGCGCACAAGCGTCACGGTGATGGCGCGAAGCTGCCGGTGCTCGAAGTACGGCAGCACGTGAAGCCGGAGACGGGCCTCGGTGGACTCAAGCGTGGTCGGGCTGCGGTCGGGGTCGGACGACCACGTCTGCCACCACTCCTGCGCCCAGTCGCCGAAGGTCTGCTTGCCGAGGCGCGGGTCGACCCAGGTGCCGCGGGCGATTTGAGCGAGCAGGTCGTGTTTGAAGTCG
>WNGF01001294.1_pt1 | contig 37802 bp, 41 predicted proteins | sample 5400641 | NCBI WGS metagenome assembly WNGF01 (sample SAMN13153371, study PRJNA577476) | soil metagenome | isolation source: 80 cm soil or saprolite under grassland replicate 2 | place: USA:California | collected 2016-06-15 | reverse complement strand
GCCTCTGCGAGCGAGGGCGACGGCGCGAAGCCGGACGAAGGCGCCAAGAAGAAGGAGGACAAGAAGGAGACGAAGGCCGAAGCCTAAGGCCCTAGCGGACGCCGAGCTTGCGGTTGCCCTGGACGCAGCCGGCGCCGAAGGTCCCCGAGCCCGGCGGCGGCGGTTGGGGAGCGGAATCGCCCTTGAACATCGAGATCGCCGCGAGGTTCAGCTCCGCGTCGCTGATCAGGTAGCCCCCGTCCGGCTGTCCGCCGAGGCGGCAGTGGAGCGCGCGACCAGACCCCGACCGCCAGTAGACCCAGCCAAGCTGGAGCATCTGGCCGGGCGTTAGGTCGGTGGCCAGCGGCCGCAGCAGGTCGTCCCCCATGAACGGGAGGTCGAGGTACGTGCCGGCGCTCGCGAGCTTCCCCGCGATCGCCTGGATGACCTGCTGCTGGCGCTCCGCGCGCGTGATGTCGTTGTCCGCCGCGTTCAGAGCGTTGACGCGGACGCGGGAGTAGATCAGCGCCCGGCGGCCGTCCATGTGCTGTTTGCCCTTGGCGAAGCGCCAGCCGCTCCAGGCCCGGCAGCGTGCGGGGGTGTACGGGCAGTCGAAGCGGTCCGAGTGGATCGGCGCAGGCACGTTGACGTCGATTCCGCCGACCGCGTCGATCAGCTTCTCGAAGCGCGCGAAGTTGACGATGGCCACGTGGTTGACGTCGATCCCGGTCAGGTTCCGCACCGTCGCCACCGCGAGCGGCGCCCCCCCGATCTGGTACGCGGTGTTGATCTTCTCCGCTCCGTGGCCGGGAATCTCGACGCGGAGGTCCCGCGGGATGGAGAGGTAGGAGATGCGGTGGTGGTCGGGGTCGGTGCGGACGAGCATGACGGAGTCGGAGTGCCGGATTCCCTTTCGCCCCGGGCCCGTGTCCGTTCCGAGCAGGAGGACCGTCGTCGAGTGCGTCAGCAGCAGGCCGCCCTGTTCCTTCAGCTGCGAGCGCACATGCTCCGGCAACCGCGCGTTCGCGGCCTTGACGCCGTCCCGGAAGGTGAAGTAGCCGGCGAGCGTCCAGGCCGTCGCCCAGGCCACGCTCGGGTCTCGGCAGCGTCGGGACCTTGCCCTTGACGCGTCCGCCGCGGTAGACGCGGTAGGGCTTCTCCTCCGACGACATCCGACGGCCTATGCTAGCCGCCGAGCGTGAGCGCGCATGCCGTCATCGGCGTCGACGTCGGGGGGACGAAGATCCTGGCCGGTGTCGTCGGGCGCGACGGGCGGTTGGGGCGCCGGCGCGAGCACCAGACTCCGCTCGACTCGCAGGACGAGCTGGTCGAGGGGATCGCCGTCGCGATCGAGGAGCTCCTCGACGACGACGTTGCCGCGGTCGGGGTGGGCGTGCCGTGCCGCGTCGACCAACGCACCGGTCGCACCTTCGGAGCCGTCAACATCCCGCTGCACGATCTCGATCTGCGAGACCGGCTCGTGGCCCGAATAGGCCTTCCGATCGGAGTCGAGAACGACGGCAACGCGGCCGCCTTCGCTGAGTGGGCTTTCGGCGCCGGCCGTGGCACGCGAGATCTCGTTGCGCTGACGCTGGGTACGGGAGTCGGCGGTGGGCTCGTCCTCGACGATCGTCCCTACCGGGGCTGGGCCGAGCTCGGGCACATCGTGATCGAGGTCGACGGGGAGCCCTGCCAGGGAGCATGCACCGGCCGAGGGCACCTGGAGTCGTATTGCACCGGGAAGTCGGCAGACGCGGCGGCACGCGCGGCCTTCGGCGAGGCCGCGGACGCCCACCGGCTCGTTCGGCTTGCGCGCGAAGGTGACATGACCGCGCGCGACATCCTCGCCGGCATCGGCCATCGGCTCGGAGCGGGCATCGGCTCCCTCGTCAACATGTTCGACCCCGAGGCGGTCGTCGTAGGAGGCGGCTTCGGCGTCGCGGCCTTCGAGTTCCTGCTCCCTGCGGCTCGGGAGGTCGTGGCGCGCGAGGCGCTCGCGCCTGCGGGGGAGGAGGTGCGCATCGTTCGCGCCGAGCTCGGGACGGCAGCCGGCCTGGTCGGCGCAGCTCTCGTGGCCTTCGAGGCCGAGTAGGGTGCCCCTCGCCGTCTGCGCCACCCCGATCGGGAACCTCGAGGACGTGACGCTGCGCGTACTCCGCGAGCTCGGCGAGGCCGACCTGGTCCTTTGCGAGGACACGCGCCGGACGCGGATCCTGCTCGACCGGCACGGGCTCTCGGCGCGACTGCTCAGCTATCACGAGCACAACGAGGCCCGGCGGACGGACGAGGTGCTGCCCCGCCTGCTCGCGGGCGAGCGCGTGGCGCTCGTGTCGGACGCGGGGCTACCGGTCGTGTCCGATCCGGGCGCAAGACTCGTGGGGGCGTCCCTCGCGGCCGGCGTACCGGTGACGGTGCTCCCGGGGGCCTCGGCGGTGGAGACCGCGCTGGTTGCGAGCGGCTTCGCGGGCGAGTGCTACCAGTTCCTCGGCTACCTGCCGCGAGGCGAGAAGGCTCTGCACGCGCTGTGGGACGAGCTGGCCGGCTGGCCGCACCCCGCGGTGGCGTTCGAATCGCCCCGGCGGCTGCCCGCGACGCTGTCCTCTCTGGCGCACGCGCAGCCCGAGCGGCCGGTCGCCGTCTGCCGTGAGCTGACGAAAGCCTTCGAGGAGGTCGTGCGGGGGGCAGCGCGAGAGGTGGCGGCGGCCTTCTCGGAGCCGCCCAAGGGTGAGATCACGCTCGTGCTCGGGCCGGGGGAGCTTCGCGGCACGGACGAGGTGACGGCATTGAAGGCCGTCTCCGAGCTGGTCGAGGCAGGCGCCTCTCGTCGCGCAGCGGCAGAGGTCGTGGCCGGGTTGACGGGCGTCGGCCGGAACCGCCTGTACCGGGGCTCGCTCTAGTCGACAGATTTGACAACGTCCGGGCCCGCCGCTACCGTTGGATCGCCGTTTTCCTATAGGACAACAAGGAGGCGCGATGCGACGAATCCTTCTGCTTGCTCTCGTGAGTGCAGCGCTCTTCCCAGGGGCTGCGAGGGCGTGGACCTGGCCGACGAGCGGCGCGGTGCTGCGCCCGTTTTCGTTCGACAGGAACCATCCGTACGCCGGCGGCCAGCACCGCGGCATCGACGTGGCCGGGCCGGCGGGTTCGGAGGTCCTCACCGCTGCCGGCGGCTCGGTCTCGTTTGCCGGCACGGTCCCCACGAGCGGGAAGGTGGTCACCGTCGAGACCGCGGACGGGTATTCCGTCACCCTCACCCATCTCGGCTCGGTCTCCGTGAAGAAGGGCTCGGCGATCCGGGAAGGTGACGTCGTGGGGACGATAGGACCGAGCGGAACACCCGAGTTCGACGAGCCGTACGTGCACCTTGGCGTGCGCATCGCCGCCGATGAAGAGGGGTACGTCGACCCGCTGACGCTATTGCCGTCGAGAGTGCCTTCCGGCGCGTCTCCCGGGACGCCGTCTGTGTCTTCGTCCGATCCGGCGCCGCCTCCGGCGTCGAGCCCGGCCCCGGCCGCGGGCGATCCTCAGCCTCCGGCAGCGAACGTGCCCGGGGGAGGAGCACAGACCTCCGATCCAGTTGCCCCCGGGGCCGTTCCGGCTGACTCGGGGTCTCCCGTCACAGAAACCGGCGGGCAAGGAACCGCCTCCGGAACCTCCGATCCTGCGCCGAGCGCCTCCGGGAGCACCAGTCGTGCCCGCCCGAGGCAGCGCGCCCACCCCGGCAGCGCACCCCCAAAGGCCGATCCGCAAGTGACGTCCCGATCCAGAGGGAATCCGGCGGTCGAGCCGGCGGTCCGCGTGCCTGCGACCGGCGTCTCCGATCAGGGGCCGGCGACCCCCGACTGGGTTGCTCCCGGCGACAGGAGCTTTCAGGCCAGGGACCAGGGAGTGGCGGAGCGGCGATCGGCGGTAGGCCGGGCGGGGGCGATCAGGGCGGGTGCGCGGAGCGGCGCGGCGTTCGTGGTCGCCGTCCGTGCGTCCCGACTCCTGCTTCGGGGCGCCGACGATGACCGGAGAGGGGCTCGTGACGTTCCGGCGATCGGCCTTCCTGAAGACGCCGAATCTCCTGCTCCGACCCGCGGTGCGGAGACGGCTGTCGGGTCCGGCCCCTCGGCCCTCTGGCTTCTGACCATTCTCGGGCTCGTGGTAACTCTGGCCGCGTGGCTCGTCAGGCGCCGCCGGCCTGGGGCGCCGCGACCGGCGTCCGAAGCGCCTGCGCCTATCATCTTTGGAGATGCGCTTCTACCTGACGACACCCATTTACTACATCAACGCGACCCCGCACATCGGGCACGCGTACACGACGATTGCCGCCGACGTCGTCGTCCGGCATCGGCGCCAGCGCGGGGAGGAGACCTTCTTCCTCACCGGCACGGACGAGCATGCGTCGAAGGTCGCGCGAGTCGCCGAGGAGCAAGGACTCGCCCCGAAGGAGTTCGCCGACCGCATCGTCGGGCAGTGGAAGGAGCTTCCACGGCGGCTCAACGTCTCAACCGACTTCTTCATTCGCACGTCCGATGAAGAGCACAAGGCGTTCGTCCAGGACTTCATCCAGCGGATCCATGACGCCGGCGACATCTATCAGGATGTCTACGCCGGCCTCTACTGCGTCGGTTGCGAGGCGTTCAAGACGGAGTCGGAGCTCGTCGACGGGCTGTGCCCCGAGCACGGCATTCCGCCGGAGTGGATCGAGGAGCGCAACTGGTTCTTCCGGCTCTCCGCGTTCCAAGAGCGCCTGCTCCGCCTCTACGATGAGCGGCCTGACTTCGTGCTGCCGCGCTTCCGCTACAACGAGGCTCGGAGCTTCATCGAGGGCGGGCTCGAGGACTTCAGCCTCAGTCGGGCCGGCCAGCCGTGGGGCGTTCCGGTGCCGTGGGATCCCGAGCAGGTGGTCTACGTTTGGGTCGACGCGCTGATCAACTACCTCAGCGCGCTCAGCTATGCGCGCAAGGACGAAGACCTCGAGCCGATTTTCTGGCCTCACGCTCGCCATCTGCTCGGGAAGGACATTCTGCGCTTCCACTGCGTCTACTGGCCGGCGCTTCTTCTCTCGGCGGGCTACGAGGTGCCGCAGCAGCTCTTCGTTCACGGCTGGCTCCTGCTCGACGACCGCAAGATCTCGAAGTCGCTCGGGAACGCGATCGACCCACTCGAGCTGATCGACCTCTACGGCGAGGATGCCGTCCGCTTCTGGGCCATTCGCTCCGTGTCGTTCGGGCAGGACGGCAGCGCCTCGATCGAGAGCCTCCACGAACGCTACGAGCGAGAACTCGGCAACGATCTCGGCAACCTGCTCTCCCGCACGACCGCGATGATCGCCCGATACCGAGGGGGCCGTCTTGGGCCTGCTCCGGACTCGGGCGACATCGCGGACGCCGTCGCCGACGTGGCTGCGGCGGTGCCGGAGTCGATCGACAAGTGGGATCTGACAGGAGCTCTCGAGGCGATCTGGGAGCTCGTCCGCCGCCTCAACCGCCACGTCGAGCAGACGAAGCCGTGGGAGGTGGCCAAGGACGAGTCGCGCGCCGCTGATCTGGACCGCGTGCTCGCCGAGCTCGCAGACGGCTTGCGGGCGGCTGCCGTCGCGCTGACGCCGTACGTCCCCGCGACAGCCGCGGGCATCCTTCGCGCGCTCCGGCAGCCAGAGGATGCGTCGTGGGAGGGCGTTCGAGCCGGAGGACTCGTGCCTGTCGAGGGGATCGCGCCCGCGCCGCCGCTCTTCCCCAGAGTGGAAGCGCCGACGCTGGTGTGATCGACACCCACGCGCACCTCGACGCCTGCGACGATCCGGCCGAGGCGCTCGTGGCGCGGGCCCGGGAGGCAGGCGTGACGAGAATCGTCGCGATCGGGTCGGGTATCGACTCGTGCCGAGCCACCCTCGTCGTTGCGGACCGGGAGCCCGACGTCTTCTGCGCTCTGGGCATCCACCCCCACCAGGCGGAGGGCGGCGAGGCCGAGCTCGACGAGCTTCGGGAGCTGCTCTCACACGATCGTGTCGTTGCAGTGGGAGAGACCGGCCTCGACTTCTACCGCGACCGGGCGTCGCCGGAGGCACAGCGGCGACTCTTCTCGCTCCAGCTGGAGCTGGCGAGGGGCGTTGGCCTGCCGGTGGTCGTCCACTGCCGGGCCGCCGAGCGAGAAGTGGAGCAGGCCCTCACCGCCTTCGACGGCACGGTCGTATTGCACTGTTTTTCCTCACCTGAGCTACTGCCCGCCGCGCTCGACCGTGGCTATTACGTCTCGTTCGCGGGCAACGTCACCTACCCGAACGCAGGCGACCTGCGCTCCGCTGCCGCGCGTGTCCCGGCCGAGCGCTTGCTCGCAGAGACGGACAGCCCGTACCTGTCTCCCCAGCCGCGCCGCGGGCGCCCCAACGAGCCTGCAAACGTAGTTCACACCGTGGCCGCGCTCGCGGCGGCGCGAGGCGACGATATCGACCAGCTCGCCGCCCTCATAGATGCGAACGCAACTGAGGCGTTCGCCTTCCCGTGAGCCGCCCGCCCATTACGCCGAGCAAGGTGTTCGGCCAGCACTTCCTGGTCGACGAGAACATCCTGCGGGTCATCGATCGTCTCGCCGAGTTGGACGACCGCGACGTCGTACTCGAGGTAGGCCCGGGGCTGGGGGTGCTCACCGCGTTCATGGCGGAGCGAGTGGCGCTCGTCCACGCGCTCGAGATCGACCGGGCGCTGGAGCCGCACCTCGCCGACCGGCTGTCGGCGAAGGAAAACGTTCGGCTCCTGTTCGGAGACGCGCTGCGGGCCGATCTGGCCGCACTCGATCCCCCGCCGACGAAGCTCGTCTCCAACCTGCCGTACAACATTGCTACGCCCCTCGTCGTCGAGAGCCTCGACGGCCTACCGACGGTCGAGCGCTGGTGCGTCATGGTCCAGCGTGAAGTCGCCGATCGCTTCTTCGCCGAGCCGGGCACGAAGGCGTACGGAGCCGTCTCGGTGCTCGTCCGGCTCGCGACCGAGCGAACCGGCTTCCACCCAGTGTCGCGAGCCGTGTTCCGCCCGCGACCGAGGGTCGATTCTGCGCTGGTCTCGTTTCGCCGCCGGCCGCTTCCCCGCGACTACGCGCACGTGAAGCGGGTCGTCGAGGCGGCGTTCTCGCATCGCCGCAAGGTCTTGCCCAACTCGCTCGAGCTCGCCGGCCTCGCGAGCCGTGAACAGGCGGCCGAGGCGCTCTCGGCGCTCGATCGTCGTCCGTCTACTCGCGCGGAGGACCTCTCTCCGGAGGAGTTCGTTGCTCTTGCCGAGGCCCTCCGGTGACGCGGCTGTCGGCTCCGGCGAAGCTCAACCTCGCCCTCGTGGTCGGTCCGAGGCGTCCCGACGGCAAGCACTTGGTGGTCACGGTGTTGCAGCGCATCGACCTCGCGGACCGGGTCTCGATCGAGCCCGCGGAGGGCCTGCGGGTTGACGGCTTTGCAGGTGACACCCTGGTGAGGAGGGCACTCGAGCTCCTGGCCGACGCCGCGCGGGTCGACGCCCGCTGGGCGGCACGTATCGAGAAGCAGATACCCGTTGCAGCCGGCCTGGGCGGCGGCAGCTCGGATGCAGCCACGGCCCTACGACTCGCGAACGAAACCCTCGAGCGTCCACTCTCGCTCGACGCCCTTCGCGTGCTCGCCGCCGGGCTCGGCGCCGATGTGCCCTTCTTTCTCTCACCGGGCCCCCAGCTCGGAGAGGGCGACGGAAGCGAGCTCACACCGCTCGAGCTCGCCCAGGACTACTGGGTCGTCTTGTGCCTGCCCGAGGGAGCTCGGAAGATCTCGACGGCCGGCATCTACGAGGCGTTCGACGCGCGTGGGGGAGAGGCGGGCTTCGACGAGCGGCGGCGTGCCCTCTTGGCCGCGCTGGAAGACGCTCGCCACGCACGCGATCTGGCGGCGCTCCCCACCAACGACCTGGCCTCCTCACCGCTCACGCAGGAACTGCTCGAGCTCGGAGCCTTCCGGGCCGACCTGAGCGGCGCCGGACCCGTCGTGTACGGCCTCTTCGAGCAGGAGCCCGCCGCCCGGGCAGCCGAGCGCTCACTGCGTCGCCACGGCCGGACTTGGACGCGCGTTCCAGCGTGGTACGGTTGACCGCGTGAGCGACGAGGCGGTACGCCGGAGAGGGCTCTTCTCCGACACGCGCGTCAAGATCGCGCTTGGGATCGCGGTTTTCGAGGCACTGATCACAGCGATCAGGACCGATTGGACGAAGTGGACGATTGTGATCATCGCCATCCCGATCATCCTCTTTCATCTGCTGGCCGGGCGGAATCTGGAGTCGAGACTGGCCCGGAACATCTCGTGGACGGCTGCCCTCTCGCAGGCATTCGCCGTTCTGGCGGCGCTCATCGCGATCTTCATCGGAGCCCTCGTCCTGATTCTCGCCGGCGTATTCGCAGCGGTCGCCCTCCTGTTGATCTGGATGGACAGGCCGGCGGTCCGCTCGAAGTAGGTAGGAGATGCCACACTTGACGCGGTTGGGCGTAGCCAAGTGGTAAGGCAGCGGGTTTTCACCGCGGGGGAAACCCATGGTTTCCCGCGCACCCCCTCCTTCGTCGTCGGAGATGCCACACTTGACGCGATGGGGCGTAGCCAAGTGGTAAGGCAGCGGGTTTTGGTCCCGCGATCCCAGGTTCGAATCCTGGCGCCCCAGCAATCTCCCGCGTGAACGCGAAGCCCACTCCTCTTGCAGCGGTGGTCATGGCCGCGGGGCTCGGCACGCGGATGCGGTCGTCGCTACCCAAGCATCTGCACCCGCTGCTCGGGCGACGCGTGGTCGACTGGGTGATCATCGCTGCGCGCGGGGTTGGCGCCGAACCGCTCGTCGTGGTGGCCTCGCCTGAGACGCGTGAGCTCTACGAAGGAGTCGTGGTCGCCGTGCAGGAGGAGCCACGCGGCACGGCCGACGCGGTGGCGGCCGCCCGGACCGCTCTCGAGGCTTTCGCGGGCCACGTGCTCGTGCTGGACGCCGCCGCCCCGCTTCTCACCGCCGAGCATCTGCAAGGCCTCCTCGATCAGCACGTCCGGGAGGGCGCGGCGGTCACCCTGCTCTCCTTCGAGCCAGACGTTCCGCTCCCATACGGACGGGTTGTGCGCGACGCGGCGGGCGCCGTGCAGGAGGTCGTAGAGGAGAAGGACGCCGGGCCGGCCCAGCTCGCGATCCGTGAGCTCAACTCCTCGATCTACGTGTTCGAAGCCGCACTGCTCTGGGACGCCCTCGACCGGGTCGACGCGAACAACTCCCAGGGGGAGCTGTATCTGACGGACGCGATCGCCGGGATCGTCGGCGCGGGCGGGCACGCCGGAGCGTACGTCTGCCCGGATCCCGTCGCGCCGCTGGGGATCAACACCCGGGCGGAGCTCGCTTTTGCGGCGGCCGTGCTGCGCGACCGGATCAACGAGGCGCACATGCTCGCCGGCGTGACCATCGTCGACCCGACCTCCACCTGGATCGAGGCAGACGTGGTCGTCGCGGCCGATGCGACGATCCATCCGTTCTCGCTGCTCCGCGGCGTGACACGTGTGGGTCAGGCGGCTGAGATCGGCCCTCACGCGGTCGCGCGCGACGCGGTGATCGACGAGGGTGCGACCGTGGGCCCGTTCTGTTACCTTCGCCCCGGCACGGTCCTCGAGGCAGGCGCGAAGGCGGGCACGTTCGTGGAGGTGAAGAACTCGCGTATCGGCGCGCGGGCGAAGGTGCCCCACCTCTCGTACGTCGGGGACGCGGAGATCGGAGAGGACACGAACATCGCAGCCGGAAACATCACCGCCAACTTCTCTCATCGCCCCGAGCGCGGCAAAGGGCGAACCACGATCGGCCGTAACGTCAGAACCGGAGTCGACAATACGTTCGTCGCACCTGTCGACATCGGCGACGACTCGTGGATCTATCCAGGCACTGTGATCACAGACGACGTTCCGCCCGGCTCGCTCGCGGGGTTCCCGCCGCGCCAGGAAACCAAAGAGGGTTATGTCTATCGAGATCGCGACGACGACTGAGCTCGCCCGGCTGCCCGGGTTCGAGCACGGGATCGAGAGGCCCGAGGTGAAGCCGGGCCACTGGATCGAGCGCGGCCCGCAGAAGCGCCTGATGGTCTTTTCTGGCCGCTCGCACCCCGAGCTGGCGCAGGGGATCGCAGAGCACCTCGGAGTCGAGCTCGGCGAAATCGAGCTCAAGACGTTCGCGAACGGCGAGACCTACTGCCGCTACGGCGAGTCGATCCGGGGCGCCGACGTCTTTCTCGTCCAGACCGGTTGCGATCCCGTCGATCGCAACCTGATGGAGCTGTTGCTCATGATCCAGGGGGCGAAGCTCGCCTCCACGAAGCGGATCACGGCCGTGGTGCCCTGGTTCCCCTACTCGCGGCAGGACCGCAAGGCGAGGCCACGGGAGCCGATCTCGGGTCGTCTGGTCGCGGACATGCTCCAGCTCGCGGGCGCGGACCGGATCCTGACGATGGACCTGCATGCGGGACAGATCCAGGGCTTCTTCACCATCCCCGTCGACCACATGACCTCGCTGCCGCTCTTCGCGCGTCACTTCCGCGATCTCGGCCTCTCCGGGGACGGCGTGGTCTCGGTTGCGCCCGATGCAGGTCGTGCGAAGCACGCTGTTCGCTTCGCCGAGATGATCGGCGCCGACTTCGCACTCATGCACAAGACGCGGCCCGCGCACGACATCGCGTCCGTGACCGAGATCACGGGACGGGTTCGCGACAAGATCGCGATCGTGGGCGACGACGCGATCATGACTGGAGGAACCCTGCTCGCCGGCGCCCAGGCACTCAAGGAGCAGGGGGCGACGGACGTCTACGCGTTCGCGACCCACGGGCTCTTCTCGGGGGGTTCCCTCGAGCGGTTCGCAGAGGCGGACCTGGCGGGCATCGTGGTCACGGACACGGTTCCGATCGATCCGCGCGGCCGGCCGGAGAAGATGACCGTGCTCGGGATCGGCGGTCTGCTCGCAGAGACGATCATGAACGTGTTCGCCGACGATTCCGTCTCTGCGATCTTCGGCGGGGAGAACCAGCTCTTCTAGATCACCGGCCGCTACACTTCGCCGCCGTGGCCGGAGAGCGCATAAAGCTCGAGGTACGCGAGCGCGAGGATCGCGGCTCGCGCGAGTCGCGGCGCCTTCGCCGGCAGGGGCTCATTCCAGGCGTTCTCTACGGGCGGGGTAACAACCCACATGCCATCTGCGTGGCGGAGCGCGAGTTGCGCCGGGTGTTGACGGGCGAGCACGGCCTGCACGCGATTCTCGACGTGGTTCTCGACGGTCAGAAGAGCACCCACTCGTCGGTGCTGAAGGAAGTCCAGCGCGACGCGGTTCGCGGCACGATCACGCACTTCGATCTCCAGGAGGTCCGGCTCGATCAGCCGATTCGCGCCCAGGTCGTCATTGAGCTGGTCGGGGAGGAGCCGCCGGGTGTGACCGAGGGCGGCGTCCTCTCGCAGGTGGCGCGCGAGGTGACGGTCGAAGCGCTGCCGATGGAGATGCCCGACCGCCTCGAGCTCGACGTCAGCTCTGGCGAGATGGGCGCGACGTTCCGTGTCGCGGACGTGAAGGCGGAGGGCGCCACAATTCTCGATGACCCCGAGACCGTGCTCGCCACGATCACGGCGCCGACGAGGGTGGTCGAGCCTGAACCCGAGGTCGAGGAGCTCGAGGAAGGCGAGATCCCCGAGGGCGAGCTGCCCGAGGGGGAGGTGCCCGAGGGGGAGGCCGCGGAGGAAGGCGCGGAGGCGCCTGCCGAAGAGGCCGCCTCGGGGCCCGAGGGCGAGCCCGGCACCACCAAGGGCTAGTCGTGCCCCTTTTCCGTCGGGGCCGGCACGCCTCGACGCTCGACCTGCTCGTGGCAGGTCTCGGGAATCCGGGTCGCGAGTACGCGGGAACCCGCCACAACGTCGGCTGGATGGTCGCCGACGAGCTGGCGCGTCGGCACGAGGGCTCCTATCGCGGCAAGTTCTCCGGACAACTGACCGAGGTGCGTGTCGACGGGCGACGCCTCGCGCTGCTCAAGCCGGAGACGTACATGAACGAGTCGGGCCGCTCGATCGGAGCGGCAGTTCGCTTCTTCAAGGTTGCGCCGGAGGCGCTCCTGGTCGTGCACGACGACGTCGACCTCGAGGAGGGGCGCCTCCAGGCGCGGCTCGGCGGCGGCCTCGCCGGTCACAACGGCCTCCGTTCGATCGCCCAGGCGTTGGGCACCCAGGACTTTGTTCGGCTTCGGATCGGCGTCGGTCGGCCCGGGCGCGGCGATCCCCGCCCGGTCTCGGACTACGTGCTCTCGCCGTTCCAGCCGGAGACGGACCCGGACGCGCTTGTGGCGCGAGCGGCGGACGGGGTCGAGGCGATCGCCCGTGAGGGCCTCGAGGCCGCGCAGCAGCGCTTCAACTGACACGCGCCCGTTCGGGTTGCGTTGCACACTCGCGACGATCTCGCCGATACGATCGCAGCGGGGAGGATGGAGGCCCCGGATGGAGGCCTCGCAGTCTGTCCCTTCGAGACAGGGCTAAACTGGCCCCCGCGGGACGCCTGTCCCGTCGTTCGTCATGGACCGTCCCGTACTGCACGTCGTCGCCGATGAGCTCGCTGAGAGCGAGCGCCTACGCGCCTTCGCCGATGCCCTGCCGACGCCCGCCCGGGTCTCGGAGCCCGCGCTTCCGCTGCTGCTGGCCGCCCTCCATCTGCACCTCGAGCGGGGACTCCTCTGCCTCCTGCCCGAGGATGCCGACGCCCGCGATGCGGCCGAGGCAGCGGGCTGGTTCCTGGGCGAGGACCAGGTCGCGTTCATGCCCGGTCGTGGAGTGGCGCTGGATTCCGGGCTCCAACCGCCCCCGCATCTCGTGGGCGAGCGCTTTCGTGCGCTCGACACGCTCGCTCGCGGCGGACTCGTGTGTGTCTCGGCGACCGCTCTCGCCGAGAGCCTCCCGCCGGCCGGGCGGCGCCCGCCCAGGCTCGAGGTCCGCGTGGGCGACGAGCCTGGAATCGACGAGCTCGCGGAGAAGCTTGCGCTGGCCGGCTACGACCGCGTCGAGCGGGCGGAAGAGCGAGGGCAGTTCGCGGTACGCGGCGGCATCGTCGACGTGTTCCCCACCACCGGGCGGGAGCCGGTCCGGGTCGAGCTCTTCGGCGACGAGGTGGAGGCGATCCGGGCGTTCTCGCCGTTCACCCAGCGGGCGCTGCATCCGCTCGAGGAGGCGGCGATCTATCCCGCCGCCGAGCGCCGTCTCAACCTGATCGAGCCTGGGCAGAACGGGATCACGCCCGACGACCTCGTCCCGGCGCTGCCACGGCACCCGGACCTCGTGTGGCAGCCCGACGAGGTGCGAGCAGTCTGGCTGGAGGAGCTGGGCGAAGAGCTCCCGCTCCCGGGTGCCGCCGAGCTCGAGCCGCTGCCGAAGGGGCAATCCTTCTCGTTCGACGCCCAGCGCCCCGCGCTTGCCGCCCGCGGGCTCGCCGAGGCCGAGAACGAGCTCAACGCGATGGTCCGGGCAGGGCTACGCGTGATCGTCGCGTTCCCGCACCGGGGGGACGCGCTCCGGACGCAGAACGTGCTCCGTCGCATCCAGGCCGAGCTGCTGGAGCCAGGCTCTCACCTGCCCCGCGAGGCCGAGCCGATCTTCGCCGTCTCGCCTGCTCGACGCGGGTTCGTCTGGCGGGAACTGGGTGTCGCGCTGCTGCCGGATACCCAGGTCTTCCGAAAACGGGCGCCGCGCGGCGCGGTCCGGCTGGGCCGAGCGCTCCAGTCGTTCGCGGACCTGCGGACCGGCGACCACGTCGTCCACGAGGACCACGGGATCGGCAGGCTCCTCGGCTTCGAGACCAAGACGGTTGCGGGCGTCACCCGCGACTACCTCTTCCTCGCCTTCAGGGGTGACGACCGGCTCTACGTCCCGCACGAGCAGATCGGGAAGGTCTCGCGCTACATCGGTGCCGACGGCCGGGCGCCTGCTCTTTCGAAGCTCGGCGGCAAGGCGTGGCAGCTGCTCAAGACCCGGGCCCGGGAGTCCGTCCGCGAGCTGGCGGGCGAGCTGATCGCGCTCTATGCCCGCCGCCAGAACGCCCCGGGCGTCGCCTTCGAGCTCGACCAGGACTGGCTCGAGCGGCTGGAGGCGAGCTTCCCCTACCGCGAGACGGACGACCAGGAGCGCGCGCTCGAGGCGGTGAAGGAGGATCTCGAGTCGCCGCGGCCGATGGACCGGCTCGTCTGCGGCGACGTCGGCTTCGGCAAGACCGAGATCGCGATCCGCGCCGCGTTCGCCGTGGCTCTGAACGGCCGCCAGACGCTGATGCTGGTGCCCACGACCGTGCTCGCGCAGCAACACTGGAACACGTTCCGCGAGCGCTACCAGGACTTTCCCGTGCGCGTCGAGATGGTGTCGCGCTTCCGGCGCCCGGCCGAGGTGAAGGCCGTCTTGCGCGACTTCGCGGAGGGCAAGGTCGACGTCCTCGTCGGGACCCACCGGGTGCTCTCTCGAGACGTGATCCCGCAGAGCCTCGGGCTGGTGGTCGTGGACGAGGAGCAGCGGTTCGGAGTGGCCCAGAAGGAGCTCCTCCGCCAGCTCCGGCTCGAGGTGGACGTGCTCTCGCTAACCGCGACCCCGATCCCGCGCACCTTGCACATGTCGCTCTCGGGCCTACGGGACATCTCGCTGATCGAGACGCCGCCGGAGGGACGGCGGCCGATCCGCACGCACGTCGGCGAGTACGACGAGGAGCTGATTCGGGCCGCGCTGGTCCGCGAGGCCGAGCGCGGGGGGCAGTCCTTCTACCTCCACAACCGTGTCGAGACGATCGACGAGGCCGCGGCCAAGCTCCGGGCTCTCTGCCCGGAGCTCCGCTTCATCGTGGCCCACGGGCAGATGCGCGAGCGCGAGCTGGAGGACCGGATGCTCTCCTTTCTGCGAGGGGACGCCCACGTGCTCGTCTCCACCACCATCATCGAGTCGGGTCTTGACATCCCCCAGGCGAACACCCTGGTCGTCGAGCGCGCCGACCAGCTCGGCCTCGCCCAGCTCTACCAGATCCGCGGTCGTGTCGGCCGTTCAGACGTGCCGGCGCATTCCTACTTCTTCTATCCCTCCGCACAGGAGCTGACCCCCGAGGCGCGCGCGCGCCTGGCCACGCTCGCGGATCACACCGAGCTCGGGGCGGGCTTCTCCATCGCGATGCGCGATCTCGAGATTCGCGGCGCCGGGGATCTGCTGGGGGCGGAGCAGTCCGGGCACGTGGCGGCGCTCGGCTTCGAGCTGTACGTCGAGCTCCTGAACGAGGCCGTCGCCGAGCTCAGCGGTCAGCGGCGGGTCGCGGTCCGGCCGGTTCGGGTCGACGCGCGCATCGACGCCTACGTGCCGGCGAGCTACGTCGCCTCCGAGGCGCTCAAGATCGACCTGCACCGGAGGCTCGCGCTCGCCGAGTCCGACGACGAGCTCCGCGAGCTGCAGGCGGCGATCGAGGATCGGTACGGGCCGATGCCGGAGCCCGTCGAGGCGTTGTTCGCCATCCAGGACGCCAAGCTCAAGCTCGCGCGGGCCGGCGCGGATTACCTCGTGTATCGCGGCGGCCGACTCACGGTCGGTCCCTTCGTGCTCGGCTCCAGCGACCTGCGCACGTTGCGAGCGGCAGTTCCGATTGCGGTGTACGAGACGGGCAGGCGAGAGGTGTCCCTCCGGGCCGCCAGTTACCGCGAGGGGCTCGACTTGCTCGATGCTATCCTCGACCTGCGCCTGGCAGCATAGAAGTGGCGCCTTTTTCGTCAGATGAGCCTCCATCGCCCCGTCTTTGTCCTCGGCCTGCTCGCAATCGTCGCGGCGCTGCTCGCAGGCTGCGGCAACTCGAGCTCGAGCTCCGGGGAGACACCCGAGACCAACCTCGGGAAGGGCGTCGTGGCGCTCGTCGGAGCGACGCAGGTCACGCAGACCCAGCTCGACCAGGCGCTCGAGAACGCCAAGAGCCAGTACAAGGCCTCGGGCCGCCCGTTCCCTTCAGCCGGCTCACCCGAGTACAAGCAGCTCCAGGACCGGGCCGTCGATCTGCTCACGCAACGGGCGGAGCTCACGGAGAAGGCGAAGCAGCAGGGCCTCGTGATCACCGACAAGCAGGTCGAGGATCGGCTCGACCAGATCAAGAAGCAGTACTTCGGCGGCAGCGACAAGCGCTACAAGGCGCAGCTGAAGAAACAGGGTCTCACGGACGAGCAGGTACGTGACGACGTCCGCGGCACGCTCGTCTCGGAGGCGCTGCTTCAGAAGGCCGAGTCGAACGTTCGCGTCACGGAAGCCGAGGTCGAGTCCTACTACGATCAGCATCACGAGCAGTACTCGACGCCGCAGACCCGCGTCGTCCGCCACATCCTCGTCAAGTCGAAGACGCGGGCGGACACGCTCTACCGGCAGCTGAAGAACGGTGCAGATTTCGCCGCGCTCGCGAAGAAGGTCTCCCAGGATCCCGGAACGAAGAGCCTCGGCGGCAAGCTCACGATCACGCGAGGCCAGACGGTACCGCCCTTCGACAGGGCCGCGTTCGCGCTGCCCACAGGCGGTCTGTCGAAGCCGGTGCACACGACGTACGGGTGGCACATCATCAAGGCCGTCGCCCCCGCGACGCCGCGCCAGGTCACCCCCCTGAGCAAGAAGCTGCGAGCCTCGATTCGCCACCTCCTGTTCCAGCAGAGGCGCAACCAGGCCGCGACGGCCTGGCTGAACGGACTGAAGAAGGAGTTCTGCAGCGGCAAGCTGAAGTTCGCCACCGGGTTCAAGCCGGATCCGGATCCGTGCGCCAAGACATCGGGTACGTGACGCTCGAACAGGCGCTCCTCGATCTGCAGGAGCTGGCCAGGAGGCTCCGCCGCGACTGCCCCTGGGATCGCGCCCAGACCGCGGCGACGATCGTCCCACACACGATCGAGGAGGCCTACGAGGTCGCCGACGCCGCCCAGTCGCCCGACCGCGCGAAGCTGGTGGACGAGCTCGGCGATCTGCTCTACCAGGTGTACTTCCTCGCGCTGTTCCTGGAGGAGGAGGGAGCCGGCGATCTCGAGGCCGTCGCGCGCTCGATCCACGACAAGCTCGTCCGACGGCATCCCCATGTCTTCCAGTCGGCCACCGAGCTTGGCTCGGCGGGCGAGGTCAAGGAGCGCTGGGAGGATCTGAAGGCCGAGCAGGAGCAGCGGGCGGGGGTTTTCCACCACGTCCCCGAGACGCTTCCCTCGCTCCTCTTTGCCCGCAAGGTGCAGAGACGCGCTGCGGCGGTCGGCTTCGAGTATCCGGACGTCGCCGGGGCGCTCGCCGATCTCGAGGACGAGCTGCGCGAGCTCCAGGAGGCGATAGAGGAGCAGCCGGCTTCGGCACCCGAGACGGAGCCGCATCCGCGCCACGTCGAAGAGCTGGGCGACGTGTTGTTCGCGGCGGTCAACGTCGCACGCCGCCTGAACGTCGATCCCGAGCTCGCGCTGCGCCGGATGACGCGGCGCTTCGTCGCCCGCGTCGGGCGTGCGCAGAAGCTCGCCGAAGAGAACGGGCGCGACTTCGCCACGCTGTCCCTGGAGCAGCAGGACCGCTACTTCGATCTGGCCAAGGGGGAAGAATGAGCTCCCCGATCCGGCACGTCCACGCCCGCCAGATCCTCGACTCGCGGGGAAATCCCACGGTCGAGGTCGACATCGGACTGGAGTCGGGCGCGTTCGGTCGTGCCGCCGTCCCCTCCGGGGCGTCCACCGGCGTCCACGAGGCGGTCGAGCTGCGCGACGGAACCGAAGGTGCCTGGCTCGGCAAAGGGGTGAGCAGGGCGGTCGGCAACGTGAACAGCGAGATCGCCGCCGCGGTCGAGGGGCTGGACGCGGGCGCCCAGCGTGCGCTGGACGAGCGTCTGTGTGAGCTGGACGGGACCGCGAACAAGTCGCACCTCGGCGCGAACGCGATACTGGGCGTCTCGCTCGCCGCCGCCAAGGCCGCGGCTGCCGAAGCCGGCCAGTCGCTCTTCCGCTACCTGGGCGGCGAGGAGGCGCGCGTGCTGCCGGTGCCGATGCTGAACGTGATCAACGGGGGCGTGCACGCCCAGAACTCGCTCGACCTGCAGGAGTTCATGGTCGTGCCGGTCGGCGCGGAACGCTTCTCCGAGGCGCTGCAGGTCGCCGTCGAGGTCTTTCACACGCTCAAGGGCGTCCTGCACGGGCGCGGGCTCGGCACCGGGGTGGGGGACGAGGGGGGCTTCGCGCCCGACCTGCCGTCCAGCGAGGAGGCGATCGACGCCGTCCTGGAGGCAGCGGAGCGCGCGGGGCATCGCGAGCGAGTGGCCCTCGCGCTCGATCCGGCCGCCACGGAGTTCTTCGCCGACGGCATCTACACCTGGGAAGGCCGGTCGGGCAACGCCGACGAGCTGATCGCCTACTGGGCGGGGCTCGCCGATCGCTATCCGATCGTCTCGATCGAGGACGGCCTGGCGGAGGACGACTGGGCGGGCTGGAAGGAGCTCACGGAACGGTTCGGACGGCGGCTCCAGCTCGTCGGCGACGACGTCTTCGTCACCAACGTAGAGCGGCTGCGCAAGGGCATCGACGAGGGCGTCGCGAACGCGATCCTCGTCAAGGTCAACCAGATCGGCACGCTGAGCGAGACCCTGGACGCGATCGCGCTGGCGCACGACTCGGGCTATGCGGCGGTGATGTCGCACCGCTCGGGCGAGACGGAGGACACGACGATCGCCGACCTGGCGGTGGCGACCGGCGTGGGACAGATCAAGACGGGTGCTCCGTCCCGTACAGACCGGGTAGCGAAGTACAACCAGCTTCTGCGCATCGAGGAAGAGCTCGGTGAGCGGGCGGTCTATCCCGGCTGGGACGCCTTTCCGCGCGCGAGCCGGTAGCCACGCCGGCCGGCCGCTAGTCTGACGGCATGGCTGCCACGCAGCCTCGCCGCACCAAGATCGTCGCCACCATCGGCCCGGCGTCGTCCACGCGGGAGGTTCTGCACGCGCTCATCGACGCGGGCATGGACGCGGCCCGCCTGAACTTCTCGCACGGCACCTACGAAGAGCACGACGAGCGCGCCCGCCTCGTACGCGAGGCCCAGGAGGAGAAGGGCCGCCCGCTCGCGCTGATCGCCGACCTGCAGGGCCCCAAGCTTCGCATCGGCGACCTCCCGGCCGCGGTGACGCTGGTCCGCGGCGAGGAGATCGTGGTCACGCCGGACGGCGCGGCCGGTGGCGGTGAGCTGCCCGTGCTGCCGGCGGTCGTCGGGGACGTCCTCGAGCCCGGGCACGAGGTGCTGATCGACGACGGCCTCGTCCGTCTTCGGGTCGAGGAGGTGCAGCAGGGCCGCGCCCGCTGCTCGGTGCTCGTCGGGGGCCCGGTCGCGGCTCACAAGGGCGTCAACCTGCCCGGGATCGCGCTGCCGATCCCGGCGCTGACCGAGAAGGATCTCGACGATCTCGAGCACGCGCTCGAGCTCGAGGTCGACTACATCGCGCTCTCCTTCGTACGGTCGGCCAAGGACCTGCACGGTCTGCACGAGCGGATCGCCGCCGCGGGATCTCACGCGCACGTGATCGCCAAGATCGAGAAGGCGGAGGCGCTCGACTCGCTCGACGAGATCGTGGCCGAGACGGACGCGGTGATGGTCGCGCGCGGAGACCTCGGCGTGGAGATCGGTCCTGCCTCGGTGCCGCTCCTCCAGAAGCGGATCATCCTCAAGTCGCTGGAGAGCGGAAAGCCGGTGATTACCGCCACCCAGATGCTGGAGTCGATGATCCACCACCCCGATCCCACCCGGGCCGAAGCCTCGGACGTCGCCAACGCCGTCCTGGACGGGACGTCGGCGCTCATGCTCTCGGGCGAGACCGCCGTCGGCGAGTACGCGTTGGAGGCCGTCGAGTACATGGACCGCATCGCCCGCGTGGTGGAGCCGAGCCTCGGATACCGGCACCAGCTCCCCGACCCGGCGGAGCAGCCGACGATCGGTCAGGCGATGTCGAACGTGGCGTGCGACCTTGCCGAGGCGCTCCGGGCGAGCGCCCTGCTCGTCCCGACCTACAGCGGGCGGACTGCCTCGGCCGTCGCTCGGCTGCGGCCGCACCGGCCCATCCTGGCGCTGACACACAACCGTTACGCGGCGCAGCAGCTGGCGATCGAGTGGGGCGTGGAGCCGCTCATGATCCCGGAGTGCCGCGACGTCGAGGATCTGTGGGCGCGGTCGCTCGAGGCCGCGCGCGGCACCGGCCTCGTGGAGTCCGGGGATCACGTCGTGATCACCGCCGGGACCTCGGTGAACATCCCGGGGTCGACGAACGTGATCAAGGTCGATGTGGCCTGATCGTCGCCGGGGCAGGAAGGCCGCGACGGGTCGCGAACGAAGACGGCCCGTGTCGTCTCGACTTCGATCCAGATCCATGCGCCGCTCGAGGCGCCGGCTCTGGTTGCTCGTGGCCGGTGCGGTCCTTGCCGCCCTCCTCTACTACCGCCCGGTCCACTCGTACCTGAAGACCCGTGACGCCCTCGCCGACAAGCGGGCCGAGGTGCGGGCCCTGGCAACCGAGAATCAGGCGCTGGCCGGCCGGCTGGCGCTGGCCGGGAGCGCGACGACCCTCGTTCGCCGGGCCCGGAGGCTGGGGCTGGTCAAGCCCGGGGAGCGAGTGTTCATCGTCAAGGGCATCGCGGCCTGGAGGAAGGCGAGGCAGTCGGTGGGCCCGTCGCGCTAACGTCGGCTGGATGGACGATCGTGCAGTCGTCGAGCGGCAGCTCGGCCGCCCGCCGCGCGCGTTTCGCCGAGTGGCCCGGCGGTGCCCGTTCGGTCGCCCCGCCGTAACCGAGCAGGCGCCCTACGACAGCGCGGGCGAGCCCTTCCCCACCACGTACTACCTAACGTGCCCACATGCCGTCGCGGCGGTCTCGCGGCTCGAGGCGGCGGGCGGAGTCGAGCGCTGGAGCGAGCGCGCGGAGGCCGAGCCCGTGCTGGCTGCGAGTCTTGTCAGCGCTACCGAGCACCAGCGCGCGATCCGCAGGCGCCTCGCAGCCGGCGTCTCCGGTGGCGACGGCGGCGCGTCGCTAGAGCTTGGAATCGGCGGAGCCTCCAGGCCCGAGCGGCTCAAGTGCCTCCATGCCCACGTCGCCTTCGCTCTTGCGCAACCCGGGTATCTCCTCGGCGAGCGGGTCCTCGCTGAGCTCGAGCCGCTCTGGCCTTCACGGTGCTGCACGCCATCCGACTAGCATCGCGCGGGTGTCCGCGGTCGAGCTCGCGCGTCAGCAATGGGAGGAGGGCTTCCGGCGGCTCCAGTCCGCTGCCGGCGACCGGCCCCGGTACGGACGCCTATGGCAGCAGGTCGAGGTGGTGATCGAGGAGCTCCGCCGCCGCGTGGGTGCCACGTACACACTCGCCGAGCTGGCCGACCAGTACCAGGGCGCCGATACCTGGACGGCTCAGGTCATCGGTGAGCGCTCGCACGGCGTGGGTTGGATCGGTTCCGCCTCCACCGCGGCCGACGCGGCCTTCCATCTCTACTCGCGCGGCGCGCGGGACTATCGGCCGTGAGCCCGGCCGTTCCAGGCCCGACACGGCGTGAGCGGCGGCGACGCCAGCGCCGTGCTGTCGCCCGCCGCTGGGGAATCCGCCTCGTCGCCGCCCTCGCGGTGCTCGCGCTCGGCGTGGCGCTCGGGCAGGCACTTCACGACAATCCCAAGCCGGGACCACCTCAGACCGTCGTCCGCACGCTTCGCCCGTTGCCGCTCGCGCCGGCGACCGTCACGGTTACCGCGCGACGATGATCGGGCTCGACCGGCGGGTCGAGCACTGGGTCGTCACCCACCGCCTCGCCCCGCTCGACGAGCTCTTCGTCTGGCTGTCGCGGGTGGGCACGCACGGGCTGGTCTGGCTCGTGCTCGGCGCGGTGGCTGCGGTCGCGCTTCGGCGTCCGTACCTCCTCCTGCTCGTCCTCCTTGCGGACGTCGTGGCCGAGCTCGCGTCATCCGGCCTCAAGGAGGCGGTGGGCCGCCCCCGCCCGCACGATCCGCATGCCCTGGTCGGTCCGTCGGCAGGGCTGTCGTTCCCCTCCGGGCATGCCGCGACGAGCTTCGCCTGCGCCGCCGTGCTCTCGGCGGCGATGCCGCGCCTGGCCGTTCCCCTCTTCGCGCTCGCCACTGCGATCGCGTTCTCGCGGGTCTACGTCGGAGTGCACTACCCGCTCGACGTGTTGGCCGGAGCAGCGCTCGGGATCGCCGTCGCTACAGCTCTTCTGCTGCTCGTACGAGCCCGCCGAGGATCACGACCAGCCCCGCCGCCAGGCTGATCCAGATGCCGATGCCGCGCCCCGCCGTGTCGGCAAAGGTGTCGGGAATCGAGATCAGCCGGATGAGCACGAGGATGGTCGCAAGCGTCCCGAGCCCCACGACGACCAGGCTGTCGGGCACGCTCGGCGGCAACTCGGCGCCCGCCGCCCGCACGATCGCCAGCGCGACGACCGCGAGCCCGATGAAGAAGACGAGCTTGCCCAGGACGCCGGTGTGCCAGCCGATCACCGAGATGGTCGGACCTTCACCCGAGCCCGAGTACCACCCCATGAAGGACGAGAGCGCGAGAACGAGTCCCGCCACCCAGCTCAGCTCGGTGCCGATGCCGAAGATCCGCGGAGCCCTCGTCGGCACGAGGCCCACTGTTCGTGCGCGCCGCGCCGGAAGGGCCGGCTCGGCGGTCTCGGGCTCCAAAGGCTCGGGGCTCTCCACGAGGCGCTTGGTCACACCTTCTAGATGCCGAAGAGGTGCTTGACCTCGACCCAGATGGTGACCGAGAGGACCACGCAGCCCAGCAACAGCCAGCCGAGGATGAGCCAGAAGCGCAGTCGGGCCAATCGACGCTCGTGCCGCCGGGCGAGCTTCGCGTTGCGCTTCGCGCGATGGATGCGGTAGGCGCGGCTGATCGCGGTCGGGTCGAAGACCGGGGGCTCATCGAGCTCGGGAGGCGTCCGCGCCGGCTGAGCCATGCGAACAGTCTAGTGCGATTACCCCCGCAAATGCGGTTCCTCCGCCGCTTTCGGGATACTGCACGCGGTGGAGCTGCGGGCCGGGCGGGTGCTGCGGGTCGGGCACAAGGGAGCCGCGGCGCTCGCTCCCGAGAACACGCTGCGCTCGCTCGAGCTGGCCGTGCAGCTCGGCTGCGACCTCGTCGAGTTCGACGTCCTTTCACTGGACGACGCGACCCTGGTCCTGGCCCACTCGGACAATCTCGGGGAGGTGAGCCACGGGATCTCGCGCGGTCGCGTGCGTCCGCTCGCGCTCGCGGAGCTCCGGGCAGCCGCTCCTGAGTTGCCGACGCTGGACGAAGCGCTTGCCTTTCTGGACGAGCGGGCCCCTCGCACCGGCATACACCTTGACCTGAAGGCGCCGGGAGACGAGCGCCAGGTGATCGAGACGCTACGCCGCCACGGGGCAGTGGAGAGGGCCGTCGTCAGCACCGTCCATGCTTCCAGCGTGCGCGCCGTCGGAATGATCGAGCCCCGCCTCGCCCGAGGCCTGACCTACCCGCACGACAGGCACGGCATCGGGCGGCGGCGCTTGCTCTGGCCCGCGGCGGGTGCCGGGCTCGCGTTTCTCCGGCGCTCGCTCCCCTCGCGCATCGGGCATCTGCTCGCCCGCGCCGACGCCTCGGCCGCGATGCTCCATCACCAGGTGGTTTCGCCGGCGGTCGTGGCCCGGGCGCATGCCCTCGGTGCCGCCGTCTTCGCCTGGACGGTGGACGACGAGGCCACGCTCGACAGGGTCGTTGCTGCAGGAGTCGACGCCGTCATCACAAATGACCCCAGGATCTTCAGGGCTACACTTCGCCAATGAGACGGGCCCGGCTCGGAATCGCCGCATTCTGCCTCGCCGTCGCAGGGGGAGGCGCGGCGTCGGTGCTCGTCGGCACCTCGCTCGGGAGCGGAGCGATTGACAGCACAAGCACGCTGACAATCTCGTCCACGTCTCCGCCGAAGCCCAAGCCCGGGCCGAAGAGCGATCGCATCCCGGCCGGTGTCTCGGTGGGCGGCGTCTATGTCGGGGGCCTCGAGCGGGACGCGGCGGTGGGCGTCGTCCGCGCCGCGTTTGCCTCGCCGCTGGTGCTGCTCGTCCACGACCAGCGTGTCAGGGTCTCGCCCCAGAAGCTCGGGGCGCGAGCCTACGTGAAGCCTGCGGTCGCCCGCGCGCTGGTCGCCCGCCCGGGCTCGGCCGTGAAGCTGGTGGTGTCCATCCGGGGCGCCGACGTCCGAGGCTACGTCAAGCGCCTCGTCGCCACGTACTCCCGCAAGGAGGTCGACGCAGACGCCTTCTTGCGCAACCTCAAGCCCGTGATCGCGCCCGGACATGCCGGGCTCGTCGTCGACCGCCGGGCAACGCTACGCAGGATTTTCAGGGCGCTGCGTGAGAACCGGCGCGGCCCGCTCGTCCTTCCGTCGCACGTGTTGCGGCAGAGTCGCACCGAGCGCGACTTCGGCGCGGTCGTCGTCATCCGGCGCGGGTCGAACCGGCTCTACTTGTACCGGGGCACCAAGTTCTGGAGGCACTTCACCGTCGCCACCGGCCAGGCCGCGTATCCGACCCCCGTTGGACGCTTCGAGATCGTCGTCAAGTGGCGAAATCCCTGGTGGTATCCACCGCCGTCGCCGTGGGCGCAGGGCCTGAGGCCGGTTCCCCCGGGCCCCGGGAACCCGCTCGGCACACGGTGGATGGGCTTGAGCGCGCCGGGGGTCGGCATCCACGGCACGCCCGACCCGGCGTCGATCGGCTACTCCGCCTCGCACGGCTGCATCCGGATGCTCATCCCGAACGCGGAATGGCTGTTCAACCACGTGGAGATCGGCTCGCCCGTCTTCATCGTGGCGGCCTAGCCCGTCGTGTCACTGAGGGTCGTCGCTCAGGGGCTTGCCCTGGCGCTCGTGGCCGGCCTGCTGTCCCTGCTGATCTGGAAGCTCTTGCATGACTCTTCACGGAAGCTCGAGGTCGGTCGCCGGGTGCCGAGCTTCACGCTCTCACGTGTCGCCGCGCCGGGCGAGCTCTCGCTCTCCTCGCTCCGGGGAAAGGCGGTTGTGCTCAACTTCTGGGCGTCGTGGTGCATCCCGTGCAAGGAGGAAGCGCCGCTCCTCGAGAGCGCGTCGAGGCGCTGGCGATCTCGCGGGGTCGTGGTGCTCGGGGTCGACTCGCGCGACTTCACGGGCGACGCGCGCCGCTTCATGCGCAAGTATCACCTTGCCTACCCGGTCGTCCGCGACGGCTCGGGCAGCCGCGCAGATTCCTACGGGGTCGACGGCTATCCGGAGACGTTCTTCATCGACCGCAACGGCCGGCTGACCCGCCATCTCGTGGGCCAGATCGCGAGCCGAGCCGAGCTGGACGCCGGCATCCGGGAGGCGCTGCGCGGATGATGCGGTTCGCGGCGGCGGTCGTACTCGTGCTGGCGTTCGCCGCGCCGGCGCTCGCGAGCGAGCGGCATCCGAGCCTGGCCGAGCTCGAGACAGAGCTCATCTGCCCCACGTGCCACACCACGCTCGACCAGTCGAGTTCTCCGATCGCTGACCGCATGAGGGCGTTCATCCGCACGCGCATCGCGGCCGGGGACACGAAGAGCCAGATCAAGTCGAAGCTCGTCGCCCAGTTCGGCCCCGCGGTGCTCGCCTCGCCGCCGAAGGAGGGCCTCGACCTCCTGGTCTGGCTGTTGCCGCTGACGGGGGTCGTCGTGGGCGCGGTCGTGCTGGGCGTCCTCGCCCGCCGCTGGAGCCGCGGTCGCGCCGACGAGGCCCGTCCGCCTGGAGACCCGGGCTCGAACGGCCGTCCTCCGCTCGGGCCCGACGTCGAGCGTCGTCTCGACGACGAGCTCGCGCGCTTCGACTCGTAAGCCTATGGCCGAGCGGCTCCCGATCGCATTCCTCGCCGGCCTCGTGTCGGTGATCACCCCCTGCGTCCTGCCGCTCGTGCCGGGCTACCTGTCGGCCGTCTCCGCTGTCGAGGCGGGACGGCTGGGCGAGCGTGGAGTGTCGCGGCGGATCGCCCTAGCCAGCGTGCCATTCATCCTCGGGTTCACCGTCGTCTTCGTGGCCCTGGGCGCGGGGGCCGCGGCACTCGGAGGTGTGGTGGACACGCATCGCAGAACGGAGATCGCCGGCTTCGTGCTCGTTGTGCTCGGGCTCGTCTTCATGGGGCTACTGCCCTGGCCCGAGCGGGTGATGGCGCCCGGGCTGCTCGAGGGCGCGCGAAGGCGTGGCTCGAGCGCGCTGCTCGGGGCGGCGTTCGCGGTCTGTGCGGCTCCGTGCATCGGGGCTGTGCTGGCCTCGATCCTCGTCCTGGCGGGCGACTCGTCCACCGTGCTGCGCGGCTCTCTGCTCCTAGCGGCGTACTCGGCCGGGATCGGCGTCGCCTTCCTTCTGGCCGGGATCGCCTTCGCCCATGCCATGGGCACATTTCGCTGGCTCCGCGACCACTACGTCTGGATCCGGGTGGCGAGCGGCGCGACGCTCGTCGCTCTCGGGCTGCTCCTGTTCTTCGACCGGGACTGGTGGCTGCGGGTGCTGCTGAACCGCGTGCTCGAGGCCGTCGGCCTCGGGGACGTGTAGACCGCTAGAGCCGGACCGGCGGCAGGTCGAGCGAGCCGGCGTCCACCCGCTCGCCGGCGGCCTCCACCTGCCGCAGCACCTCTACGACGTCCACGCCTTCGTGCACCGGCGCGTACGGCTGCAGACGGCGCGCAGCCTTTTCGAGCTGGCGCCGGCAGCCCGGACGGTTGCCCCGCCCGGCCTGGTACCAGGCAACCGCCACGTGGACGAGCCCCTGGAAGAAATCCCGCTCCTGCGGGTCGGCGGCGCGCCAGGCGGTTTCCAGCTCCTCGTGGGCTGCGAAGAACTCGCCGCGGCGGATCAGGTCGAGACCGCACTCGAGCTCTCCGGCCACGGCCGGCGACGCTACCAGCCGCTCCGCGGCGGTGTTACGCTCAGGCGGTGGCGACGATCCTTCTGGCGGGGGTCGACGTGTTCTTTCGGGGAAAGCTCGAAGCGCTTCTGCCGGGGCATCATTTCGTCACCACAGACACGGCCGAGCAGCCCGAGCTCGTGATTGCTGACATCGCCCGGATCGATCCGGAGGAGGTGGCCGACGCCTATCCGGATATCCCGATCGTGGGCTTCACGAATCACACCGACACGTCCGGGTTGCGCCGAGCGCATGCCGCAGGCTTCGACCAGGTTCTCGCCAGGTCGGCGCTCTCGGAGCGCGCTCCTCAGCTGGTTAAGGAGCTCCTGGCATCGGTAGAGTAGGTCGCGTCGACCCGCCAACGAGGCTGGGCCCAGTGACGTACATCATCGCCGAACCCTGCATCGACATCAAAGACAGGTCGTGCGTGGACGTTTGTCCCGTGGACTGCATCCACGAGTACGAGCGGCTCCTCGTCATCGATCCCGAGGAGTGCATCGACTGCTTCGCCCCTGAAGAGCGGCTGATCACGAGCCGGGGCGTCCGGTCCTTCGCGGAGCTCGAGAACCAGGCCTGCCGAGTTCTCACGGACCGGAGCTACAAGTCGGCGGTCGTCAAGCGGTTCCGGCGTAAGCCGCTCGTCAAGATCGAGCTGGCGCCGGCGTTCGAGGAGCGCGATCGCTACGGTGGTACGCGGCTCACCACCCGCAATCGTTCGAGGTTCAGGCGCGTCGTGCGCGCCACCCCGACGCACAGCTGGGTCCTGGTCGACGGAGAGCGAACCGATGCTCTCGCGCCCGGTCAGTTCGTCCCGTCGATGCGGGCGCTTCCGAAGCGCGACTCGGAGAGCTACCGCCTCGGTGTCGTCCACGGGCTTGTCTTCGGCGACGGGAGCTGGAACAAGCAGGAGATTCGCTCCGGCGAGCACCTTCACTACGTCCAGCTCTACGGCGAGCGGGTTGCGAAGTTCCGCGATTTCTTCGAGCAGGTGAACTTCTCGCCGTGCCTCGACGTGCACCCGGGCTATGCCGGAACCGGCGTCGTCCGCTCATCCGCCAACCTGAAGAGGCTCCTTCCGGAAACGAGCGATCGGGAATACATCACGGGGTTCATCGACGGCTGGCTCGCGGCCGACGGAGATCCCGTCAAGGCAGGGTCTTGGCGCTTGCGCTCGACAGACCACGAAGCGCTTGCGTGGCTCAAGCAGGCTGCCGTGGTGGCCGGCTACGTGGCGGTCGGATCCGGCGAGGAGACAAACGTCGAGACGAACTTCGGGGTTCGAAGCAGGCCGATCCGGTGGCTCTACCTCGCGACGCGGGAGGTGTCGTGGCGCGTCATGAGCGTCGAGGCCGAAGAAGGCGACGCCGCTGAGACGTTCTGCGCCATCGTCCCCGGCAAGAACGAGTTCACCCTCGCGGGCGGCATCTACACGCGCAACTGCGGCGCGTGCGAGCCGGAATGCCCGGTCGAGGCGATCTTCCCGGAGGACGCGCTCCCCGAGAAGTGGGAGCCATTCGTGAAGATCAACTACGCCTATCCGGACGCGGACGTCATCAACCGATTGACGGACGAGTACGCGACCGAGCACAACGTCCAGAATCCGCCGCTCGAGTAACAAGGGCAGCGGGCCACGCGCAGGCCGGGCGGCGGCCGGTATCAATTAAGCATGCAGCTCCGGAGCCTCGACCACGTGGCGCTCTGGGTCGCCGACCGCGACCAGATCGCCGATTTCGCCGGCCGGCACCTCGGTATGCACGAGATCGAGCGCACGGATCGCTTCACGCTGATCGGCAGGGACGCCCGCCGGGGCAAGCTGACGCTGTTCGCTGCTGAAGGCCCAAGGGAGCCGGGAGCCCTGGTTCGCGTCGGCCTGCGAGTGCCGGACGTCGAGCGAGCACTCGGGTCCCTCCCGGGGGGCTTCGGCGAGGAGTTCGAGATCTCGGAGGGGCTGCGAGTCGCGCTGGTGGAGGTCCCCGGCGGGGCCGAATACGACCTCGACCACGTGGCGGTGACTGTGTCCGACCCTGAGCAGGCCTCGCGCCAGTGGGAGCGCCTCGGTTTCGCTTCGGCCGCGGCTCGAGACGGCTCTTCGCGGGTCGAAGTGGCCGGCGCCTACCTCGAGCTGCACGCGGGCGACCCGGGCGAGACCGACCGCCCGCTTCTCAACCACCTCGGCGTCCTCGTCGACTCCGCAGACGAGTGGCGCAAGCGCGCCGAAGAGGCGGGAGCGGAGGTTGCCGACGTGGTCGACGCGCCGAATACGTATGCGGTCTTCGTCTGGGGCCCGGAGCGCGTGAAGCTCGAATACGTCGAGCACAAGCCGGGCTTCTCGCTCACGTAGCTCGTTGGTCACGGTCGCGGGGGCTGGGATGGGAGGGCTGGTTGCCGCCACGCGCCTGCGCGAGCTCGGCGTGCCCGCGGTCTTGCTCGAGAAGGGCGACCGGCCGGGCGGGTCGATGCTGCTCTCGAGCGGGATGATCTGGCGCCACCGAACGTTCGACGAGTTCCACTCCGAGTGCCCGGGCGGAGACGAGGAGCTGCAGCGGCTCGTGTTCGATCGGCTCGACGAGTCGCTCGAGTGGCTCGAGCGGCTGAGTGCATCCGTTCTCGACCGGCAGACGGGGAATCCGCGCACCGAGGGCAAGCGCTTCGACCCGCGAAGCCTGACGGGGGCACTGGTCCGGGCCGCGGGCGGCGTTCGGCTGCGCGAGCCGCTCGCCGCTCTCGACGAGGATCCGGTGGTCCTGGCGACAGGAGGGTTCGGCGCCAGGCTCGCGCAGGAGCGCGGATTGCTCCTTCGTGCCGCTTCGTGGAGCGAGGGGGACGGGCTGTCGCTCGCACACGCCCGTGGGGCCGCCGAGACGGACGGTATGGACGAGTTCTACGGCCGCGCCATGCCCGGGCCGGTGCCAGAGGAGCTTTACGTCGCGGCGGCGCAGGTCTACGGGCGCCTTGCGCTGCGACTCGACGACGAGGGCCGGGAGTTCTTTCCCGGCGAGCCGTCCTGGTCGGAGAACGACCTCGTCCAGGCGATCGCCCGCCTGCCCGGCGGCCGGGCGTGGTACGTGCTGGGCGAGGCTGCGCTCTCCGAGCGCGTCAGGGAGCGGAAGGTGGCGGAGATGGTCGAGGCGGCGCGGGCGGCCCGGGGCACCGTTGTCCCCGCCGATCCTTTCGGCTATCCGGGCCGTCTCGCCGTCCGGGTCTACGCCGCGGTCACCCACACGATCGGCGGCCTGCGCGCCGACGCCCGCGGCCGCGTGCTGGACGTGAGCGGATCGCCGGTCCCCGGGTTGTACGCGTGCGGCGTCGACGTCGGCGGCGTGGCCACGGGCGGCTACGCGAGCGGACTGGCAGCCGCGCTTGTACTCGGCCTCACCGCCGCCGAGTCGGCCGCCTCCGGCATCTGACCTCTAGCTCAGAGGCTGCAGGTACGCGCAGCGCCGGGTGTCACCCGGAAGCGGCGAGGGCGCGAGCTTCGTGACCGTGAAGCGCGAGCCGTCTTCCTCGATCTCGCTCCCGACCTGCGGCGGCTCGCCGTCGCGCTCGTGCAACTCGTAACCAGTGGTCTTCCAGACGAACACGACGTACCCCATCGCGGGCGCGATCTTAATGGTTGACCGATGGATGGGTTACCTGCGTGCCGTGTACGGGGGCAGGACGACCCGGACGAGGGTTCCGCCTCCCTCACCCTGTTCGACCGTCACCTGCCCGTTGAGCGGCACAGCGCGCTCCTCGATCGCCTCCACGTTCGCGCGCCGGCGCTCGCCCGCCCCGTCGTCCGCGATCACGGTCTCGACCGAGCCGTCCTCGAGCTCGGCGATCGCTATCGAGATGCGGCTCGGCGGACCGCGCCGGGCCGCCTGGCTCAGGGCCTCCCGGATGGTCTGGTAGAGGGCCACCTGCGCGCTCTCGGCGAGTCTTTCGCCGACGTCGACGTCCAGGTCGATCCGGATCTGTTGCGAGATGCCCAGCCGCTCGGCCAATGCCTGGACGGCGGGCCCGAAACCCTGGTCCCGCAGCACGACCGGCTCGATGTCGAACGAGAGGTCACGCAGGGAGCGGATCGCGTCCCGGTGCAGCTCGAGCGCGGAGCCGAGCACCTGCCGGGCGTCCTCGAGCCGTCCCTCGTCGACGGCCGCGAGCGCTGCATCGAGCATGAGCGCGATGCCGGCCAACGACTGCACCGGCCCGTCGTGCAGGAACAGCGCGAGGCGCCGCCGCTCGTCCTGCTCGGCCGTGATCAAGCGGTCGGCGAGAAGGGCTTGGGCGTCGTGGTCGTCGGCCACGGTCCAATCCTCAGTCGATGATCGCCTCGCGCAGCGCGATCGCCACGGCGTGGGTGCGCGTGTCGGCTTCGAGCTTCGTGAGGATGTGCCTGACGTGGCTCTTCACGGTCTCCTGACTGATGAAGAGCTTCGCGGCGACGTCCGCATTCGACATGCCGTCGGCGAGCAGCTGAAGGATCTCGCGCTCGCGCGGGGTGAGCAGCCCCTCGCGGTCCTTCGCCGCCAGCACCGACGGCATCAGCGCGGGATCGACGAAGCCCTCGCCCGCGGCGACCCGCTCGATCGCGCGCAGGATGGTGTCGTGCGCCGCCTCCTTGAGGAGGTACCCCTTCGCGCCCGACTCCAGGCCCCGCGCGAGCAGCGCCCGGTCGCTGTAGGCGGTGAAGACGATCACGGCGCTCTCGGGCACGCGCTCCGAGATCTCCTTCGTCGCCTCGAGCCCGTCCATGCCCGGCATGCGGATGTCCATCAGCACGACGTTGGGCCTGCGTCGTTCGGTCAGGGAGACTGCGCTCGTGCCGTCGGTCGCCTCGCCGACCACGCGCACGTGGGTGACGCGCGAGAGCGCCAGCCGCAGTCCCTCGCGAACGACGGCGTGGTCATCGGCGATCAGGCAGGTGATCTCGTCGGGCATTGTGCCGATTCTAGAGCCGACTCCAGCTGGTCCCGGCTAGAGCGCGAGGGCGAGCTGGGTTGGCTCGGGCGGTGGGTCGAGCCGCTGAACCCGCCGGTCGGCGATCCGGTGCTTGCGTCGCAGCTCGGCGACGACCGTTCTCACCGGCTCCGCCGTCTTCGCCGGCAGGTAGGCCCGGTCGGCGTAAAGCCGCTCGTAGAGCGGCAGGAGCTCCGGCCAGTCCTGCGCGAGGCGCGAGAGAAAGTGCTCGCGGGTCCCGGGCTTCAGGTACAGCAGGTTCGCCCAGATGTGCGTCGCACCGCACGCCCGCGCCTCCGCGATCATCGCGGCGAGCTGGTCCGGTCGATCCGACAGGCCGGGCAGGATCGGAGCGAGTGAGACGCCCGCCTTGATACCAGCCTCGACCAGCCGCGACACCGCGCGCAGACGCTGGCGCGGAGGCGGAGTCCCCGGCTCCGTCCGCCGCCAGACCTCCTCGTCGAGCGTCGGCACGGAAAGGGTCACCGACACCTCCGCGCGGCACGCTGCCTCTGAGAGCACGTCGAGGTCGCGGACGATCATCGGGCTGCGCGTGATGATCGTAAAGGGCGTCCGTGCGACGGCGAGCTCGCGGAGACACCAGTGGGTGAGGCGGTAGCGACCCTCGGCGGGTTGGTAGGGATCGGTCGCGGCACCGATGGCGACGGGCTCCCGTCCCCAGGACGCGCGGGAGAGTTCGGCCCGGAGGACCTCTGCCACGTTCACCTTCACACGGATCGTGCGCCCGTAGCCCTCGCCCGCCGCTCGGTCGGCGCGACGCTCGAAGGCCCGCACGTAGCAGAAGGTGCAGCGGTGCGCGCAGCCCATGTAAGGGTTCAGCGACCAGCGGAACGGCATGCCGCGCACGCGATTGAGGGCGGACTTGCAGGGCTCCTCTCGGTACTCGACCCGCACCACGCCCATGATAGAACACATGTTCGTCTCTCCGCAAGCCGCGTCCGGCGGCCTCAGGGGCGTCGCCTATACTTCGACGCTCGTTGGAAGACGAGCTCCCGCCTAGTATCGCGGCCCCCAGGACGGGGGCATGACGATTTTCCTCCAGCTGGTTGCGGTCCTCTTGATCGTGCTGGGGAACGCATTCTTCGTCGCGGCGGAGTATGCGCTCGTGACAGCAAGGCGCTCCCGTTTGGGCGAGCTCGCAGATGCCGGGAGCCGGCGCGCGCGGATCGCACTCCGGATCATGGACAGCCCGATTCGCTTCATTGGAACTGTCCAGCTCGGCATCACCGCCTTCTCGATCCTCCTCGGCGCCGTCGGCGAGCCCATCGTCGAGCACTGGTTCGACGAACCCCTGCTCGCGACCTCGATCGCGTTCCTGATCGCCTACGCCTTCGTCACATATCTCCACGTCACGCTCGGGGAGCTCGTTCCCAAAGCTGTGGCGCTCCAGAAGAGGGAGGAGACGGCGCTGTGGGTGGCGCTCCCGATCGAGGCGGTCTACATCCTCTCGTATCCGCTTGTCTGGATCCTCCAGGAATCTGCGAATGCCTTTACTCGTCTCTTTGGGATCGAGCCCGCCGCAGCAGGCGTCGTCGCTCATACGGAGCAGGAGATCCGGATGATCGTCGCCCACGCGGAGGAGACGGGCGAGATCGAGAAGGACGAGCGCGAGATGCTCTACAAGGTTTTCGACTTCGCGGACAAGGAGGTGTCCAACGTCATGGTTCCGCGGCCCGAGGTCGTCGCGCTCTCGATCGAGCTGCCTGCCGAGGAGTGCCTACGGGCGGCAATGGAGGCACCGTTCACGCGCTACCCGGTGTACCGGGGCACGCTGGACGAGATCGTCGGAGTCCTCCACATCCGCGACCTCTTCCGGGAGGCCAACCGTGTGGGCGGGTTTGCCAACGTCGAGATCGAGGCGCTCGTGCGTCCGCCGCACATCGTCCCGGAGACGAAGGATCTGGCCGCGCTCCTGCACGAGTTCCGGCGCGAGAAGGAACACATGGCGATCGTGGTCGACGAGTACGGGGTGATGCAGGGGATCGCCACCCTCGAGGATCTGCTCGAGGAGATCGTCGGCGAGATCGAGGACGAGTTCGATCTCCCGGACGAGTCGGTCGAGCAGCTCGCGGACGGGCGCATCCGTATCGACGGCACGTTTCCGATCGACGACTTCAACGAGCAGTTCGGCGTCGAGCTACCGGTCGAGGACTACCATACGATGGCGGGCTTCGTCTTCGGGCAGCTCGGACGCGCCCCGGACCCGGGAGATGCGATTGAGCACGACGATCTGCGCTTCACGGTAATCCAGGTCGAGGGCTCGCGGATCGAGCGGCTCGAGGTGGAGCTCCCACCCCCGGACCGCCAGCGCGAGGCGGAAGAGCCCCGCGCCGCCGAAAGCTGAGAGTTTTGCGAGGTCTCTATACCGTAGGGGCGGCCGGGCGGCGGCCGCCCGGCCGCCCGTTCGATCGGCCTGAATAGACTAGGCCGTCGTGAAGGCCGTGGTGATCGAGCGCCCCGAGGAGGTCGCGTACCGCGAGGTCGAGACCCCGGTCTGCGGACCGAACGACGTGCTGGTGCGGAGCCGACGCGCCGGGGTCTGCCGGACCGACCTCGCAGTCCTGCACGGCGCCCTCGACCGGCGTTGGGTCCGCTACCCCTGCATTCCCGGGCACGAGTGGTCCGGCACGGTGGCCGAGGTGGGGGAGAACGTGACCGATCTGGCACCCGGTGATCGGGTCGTGTGCGAGGGCATCATCCCGTGCCTGCGCTGTGTCCGCTGCAAGGCCGGCGAGACGAATCTCTGCCGGAACTACGACCAGCTCGGTTTCACGCGCGGCGGGGGCTACGGCGAGTACGTGCTGGCGCCGCGGCGCGCCGTGCACCGGTTGCCCGAGCACGTCTCGCTCGAGGAGGCCGTGCTCGTCGAGCCGGCCGCGGTCGTCCTGCGTGGGCTCGAGCGCGGCCGCTCGGTGCCTGGCGAGCGCATCGGCGTCGTCGGAGTCGGGACGCTCGGTGCCCTAACCATCAGGCTGCTCCGTCTCTCCCCGCCCGCTCAGCTCGTTGCCTACGGGATCCGGGAGGAGGAACTCGCCTTCGCGACCAGCCTCGGTGTCGACCGTGCGGTCAACCTCGCGACCGAGGGCCCGGAGGAGGGTCGTCTCGACCTCGTCGTCGAGTGCGCAGGGGCCGTGCCCGCGATAGAGCTCGCCTCGCGTCTCGTCCGGGAGGGCGGACGGGTCGTCCTGCTCGGGATCTCCGGCGAGGGGAAAGCGTTGGAGCTTCCGGCCGACCGCATAGCCCTACGCGATCTTGAGCTGATCGGCAGCGTCAGCTACACGACGGCGGCCTGGACGCGGTTGGTCTCGCTGCTCTCCTCCGGCGTCGTGAGTCTCGACGGCATCGTCACGCAACGCTTCCCAGCGAGCGAGTTCGCGGCCGCCTTCGCTCTCATGGACGCGCGCGACGGAGTCGTGGGGAAGGTGGTGCTGGAGCACGGCCCCGACGAAACGGAGTGAGGCTCGACCGCAAACAACTGGTCGGGCGTGTCGCAGCCGGCACGGGGGCTGCGGCCCTCGCCGGGCCAGACGAGGCACTCGCCGCTCTCGGTGAGAACCGGCGGAAGGCGGGCTTTCCGGCGCATCCGCGCTGGAAGTTCATCTTCGTCAGCCATCTCACGACGAGTCCGCTCTTCGTGCCGTTGCAGTATGGGATCCAGGACGCCTGCGCGCTCGTCGGCTGCACGTACCGCTGGGTGGGGTCGACGCGCGCAGACACCGGAAAGGTGGTCGAGGCGGTGAGAGCGGCGGTCAGGGCGAGGGTCGACGGGATCGCGCTGCCCGGGCTCGACGCGAAGGCGCTCGCGGGGCCGATCGCCCTCGCGGTCCGCGCGGGCATCCCCGTCGTCACCTACCACGCCGAAGCGGCTCGGGCCGGCGGAGGCCTCGCCTTCGTTGGACCGGACTCCTACGCCGCGGGCATCAGGATCGGCGAGCAGATCGCGAGGCTCGTTCGGAGGGGTGGCGTGACGCTCTTGATCGCCGAGCGTGGCGTGAACCCGGTGGAGCAGCGCCTACAGGGAGCTCTGGCCGGGATCAGGCGCTCCGGAGCGCGCGTGCGCGCCGGCGTCCTGCTGACTACGCGTGATCCGTACGAGGCTGCCGCGCGCATCGACCGCCACGTGGTCTCGCGCAAGGGACTTCGAGGTCTCTTCGCGCTCGAGCTCGAAGCGAGCGAGGGCGTCGGCCGTGCGGTCGTGAGGCGCAAGCTGCGCGCGAGAGGCATGCGGGCCGGCGGCTACGGGGTCCTGCCGGCGACGCTGGAGCTGATCAAGGACGGAAAGCTCGACTTCACGCTCGACGAACAGCCTTACCTGCAGGGCTTCGTCCCAGCGATCCAGCTCTTCCTGGCCCGGATCTCGGGCGGTCTGCTCGCGCCCTCCGACGTGGACGTGAGGCTCGTCTTCGTGACTAAGGTGAACCTCGCTGCCTATCTCGCGAAGACGCGCTACGAGGGCTCCTCCAGCAGGCAACGGTATCCAATCTCCTGAGCCCGTTAGCGTGAGAGGCTCCGCGAGGATCCCTCTTGCGGCATGACCGCTGAGACTGCGTCGAAAGTGCCCTCCCCTTCATGCGTCACCTGGTGGTTCGAGATTCCAGGACGACGTATCGACAGCGTGAGCGGCTTGTGTTCGCCCGGCCCGCGCAAACAGGCGGCGTGAGACAGGTGCGCAGCGGCGGGCCGGGAGCAGAACAGCTGTTCTTCCGTCGCGGAAGCATGACGCGAGCGTCGACGTGGTCCGCGAATTCGTTCTGCGGCATAAGTGATCCAGACTTTCGGCCGCCCGCGCATCGGATTCCTGCCAAGCGGCATCTACCTCGAGCCTTGCCGCCGAAAGTCCAGCGCGTAAGCGAACTGGACTTTCGGCGCCTACTAGGCGCCGAACGCGCTTTCGAAGTTTCTCGCCGTATCGTCGAGCAGGACCAGCACGGCTCTCTCGGCCGCGTCCGGATCGCGGGCCTGAACGGCGTCGATGATCGCGCCGTGCAGCCGCGCGGCGCGCGTTAGGTGCCCCCGCGGCCTCGAGCTGACGGTGAAGAGGGTGCGAAGCACGGCGCCGACGATCTCCACCAGGTGCTCGAGCACCTCGTTGCCGCAGGCCTCGAGCAGGGCCGCGTGGAAGCGAAGGTCCGGCTCCATGAAGAGGTCCATGTCCTCGCCCGCCGCTTCCATCTGCTCGTGTGCGAGCGCGAGCGCCGCCACCTGGTCCTCGGTCGCCCGCTCGGCCGCGAGCCGCGCCGCCTGCGGCTCGATCAGGCGCCGCAGCTCGAGTGCGTCCTCGAGAAAGCGCCGGTCGAGGCCGGCCTCCAGCTGCCATGCGAGCACGTCGGGGTCGAGCAGGTTCCAGTCGCGGCGAGGGCGCACGCGCGTGCCCGTCTTCGGCTTCGACTCGACGAGCCGCTTGGCCGCGAGAACCTTGACGGCTTCGCGGAGCACGGTGCGGCTGACCGTGAGCTCGCCGGACAGCTCTTCCTCCGGAGGCAGCGAATCCCCGGGAGCCAGCTCGCCCTGGAGGATGCGAAGCCCGATATCGTGGACGACCGCCCCGTGGAGACCTCGGCGCGGGTAGGTCCGCGCTTTCGTCATACGATAACTCTATAGCTGGACACCCCTTGGGAACGGTGTTAGGCTCGCCCGCCAGGACACCGTTCGAAGCGGAAGGAGGGTCTGTGGAGAACGAGGAGCTCATTGACCTCGAGGGCACGGCCGGCATCGACCGCGCCAGCTTGCTCAAGCGGATCGCGGCGGGTGGCGCGGCGCTCTCGATACCGGCGTTGCTCGAGGCGCAGAAGGCTGTCGCCGCGCCGGCGCTTCCGGCCGGAGGCGGCGGCGGCAACTATCCCAGCCACCCGAAGTGGAAGTTCGTGTTCGTCAACCACGTCACGACGAACTCCTTCTTCGTGCCGACGCAGTACGGCGCGGCCGATGCGTGCGCGCTCGTCAAG
>WNGF01003555.1_pt1 | contig 37828 bp, 44 predicted proteins | sample 5400641 | NCBI WGS metagenome assembly WNGF01 (sample SAMN13153371, study PRJNA577476) | soil metagenome | isolation source: 80 cm soil or saprolite under grassland replicate 2 | place: USA:California | collected 2016-06-15 | reverse complement strand
TTCCCGTGAAGCGGCGTGCCGGCGTGCCTAGCCCTGAGCGAAAGCGCAGCTTTCGCTCAGCCGGAGGGTGCGTAGAGGTCGATGATCGTGCCGTCCGGATCCTTGAGCTGCGCGTAGCGCTGCCCCCAGAATGCGTCCCACGGCTCCTTGTGGCCTGTCGCGCCGGCGTCCAGGAGCTCGCGGTACACGCGGTCGACCTCGTCCGGCGATTCGCAGCGAAACGCGCCGCCGGGGACTTGACCGCCCCGAGTCCACTCCGGGTCGAACGACCGGATCACATCCTCCGTGTCGAGCATGTAGCGCAGTCCTCCCGGCAGCTGCGCCTCTGCGTGCCCTTCGTTCTCCGCGCCTTCGGGAAAGTCCAGCCCCAGCTTGCGGTAGAAGGCGACCGAGCGCGCCATATCGCTCACGACGATGCCGAACGCGTCCAGCTGCGGACTCACGGTGACGCCTCCGCGGTCGCTGCGGTCCGCAGGCCGAGCTCCGATGCGATCGGCTGTAGAGCCGTGACGACGTTGCGGATGTGATCGTCGAGCTCGAGGCCGAGCCCTTCGGCTCCGGCGTAGACCTCGTCGCGGTGCACGCCGGCGGCGAACGAGGGCTGTTTCAGCTTCTTCTTCACCGACTTGGGCTCGAGGCCGTCGAGGCCGGTCGGGCGAACGAGACCGACGGCATGTACGAATCCGGAGAGCTCGTCGCATGCGAACAGGCTCTTCTTCAGCAGCGTATCCCGAGGCATCGAGAGGTGCTCCGCGTGTGAGAGGACCGCCTCGACCACCTCATCGGGATATCCCTCCTCGCGCAGAATCGGCGCGCCGTCCTGTGGATGCTGGTCGAGGGTGGGGTGGATCTCGTAGTCGAAGTCGTGGAGGAGCGCGACCACGCGCCAGAGCTCTTCGTTCTCGCCGAAGAGCTCTGCGTACCAGCCCATCGATGCCTCCACGGCGAGCGCGTGGCGTCGCAAAGCCTCGCTCTCCGTGTACTTGGTGAGCGTCTCCCAGGCCCGTTCGCGGGTGGTTTCCACCTCGTGGGTAGGCTACCGCGATGTCGCAGACAGCCGTCGTCGGACGTGCCGCCGAGTCCTTCGTGATCGAGGGCGGACGGCCGCTTTACGGGCGTATCCAGGCAGCGGGGAACAAGAACGGCGCCCTGCCGATTCTCGCAGCGTCGCTGCTCACCAGCGAGCCGGTAGTGCTCCGCAATGTTCCTCGGATCGCAGATGTCGAGACGATGATCGAGCTGCTGAACGACATCGGCGCGGAGGTGGACTGGGCCGGGCCGAACGAGGTTCACGCGCACGCCGCGGAAGTCGTCAAGCACGAGCTCGACGAGGAGCTCTGTAGCCGGATGCGTGCTTCCTTCCTGCTCGCGGGGCCGCTACTCGCACGACTCGGGAGCGTGAGCGTGCCCCCGCCGGGCGGCGACGTGATCGGGCGCCGCCGGCTCGATCCACATATCCACGCGTTCGCCGAGCTCGGAGCGCAGATCGACGTCGGTCGCCGGTACGAGATGCACGGCGGCGCACTCCGCGGCAAGCCCATCTTTCTAGACGAGGCGAGCGTCATGGCGACGGAGAACGCCGTCATGGTCGCGGCTCTGACACCCGGGGAGACCGTCATCGGCAACGCCGCCTGCGAGCCGCACGTGCAGGATCTCTGCCGCTTCCTCGGCTCGCTGGGCGCGCGCATCGAAGGGATCGAGTCGAACGTGCTGCGCGTCGAAGGCGTCGAGTCTCTGGGCGGCGGGGAGTGGGAGATCGGCCCAGACCACATCGAGGTCGGCAGCTTCATCGGTCTGGCCGCCATCACCGGGGGTGACGTCACCATCGATGGCGTCAAGAACGCCGACCTCGTATCGATCTTGCATGCGTTCGAGAAACTCGGAGTGGTGGTTGAGCCCGGCGACGGCTTCGTGCGCGTCCCCCCGCGCCAGGAGCTCGTCGTGCAGGACGATCTCGGCGGTCACGTGCCGAAGCTCGAAGACGGTCCCTGGCCGGCCTTTCCCTCCGACCTCACCTCCGTTGCCCTTACGGTCGCGACCCAGGCGGATGGAACGATTCTCATGTTCGAGAAGATGTTCGAGAACCGCCTCTTCTTCACCGACAAGCTCGTGAGCATGGGCGCGCGGATCATTCTGTGCGATCCGCACCGGGCCGTCGTCACCGGGCCCTCGAAGCTGAGCGGGCAGCGGATGGAAAGCCCCGACATCCGTGCCGGCATGGCGATGCTGCTTGCCGGCCTGTGCGCCCAAGGATCCTCGACGATCGGCGCCGTCTACCAGATCGACAAGGGTTACGAACGGATCGACGAGCGTCTACGCCCGCTCGGCGCCCAGATCGAACGCATCGACGGCTAGCAAGTCAGGCTGTACCCTCCGTGCCCATGGCGACGACCGGACAGGGTCGCGCGAGCGCTCGCATCAACGTTGCCGGGCGCGGCGAGACGAACGTGGGCACCGGCGTGCCCGTGCTCGATCACCTGCTGTCGACGCTCGCCGTCTACGCGTCGTTCGACTTGGCGCTCGAAGTGGAGCCGGTAGGTCCGGAGGTCGAGATCACGGCCGCGGCCCGGTCGCTGGGCGAGGCGCTCGCGGATCCGCTGCGCGCGGACGGTGTGCGGGGCCACGGCTCGGCCGTCGTCCCGGTCGACGAGGCCCTGGCGCACGTCGCACTCGAGGCCTCGGGGCGGCCGCTCCTCGTCTCGAAGGTGGACCTCTCGCAGGCCCGGATCGCCGGCCTCGCCGGCGACCTGGCCGCGCGCTTCCTCGACGAGTTCGCGCAGACCGCCGGCTTGACCCTGCACGTGCGGCTGCTCGAGGGAAGCGACAGCCAGCACGTGCTGGAGTCGATCTTCAAGGCACTCGGGGTGGCGCTGGCCCAGGCGTGTCGACCGCGGAGGAGGGAGGACGAGTGAAGGAGGTCGTACGAACCGAGGCAGCACCTGCACCGTTCCAGGGGGCGCCGTATTCGCAGGCGATCAAGGCCGCGGGGCTCGTCTTCGTCGCCGGACAGGTGGGAATCAAGCCCGACGATCCAACGCCGGTCGGGGAGACGATCCAGGAGCAGACGGAGCAGACCCTGGCGAACCTGCGGGCGATCCTCGAGGCCGCCGGAAGCGGAATGGATCGCCTCGTCAAGACGACCGTCTTCCTGACGGACCTCGACGACTTTCACGGCATGAATGAGGTCTACGCGAAGCATGTCGGTGACCAGCCGCCGGCGCGTTCGACGTTCGAGGTGGCCAAGCTTCCGCCGGGCTTGCTTGTCGAGATAGAGGCCATCGCCCTCGCGTAACCGCGCGAAAGCTTCCCTTTCGCGCGGGGGTAGTCCGGGCTCCGGTCAAGCGGCTTCGCTCGCTCGACCTCCGGCCCTTAGTGGCTCTCGAAGTCGAACGACTCTCGGAGTGCTTTCGGTCTAGCCTTTTCGCCGGTGGAGAGGACGATTGAGAATTTCGTGCGTGGGCTCGGCGTGGATGCTTATCTCGTCGGCGGCGCGGTTCGCGACGAGCGGCTCGGCCTTGAGTCGAAGGACGCCGACTTCGTCGTCCCCGGAGTCGACTACGACGGGTTGCGGAAACTGCTCGAGCCGCATGGACACGTCGAGGACCTCGAGGTAGCCGGGCGGCAGGTGGGCGCGCGCCTGTACCCGCGAGACCAGAAGCTCCGTCGCGTAGCTCCAGCCGGAATCGAGTTCGCGCCCCCGCGCGCCGAGCGCAGCACAGGGCCTGCTCGACACGACTTCGAGATCGTCGCGGATCCCTCGCTCTCGATCGAGGACGACATGGCAAGGCGTGACTTCACCGTCAACGCAATGGCGCGGCGTCTCGAGACGGGCGAGCTTGTCGACCCCTTCCACGGCTCCGAGGACCTCGAGCGGGGAGTCCTGAGGACCGTGGGCCCGCGCAGCTTCGCGGAGGATCCGCTCCGGATCGTGCGAGGGCTCCGGCTCGTGTCACAGCTCGGACTGGAGCCCGACCAGCCGACCCTCGATCAGATGCGGGAGCAAGCAGCCGGCGTGCGGCTCGTCTCCGGCGAGCGGGTGGGAGGCGGCCTCCGGGCGGACGGCATGGGAGAGTTGTCGAAGCTCCTGCTCGGCCGGCGGCCTACGAGGGCGCTGCTGCTGGGACGCGACACCGGCGTGCTCGTTGCTCTGCTGCCGGAGTTCGAGGACGCGATCGGATTCGACCAGGACAGCGAGCGTCAGACCCTTCCGCTGGACGAGCACATCTTCGCGGTCGTTCAGGCCGCCGCGGACGGGGGCGCGTCGCTGGCCGTTCGGCTCGCCGCCCTCTTTCACGATGTCGGCAAGCCGGGCGCCCAGGGCGACCATGCGCAGCGCGGCGCACGCCTGGCGGGTGAGGCTCTCGGTCGGCTTCGCTACCCCACCCGCCTCCGCTTGCAGGTCACACGGATCGTTCGCGCTCACGCGTTTCCCCTCGACCACGTGGACGAGCTCTTCGCACGCCGCTTCCTGCGCGAACATGGGGACGAGCTGGCCTTCGATCTGGTCGCCCACAAGGAAGCCGATCTGCTCGGCAAGCAGGTCCCGAAGGAGGAGCTCGAGGCCGCGTCACGCCTACGCTCTCTCCTCGAGCAAGAGCGGGCCCGCCCTCATCGTCTGAAGGATCTCGCCGTTGACGGCTCAGACCTAATCGAGCTCGGCTATCGGGAAGGGCCCGACCTGGGCCGAGCGCTCGAGAGCCTGCTGGACGCCGTGGTCGAGGATCCCGACCTGAACACGCGCGAACAACTGCTCGAGCGGGCGCGACGGCAGTTCGCATGACGGTGCCGCTGATCCGCTGGGATGGCCCCGCAGGGTACGAAGTCGCGTTTTCAACGCGGCAGGGCGGCGTGAGCGAAGGCCCGTTCGAGTCCCTCAACCTCGGCCGCTCGACCAGGGATGAGCCCGCCAACGTGGAGGAAAACCGCCGCCGCTTGTGCGCCGGGGTCGGCGCCGATCCCGAGCGGCTCGCGATGAACCGGCAAGTCCACGCCGCCGCGGTGCACCGGGCGGAGCCGGGCGCTCGCGGCCGCCGCGGCGACGGCATCTGGACCGACCAGCCCGATCTCCCGATGTTGAAGTTCACCGCGGACTGCCTTCCGATCGCGCTGGCGCGAAAAAACGGCAGGCCCGGGCTCGCGCTCCTCCACGCTGGGCGCCTCGGCCTGCTGGACGGAATCATCGAAGCGGGCGTCGGCGTGCTCGGCGGTCGCCTCGCGGCGGCGATCGGGCCCGGAATCGGGCCGTGCTGCTACGAGGTCGGCGACAACATCGCCGACGCGTACCGCGCACGCTTCGGACGGGAGGTGGTCGCGGGACGCAGCCTGGACCTCTGGACGGCCGCGGAGCGCGTTTTGCGCGAAGCCGGTGTTGAGTCGGTCGAGAGGCTCGATCTCTGCACCGCGTGCGATCCGCACCGCTTCTTCTCCCATCGACGCGACGCGGGTGTTACCGGGCGCCAGGGAGTGATCGGCTACGTCGCCTGAGAGCGTCCGCGAGAACTATGCACGCATCCGCCGAGAAGTCGGCGATGCCGTGACGATTGTCGCCGCCACGAAGTACGTCTCCGTTCAAGACATGGCCACGCTGGTCGAAGCGGGGGTGGAGGTCGTAGGCGAGAACCGCGCCCAGGACCTCGAACGCAAGCACGCCGAGTACGGGGACGCCTTTCGCTGGCATTTCATCGGCCACGTCCAGTCGAACAAGGCGAAGGTCCTCAACAGCATCTGCGAGCTGGTGCACTCGCTCGCCTCCGAATCGGCTGCGCGCCGCCTGACCGTTCCCGCTCTCGTCGAGGTCAACCTGGCCGGCGAGGCGTCGAAGTCCGGAGTCGCGCCGGACGACCTCACGCACTTCCTCGAGCTCTACGGCGACGTCCGCGGCCTGATGACAATGCCTCCCGAGACAGAGGATCCGGAACTGTCGCGTCCCCACTTCCGCCGGTTGCGCGAGCTCGCAGAGAAGCACCGGCTGACCGAGCTTTCGATGGGAACGAGCCAGGATTACAGGGTCGCAGCCGAGGAAGGAGCGACGCTCATCCGCGTCGGCGCGGTCCTGTACGGGGAGTAACATTCCGCGCGAGATGGGCTTCGCGGACGTCTGGAACAAGACCCTTGTCTACTTCGGCATCGCCGAGGAAGAGGACTGGGAGGAAGAGGGTTACGTCACCGACGAGGACCTCCAGCGGAGCTACGCCGAGCGGCCGAACGTGCGCCGGCTTGCACCCCGCCGACGCGACCGCGAGTTCGAGGATTGGACCGACCCCGAGCCTGCAAACGATCGCACTGCCGTCCTTCGGCCGCGCGTTGCGGCCGTTCCGGGACCCTCCTCGGTGCGCGTCCATCTCGTCATCCCGCGCAGCTTCAATGACGCGCAGCAGATCGCGGACAAGTTCAAGGAGTCGATTCCCGTCATCCTCAATCTCCAGAGCTCCGACCAGGACCTCTCGAAGCGCCTGATCGACTTCGCCAGCGGCCTGACGTACGCGCTTGACGGCGGGATGCAACGTGTTGCCGACAAGGTGTTTCTCCTGACGCCCCGCAACGTCGAAGTTTCCGCAGAGGAGCGCGCGCGTCTCCTGGAACGCGGCGGCTTCTTCAACCAGGCCTGATTCCACCAGGAAGACGGCTGCAGACGGCGAAATGAGCCTCATGGCCGCAGGTGCCATGCTCGGCTTGCTCTACGACGTTGTCGGCAACGTCCAGAGCTTCCTGCAGGTTTTCATCTACGTCTATTCGCTGTTGATCCTCGCCTACATCATCACTTCATGGGTACGGCTGCCGTATTCGCCCTGGCTGAACAGGATCCAGCGGTTCCTCTACGACGTCTGCGACCCGTATCTGCGGTTGTGGCGCCGCGTGCTGCCGAGCTTCGGCCCGCTGGACCTCTCACCGGTCGTCGGCGTCTTGTTCCTCTACATCGTGCTCGGCGTTCTGAACAACATCCTCGATCGCTTCTGAAAGGGGGAGGCAGATGGCGCTCACTCCCGTGGAAATCAGACACCTCAAGCCGGCCAAGAGCATCGTCGGCGGCTACCGGCGCATGGCAGTTGACGATCTGCTCAACGAGATCGCACTCAGCTTCGAAGATGTCTGGCGCGAACGGGCCGACCTCGCCGACAAGGTTGAGTTGCTCGAGTCCGACCTCGTTCGCTACCGCGAGCTCGAGGCCCTTCTGCGCACGACGCTCGTCTCCGCCGAGAAGGCCGCAGTCACGCTCAAGGACCAGGCGTGTAAAGAGGCCGACCTCATCGTCGAGGAGGCGCGCGCCGAGGCTCGCTCGATCACGCGCCGCGCGCGCTCAGACCATGACCGTCTCCTCGGCGAGCTGCGGCGGATGCGTTCACTCCTCCGCTCCGCGCTTGCGCTCGTGGACGAGGAACTGCCGATCGAGGCGACTGAAGCCGAAGCCGCCTAGAACTCTGACCGCGAAGCTAAACTGGCCCGCATGGAGGCGGATTCGACGCGCGTGCGGCTCCGCGTATCCCCGGGCGCGGCGCGTGCCGGCATCGTCGGTCGTCACGGCGACGCGTGGAAGGTGCGCGTCGCGGCACCGCCCGAAGGTGGGCGCGCGAACGAGGCGGTCGTCCGGCTGCTCGCCGACACGCTCTCAGTCCCGCGAGAAGCTGTGACACTCATCGCGGGGCATGGCGCAAGGGACAAGATCGTCGAGCTGGCGGGACTCGGCCCCTCGCAGATCGAGCGGCGGCTGTCGTCCGCCGCAGGAAAGGAGCGTCGCGGATGAGTGCGATCGACGTGGCGCGTTTTCGCGAGGCTCTGGCCGACGAGCGCCAGCGCGTCGCGGCGGCGATCGACAACCTGCACGAGGAGACCCCGGGATCGCTCACGGACGACAGCGGTGAGGAGACCGCCTACGACAATCATCTCGGCGACACGGCGACGGTCACGTACGACCGGGAGCTCGGCTACACCCTCGAGGAGAACTCGGAGCACGTGCTCACAGAGATCGATGCCGCCCTGAAGAGGATCGAGGCGGGGACCTTTGGGATCTGCGCGAACTGCGGCAAGCAGATCGCCGAGGAGCGGCTCGAGGCGCGTCCCTGGGCGACGCTCTGCATCGACTGCCAGCGTGAGCGGGAGCGCCGTTGACCGAACCCGTTCGGTCGCGGGTGGCTGACGTTCGCGTCGGCTCGGCGACGGACGGTCTGACCCCGATCTCCGTCGCGGAACGTCCGCTCGGCGCAAGCTGGCCGCAGTGGGTGAGTCTGGCCACTGTCGCGCTCGCGGGGCTCGGTGCCGACCAGCTCACGAAGGCGATCGTGACGAACCGCCTTGGTCTGAACGACGAGGTGCACGTGACCGGGCCCTTCTCGATCCACCACGTCACGAATTCAGGAATTGCGTTCGGACTCTTCGCGAGTGCGACGGCGATCGTGATCTTCCTCACGACGCTGGCAGTGGCGTGGATGCTCTACTTCTTCGCCCGCTCTGGCTCACGTCATCCAGTGCTGCCTGTCGCGCTAGGCCTCGTGATCGGAGGCAGCGTCTCCAACCTCGTCGACCGAGTCCGGCTCGGCCACGTCACCGACTTTCTCGACTTCCGCTACTGGCCGGCTTTCAACCTCGCCGACACGTTCATCGTCGTCGGCGTCGCGGCGCTGTTGCTCGCCCTTGTAGCGTCCGATCGCAACGCCGCGCGGCCGCGCCGCGTGAGTGAAGCAACGCGTTCCTGAGAGCGCCGCCGGCGAGCGGCTCGACCGCTTTCTTGCTTCCTTGCCGGACGTGGGCTCGCGCGGCGTCGCCGAACGCCTGCTCGAGGCCGGCGGGGTCCTCGTCGACGGGAGAGCGCTTGGCAAGAGCCATCGCCTGACCGGCGGCGAGGAAGTCGAGTTCGAGCCTCCCGAACGCGGCACGGCAGAACTCGCGCCCGAGCCGATGGATCTCAGCATCGCCTACGAGGACGAGCACCTCGTCGTGGTCGACAAGCCCGCCGGCCTGGTGGTCCATCCGGCACCGGGGCACGACACGGGGACGCTCGTGCACGGGCTGCTCGCCCACGAGATCTCCGGCGGCGACGCCGAGCGTCCGGGGATCGTGCATCGGCTCGACCGGGACACCTCGGGACTGATGGTGGTCGCACGCACAGAGGAGGCCTATCGGCGGCTCGAGCGGCTCGTGCGCCGGCGCGCTCTCGAGCGAGGCTATCTCGCGCTCGTCGTCGGACGGCCACGGTCACGCCGCGGCCGGATTGAAGCGCCGATCGGCCGCGACCGCCGGGATCCCATGCGGCGCTCGCTCGACACGGACACACCCCGGGAGGCGGTCACGCATTTCGAGCTCCTGGAGCTGCTGCCACGGCACGCTCTGCTCGATATCCGCCTCGAGACAGGCCGGACCCATCAGATTCGCGTGCATCTCGCCGCCGTTGGCCTGCCGGTTGCCGGCGACCGCGTGTACGGCCGGCCCCGCGAGCTCGGGCTCGAGCGTCAGTTCCTGCATGCGGCACGCCTTGCCTTTCCACATCCGTTCACAGAAGAGCGCATCGCCGTCGAGTCGGAGCTGCCGCCGGATTTGGCGGCGGCGCTGGGCCGCGCCCAGAGCGGTTAAAAGCCGCACGATCGCGACACGCCCGAACGCACGCGGGCGGGGACGCGTAGCGCCACCGCCCGCGGACCACCGACAACCGCCGACCAGAGACCCAGTGGAGTGCGCGGGCTGAGCCCGCGCACGTTCTCCGCGAAGCGGCCTACCAAGAGCGGCCGCTACAATGCGGCCGCTAATCACCCGACCCGGTGGATCGGCCTGGGTGGCGGTGCCGGCGTTCGACGGATGCCGGTTCCAACCAGGGCCACCGGAGCAATCGCACAGCCAACCAGAAAGGGGATCTGATCCCAATGTCCGTCGTAACTATGCGCGAGCTCCTGGAGGCCGGAGTCCACTTCGGTCACCAGACGCGTCGCTGGAACCCGAAGATGCGCCGCTTCATCTTCACGGAGCGAGGCGGCATCTACATCATCGACCTGCAGCAGACCCTGCAGCTCTTGGAAGAGGCTCACGCTTTCGCGCGCAACCTCGCCGAGCGTGGGGGGTCGGTGCTCTTCGTCGGCACGAAGAAGCAGAGTCAGGGCGCCGTTGAGGAACAGGCGAAGCGCGTCAAGATGCCGTACGTCAACCACCGCTGGTTAGGCGGGCTGCTGACGAACTGGCGCACGATCTCGGATCGAATCGACCGCTTGCACGAGCTGCGCCGTCTGAAGGAAGAGGGCCAGCTCGACCTCTTGCCGGCGAAGGAGCGAATCTCGATGCTGGGCGAGCTGGAGAAGCTCGACGAGAACCTCGGCGGCGTCGCCGACATGAAGCGCCAGCCGGATGCCGTGTTCATCGTCGACCTCCGCAAGGAGCAGCTGGCGGTGCGCGAGGCGCGCCGGCTCGGCCTCCCGATCGTGGCGCTCGTCGACACCAACTGCGACCCGGACGAGGCCGACTACGTGATCCCGGGCAACGACGACGCGATCCGGTCGTGCGACCTGATCGTGCGGGTGATCGCCGACGGGATCGCCGCCGGGCAGCAGAAGGCGACCCCGGCCGACTTCACGCGTCGGGCCGAAGCTGCGTCGGAGGCGGCGGAGCCGGCTGAACCGACGGTGCCGGAAGCCGACGCGACGGTGCCGGAAGGCGACTACGAGCAAGTATCCGCAGGAGAGGAGCCGATTGCGGAGGCGGCGCAGCCGCCCGTCCGCGATAGCGGACCGGTGGAGGGGGCTCGGGGGAACCGGGAGGCTCCCCCGACGGAAGAGCAGGCAGCTCCGCAGGAGGTGTCGGCCGAGTGACCGAGATCAGCGCAGCGCTCGTCAAGGAACTTCGCGAGCTGACCGGCGCGCCGATAATGGACTGCAAGCGCGCTCTCCAGGACTCAGGGGGCGACATCGAAGAGGCGAGGACCCTGCTTCGCGAGCGTGGGATGGCGAGCGCCGAGAAGCGGTCCGGTCGCGCGACTACCGAAGGAAAAGTCGGCTATCGCGTTCCTGAAGACCGGCGCCGCGGGACGATGGTCGCAGTCGGTTGTGAGACGGAACCGGTGTCGAACAACGACGAGTTCCTGGCGTTTGCGAAGAAGGTCCTCGAAGTCGTCGAGGCCGGGGGAGCACACGCTGTGGAGACTCTCGACGAGGAGCGCAAAGCACTTTCGGGCAAGCTGGGCGAGAACATCGCCGTCGTCGGCGCAGCCCGCTTCGAGGCCGTCGACGGCTCCCTTATCGAGGGCTACGCGCACCCACCGGCGAACAAGCTCGGCGTGCTCGTGCAAGTGCGCGCCGGCTCTCCCGAGGTCGCACGCAAGGTTGCCATGCACATCGCCGCGCTGAATCCGCAGTGGATCGGTCGCGAAGACGTCCCTGAAGAGGAGGTCGAGCGGGAACGCCAGATCTTCCTGGCGACCGACGAAGTCCAGTCGAAGCCCGAACAGGCACGCGAGAAGATCGTGGCAGGCATGCTCAACAAGCGGTTCTTCGGCGCCAACGTGCTCGTCGATCAGGAGTGGATCCACGATTCCTCGAAAAAGGTCGGCGACGTGCTCGCCGAGGAGGGCGCCGAGGTGCTCGAGTTCGAGCGTTTCGCGCTCGGCGGATGACCCTCAAGCCCGAAGCGGCGGTCGTCGAGCGAGAGAGCAGCGGTCCAGTGTTCCGCCGGATCCTGTTGAAGCTCTCGGGCGAGTCGCTCATGGGCGACCGCGAGTACGGCATGGACCGCGAGACGATCGACGCGGTCGCCGAGGAGATCGTCGAAGTACAGACATCCGGCGTCGAGACGGCCATCGTCGTTGGGGCGGGGAATATCTATCGCGGGATGGCGGCCGCAGCAGAGGGAATGGATCGCGCCACGGCCGATTATGCGGGGATGCTCGCGACGGTCCTCAACTCGCTCGCGCTGCAGGACGCGCTCGAGGACCGCGGCGCGTACACCAGGATCCTGTCGGCGCTCGAGCTGAAGGAGGTGGCCGAGCCGTACATCCGCCGCCGCGCGATTCGCCACCTGGAGAAGGGCCGGGTCGTCATTTTCGCCGCCGGGACGGGCAACCCGTTCTTCACCACCGATACCGCAGCGGCGCTCCGTGCGCTGGAGATCAACGCCGACGCGATCCTGATGGCGAAACACGGCACGAAGGGGGTATTCGATGTGGACCCGCGGGAGGATCCTGCCGCGGAGTTCCTGCCGGAGCTGACGCACCTCCAGGCGATCGAGCGCGGCCTGAAGGTGATGGACACCACCGCACTCTCGCTCTGCATGGACAACAATCTCCCGATTTACGTGTTCGCGCTGGCGGACGAGAACATCCGCCGAGTAATCGCGGGAGAGCGGATCGGAACGATCATCTCGACGCCCGCGAAGGAGGAACGTTAATGCCCACCGTCGACGAGCTGATCCAGGACGCGATGCACCGGATGGACAAGTCGGTCGAGGCCACGCGGACCGAGTTCAACACGGTGCGAACCGGCCGTGCGTCGGCGGCCCTGCTCGATCGGGTTCAGATCGACTACTACGGCCAGGCGACGCCGCTCAAACAGCTCGCGACGATCAATGTGCCCGAGCCGCGGATGCTCACGATCCAGCCCTTCGATCCGAACTCGATCAAGGCGATCGAGAAGGCGATTCAAGAGTCCGAACTCGGCCTGACTCCTTCGAATGACGGGAAGATGGTCCGACTCCCGATGCCGCAGCCGAACGAAGAGCGTCGGAAGGAGCTCGTCAAGGTCGTACGCAAGCTCGCAGAGGAAGGGCGCGTCGCGGTACGAAACGTGCGGCGTGACGTCGTGCACCACCTGAAGGAGCTCTCGACGAAGAGCGAGATCGGGTCGGACGACGAGCGCCGAGCGGAGGAGCGCGTACAGAAGCTGACCGATGAGCACACGAAGACGATCGACGACCTCCTGAAACACAAAGAGGCCGAGATCATGGAAGTCTAAGCCGCGAAAATGCTGCGCATTTTCCGCGCGTGGGGGCAAGTACCTTCGCTTCGCTCGGGGTAGATGAGAGGAAAGGCAAAGGTTGAGCCTGCTCACCAAGATTCGAACGCTGCGGCAGATCCGGCCCGCACACGAGCCGGAACTCCCGGACGTCGCTCGGGCGGTCGCGATCATCATGGACGGCAACGGCCGCTGGGCACGCAAGCGCGGCTTGCCAATCGCCGCGGGGCATCGGGCGGGGACGAAGGCGCTTCGGCGTACGGTCGAGGCGGCGATCGATCTCGGCGTCGACTCGCTCGTCGTTTACGCGTTCTCGACCGAGAACTGGGCGCGCCCGCCTGACGAGGTGGAGGCGCTGATGGAGATCTTCGGCGAGACGATCCGGCGCGAGCTGCCGGATCTCGCAAGACAGGGAGTCCGTACCCGCTTCCTCGGCCGGCGTGACCGTGCGCCCGCGGAGCTGCAGGGCCAGATGGCGACCCTGGAGCGGGAGACCGAATCGAACCGGCGCCTCAACCTCTGGATCGCTTTCGACTACGGGGGACGCGCGGAGATCGTCGAGGCCGCGCGTCGAGCCATGGATGCGGGTCTCAACACGGACGATCTCGACGAGGAGACCTTCGCGTCCCTCCTGCACGCGCCGGAGCTCCCTGACCCCGACCTACTCATCCGTACCTCCGGCGAGCTGAGGATCTCGAACTTCCTCCTGTGGCAACTCGCCTACGCCGAGCTCGTCTTCGTGGACACGCTCTGGCCCGATTTCGGCGGCGACGAGCTCCGCGCCGCCCTCGAGGACTACGCCAGCCGCAGGCGCCGCTTCGGCGGTCGCTAGTGGGTCCTCTCCTCTCGCGCGTGCTGGTCGCGCTCGTCGGCGTGCCGCTCGTGCTGCTGATCGTCTGGGCGGGCGGCTGGTGGCTGTTCGCGCTGGCGGGGGTCGGCGCGGTTCTCGCGCTTCACGAATACGCGCTGATGATTCGCACGCTGCGTCCGGTCATCTTGGCGGCGTATGCAGGGGCGCTCCTGTCGCTTCTGGGCGCACACTTGGGTGGCCTCGAGTGGACGGTGGCGGGCTTTCTCAGCACCATGGTGTTTGCGTTCCTGTTGCATTGGATCGCCACGACGCGGCAGTCCGCGACTGTCGCGATCGCCTCGACGGTGCTCGGCGCGGGCTGGATCGGTCTCTGCCTCGCACATCTGTTGCTCCTGCGCGAGATTCCGAGCGACGGGGAACTTGCGACGTTCACAGTGCTGCTGGCGGTGTGGGCAGGCGACATCGGCGCGTTCTTCGCGGGCCGGATGGTCGGCCGTCACAAGCTTGCGCCTGCACTCTCGCCCGGGAAAACCTGGGAAGGCTTTCTCTTCGGAACCACTGCGACGATCTTCGTCGCCTTCGTCGCCCTGTACAAGCAGGACTATCTGTCTATCGGGGAGTCAGTTCTGCTCGGCGTCGTGATCGCGATTGTCGCGCCGCTCGGGGACCTCTTCGAGTCTGCGCTGAAACGGGACATGCACGTGAAGGATTCCGGGCGGCTGCTGGCCGCCCACGGCGGCGTGCTCGATCGCATCGACTCCCTGCTCTTCGCGGTCGTTGCGTCGTACTACTTGCTGCGCGCGTTTGACGCGGCTTAGAGCCGCTTCGCATAGCGGACTTCGGAAAGATCGAAACCGAGCATCTGGACGTCGCGAGCCGTGCCGTCTACCGACCAGCCCGCGAGCTCGTAGAAGCGCCGCGCCCTCGGGTTGTCATCCAGCACCCAGAGAACTGCCTCCTTGTGACCGAGCCTGCGCAGTTCCACTTCGCCTGCCCTGATGAGCGCGCGCCCGACGCCGGTTCCCCAGTGCTCCGGGTGGACATAGATCGCGAAGAGCTCGCCGTCGGTTCCCGGATCTCGGCTCTTACCGACACTGACGAAGCCCACAACCTCCCCGTCAGGTTCCGCGACGAATGTCGGCGGCCACCTCTGCCACCTTTCGACGGCTTCCTCCACAGACAGCGCCTGCAGCTGCTCGGAGGGCAAGGCGTGCGCGTACGCGGCCTGCCACGTCTCCACCTGAACCCGGGCAACCCCTTCCGCGTCTTCAGGTGTTCCGGGGCGAATCACGGTGGCGAACCTACACTTCCCACCCCTCGGTCCGGGGGGCGGCGCAGCGCAGCCCGAGCGGACGCCAAGTCGGGCATCCGCCCGCGCTGCTTAGAGCGCTAGTTCGACGGGTTGGACCACGGACGCCCCGATCGAGCTCGTCGCCCGGCGCGCGGGCTACGACTCGCCGGCGACGATGCGCGCACAGTTCGCGAGTCGCCTCCAGCCGTCCCCGCGCGGCTACCGGCAGACGTTCCGGGCAGCCTGAGACGCGGCTCAGCCCGCCTGATCCCCGGCACGCGAACCTACACTTCCGGAGTGAAGCGAATCGCACTCCTCGGCGTCACGGGGTCGATCGGGCAGCAGGCGCTGGAGATCATCGAGGCCGATCCTGAGCTCGACCTCTGCGCAGCTGCCTCGGGGTCCCAGCCGATCGACGGTCTCGCGCCGCTGACCCAGGTTGGTGGGGAGCTGACGGAGCTGCTGGAGCGGGCGCAGCCGGACATGGTCCTCAACGCCGTGGTCGGCTTCGCCGGGCTGTCGGCGACGCTGTGGGCGCTCGAGCACGGCGTCGATCTAGCCCTCGCGAACAAGGAGAGCCTCGTCGCGGCAGGCGAACTCGCGCTCGAAGCGCAGCGGCGAGGCGGCGGCCGCCTGATCCCGGTCGACAGCGAGCACTCCGCCGCCTTCCAGTGCCTCGAGGGCCGGACGGTTGAGCAGGTGCACTCACTCGTGCTGACCGCCTCGGGAGGACCTTTCAGGGGGCGCAGGCGCGAGGAGCTCGAGGACGTCACACCGGCAGAGGCGCTTGCCCACCCCACGTGGAACATGGGGCCGAAGATCACCGTGGACTCGGCCACGCTCGCGAACAAGGGCCTGGAGCTGATCGAGGCGCATTTTCTGTTCCGGCTCCCGTACGACCAGATCGAAGTCGTCGTGCACCCGAGCTCGATCGTCCATGCCCTCGTTCGCTTCCGCGACGGCGCCGCGCTTGGCCACCTTGGTTATCCGGACATGCGCGTGCCGATCTCCTTCGCGCTGACGTATCCGGAGCGAGGCCCGACCCCGGTTCCGCCGCTCGATTTCGCCGCAGGGTTGACGCTCGAGTTCCACGCGCCCGACCTCGAGACGTTCCCGCTGCTGGCGCACGCACGGGAGGCCGGCGAGAAGGGCGGCATCTTCCCGTGCGTCTTCAACGCGGCAAACGAGGTCGCCGTCGCTGCGTTCCTCGACGGGCGGTTGCCGTTCCTCGGCATCGCCGAGGTGGTCGCCGAAGCGCTCGCCGCAGTCGATGGGACAACCGCGCGAGATCTCGATGACCTGGTTGCCGCCGACACGGCCTCACGGCGGCACGCCGAGGGGGCCCTCAAGGTCGCATGAACATCACCATCGCCATCCTCGGGCTCGCGGTCCTGATCCTGCTGCACGAAGCCGGACACTTCTTCGTCGCGCGAGCGGTCGGTATGAGCCCACGCAAGTTCTACCTCGGCTTCCCGCCGGCGCTCGTCAAGGTGAAACGCAAGGGGATCGAGTACGGCATCGGGGCGATCCCCCTCGGCGGCTACGTGAAGATCCCGGGCATGCATCGGCCGGCGCCGTCCGACCTGGACACCCTGTTTGGACAGGCGGTGAACGAGGAGCCGAAGCTCTTTCCGAAGGTTGCGCGTGTCGAGCGTGCGCTCGAGGCGGGAGATCTCGTGGGCGCACGCGACGCACTGCCTGAGCTCGAGCGCGTCTTCGAACCGGCCGATCTGAGTCCCGGCGCGGAGCGCACCGCTCGTCGCGGCCTCAACGAGCTCCGCGACGGGCTCGCGCGCGACGCGTACTGGCGGCAAGGGACCTGGAAGCGTGTTGCGGTGATCTTCGCCGGCCCGGGCGCGAACATCCTCATCGCACTGGCCCTACCCGCGGTCGCATATCTGATCGGCGCGCCCGGGGACACGAGCCGGACGGTCAAGCACGTAAAAAGTGACACGCCGGCCACCGCGATCGGCCTGCGTCCGGGCGACACGATCATTGCGGTCAACGGCCGCGCGACACCAGACTTCGACACACTGTCGGCCGAGATTCGCGGCTCGGAAGGCAAGCCGATCAGCGTGACGGTCGTCCGCGGCGACAGCGTCCGCGTTCTCGGGCCGGTGAAGACGAAGAAGATCGGCGACCGCTGGGCCCTCGGGTTCGAACCGGGCTGGGAGGAGATCCAGTACGGCGTCGGCGGGGCCCTATCCCACAGCGCGGGCGACAACTGGGAGGCGACGAAGGCCACGGTCACGTTTCTTCCGCGACTCTTCACGGGCTCCGGCCGAGAGGAAGTTTCGGGGCCGCCGGGGATCATCAATGTCTCGAGGCAGGCCGTCTCGCTCAGCTTCCCGCTCTTTCTGCAGATCCTCGGACTGATCAGCCTTTCGCTTGCCATTCTCAACTTGCTCCCGCTCCTGCCTTTAGACGGTGGGCACATCCTTTTTTCGGTGATCGAGGGACTGCGCGGCCGCGCGGTCGGACGAGAGGTCTACGAACGGGTGTCCGCAATCGGGATCGCCCTCTTCCTCGTCCTGATGTTCATAGGGCTTTCGAACGACATCAACCGGCTGGGGGGAGGCTAGACTCGAACCGGGATGGCGAGCGAGCGCCACATCAGCGTGGGGGGCGTACGGATCGGCGGCGGGGCACCCGTCGTCGTCCAGTCGATGACGCTGACGAAGACGCACGACGTCGAGGCGACGACCGCCCAGATCGCCGCGCTCGCGTCTGCGGGCTGCGAGGTCGTGCGTTGCGCGGTCCCCAAGACGGAGGACGCGGAGGCGCTGCGCACGATCGTGCGCCTCTCGCCGATTCCGGTGATCGCGGACATCCACTTCAACGCGAGCCTTGCGCTGAAAGCGATCGACGCGGATGTCGCGGCGGTGCGCATCAACCCCGGGAACATCGGTGGCCCGGAAAAGGTGGCGGAGGTCGTCCGCGCGGCCAAGGCCGCGGAGATCCCGATGCGGATCGGCGCGAACTCGGGCTCGCTGCCGAAGCATCTCGCCGAGATGGCCCATCAGGACCAGGCCGAAGCGCTCGTCGAGGCCGCCCTCGAGGAGGTCCGTCTGCTCGAGAGCCTCGACTTCCGCGACTTCAAAATCTCCGTCAAGTCCAGCCACGTGCCCACGATGATCCGGGCTTACCGAATGTTGGCCGCGAAGGTGTCGTACCCGCTCCATCTGGGTGTCACCGAGGCGGGCACGCCGTACTCCGGCTCGATCAAGAGCGCGGTCGGCATGGGTGCACTGCTCATGGATGGGATCGGCGACACCATGCGCGTTTCGCTCACCGCGGATCCCGTGGAGGAAGTGCGCGTCGCGTGGGAGATCCTCAAGGCACTCGGCCTGCGCGAGCGCGGTCCGATCATGATCGCCTGTCCGTCCTGCGGGCGGGACAACGTCGGCGTGCAGACGCTGGCCGAGAAGGTCGAGGAACGGCTGCACGCGTATCCGCAGCACTTCGAGGTGGCAGTGCTCGGCTGTGCGGTGAACGGTCCGGGCGAGGCGGGTGACGCCGACTTCGGCATCGCTGGCGGACGCGACACGGGCTTCGTCTACGCACACGGTCGCGTGCTGAAAAAGGTCTCCTCCGACATCCTCATCGACGAGCTCTTCCACGCGATCGACAAGTGGATCGCCGACGGCATGGAGCGCCCGAAGCGTTTGAAGATGGCGAAGCCGGCCGCCCTCGCCATGGCAGAGGCGTCGATGATTCCGATGGAGTCGACGTCGAGTGATCGGGATTAACGGCCGCCCGGATGAACCGCGCGGCCTCCTAAGCGGCATCGCAAGCGACGCCGGGGCAGAGGCGTCGATGATTCCGATGGAGTCGACGTCGAGTGATCGGGATTAACGGCCGCGCGGATGAACCGCGCGGCCTCCTAAGCGGCATCGCAAGCGACGCCGCGATGGCCGAAGCCTCGCTGATCCCGCTCGAATAGTCTGCCCGGACAACAGTGATCGCCCGGGCTTCACAGCTTTTCCTTCCAACCCTGCGCGAGCCGCCCGCCGATGCGGAGGCTGCCAGCCACAAGCTGCTCGTCCGCGGCGGCTTCATCCGCCAGGTTGGTACAGGGCTCTGGACGTTCCTGCCGCTCGGCTGGCGCGTCCACCAGAAGGTCGTGCAGATCATCCGCGAGGAGATGAACGCGATCGGCGGGCAGGAGATGCTCGAGCCCGTGCTGACTCCCGCAGAGCTCTGGGAGCTCAGCGGGCGCATCGCGATCCCGGAGTTGTTCAAGCTCCAGGACCGAAGCGGCCGCCGCTTTGTGCTCCCGCTCTCGCACGAAGAGACCATGACCTTCCACGCACGGGAACTACAGTCGTACAAGCAGTTGCCGCAGACCTGGTACCACTTCAGCACAAAGGAACGCGACGAGCCTCGCCCACGCGGCGGCCTCCTCCGCGTCCGCGAGTTCATCATGAAGGACTCCTATTCCTTCGATCGCGACGAGGCCGGGCTCGACGAGAGCTTCGACCGCCACAAACACGCTTACGAAACGATCTTCGAGCGCGCCGGCCTCGAGGTCTACTTCGTCGAGGCGGAGTCGGGGATCATGGGCGGCAAGGAATCGTCCGGCTATCTCGCGCCGACCGGCTCGGGCGAGAACGAGTTGATGCGCTGCGAGAATGGGGATTACTTCGCCGACATCGAGGCCGCTCGCGGGATACCGCGCTCGCCCGAGTTTCCCAAGGCTCTGCCGTCGCCGGAAGAGATCGAGACGCCGGACGTGACGACGATCGAGGCGCTCGCGGACCTGCTCGAGATCGACCCGGCGGCCACCTCGAAGGCAATGCCGGTCCTAACCGGAGACCGGGTTGTGCTCGCACTCGTCCGCGGCGACGATCGGCTCAACGAGGAGAAGCTCACGACGGTGTTCGAGGCACCGTTCCGGCCCGCGACGGAGGATGAGATCCGCGACACCTTCGGCTCGGGCGGGGGCTCGATCGGGCCGGTCGAAGTCGGCGTCGACGTGATCGCCGACGAGATGCTGCGGGAGGGGCAATTCGTGGCGGGCGCCAACCGGGACGGCTGGCATCTGCGCGGGGTCCAGGCTGGACGTGACTACCAACCGGCCTTCGCCGACATCCGGCAGGCCAACGCAGGGGACGCTTGCCCGGAATGCGGCGGAAAGCTCGTGGTCCAAGCCGCCGTCGAGGTCGGCCATATCTTCAAGCTGGGAACGTTTTTCTCGGAGCCGTTCGGCGCTACGTATCTGGACGAGGACGGACGAGAGCAGCCGATCGTGATGGGCAGCTACGGCATCGGTCCGGGTCGTACGATCGCAGCACTGGTGGAGCAGCACTACGACGAGCGGGGGATCGTTTGGCCGGCGGCGGTCGCTCCGTACGACGTGCACATCGTCGCGCTTCCCGGTCTCACCGAGCAGGCCGAGACGGCGGCCGCTCCCCTCGCAGCGGCAGGGCTCGACGTGCTCCTGGACGACCGGGACGCGCGCGCAGGCGAGAAGTTCGCAGACGCCGACCTCATCGGCTGCCCGCTGCGCGTGACCGTCGGGCGAAAGGCAGCCGAAGACGGTACGGTTGACCTTCGCGAGCGCGCAAAGGGGGAAGACCAGGCCGTGAGCATGGGTGAGCTCGTCTCCAAGGTGCGCGAGAAGCTCGACTGATGGCGAGAAAGCGCCGCTTCAGCGAGGACTCGTTCGGCCCGACGATCGAGCGGCTCATGGGCGAGGCCGGTCTCACGTACCGCTCGCTCGCGGAGAAGACGAGGCTGTCCGCGGGCTACCTGAACCACCTCGTGCACGGGAACCGTCCGGTCCCTTCCGACGACGTCATCAAGACGCTCGCTCGCGCCCTCGGTGTCGAGGCAGAACACTTCCGCGAATACCGCCTGCGAGTCATCACAGACCGCCTGGAGCGCATGCCGGACCTGATCGACAAGCTGTACAAGCGCTACGGCGCATAGGCGCTACGATGACCCCGTCGCGGGGCGCTACGGCGCATAGGCGCTACGATGACCCCGTCGCGGGGCGTGGCGCAGCCTGGTTAGCGCGCTAGTCTGGGGGACTAGAGGTCCCGAGTTCAAATCTCGGCGCCCCGATCAGAAACCCGCTGGAAACGGTGGGTTTCTCTTTGCGCCGGAGTTTGCAGCGCGGCGCGCACGCTCTAATTTGGAAACGAGTTGGAAACGCGGAGGTCGGCTGCATACTAGGAGGCATGGCCGCAAGTACTCAAACTGCACCCGTCGTTGACCGCCTGCTCACCGTGCCCGAGACCGCGGAGGTGCTGGGCATCTCCGTGAAGACCGTTCGCCGCTACGCCCTCGTAGGCAGGCTCCCCCGAATACAGCTCGTCGACCGCGGTGTCTGGAAGTTCAGGGCACGGGATGTACAGGCGTACGATGGCCGGGACCTGACCCGCGCGCCGTACTCTCAGCGATGCGCCTAACTCCCGTGCGACGTTCGACGGCGAACTCGTTGCCTTCGGATCGGATGGTTCGCCGCACTTCCCGCTCCTATGCGAACGGATGCTGATGCGACGGCGCGCAATCACCGACGAGACGCAGCAGGTCGAAGACCACATACGTCACGCGATGATGGGCAGGCGCCATTCGATGCAGTGTGTGCGCACGAGCTCGAGCAGGGGGACTGCTCTTAATCGGCCGCGTGAAGCAGTTCGCGTCTAGCAGCTTCAGCTTTTTCGCGGCTGTTTCGCGATCTTTGCGGCTTGCGACTGATATTCGTCTCTGTTGTGACGATGGGCCGCACGGCCCATAGACGCGCGGACGCTGTGCGGGGAGAATGGCCTTTGCCCGGTCAAGCGGTGACGCCTCTGCGGCGACTCCCCTTGTTGTTCGTCCGGTTGCTTGATTCGCAGTCGAGAGCATCCTGCTCTCCCCTGGCTAGACGAAGAGAGGTAAGAACGTGCGGCGTTCATTTCAGTTCAGGAACGTGCCAAAGCGACGTATGGCGTCGACGAGAGCGCGAATAGGCTCGCTCGTTGTCGTCTTCGTCGCCGTTGCGGCTCTCGCCGCCCCGGTGGCTCTGGCAGACAAGTGGGGCACTGCCCGAACGTCGGGTAGCGGTGGCAGCGCCACCCTACGCCCGGATGACCGCAGCGGGCTTCGTGGCAATGGGCCCATTTTGGTCGCTGCTCCGGTAGCGAAGACGGTAACCGTGCAGATCAAAGACGCATTTCAGTGGGGCGATGCTGGTATCGGTGCCGGGGTGGTCTTCGTTGGCATGATGCTCGCTGGTGGAATCGTGTTCATGGCTCGCCGCCACAGCGTTGGGCCTGCGGCTGCCTAAGCCTTTCCGCCGACGGAGAAGCGTTTGAGAGCAGCGGCGGCGCGCAGGCTGCCGCGCGGCTAGCCTCGCCGCTGCTCATATCTGCGGCGTTTCTTCCCCCGCAACTCCTCGGGATGCAGCCGCGCATACCGCCGGTCTTTGCAGCGGCGCGAACCACACAGCAGCCGATCTTTGCGCCCCTCGAACGGCGGGCGCCCCGATTAACAAGAAGCGCTGCTTAAACGCGATCGGTCGCGGGGGGCGGAACCGCCGGCCCGCTGCAGCGGCTTTTGCGCGTATGCGAGGCGACGGCGAGCTGGTCGCCGAACGCAAACGCCACCATCTCGTTCACGAGCCTCGCAATGCGAGGCTTTCGCCGTCTAGCCGCCGACGACTGCGCGGACTTTGTCGATGATGGTGCCGATGTCGCCCGAGAGAAGCGCGTAACCGAGAATGATCGCCGGCGTGAGCACGCCCAGGATGATGGCGTACTCGGCCATTGTCTGGGCCTCAGCGCGGTTCCAACGGGAGCGAATGCGGTCGATCCAGCTCTGCCAAGCCATATCAAGCCAGATCGGCTTGTCGTCGGCACCTCCACATGCCTCGTCCTGGTGATCCGAGACCCTTTTGAAGATCCGACGAGAGTGAGATGCTACGAGCGATGCGGCTCCCCCTCGCGGCGCTTGCGCTCCTCCTGAGCCTGCCAGCGGCGGCCTGGGCGGCCGAGCCGCGCAGCTCGATCTTCTTCTACCCCTGGTACTCGAACATGCGGCACGACGGCCACTATTCCCACTGGACCCAGGGCGGGCACGCGCCTCCCTTCGATCTCGCCTCGCACTTCTTTCCCGTCCGCGGGGCCTACTCCAGCGGCGATCCTCGCGTGCTGCGCGCGCAGATGCGGGACATCGCCGCCGCCGGTGTCGATGAGGTCGTGAGCTCCTGGTGGGGGAAGGGCTCGGCGGAGGATCACCGTCTTCCCGCCGTCATCCGTGCTGCGAATGCGCGCGGGCTTCAGGTCGCCGTACAACTCGAGCCCTATCCCGACCGGACGGTGGACAGCGTCGGTGCGGACGTCGCCTATCTTCGGGGCCTCGGCGTACGCAATATCTACGTCTATCGCTCCAACGACTTTGCTGCTGATGAGTGGACGCAGGTGACGCGGCAGCCCAACGGCGTCCGCCTCTTCGCTCAGACCAACCGTGTCGGCTTTGCTGCGCGCGCCGGGTTCGCCGGGTTCTACACCTACGACATCCTCCTCTACGACGGACCGAAGTTCGTCAGGCTGTGCACGCAGGCGCACGAGCTCGGGATCCTCTGCGCGCCTTCCGTCGGTCCCGGCTACTCGGCCGCGCAGGCGACGGGCGACGCTCGAGTCAAGCCGCGCTACTTCGGCGGGACCTACGACTCGATGTGGAGGGCGGCGGAGCGCGCGGACGCGGATCTGATCACGATCACGAGCTACAACGAGTGGGGGGAAGGGACACAGATCGAGCCTGCGGGCCACGGCGGGCGGTACGAGAGTTACAACGGCGCTTACGGTCTGCACGGACGCGCCGCGGAGCGCGCATACATCACGCGCACGGCGTACTGGACGAGGCGCAGCGCGCGCTAGTCGCGGTACGGGTCGAGCACATCATCGCCCGCCATCGCGACGCCGAGTGGACGGAGGGTGTGGCGGATACGGATCGATCCCTTGTGGGCGTCGAGGACGTCGTCAAGCCGCTTGTAGACGCCCGGGGCCTCGTCCGCACCCCCGCCGCGAATCTCGATCCCGCGTTCGCTTAGCTCTCGCTTGGCGTCATCCCAGTCGATCATCCCGGGCGAGATCGTCTTGGCGATTCGCCGGCCGGTGCGTTTGTCGCGCACCCATCGCCGCTTCCCCGCCGCCTGACGGCGGCTGAGCACGCGACCTGCGCCATGCACCGTGCTGTACAGCGCTTCCTTCGCCTCCTGGCCGTCGACGCCTTCGAGGATGACGGAAATGTCGCCCATCGAGCCACCGACGAAGCCACGCTGGCCGGGGAACGCGGGCGTGCAGCCCTTGCGAACGACCCAGTACTTCTTCCCGAAGTGGGATTCGGTCCACCCGAAGTTATGGTGATTGTGAATCTCGTCGGTCGCGTGTGTACCGAGAATTCGGAGCACGCGCTCGACGACCACATCGCGCCCCGCGTATGCGTACTCCCCCGCCAGGTTCATAGCCTCGATGTATGACTGGCCGAGCTCCGTGCGCGTGTCGAGTAGCACCGGAGGCGAGTCCATCGGTCCTTCCTTCGCGCGATCGTCGAACTGAAGACCCTGCGCGAGTGCGAAGAAACCACCTGCAGTCTTGTGTCCGAAACCGCGCGACCCAAAATGAACGCCTACCCAGAGTGTTCCTTCCTCGTCCTCGAGCAGGTCGACGTAGTGGTTGCCGCCACCGACCGTGCCGAGCTGGTCTCGGGCGAGCTTGGCTAGCTTTCGCTGCGGCGTGAACTCCGCCTGCTCTATCCCCTCGAGCACGGAATGATCAATGCGCCACCCGCTCGACCGGCCGACGCCGAACGAGACCTGACGCGCAATCTCGTCCATCACGCGCGACACGTCGACTTCGTCTGCCTTCAGTGGTGTGCGCGCCGCTTTGTTACCGCACCCAATGTCCCAGCCCACGCCGCTTGGAGAGACGTAGTTCTCGTACGCCGCCGCGCCACCGATCGGCATCGAATAGCCAACATGGTTATCTGCACAAAGGACGCCGAAATCGGCTTCGACGAGGCAGCGCTCGAGCTGTTCGAGCGCGCGTGGCTCCGCTCTGCCGAAGACTTTGATCTGCGCCATCAGACGAACACGTCGGCGCCGCAACCTGCAATCAGAGCTGCAAACACGTCCTCCACTCCTCGCAACGAATGATGCCCGAGGTCGACCTCGACGTCGTCCCACTCCTCGAGCCCGAGCGCGCCGGCGCCTTCGTCGGCGCCGTAGCAGAGGAGGGTGGAGGTCGACAGGACGTTCCGACGGCCGGACTGCCTGCGCGCGATCCCCTCGAGCTCGCGCAGCTCCTCCAGCGGGTCGATGCGGACGTTCGAGTCGGAGCCGATGCAGATCCCGATCGAGCGCGTGCAGACCCGCTCGACCGGGAGGAAGCCGTCGCCGAGGTTCGCCTCCGTCGTCAGGCATGCGCAGATGCGTGCTCCAGCGCCCGCGAGGAGGTCGAGCTCGTCGCCGTTCGCATGCGTCGCATGCACGACCGTGGTGCGCTCGCTCAGACAACCTGTGCGGTCGAGGAGCTCGATCGGCCTGACGCCGTGCTCCGCGAGGCAGTCCTCGATCTCGCGCGGCTGCTCGTCCGCGTGCACGTGCAGCGGGAGACGTTCCTCGGCCGCGTAGCGCCCGATCTCCTGAAGCCAGTCCACCGAGCAGGCCCGGACGGAGTGGGGGGCGAGGCCGACGGCGATCCCGCGTCCGCGCAGCTCCTCCACTTGCCGGAGGTACGCCCCCGCCGACTCCTGGCGAAAGCGAGGCAGGCCGCCCCGCTCGTACGCCGCGAGGAGCACGACGATCCGGATCCCTGCTTCCTCGGCCGCCTCGGCGGCCGCGAACGCCTCCTCGTGCCCGAGGTAGTGGAATTCGCCCACCGCCGTGTACCCGGCCCGCCGCAGCTCGCGGTAGACCTCGACGTACTCCCGGCGCACGAGCTCGGGCGTCTGGCGCTCGGCCTCGGCCAGCATCAGCTCCCGCCAGGCCCAGAAGTCCCCGCCGCCGGCCCGCCCGCGCAGGGCGCGCTGGAAGGCGTGGCAGTGGGCGTCGACGAATCCCGGGAGGCTGAGGCGCTCGGTCACGGGCGTATCCTTTCCACACCGATGGCGACCCGCGCCGTTCCCGCCCCGCTGCAACAGCTCCCGAACGCGCTGACGATCGGGCGCCTAGCTCTGATCCCGGTCTTCGTGGCCCTGATGCTCAGCGCCGAGGGCGGCCACAGCTGGCCGGCCGGCATCGTGTTCGGCGTCGCTGGCGTCACCGACCAGATCGATGGCTTCCTCGCGCGCCGGTGGCGCGTCGAGTCCCAGTTCGGCCGCATCTTCGATCCGCTCGCCGACCGGTTGATGATCGACGCGGCGGTCATCCTCCTCTTCGTCGCCGACCACATGCCCTGGGCCGGGCTCGCGCTGATCGTGGGCCGTGACCTGATCCTGCTCGCTGGCTACAAGGCGATCGCGCCGCAGGGCTACGAGCTGAACGTCAACCTGCTCGGCAAGACGGCGACCTGGCTGCTCTATGCGGGAATCGCGTTCTTGCTGGTCACGCACCGCTCGACGGACTGGCCCTATTGGATCTTCTGGACGGGGCTCGTGCTCGCCTTCCTCGCCGCCGTGGTGTACGCGGTTGGCGCGTGGAAGGAGATCCGCGGATGAAGGCCGTCGTCATGGCAGGAGGGGAGGGGACGCGCTTGCGCCCGCTGACCTCGAATCAGCCGAAGCCGATGGTGCCGATCGTCGGCAAGCCGTGCATGGAGCACATTCTCGAGCTCCTGCGCGAGCACGACCTCACCGAGGTGATCGTCACCGTCGCCTTCCTTCCCCAGGCGATCCGTGGCTACTTTGGTGACGGAGAGACGCTCGGGATGCAGATCGGCTACTCGGTGGAGGAGTCGCCGCTCGGGACTGCCGGCTCCGTCCGCCTCGCAACGAAACAGCTGGACGAGACCTTCCTCGTCATCTCCGGCGACGCGCTCTGCGATGTTGACCTCGGCGCCCTGATCGCTTTCCACAAGGACCGCGGAGCGGCCGTGACCATCGGCCTCAAGGCCGTCGACAACCCGCTCGAATTCGGGATCGTCGTCACGGACGAGGAGGGCAGGATCGAGCGCTTCCTCGAGAAGCCCTCCTGGGGCCAGGTCTTCTCGGACACGATCAACACGGGGATCTACGTGCTCGAGCCCGAGGTGCTGAAGCACGTACCGACCGACCGTCCCTACGACTTCTCGAAGGAGCTCTTCCCCCTACTGCTCGAGATGGGCCGGCCCCTTTACGGGTTCGTAATGGAGGGCTACTGGCAGGACATCGGGAACCTCGACCAGTATCGCCAGGCCAACTTCGACGCGCTCGAGGAGAACGTCCGGCTCAACATCCCGGGAATCCAGATCCGCGGGAACGTGTGGCTCGGCGAGGGCGTGGAGATCGCCGATCTCGAGCAGGTCGAAGGGCCCTCCTTCGTCGGGAACTACTGCCGCGTCGCGGCTGGCGCCACCGTGGGCGAGCATTCCGTGTTGTCAAACAGCGTCACCTTGCGCGAGCGAACGCGCACAACGCGCTCGGTGATCGACGCTTCGACGCACGTCGGCCGAAGCGCGCTGATCGAGGGCGCGATCATCGGCCGCTCGTGCGACATCCGGGCGCATGTCCGCATCCACGAGGGCGTGGCGATCGGCGACGAGGTCACGATCGGCTCCGAGAGCGTGCTCATGCCGGGCGTCCGCATCTACCCATACAAGGAAGTCGAGTCCGGCTCCTACATCTCCGAGAGCGTGATCTGGGAGTCGCGCGCCTCGCCGAGGCTCTTCGGCAGGGACGGTGTCGCAGGGCTCGTCAACGTCGATCTCACGCCCGAGGTCGCGGTCCGGATTGCAGCTGCGCTCGGCACGGCGCTCAGGCGGGGCGCACGGGTCGTGGGCAGCCGCGAATCCGCGCCGGCGTGCCGAATGATCAAGCGCGCCATGATTTCCGGCTTCACGTCCGCGGGCCTGGATGTCGCCGACCTGCGCGTGCTGCCTGCCGCTGTCTCTCGCCACCTCCTCAGGAGCGAGGGCTATGAGGCCGGCTTCCACGTCGGCACGAGCCAGAGCGATCCCGAGGTCGTGCAGATCCGGTTCTTCGAGCAGCCGGGGATCACGCTCTCCTCGGGGATGCAGAAAGAGATCGAGAAGAACTTCACGCGCGGCGAGCTGCGGCGCGTCGGTTTCGGTGACATCGGGACAGTCAGCTATCCCGCGCGGGTGCGCGAAACGTACGCCCAGGATTTACTGGCCGGAGTCGACGTCGAGGCGATCCGCGCGCGCGAGTTCCGGCTCGTCGTCGACTACGGATTCTCGGCGGCGTCGTTCGTGTTGCCGCTTCTGCTCGGCCCGCTCGGAGTCGAGGCGATCTCCGCGCACGGGTTCACGACTGACCGCGCGGACCCCGGCTCAGCGCTGCTACGCGAAGCGATCGGTCAGGTGAAGCACCTCGTGCCGGCCGTGCGTGCCGATCTCGGCGTAATCCTCGACCGCTCTGCGGAGCGCCTCTACATGGTTGACGAGGGTGGCCGCGAAATCCCGGTCGACCAGAGCCTGCTCCTGTTTCTGCGGCTGCTCGGGACGAACGGGCGACGCGGGAAGCTCGCGTTCCCGATCACGGTCACGAGCCAGGTCGACCGGCTCCTCGAGGGGAGCGGGCTCGAGGTTGTCCGGACCCCGGCGTCGCTCGCCGACCTGACGAAGGCCGCGGCGGAGGACGGCGTGATCTTCGCCGGCGCGGTGGGCGGTGGCTACGTGTTCCCGGAGTTCCTGCCGGCCTACGACGCCGTGGCCAGCCTCTGCAAGCTCCTCGAGCTGCTTGCGCCGGTTCGCCGCCCGCTCTCCGAGCTCGTGGCCGAACTGCCGTCGCCGACGCTCGTCCACCGGCAGCTGCCGTGCCCGTGGGCACTGAAGGGTGTCGTGATGCGGGTGCTGACGGAGCGGCTCCGTGATCGCGAGCTCGACCTCCTCGATGGGATCAAGGTCTTCGACGAGCGCGGGTGGGCCCACGTCCTTCCGGATGCCGACGAGCCGTTGGTCCACATCTACGCCGAGGGCCGAAACGAGGAGGAGTCGAAGGCGCTGGAAGCGGAGTTCCGAGCGATGGTCGAGGAGATCATCCAGACGGAGGGCGTTTCCGTCCCGGCCTAGTAGTAAAGCCCGGCTGAACTCTCAAGTACAGGTTGACCCTTTGCGGGGCGGCTGCTTTACTGAGGCGAGCCCTCGACCACGAAAGGCGGCCCGTGGAACCCCTGCCCGATCTCGCAACGCTGTCCGACATCGACCTCAAGCAGCTCATCGCCGACCTGACGCGCGAGGAGAACGAGGTCTCCTATCAACGGCGCCTGCTGCACGGGAAGATCGACATCCTGCGCGCGGAGCTCGTCGCGCGGCTGCAGAAGACGGAGGGGAGGAGCGTCCTCGACCAGGTCGACGTCGAGCATCTGACCGCCATCCTCACGTCGAAGGCCGCACCGCCCGCCTAGGTAGGTGCCCCTCCGGTGAGCCACATCTACTGCCAGGAATGCGGCTTCCAGAACCCTGAAGCGTCGAACTACTGCGCTCGCTGCGGCGCCCTGCTTGTCAAGGACGAGGGGGGAACGGAGTCGACGCAGACGTTCACGCCCGAAGAGAGCGAGAGCGCAACCGCTGAGGGGCTCGAGGACCTCGGCGTCAAGGGGCCGACCCTCGTCGTCCGATCCGGCGGCGGCAGAGCGGGGGAGATGTTCCACCCCGATGGCGAGACCACCATCGGCCGCTCTCCCGACTGCGGGATCTTCCTCGACGACGTCACGGTCTCACGGAAGCACGCAGTGCTCATCGAGCGCGACGGCGCCTTTTTCATCGAGGACCAGGGAAGCCTCAACGGCACGTTCGTGAACCGCAAGCGGGTGGAGGCCGGTCCGCTCGAGGACGGCGACGAGCTGCAGATCGGCAAATACCGACTGACGTTCCTCAACCGGTGATGGCGACCGCTGCGAAGCAGCGCTTCCTGACGATCGGGACGGTTTGCGGGATGCTCAAGGACGACTTCCCGCACATCTCGATCTCGAAGATCCGGTATCTCGAGGACCAGGGGCTGCTGGCCCCCCGCCGCACGCAAGGCGGCTATCGCCTCTTCAGCGAGGAGGATGTGGAGCGGCTCGAGACGATCCTGCGCCTGCAACGGGACGAGTTCCTACCGCTGCGCGTGATCCGTCAGGAGCTCGCCTCGCCGGTTGGGCGCGATCGCAAGCGGCGCCGCGCAGTGGGACTCACCGGGGAAGAGCACGAGCTCGATCTCGCCGAGCTCTGCGAGCGCGCAGGGATCGATGCGCGCCTCGCCCGGGAGCTCGAGGAGTTCGGGCTCCTGGTGCCGAACACCCAGGGCGGCGAGAAGCGGTACCGAGAGTCCGACGCGGAGATCGCCCTCGCCTGCGGGCAGCTGGCACGCTTCGGCATCGCCCCTCGCCACCTGCGCAGCTTCCGGACAGCCGCGGACCGCGAAGCGGGCCTGATCGAGCAGCTCGTCGCGCCAGCCCTGCGGGCACGCAGTCCCGAGCGCCGCCGTGCGGGGCTCGAAGACCTCGAGTCTCTCGCACAGCTGGCCCAGGAACTCTCTCGCCTTCTCTTCTGGCGCGCGCTGCGGCGGCTTGCGTCAACATAATCGTGTGAATCTCGCCGAGAAAGTCCGCGAGGTCCCGGACTGGCCGAAGGAAGGCGTCGGGTTCAAGGACGTCACGCCGCTCCTCGCTGACCCCGCGGCGCTCGCGTACGCAATCGAGAAGCTGGCGAAGTGGGGTCGGGAGAAAACCCCCGATCTCGTGCTCGGCGCCGAGGCGCGCGGCTTCATCCTCGGTGCCGCGATCGCGCGGGAGATCGGCTGCGGGTTCGTCCCGGCGAGGCGTCCGGGAAAGCTTCCGCCGGAAACCATCAGCGCGACCTATGCGCTCGAGTACGGGCAAAACGCGCTCGAGCTCCATCCGGACATGATCCCGAGGGGCGCACGCGTCCTGATCCACGACGACGTCCTTGCCACCGGCGGAACGGTCGAGGCGATCGGCGAGCAGCTTGTGGAGGTGCTCGGCGGGGAGGTCGTCGGCTGCTGCTTCATCATCGAGCTGACGTTCCTGAAGGGTCGCGAGCGGCTTTCGAAGTACGACCTGCATGCCCTAATTGAATACTGAGCGAAAGCGGCGCTTTCGCTCAGTGTGGGGTACGCCGCTTCGCGGAAAACGTGCGCGGGCGGAGCCCGCGCCCTCCCACTGGTCTCGGCGGACGACCGCTTCCTGCCGCGTGAGCGGGGGCGCTTGCAGCGTCCCCGCTCACGTCAGTTCGCCTCCGCGTAAGGCCGCTGCGCGCGCCTTGCGCTCCGGCCTTGGTGGATGTGGTGGTCGACGGGTTAGACCGTTTTCTCTTAGGTTTACCGTCCGGCGTGCCGATTAAGAAGAGCACTGATGTATGACGCACTGACGGGACGGTTCACGTTCCCGTGCCCCGCACGGGGAGAGGCGCGTGTCACGCTTTCGGCCTTCCGCCAGCTCGAGCGGCTTCCGGGCGCGGCACACCCCGCGGTCTTCCAGGTGCGCTTTGCCTGTGGATGCGGGGAGGAGCACGAAGGTCTCGTCACGCACGACGACCTCGACTGGGCGCCGCTGGGTCTCCAAGGCGGCGTCTTCTTCAACGTGATGACGGCGCGGCTCGACCGCTTTGAGGGAGAGCTCTCGGATGTCGCCGCCCGGCGGATCCAGGCGGGAGAATGGCCCTGGAGCTTTTTCTGCTATCCGGAAGAGCGGCCACGTCCGGTCTTTCCGTCCGCCTTCTTCCTACTTGCGCCCGGGGACGGCTCCCTAGGCCTTGCGGTCCGGTGCCCTGCGTGCCAGCGGACATCTGTGAACCTCGTCTCGCACGAGCACGTCGACCTTCCCTTCCACAACGATCCTGCGGTCGGAGTCGTCGAGCACGTGTTCAGGGATGACGTCGGGCGAACTCTCGACGAGTTCCGCGCAGACCTCTATTCCGCCTCGTTCGACACCCGCCGGCTGAGCCTGTAGAAGCCGGGGTTGGTCGTTCCGTGGACCGGGTATCACCCGGGCACCAACGGAGCGAGGTGATCTGAATGTACGGAGTCACACGGGCGACGACGACGCTGCTTGGGGCGGGCGCCGCCGGTCTCCTGATCTGGATCGCGACACAGATCGGCAACGACCACATCGGGGGTTACTGGGCCCGGATCGGCCTCGTCGCCGGCGCCGGCCTCGTGATGGCCCTGTCCCAGCTCCTCGGCGGCTGGACGAAGTGGGGCTGGCCGCGACTGTCGCTGCCGGTCCTGGTCATTGGGTTCGTTCCGGTCGCTGTGGTTTCGCTGTGGATCATCCTGGCCGGCGAGCCGAGCAACGGCTGGTTCCACAACCATGTCATGGCCTGGACGGGCGACATCCACGTCAGTGGCCTCGTGACCGACCTCCTGTACTACATACCGGTGCTCGCGTTCGGCAGCGGACTCGTATTCGGCTACTCCTTGGACACGACGGGTCCGGTCGTCCGCGACCGGGATGTCGTGGTCGACCGCGACGCCGCGATCACGCCGCCGCCCGAAGTTCGGCGCGGTCGCCTCGGACGGCGTAGCAGGGTGACAACGGATGCGCGCGCCGCGGACGAGCCCTTGACCGCCGAGCGTGAGGTGGAGACGGCCTCCACGGATCGCGCGGGAGATCGTGAGGCGGTCACGACGACCACGCGCCGCACCGACGAAGACAGCTAGGCCTTATAGAGGGTCTGGGGGAACCGGGAGGTTCCCCCAGAGCCTGCGTAGGTGTCCCCCGTCGGCAAGACCGGGGCGCGCCTTTACCCCAGCACCAGGGATCGCTCAGCCCTCCGGGTGCGTCGATACCTAGGTTGTCATGTACGACGCGTCGCTACCGCAGGGTGAGAGAGGGTACGAGCTTCTTCTCGAGCACTGCAACGCCCTGGCGCCGCCGGATGATCCGCGCCTGCCCGCGTTCTTGCGGCTAGAGCAGGCACTCGGCGGAGAGCTCGCCAGGCTGCTCGTCGGGGCCCTGGCGCCACGCCGCCGAGACCGGGCCTAGCCGGGCTCGTCGCCGCCGCGGAGGCGGACGAACAGAAAGATCCCTCCGAAGGAGAGCAGCGCCAGCACGAGCGCCGTGCCCTTGCTGACGCCGATCGAGAGCAAACCGGCCCAGATGAAGAGGCCCAGCCCAAAAGCCCACAGGAAGGACGTGATGCCTGGGTCGATGCTGGGGGGACGGAGGTGCATGAGGGCGGATCGTAACGCGGTGCCCGGGAGGCGTTCTGCCAAGGCGAGGTCTCTGCTTGGCGCTGGGGGAACCTCCCGGTTCCCCTGCACCCCCTCCAGGTCCGCTAACGCGGACGAAAACTCCGTTTTGGACCAAAAAAATTCGCCGAGCCAGTTTCGCTTTCGTCCACCGCTTCCGCTGACCTTCCCCTTGCGGGTACTGCCCTCGATCTCGGTTTCGACCTACTTGCGCTCTGTGCTCGGCGCAAGAGGCAATCTAGCGTGTTCGCCGCGGGGATCAAGGGGTCGGAAAAGGCCGTGGCCGCAATTTGCGGAAATTTCCTTTTTTAATATTTCCACGGCCGTTTGTGCAGCTTGTGGAAGGCCCTGTGGATAGGTGGAGAGCGGACCCGGGCGAGCTGAAAGAGCCTCCGCAATCCCGCCGGGTCAAACGCTCATCGACCATAGCGCACCCGCGTGGCGCGCGTCGGCGTAGCTGATCGGGGAAGGCGCGCGGCGCCCACCGGGAGGTTCCACCAGCGACGATCGCGGTGCGTTCGGAATACTCGCGCGCGTGAGCCGGGTCCGCATGGGTGTCGTGCTCGCCGGCGCAGCTCTCGCGTTCGCGGTCGTGCTCGCTGCATTGCGCGTGGGGGAGACCGCCGGGAAGCTGTCCGATTGGCAGGCTCTCGTGCTCGGCATCGTCCAGGGTGCAACCGAGCTGCTGCCGATCTCCTCCTCGGGGCACCTGATCCTTGTTCCCTGGCTGGCGGGGTGGGACTACCTCGAGCAGCATCCGGACTTCAACAAGACGTTCGACGTCGCGCTTCACCTCGGAACACTCGTCGCCGTCGTCCTCTACTTCTGGCAGGACGTCGTGCGGCTCGTTCGGGCGTGGGTTCGCAGCGTCGCGCGCCGGCAGATCTCGACCGTGGATGAGCGCATCGCCTGGTATATCGCGGCCGCAACCATCCCGGCTGCGATCGCCGGTGCGGCGGGGGAGAGCTTCATCGAGGATCACCTCGGCGACCCGTGGCAGATCGCGATCCTGCTCGCAGTCTTCGCGGTCATCCTGTGGCTCGCCGACCGGGTCGCGGCGCGAAGGTCGATCGAGGACATCGGCTGGCGCGGAGCGATCGGAGTCGGGCTGGCCCAGTGCCTCGCCCTGATGCCGGGTGTCTCGCGCTCCGGCATCACCATCACCGCCGGGCGGTTCCTCCGTCTCGATCGGGACGAGGCTGCGCGACTCTCGTTCTTCCTGCTGATCCCGATCGTCTTCGGCGCGGCGGTCCTGAAAGGGGTGAAAGACGTAGCGATCGACGGCCTGCCACCGGGCTCCGGCGGGCCGTTCGTCGTCGGAATGCTCGCCGCCGCCGCCGTCGGCCTCGTCGCGATCTGGGCTCTGCTCGGCTACGTCCGCCGGCACACGTACTCGATCTTCGTGCTCTACCGGCTGGCGCTCGCGGCCGCGATCGCGGTCGTCATCCTTGCGGGCTGGCGCAGCAAGGAGTTCTGACCAGCGACGCGTAGGGGAGTCCACTCCTGGGCTCGCGGTATACGGCCCGGAAGTGCGTGCCCAGCGGCGGCGGCGTCTCCGTGAGGGAGAAGGAGCCGTCGGAGCGGAGTGGTGCACGGATGGCGAGCGTTCGCTGTGAAGAGGTCTCGTGATAGAGCTCGATCTCACCTCCCTGAGCGCCTGTGACCGCCCCATTGAGGAGGACCGAGGGACCGGATAGGGCCGCCTCGAGCCGGACCGTGACGGGGAGGAGGGCCGGGACGGCGTAGAACTCCAGGCCCGTCGGATGGGCGAGCAGGAGATAGCGCGATCCCTCCGAGTTGGCTGCATACCCGTCGATCCTTCCATCCACCTCCACAGAGACCGTGGGTGTGGCGACCAGCCCGGCGAAGACGGTTCCGGCCTCCGTGGCCACGAAGTCGTTTGCCGCGATCTCGGGACCGGCGGGAGGAACTGCAAGACCTGCGAGCAGCGCATGGGGGAACACGAGCGCACTGTCCTGGGTCGTCCTGCTGACGATCGAGAAGACGTAGCTCTCGTCGAACTGCGGCAGATCGAGCGTCAGGGCCGCGTGCAGAGTTCCCTGCACCATGACTGCGGCGACTGCCCCGACCATGGTTCCGAACTTGCTCGCAAAGAGGTACTGGCCTTCCCAGGTCGTCTTCGTCGGACCCCAGTCGATCGCGGTCGTCCCAACGGCTTCAACGACGTGGATCGTCTTGCCGACTAGGACGGGCACGGCCGCGGGTGCGGTGGAGCTCGAGGGGAAGCCCTCGAGGGTTACCGCCTGGGTCCGAAATCTCCCGTCCGCGCCGAGTCGCGTCAGCCTGAGGTACGTCGCGCCCGACGTGCGCCGAACTGCGTACGCGACCGCGGGTCTGCCGGCGGCGTCGAGGACGATGCCCGCATGGCCGAGCGCCGTGCCCCGGGCGGCGGTCACCAGGACCTTGCTGCGCCAGAGTCCCTTCGTCGTCAGGCGTGCCAGGACGAGCCGGCCCAGCAGGAGGTCTTCGACGACGATCGACGGGCGCCCGCGGGCATCGAGCACCATTCCGGCGACATGGGTGGTGCCCGCAGGGAGCGCCGCGACCCGGCGGCTGCGCCAGCCGTCGACGCGCGGGCGTCTCGCAACGTAGAGGCCGCCGGCGTCGGTGTAGGCAACGACCGGCGCGAAGCTCCTGCTGACCGCGAGAACGGCTTGTGTGTCCACCTGGGCCACCACCTCGGCGCGGGCCGGCGTGGCGAGAGCCAGTGCTGCCGCGACGGCGGGGAAGAGCAGGCCCGTCAGCCTGATTTGTCCTGACTTGACATAACGTCGATTTCTGTGCATTGGCCAGAAAGGACCCTAGAAGGGTTGACGGCGCCCGTCGAGCCTGAGAGCTTCCGTGTTTGGCACTGCTGCACCTGAGGCAACAACCGGAACAGGAGATGACGGTTAGCATCGAGTCGATCCTCCTTCACGAGGACATCCAAGGACTGTTGGAGAACGCAGAGACGACGGGCTCCGTCCGGCAGCCCGAGCTTGCTGAGCTGATCGAGGTGCACCAGCTCGACGCGCTCGAGACGGACGCGCTCTTCAACGAGCTCGAGCGGCGTGGGATCGAGGTCGCCGAGGAGGCCGAGAAGGAGAAAGAGAAGGAGCCGCCGCCTCCCCCGCTCCAGACCTCATACGAGACGACGACTGACGCCCTGCAGCTCTTCCTGCGCGAGGCCGGCCGCCATCCGCTGCTGACCGCGGCGCAGGAGGTCGAGCTCGCCAAACGGATCGAACGCGGCGATATGGGCGCGAAGACGCACATGATCCAATCGAATCTCAGGCTCGTCGTCTCGATCGCCAAGAACTACCGCAATCAAGGCCTGCCGTTCCTCGACCTGATCCAGGAAGGGACGCTGGGGCTGATCCGAGCAGTCGAGAAGTTCGACTGGCGCCGCGGCTACAAGTTCTCGACGTACGCGACGTGGTGGATCCGCCAGGCCGTCGCGCGGGCGCTCGCGGACAAGGCCCGGACGATCCGAATGCCGGTCCACATCGTCGAGCGCTTGCAGAAGATGAACCGGGCCGAGCGCACGCTCTGGACGCAGCTCGGCCGCGAGCCGACGCTGGACGAGATCGCCGAGGAGGCCAGCCTCCCGATCCAGCAGGCACATGAGGTGCGCGCTGCTGCCCGTGCGTCCGCCTCACTCGACCAGCCGGTCGGCGAGCAGGAGGACGCGGTCTTTGGGGACTTCGTCGCCGGAGACGACCCGCTACCCGAAGAGGAAGTTGAAGTATCTCTGCGCTCGCAGGCCCTCTCCGCGGCGCTCTCCGCGCTGCCCGAGCGTGAGCGGCAGGTGCTGGTCCTGCGCTACGGCCTTGACGACTCCGAGCCGAAAACGCTCGAGGAGATCGGCCGCCGGCTCGGGCTAACACGCGAGCGGGTAAGGCAGATCGAGCTGGAGTCCCTACGGCGACTGTCGACATTGCGGGAGATGCAGTACGTAATGGCATAAACGGAGTCGCGAGCAAAGCTCGCAACTCCTCTTTGGTCGGCGTCGCAAGCGACGCCTTAGCGGACGGAGTCGCGAGCAAAGCTCGCAACTCCTCTTTGGTCGGCGTCGCAAGCGACGCCTTAGCGGACGGAGTCGCGAGCAAAGCCCGCGACTCCTCTCTGGTCGGCGTCGCAAGCGACGCCTTAGGGCAGATCGAGCTGGAGTCCCTACGGCGACTGTCGACATTGCGGGAGATGCAGTACGTAATGGCATAAACGGAGTCGCGAGCAAAGCCCGCGACTCCTCTCTGGTCGGCGTCGCAAGCGACGCCTTAGCGGACGGAGTCGCGAGCAAAGCCCGCGACTCCTCTCTGGTCGGCGTCGCAAGCGACGCCTTAGGGCAGATCGAGTTGGAGTCGCTCAGGCGCCTGTCGATGCTGCGCGAGCTGCAGTACGTGATGGCGTAGCGACGCCAAGCGCCGTCCCGTCGAACAGAGCGATTGCGTCCGCACCTAGGCGCCGCTCCGCGAGCTTGTGCGCCTCGTCGAGCTGCGGCGGGCGCGTGGTGCGATGCCCGTCGGATGC